>Ga0247758_1000063_pt1 | contig 75026 bp, 78 predicted proteins | sample UWRJL156409C4_FD_180950 | JGI IMG/M metagenome (GOLD analysis project Ga0247758, IMG submission 180950) | Plant litter microbial communities from Arlington Agricultural Research Station in Wisconsin, United States - UWRJ-L156-409C-4 | ecosystem: Environmental > Terrestrial > Plant litter >... | reverse complement strand
GGTAATCGCGTCAGCCAAAAGTGAGGCTCCACCGACAAACCTTGAATAACGTCTGCCAGGCTTGCTGACGCCACAACAGAACAGTTGCAATGGCCGTGAACGTCTCCAGGCGCCTCGCCGCCAATGCTCTCCAGCATCCCGCCCCCGCATCTGTTGTCCAACTCTCCCACACCGCCCTTCGTGGCCGCCTGCTGCACCAAAGCGCCGCCCGAAACGCCATCAAAGGGGCAAGTCCCAAGAAACCTATTGTACCACCAGGCGGCGGCCGATATCGCAATGTTAAGCTGTCGCGGGTCGCACCCTTAGGCCTTGTCGTCGGCGGCGGGTTGCTTGCCTCCCTTATCGCCCTCCTTCAGCACAACAGCGACCAAGAAATCGAGGGCGTAAAAGCAGCGCACCCACCGCTCGGCGACGACAATCGGGATCCATCCTTTCCACGGTTTCGCCTGGCGGACGTCCGACAACACGATGGATCTTCCGCGCACCCATGGGTAACGTGTGAAGACAAGGTGTACGACATAACCGACTGGGTTGCGGCCCACCCGGGGGGCGATGTGATCCTACGAGCCGCTGGCGGTAGCATCGAGCCCTATTGGAATATATTCAGCATTCACAAGTCTGCTCACGTCCGGGAAATCCTGGACCAATATCTAATCGGGTATATCGACACTGCGGACTTGGTAAACGGTAAGCCAGCGGCCGAAGCGATCGAAGACCCGTTCCAAGAAGATCCTATACGCGACGCCAGACTCATTACCCATACCGCCAAACCGCGTAACGCCGAGCCCCCAAACGAAGAACTTGACCGTGAATTCAAGACGCCGAACGAACTGTTTTATGTTCGTAACCACATGTGGGTCCCGGTCGTGGAGGAAGACAAAGCAGACGAGCATGTCCTCACGATCGAGCTGCCCGACGGCGAGACGAAAGAGTACACCCTAGCGGAGCTGAAGGCACGCTTCCCAACCCATAAGGTTACCGCCGTGCTGCAATGTAGCGGAAACCGCCGAAACGATATGACGCGACACGCCGGCAAAACAAACGGTCTGCAGTGGGGGGTCGGTGCCATTAGCAATGCGGTGTGGGAGGGTGTCCGACTTTCCGACGTCCTTGCCGATGCAGGACTCAAGGTTTCTGACGCCACATCGTCGACCCAAGAGGCGGGTGCCGATAAATCTGAGGACCCCGATGCGAATACCCTGCATGCTCAGTTCTCTGGCCTCGAAGCATATGGTTCCTCCATCCCACTACCCAAAGCTCTTGATCCGCGTGGCGATGTCTTGTTGGCGTTTGGCATGAACGGCCAGCCGCTTCCCCGCGACCATGGCTTCCCGTTGCGATCCGTCGTCCCTGGTACCGTGGCAGCCAGATCTGTGAAGTGGCTCAGCAAGATCGTTATCTCGGATGAAGAAAGCCCAAGTCAGTGGCAGCGACGAGACTACAAGAGCTTCGGCTCCAATGAAGGAGCAAATCCAGACTGGAACCGCGCAGTCTCCATTCAAGAAATGCCAGTAACTAGCGCCATCACCGGCGTTTGGGTCGGCGACTGTGTTCGGAACGGGAGAGTGCCATGGTCGAGGGGAAGTAAACAGACTGGTGGGATCGCCGATATCGCCGCCGTTGAGAGGAAGGTTGGCTTCACGGCCAAAGACCGAGTAGACGTCGGTGTTGCCAAGGATATCAGCGTCTTCGAGTGCGCAAAGGAGACCGCTGCCGAGCCTGTCGCCGTCCAAGGATACGCCTACTCCGGTGGAGGGCGCGGCATCGCCCGGGTCGACGTCAGTCTTGATGGCGGAAAGACGTGGGATCAAGCAGAGTTGCTCAATGACTGTGCCGTTCCCGGTGAGTGTTTCGGAAACAAAAATTGGGCGTGGAGGCGCTGGCGGTACCTCGGAGAGCTGCCTGTTCTGGCCCTGCCGGAGTCTTCGCCGTCTGCGAGTGCCACCGGCACAGAGAGTGAATGTGAAGAAGAACGGAAAAGGAATAAACACTGCACGACACTCGTCGTGAAAGCCACGGATGAAGCGTATAACGCGCAGCCCGAGAATCATGGCAGCATATATAATGTCCGCGGAAACTTGGCAACGGCGTGGCACCGGGTGCGCATTTGCCCGCGCTGCACTAACGGGGACGGCAAGGGTGTGTCATGGTCGACGGGCGAAACGTTTGGCTGCGGCTTCAAGAAGGAGGCTGACGAGACAAGAGACAGCATGATTCGCTCGGCCAGTGCGTCTAAGTGAGCGACGGGATCGGTGTCGAGCCGCTGTTGCGTTGGATGGTGCCACTGGATTCCTACAGAAACCGGTGTGATGGTGGTTGGTGGGCACCAAATTGTTGCATTGTGCTGGGTTCGGTGTTCAGCGGGTCTTCTCATTTGCTGTAAGCGATGATGTTTTTGGATGCGACGCATCGAGTTGGATAGGTTTAATATTGGCGAGAATGAAAAATAGAAGTGGAAGTAGCATCAACTTTTGCTCAGAATGCGAAATTTGAACAGGATCCCAGATTGTGAAGAGAATGAGAGAGAGTTTGGTCGAACTCGGCGAGGGGTGGTCGGCTTGCAGTCGACTTGACGTCTCGTGAAATGGCGTGCTCGCACACCCCTGTCGCTTAACCCGCGCTAGCATCACCCCCGCCTTGGCAAAACGCCCCACGGCAACGTCAAGCCTGAACTTCAGTTTGGCAGCTATTCCCAAGAACATGATTAAAATACAGCGGATTTATTTAGCTATGGAATCTGCCTCCTGACCGCGAGGGAAAACTTTCGCCGAAAGGACCAGATTCTGGGCAAGCCCTCATCATTGCCTCCGCCACTAGCAGCTGCCGGGTTCCAACACATTCAAACCGCTGCACAAACGGATCAACAGAACGCTGGTCGAGCAACAGACCGTATACAACATGATGATCCAGACGCTTTTCTAAACACTGTTCATTATTTTCTTCGTTGAGGCCTCTCCAATTTAGTACCGCAGTCCTCGCTCCACATTATCCTAGACCGACCACCCGGTCGAGAAGCCGAGCCAAAAGACAAGATGATGAGAACGAGGGGCTTGCTTATTTGGCGCTGCTGAAGTTCAAGTGCACTCGATTGCAACAGTGGCGAGGAAGGGCGTGGGAGCGGCGGTGACAGAGAGCATCCAGAGGTTGGGCATACGGAAGGGAGTCTGGGCCTCTCGTTTGCAGCATCTTGTGCATGGAACCGACCCCTGGGGAAGGACTGCTGGAACCGCTCATTTGACCTGCACCTCCCGCAGCTCATCACACAGCGCCTAGAAAATGCTGACGCATTCAGGCTCTAAGATCATTTGCCCGTTTCCCTCGGAACGACAAGCAGGTAAATGGGATCAGAGACGTCTTCCACGAACTTGGTCAGGAGAGGCGGGTACGATACCGTCATCTTCCTCAGCAGGGTCCTCTACTCGCAAACAAGCTTGGACCGCTGCTAGTAAGCAGCTGTCAGCTCTCCCCGCAGTTATAGACTCTGTCTTTGACTCTCTGGCCGACGATCTCTTTTCACCGCTCGGCAGGCACTGCAGCACCACGGCGACTACCCGGCACTCCCGGCAACCCGGGCCTTTTCTGCTATAATAGTAGGTAAACTACTGCTGACTGAAGTCAATTCAAACTTATTTTCTTACGATTAGAAATCTTACCGTTATACCGTTAATCGACCTCCTCTTTCATAATTTTCAACTTTTAACTTCATCAGACTTGATAAGTACGTAGGTCTTATGGATTGGCTGGCACTGTATCATTTACTGTCAAGGTCGTAGGTCTGGGCATTTTCCCGGTTGACTCTCCGTGCCTGGGACCTGGGTTTGGTTTGGGTCCCTTGCTCGTGGCGCCTCGACGTGGCCCGCAACCCCTCTCAACTCAAGCCGAAGACTTCGAGTCCCGACTTGCTGTGAGTTCTGTTCCATGACCTGATGCTCTTTTAGCAAAGAGGCAAATCCTCCCAGTCTTCGATTCGACAAGCTAGGACGCAACTCACGCCCCCGGAGACTTGGAAGCATTGGTCTCGGAACTTATCTGGCACTGCGATCCAGACCATGGGGCTATAGCATACTTCTCCGGCAATTCAAGTCATCACAACCAGGGGAAATGCCGTCGACAACACAAATGAAAGCTTCATCCAAGAAGCATAGCTCCCGCCTCCCTACCTGGTAGGCGCGTCCTGTGAGGTCGGTCTAAAGCGTCCGAACGGCCCGCGCAAGCGCTGCTGGAATGGTGTGGAGTATGGTGAGGCGGTACCATGCAGCTTACTCAACATATCGCAAACCGTACCCAGGGACAGAAAGTGCAATTTTTGTCAGTTCCCAGGGTGTTGGGCCAATGTTACAGCACCAGTGGCATTTTTCTGCAAGAATAAACTCCACACCCGGGCTACCTTTGAAGCTGAGATGTAGAAGCCGCAGCCTGAAACATCTATCCTTGAAGCATGAGCTTGACAATTTTCTGAACTGCGGCCCTTTCAGACGCATGGAAGGCTCACATCTCTGCCACAATGGCCACTGTGTCAACCCAGCTCACGCCGTGTACGAAGATCACGCCATCAATAAACAGAGGACCCAATGCAACGACGAGGCGACAGCACAATGGCGACTCCTTGGCCCGGGGTTTTCCAGTTACTTGTAAAGTACACATCCAAGCACATCAAGCTCTGCCACATAGGCCACATAGGCCACACAGGGGATTACGAACACCTCTAGAACCCCGAGAACACCCAGACCACATCCGTTAACATCCTTCCGTAAGTTGGGTTAGGTAATGTACTGCCAGTATATGCGGACATTATGCGCCCGCTGACTGCGATTAGTAGCTGATGTGTGTTCGCATCTGAGAGCCTGCAGCTACCCGTCGCTGCTTGCCGGGCGTCCACCGCCTTCTTGCAACTGCTTCAATTCGCATATATCAACCACCTTATATCATTGTTACTGCTAAACGGGGGTAAAACCAAGACGATTGGTATACTCTTAGAAATTTAACATTATACCGTTAATCAACCTCCTCTTTCATAATTCTCAACTTTTAGCTCAATCCGGCTCAATAAGTGCGTGGGCTTTATAGACTGAATGGCACTGTGTCATTCACTGTGTAAGCTCTCGACTCTCTAAAACAGAGTCTCGGGCTTGGTTTGATTCCGTTGTTCGAGGCGGGAGGCTACCTCTGCGCCGGGCTTCCAGTACCAACGACGCCCCAGCACCCCGTTTTGACTTAGAAAAAAAGATTATTGTCCCGGCCTGCTTCAACTTCTACTGTGTCAATCTAGGCCAGAACCTCGCTGGCCTAACAGATAAATTTGGCATACCAAGACTCAAAGACTCTGGTCAGAATAGGGGTCACACTATGGATAGGTACCCGGTGCGAAGAACATGACGCAAGCAACTTAAACCCCGACACAGATTGTGCCAGCGCAGTAAGCCGTGGGTTCTTATCTTGAGAGCTTTGATTGTAGTTATCACGAGAAACTCTTTGATTACACTGGAGCTTCCCTTCGGTGGAAGACTTCGTGGGCATACCCCTTGGAAAACCTCGGTGACCGTTGGATGGAAGCTATTCACATCTCGAGTACCGAGGTCAAGGTCTCTTAGGGGCGCGCACTCTGCAGCCACAAACGGGCAGATACTTCACACCTCTGTCGAACAAAACCATACCCAGCTGCCGCCCGCAATGTGTATGGGTCATGGGTTGAACATCCGCAAGTGATTCCGATTGGGAGCTGATGTAGATCCAAGAGTCACCGTACATCAACAGCGGTGACCAATTCCAGCTTGTTGACGGGGTTCTGCGCAGCGCGGCCACAGCGATGACTGCGAAATCACTGCATTGACTGTGACCAGCAACGTCCGGACCGTGAGTGCAGCTCGCCAATGCGGGCGGCCTTAGCGCCGGAGCAGGCAACCGCATGACGATATTTCAATTCGGCCAATGTAGCGAAGGGCTCGGGCGTGCTGCTATAGTGCTGCGAAGGCCGAGCAGTGCTATCCTACAGGATGTGATTCAGCGGTACCGGTCGGATCACTGGGATCTGGGTCCAGCTCCGATTACTGTCGGAGGGTCCCAGGGGGGAATATTTCCGTGCATGACTTTCCGCCACGCATCCTCCGTCAACAAGGCCGCCAATGGCCAGGCCGCAACATCTGCCCCGATCCCGCGGTGTGGCTGATTCAGGAGCTGCTGCCCGAGTTACAAAAGCGTCTGTTGGTTCCAGGAACCGCTGGAGGATTGTGGAAAAAGTGATTGATTCCGAGATCCTGGATCCTGTCAACCAGTCCTCCTGCTTCCGACGGGGGGCATATGAGTCGGAGGAAGACAGAGGTGAAATCATCTGAACAGAAATAGCGAAGAGCTTGACCATGTTTAGTCCAGAAAATCTCGGTTCTGAGGGGAGCGGAGAAGGCGAAAAGCGCCAGATGGCGTCAGTCGTGACAGTGCACTGCGGTTAGCCGCCCGTCCACCTACAATGCAGCTTGCCATCCTTGGCCACGGCGCTTAGGAGGTCAGAAACAGGGAGAAGCTTTGGAGACTTGCCAAAACATCTGGCCTGAAAATAGGGTCACAACTCGTCTGCAGGCTTCTAGAGAGGTGTAGAACATGTAAGAGATGCGTTTGACAGGATATCCCGGACATTGGTGATCATCGTGAGGTGGTGTTGCGTGGCAAAACGCGTTTGTCGTGAAGCTTAGCTCGAGTTGAGGCTTGGCGTTGGGGGTGTGCCCCCCAAGCACCCGCCACATCTTGACACCGTTCGCACAGCCACTGGAGCGCCACTGTTTTAGCGCACCCGTCAAAAAATGTCACAGCCAGTGACGAAGTTGTCACGAAGTTAGGAACCTGGAGCTCCGATGGCAATTGAGCGCGACGATGGCGATTAAGGCGGGCGTGTGAACGACAGATCGACGATGCGACCGCCGATATCCGGGCTCCGACCCAAGGTTTTCGAAAATGCCTGCTGGCAATGCACACAGCGCGCCCTGCTACGGCAGCAGGTCTCGCCGCGGCCCAGATTCTTCACGAAGCCGTCGCTCCCACGCGCCTCGGCCGCGGCCATAACAACATCATCCCAGCAACGGTTCCGTGCCGGCTACTTTCTCTCCAATAGCTTGCTCGCCCGGGTCAATGGCTCCAACAGGGCGCAAAACGCCGCAGCTGCACCGCCGGCGGCCGCTTCGGGAGCTGCCGCGTCAATTGACTCTGCCGAAACACCGCGGTCCGCCGAATCATCAATAGCCACCGAGCCCGCGACTACAGACGGGGCCGCACCACTCCCCGATAACACACTCCTCCCACACCGCCGACGACAAGCATTGAGGAAACTCAATGCATCGACCATAGCATCAAACCCCGATGCACCGACCGCTAACCTACCGCTCGATGCATCCGCTCAGCTGGCCAGCGCTGCGGCCCGGCACCCCGCCTCCTCCCTCCGACGAACACTCTCAGCATTGCTCTCGCTCACGAAGCCCCGACTGACTGTGCTCGTCGTTCTCTCCGCTATGGTGCCCTATGCGCTCTACCCAGTTCCCGCCTTCCTCTCCGCCTCGGCCCTCGATCCCGCCCTTGCGCCCTCCCTCTCCCCGCTTACGCTCCTCTTCCTCACGGCAGGCACCACCCTTTGCTCGGCGTCGGCCAACTCGCTCAACATGCTCTACGAGCCCGACACTGACGCCAAGATGAGCCGCACCCGAACAAGGCCGCTGGTCCGCCGGTTGCTGACGTCCCGTGCCGCCGCCTTCTTCGCCATAGCCTGCGCCTTCTCAGGCACGGCCGCGCTCTACCTCGGCGTCAACCCAACGGTCGCCTTCCTCGGCGCTCTTAACATCGCCCTATACGCGGGCGCATACACCCCGCTGAAGCGGCTGTCCGCTGTCAACACATGGGTCGGTGCAGTCGTCGGCGGTATCCCGCCCCTGATGGGCTGGGCCGCCGCCGCAGGCGAGAGCGCCACGGCCGATGGCACCTGGCGCGAGCTCCTCTTCGCCGCCGACGGGTCGAGTGCCGGCGGCTGGTTGTTTGCGGGTCTACTATTCGCATGGCAGTTCCCGCACTTCATGCCACTATCATGGGGTATCCGGGAGGAATACAAGGCTGCTGGTCTACGCATGCTTGCCTGGGTCAACCCCGCGCGAAACGCCCGCGTTGCGCTTCGATACAGCCTTGTGTTCATCCCGCTGTGTGTCGGCCTTTGCGCGGTTGGTGTGACGGAGTGGACCTTTGCTGTCACGAGCATGCCGGTCAACTTGTGGTTGGTGCGCGAGGCGGTGAAGTTTTACCGTCATGAGGGGTACAAGGGGAGCGCGAAGAGCCTGTTTTGGGCTAGTGTGTGGCATTTGCCCGTGGTGATGGTGTTGGCGCTGGCGCAGAAGAAGGGCATGTGGCAACGGGTGTGGAGGAGCGTGGTTGGGGCACCAGAGGAGGAGGAAGAGTGGGAGGATGATGATGACGAGTTACCTGTGAAGGGGGCTGTTGTTAAAGCCTAAGAAACATCTTTTTGTCCGGGATTTAGGTTAGATCTGGGAAGACCAATCACTGCATTGCATATCATAGAGGCGGCGGGGGCAGTTTTGCGCTGTGTAAAGCTTTGGAATAGAGGTTTCCTCCCGCTCGAGAACAGCTGCCAGTTTGACTAGGCAGTTGGCCGATGTAGGAATACAGCGTATTGGTATTTGTCATGTACACTAACACCGTTTTGGATCGGCCAGATACCCAGTCTATCTTTTTCCTTGGTTGGCTGTCGTTTTTGTTGGAGTTCCCTGGCATCTGAGTCGAGTCGTGGCATGTGGCACAGCTGCTGCTGCTGCCTCATCCGAGTTATCAACAACATTGCAGCAGCAGGATTTACGCCCCCAAGGCTGGAGAGAAAGTTTTCTTTGTACTTTTGTATTTGCGTTCTTTGATGTATCATTTACCCTTGACCCGTTTTTGTCCAAATTCGAGTCATGTCTGCCTCCCTCTCGCTCTTCTGCCAATGTGGTATCATCCTTTCAGGGCGTCGTATCCAGCCCCCCGTTCGAGATCAGTCATAATGGTACAAAATGCTGCGTCCTCCTCTTTGAACCCCACCCCTGCGCGATGTCGCTCTGCTTGCCCATTATGATGATGTAGCAGCAACTAGATGAAAAAGAAAAAATTGTCCTCCGCTCTAAATCGGACCAAAAACACCAAAAAAATGAATGCTTATTCCCACTTCGCATGGGTTACCGGGGATTGGCCCGACCCGACCCGACCAATGACCCTTTTGAAGTTCGATTCCACCCCCCCTCCCCAAGCTGGCGGGTAACACCAGATCCAGATTGAGACGGGAGGACGTGGGTGGTGGTTGGAAGCGCGCCCCCCCTCTCCCCCCCCCTGTCGATGTCTTGCGCGAAAGCCCAAACAACGCCGATTTGCAGGGATTCACACGGAACCAAACGACGCCAAGACAAGCAACCAATGAAAACGTCAGACCAAACGCCTGTAAGTCCCCACTCCGAACACCAGACCAGACCGGTGTAAGTCAAAAAAGAAAGAAAAAGAAGAAGAAAAAAATGTCTCATGCGATTCGTTAACGTGCCCACCCAGACCGACTCCGATGATTTTTGTTGGAAGACCGAGAAGGTGGAAAAGGGTTCGTGATGATAAAGGGAGCGACGAAAAGGAGATATTAAAGTGGTAGAATAAGGAGTGTAAATGACTTGGTGACAAGTATGCGACTTGTTGGGTATATAACTGACCAAGGAAAAGAGCGTTTATTGCCCGCGGTTGATGAGCGAGTTGATGCCCATCTCGCCCACGCTAGGCAGGCGGTTGTTGTGGCCCATGTAGGGGCTTGTGCCCTGGCTGGAGGGAGCCTGGGGTTGGCCGTAGCCCGCCGTCCCAGTGCTGGAGATGCTGTTGCTGTAGCCGTGCTGCGGCTGGTAGCTCGGGTAGCTTTGGTAGCTGTGTTGGTTCTGGTGCATGCCGCCGAAGGATGTGTGGTGGGTAGACCCAGCATTGGAGCTTCCACCTGGGGTGGAATGCGCCCCAGAGGCCGACTCGGGGCTGCTGTATGGCTGTTCAGGTGCGTCGTCGATAGGCGTCAGGCCGATGCCCGAGATGCCGCTGTCATCCTCGTATCCCGTGAGAGACTGGCCGGACTCGAGGCGTTCCCGCCGAGCGTAGGCCCGCGCATGGGCTTGGATGTTCTTGAGGCCATTGGACATGCACTGTAGTTGGTTTATGTTAGGCACTGAGTCTTCGCCAATGGGAAGGGATGGATGGGGATGGATGGGCAGCAACGCACCTGTGCCTCGACAACGTTCCACTTCTCGCCGCAGCGTTGGGCAAGCGGTGTCCAGATCTCCTTGCGCATGCTCATGTAGTCTTTGCTGAGTCGTTCGAGCTTGCGATTGTCAAAGTCATTCTGACCTCGGCGCTCCATGAGGCGCTCATGCCGTTTCCGGCACGCATTGCCAGTCTTGCCAGGGAAGGCCTCGCGTTGAATCTGGTTCCAGTTCTTGCCCATGGCCCGAAGGGCTAGCAATGCCCGATCATCCTCCTGGTTCCATGCACCGGACGAAGCGCGGTGTTGGGCAGGAAGCGGGGGGCCGACGGGGCCGCCCATACCGGTGTTGGCGGTGGGGATCTGCAGCGGAGGGCCGGGGTTGACGGCATAGGCATCGTACGAGGGCATGGCCATCGGGGCAGCGGCCGATGAGGCGAGTGGGTCGTGGTAGAAGGAGACCTGTTGCCGTTGAGGATAGTACGACATGGTGGTGGCGGTCTGGGCGAGGGACACGGGGAGCGAAGGTTGGTACTGATGATGACTCGGCGGACGAGTCAACTTCGGCATGTTCTAGTGAAAGGCGGCTCAGGAACTGAGCTTTTTGTCCTCCTCCCGGTTGGAGAGATGCAGTAAAGCGGGGCGAAGACGAAAAACGAGCGTCGTAGTGGGCTCGGCAGAGCGAGTCTCGGTCGAATTACAAAAGGCGATTACCTATTAGAGAGAGGCGAGAGCGGAAAGGGCTCCGAGTGCTCCGGTGTCCGGGTATAACCTCGCCAGGAGATCGACGACGTGGACAGGTATGGCAATGGTTGTACAGCCGGCGTTTCGTATCAAACGAAGGGCGGGCCAAACGAGAGGTCGTAAAGGAATATGATAGACGAAGAGAGAAAGAAAACTAAAGAGGAGTGGAGGGATGATTGGGTCGGGAGGCGGCGGGTCTGTGGGCTTGAGGACTGAAAGAGAGGCTGGTTGTGAGTCGGACGGGGAAGGTCGACTTATAGAGGTCTTTCGGATGCAGGAGGTGAAGACCAAGATAGAAACAAATCCTGTGGGTTCGATGGTGAAGCTCCCCAGTTCCTCGGATGCAGGTGGGCCAGGGTTTGCGATCTGAAACAAGGGTAGTGTTGACAACAAACAGTCGTCCCGAAACTGAGAAGTGTATCTGAAAATGCTCATGGAGCAGGAAGCGGCCTCTGTGGATGGCTGACGGGTTTCGGAATGGCGTCTGTCTGGAGGCGGGCGGCTACAAAGAAGGCCTTCGCAAGTGGGGACGGTGGTTGTCCAAAGATGGCCTCGCTGGAGGGCGGCTAGCATATAAGAGTAGCGGGAGCTGGTACCGGCAGGGGGTCCAGCTCTGGCGGCCAAGCCCGGGGGACGTGGACGTAGCGATGGATACCAGCACCAGACTGCCGGCAAAAGCAGCAACGCAGCATCCAGACGGGCGGCAACACCCCATAGCACTGAACGGGGCAGACGAGGAAATTACCAGCAGCCCCGGACCCCAAGACCCATCACGGCGTGGATGCGATCTGGCGTTGCACTGTCGCTTCGGGGGCATGGCGAGCGGCGATTCGTACTGTGCAATGACCTCGACAGCCAGCGAGGACGGGCGCAGCAATGAGGTACCGCGCGGGCAGCAAGACAGTGAGTGGGTGGAGAGCACAGCTGCCGTCGTGAAGGGATACCCCAATGCGGGAGCGCGGGAGCGGAAGACATGCAGGGGTGGCAAAAATAGCAGAGGGCGACCAAGCAAGCGGCTCGTAGGAGGGCTAGCCGCCGCCAGCCTTGTGCGGTAACAACACCAAGGGTGGCCTTGCCGCACGACATATGGCCGTGCTCACAATAGCAACTGTGGCTCTTGTTGTTTGCGGGGCAGCGCCATGCTGCCGTGCTTGGGGCTTTGAGGCCAGCGTGGTCTCGGGAGAGCGCAACCCGATGGCTGCCGTAGGGCCCGCCCAGTGGAAACACCAAGGGAGCACAAAGAAACAAAGCATCAGAAAGCCAGTTCTCGAGGCCCCGGCAGGGTGCACTCGCGATGCAGCCCGGGCATCGCCCACGCTGCACTCCGAGTGGCCGCCCAGCGGGCGAGACCAACCTCTGCTAGGCCTCGCCCGGGATAGTTCCACCGACCCGACAGACTGGCACTCGGCAAACGATTGAAACATCAGGAAACATCGAGACGTGAGATGGAGATGTGCAAACGTGCAAGACGGAGGCGCTGAGCGGTGGGCAGCGTCTCGCGACGACGGCAGAAATCGCCAACGAAATTATGAAGGCTCTGTACAGCGCAAGCCTAAGGGGCAAGAATACAGCCAACATCCCAAAATGAAAGCTGGTGAGTACATATGCCACAAGGGTTAGCTATGGGGCAACATGGAAGGAGATTGCTCTGTTGTGGACGACGGGTCGGGTGAAGCCTGAATGGACGAGGTCCGCGAGGGTTGGAAGTAGAAATGCGGGATGCCGGAAGTGGATGGAAGCGACGGCAGAGCGTAACCGCGGGGTGGATGGCGACTAGCCTTGTGCGAGCGCTAACTGAGCGCTCACTGGACGGCTGGTGCGGTGCGGACACTTTTAGTCCCAGCGTCAACTTCAAACTTGCCCCGAGATGAGCTTGCCCACAGTCAAATGGCAGCACGCGTCCCAAAGCAGGCAAATAAGATGAAACGGGGCAAATTAGGAAACTTAGCATCGTTGGGAACTCCCGAAGCGTGCAATTGGCTGCTCCACACCATGGACGGAGAAGAGGAAGCTGGGTGAAGGACGTGTCTTGTCGCCCAGGAAAGATCTGGACGCGCGCGTCAACTTTTTCTCGCTCATTTGAGGGCGTCAAGCGGCTGGATCTCGCCTGCTAATTTTGGGCCTACGCACGTGCGCTAGGTCCCCCGCCATTCCCATTGGTCAGGGCGGGGCGATCCTGCTTCTCGAACCCAGGTTCCTTCTCACCTGTTCTCGCCCGAACAGTACCTTTGTCGTCCGAAACACACCTTCCGCCATGCCAGGTACGGCTGCAAAGCAGATCATCTTCGTTGCCGCGCCGTTGGAGGCAGTGGGGTGCTTGGGGCTTGGGGTTGCTCGTTCCTCATTCGCCCATTGCACCCAAATGGCAAATCTGGAACAAGGTAAAGTGCAGATGGCAGATTGCTTCAGATGGCAGCTGCAAGCAGAGACATTTTGAAATGTTTCGAATCTTGCATCCTTCCTCTCACGGCAGCACGCGGGCCTTTGGCGCGCCGCCACCGAGGCGTGTCGCCCGTTCAGCAAGCCGGCTTCCAATGCGTTCTAATTGAAGACCACCAGAAGGCTCACATCTGGCATCATCGTCACCAACATCACCAACATCACCAACATCACCAACACCATCTACGTTATCACATGGAGCTCCTTTTCGTTTCAGGGCTTGACTCCTGGCGTAATTATTCTTAGATTCCTCGCTACTTTGACGAAGACGAACGGTGACAGCGCTTGTCATCCTCACGCCCTCACGTCCCCGACAGAACGCCCACTGTCTTGCGATATGGCAGCCGACAATGTCCAGAGCAAACCGAGTGGCGTTGAAAGTATCGACATAGATGCGGGATACTGGGAGCGTGGTTCCAAAGTTGCAGTGCTAGGCCGCCATCGTCGGCGGACTTCCGCTTTCCGGGGCGGAGACCCGTTTCGCCAAGCGGCCAGTTCGAAACACCGCAGGGCCGCTTCGGAGGCATCCGGTGCCCCACCAGGCCCGGCCCGGGCAAGCTTCGGTAAGCTCGACAGACTCGTCTTGGCCGGTGCTGCATCGGCCTGCCCTCCAACACCGGCCCCACCCGTCACGGCCAGGTCATTTTCCCCCGTACGCCTCAAGCAACCAATGCTGTAACCAGTGGCCAACATGTTGTGCTTCTAACACACACCGCGTGCCTTTCTTGAGTCTTCTGCTTTACCCTCACACTCAATTTATTGCCATGTCATCTTCATCGGGCCCTTCATCCATGCGCTCCGTCCACAGTTACTTTGCGCATAACCGCCTATATTCCATCGCACTTACCATCAACGACTCGGACTCTACGCAAGAATGTACATCAAGAATTTTGGTATTTGAGGCGCGGAAGTAGTGCTGAGTCGTCATCGCACACTTTGTGAATGGCCACCTCGCAATGTGCTTATGGCATTCGGATGCGAATCGCTTTTGTCATTGTCGAGCCATGGATATGCCGTTCGCACTCCCCAGAATGCGGGGTGCAGACTGGCAAGCAGCGCCGGCCCGGCAGCCACTCCTCCCAGTTGTTCTTTGAGGGCAACACTTGTCTCTCGACACACCGCCTCGGAAACATGGTTCTTCCAGTCTCTGCTCCGGGTGACCCCGCAACGAAAAGCGGAACACCGGCTGAGGCAGCCGAGTTGCTCCCGCCAGCAGCAGTACGAGCAGGAGCCCAGGCACTTCATGCACGTTCAGGACTTGTTTGCAACAGTGCCTGATTTCTAGCGCTCGAACAACGGAAGTGAACATCGCAAAACGGCCAGTTAACGCTATCCGTACATCCTGTCTCCCTATTGATGACCTGGGCTTCGGCTATGACCTTCCCCGGCGGCCCCTTGGTGGGGTGTGGACTTTTCCCCAGCCCATCATACATACGCGGTGTCGCCCGGCTTAACACCGCTCGCCGTTTGCAGGCGTGGGAACCTTCTCCAACTCCCCGGGTCCGGTTTACCAGCATCAAGGATTTCCACCTTCCTGCAGGGTCATCTTTCTGGATTCCGCTGTGGACCCACGAGACGATATTTGGGTCGTTCTGGGTCCCAGAGTGGTGGTCTCGATCTTCAAGATGCAGCGTCGTGCAGAGGGTATCCCACGCCCCAAATTTCCGAGCGATATCCTGGGGATGTTAGATTTTAATTAACGTTAAAAGACGAGGGGCTGCTTCAGTCTGGGGCCCGCACTCGCTTTATCCTATCAGTATTGCCAACATTACAGCACTCAAGACCGCAATGAGAACAAACTGTGGCTTGATCATCAAATTGACCTCGCAAGCTCAACAGCCAATGCTTGGCTCGGGGAATTTAGAGAGCCAAGCGCGCCAATTGACGCCTCCACGCACGCCGAGCCAGCCACCAAGCCACCACACATGGCAGCGCCCGCGACGGCAACCCCCGACCTCTTCGCAACTCGATAGCCGACAATAGGCCCGATACGGCTCGCCTTGTGGCTCTTCCTCCCGCAAAATCCACCTCCGATCAGCCAGTCCTCCTCAAAGGCGAACCAATAGGCACCCGCGAACCACTGGACGGTTCGCGGAAGCGGAACCAAGCATTCAGCCTGTATGCATGAGCGCTGCGAATGCGACTCTACACTAGCACTCCCGACTTGGCTCTACCTGCCATATTGCAAGCGCGCGAGTGAAGATCTTCACTCCGATACTTGGCATCGAGGTTTCGATGGCAAGCGACGGTCCCCATTTTTTATAAGCCGTAACTCTTATGTGGAGGATTTAGTACCCGGGTTTAACTCCCCCGAGGGAGTCAAACGATAAGATCGAACCATGTTCAGCGATTGGGAAGGTATCATGCTGTCCATCAACTAGCTGGCGTGGGCTGCAAACAGCTGCCGGGGCTATAATATCCCGGCCACCATTTCAACCGGATGTACGTGGAGTTTAAACAGGACGACTGTGAGCTGGGATCAGGGATTATTGCTTACCCCTCATCCCGTTCTAGGTTACGTTGACAGGTTGCGAGGGTCCTCGGCGTGCTTATGACCGACTACTACTGGGGTCTCAGCGGCCCGACCGCCTGTCGTCGATCTGATTCGTGCGGGATCTCGGTCGAGTTTAAGCAAAAAGATGGGGAAGAAGGCAAGCTCTCTTCGGTTCCACAGCCAGATTGGTATGTGACCTGTCGTGTACCCGTATCAACACGACGGTCCAGGCTCTGCTACATGCTGCTCATGGTACCGAGCAATCGGACCTGAGCGTGCGGGATAGAGTGCGAGCAGGGTTGGATTGACGGGACTTGATAGATGAGGGGGTTCCCTGTGCCCTTGGATGGACAGTCAAAACAAACCTTTCGTCCACGTTTTCTCCTCTCCGTGTCACGTCTCCCTTCGCCCCTTTCTTTCTGGAGTGCTCGATACCATACACGATACCCTGAGGCCGAGGCATATCGCGTGCATCTTGCACACCTTCGATCTTAGTATCTCCCCATCCTAACTTGCTCATCAAGGAAACATGGGTGGAGCCGACGCCGGCGTGGCGGGCATCTATGATGCCGCCCTTCACAAGCGCCAGGCCCTGATGGGCAAGAGCGGGCCATCCGCGTTGTGGAAGAACTTCAAGGTCTTCAGGATCGCGGCGTTCGCCTGCATTGGTGGTGTCCTCTACGGCTACAATCAGGGCATGTTCTCGGGTGTCCTCGCCATGCCTGCTTTCCAAAGGCGTAAGTACCTTTGATCGATACACGAGCGACTTCGTGCCACGATCCTAATCTTCAACCGCGCATAGACATGGGCGAATACACTAGTAACACGACCTTGAAGGGTTGGCTGACGTCCATTCTTGAGCTTGGCGCTTGGCTCGGCACGTTGCTTTCAAGTTTTATGGCTGAGACGCTATCGAGAAAGTACAGTGTGCTCGTGGCATGCGCCGTTTTCATGCTCGGCGTCATCATCCAGGCGACTGCTATCACGGGAGTTGGACACAACGCCATCTTGGCCGGTCGATTCATCACGTTAGTCCCCACCGCTGCTGATTTCGGCATGGTACCGTATCTAACTTGAAATTTTCAGCGGTATGGGAGTCGGAAGCTTGGCTATGATCATCCCCATCTATAACTCTGAGGTCGCGCCCCCTGAGGTTCGCGGTGCTCTCGTTGCTACGCAGCAGCTGGCTATTTGCTTTGGTATCATGATCAGTTTCTGGATCGACTAGTAGGCTCCTTCATAATTCTTGCGAGACTAAAGACGAAAGACTAACGGCCCCACAGCGGAACCAATTTCATCGGCGGAACTGAAGAGACGCAAGCCGACGCGGCCTGGCTCACTCCCATCTGCCTGCAGCTCGCCCCCGCCGTGATCCTCTTCGTCGGCATGATCTTCATGCCCTTTTCCCCGCGTTGGTTGGTCCACCACGGTCGCGAGGATGAAGCACTCAAGGTGCTGTCCAGTCTGCGTGGTCTGGATGAGGACCACGAGCTGGTGAAGCTTGAGTTCCTTGAGATCAAGGCACAGTCGCTGTTCGAGAAGCGCTCCGTCGCCCTGATGTTCCCCCACCTGCAAGAGCCGACGGCCTGGAACACCTTCAAGCTGCAGTTCGTTGCCATCAAGAAGCTGTTCCAGACGAGGGCCATGTTCAAGCGTGTCGTCATTGCTACCGTGACCATGTTCTTCCAACAGGTGCGTTTGAATTCGAAACGGGTTTTAGGCGGTCAGCTAACCAGTTGGTGACTGATAGTGGAGCGGTATCAACGCCGTGCTATACTATGCGCCGTCGATCTTTGAGCAGCTCGGTCTCACGAAAACCACGACATCCCTCCTGGCCACCGGCGTAGTAGGAATTGTCATGTTCCTCGCCACGATCCCCTCCGTCCTGTGGATTGATCGCGTCGGACGCAAACCGGTGCTGACAATTGGAGCCATCGGCATGGCAACCTGCCACATCATCATCGCCGTGATTTTGGCCAAGAACATCGACAACTGGGGCGAGAATCAGGCAGCCGGCTGGGCGGCCATCTGCATGGTTTGGTTGTTCGTCGTCCACTTTGGTTACTCGTGGGGACCTTGCGCGTGGATCATTGTTGCCGAAATCTGGCCCCTCAGCACCCGACCGTATGGTGTTGCGCTCGGCGCTTCCAGCAATTGGATGAACAACTTCATCGTCGGCCAGGTCACCCCTGACATGCTAAAGCACATCACCTACGGAACGTATATTCTTTTCGGTCTTCTGACATACATGGGCGCTGCGTTCATCTGGTTCTTTGTTCCCGAGACTAAGCGTCTTACCCTTGAGGAGATGGTGAGAACGTCCTTTTCTTTTCTTTTTCTTCTCCCGATAAGGGGTGAATATGGCTAACAACTGGTTTGTCTAGGACGTCATCTTTGGTTCCGAGGGTACCGCTCAGGCCGACTTCGAGCGCATGGAGGGCATCAACCACGAGATTGGCCTCGCCCAGATGTTGCGTGGCGACAGCGGCCACGTGAGCGGCGAGGAGAAGGCCAGTGTTCCCATCACCGAGGAGAAGAGGGTTAACGAGCACCATGAGAACGTTTGAATGATCGAAGACGAGGAGGACGCTACGCGAGCAATACCTAGTTGAAGGGACTTGGGCCGGCGGGATGCTGGGAATTTGGAGGAAACGGAAACCGATATCAGACTCTTATGTTTGGCCGCTTTTTCAACGTTGTAATTCAGACTGCCATTGGCTCAGGGGGGCATTGGATATACCGATGCTCTCATTCAAATATATTCTTCTGAGCAAAACATGATTGGGGATTGGAGATTGTTTTGAATGGGTCTCGTGGGTTGCTAGTGGTGGTGCATTATGTACCTTTAGCATGTGAGACAAAGGGGGATCTTCCAAAACTGTCTGTGTCGGTATGGATCTCTTTGCCACAGACAACTGCCTCGTCCCCTTTTAAACCCAAAAATTTGAGGATTTGCACGCAAATAAATACCAAAGCTGGGTGTATACAAGAAATGGATGGCATCGTCCTTCTTTTGTTTCGAGGCAGGAACCGCTGCTGCCGTTGTGTAGGTATCTAGGTATCTAGGTATCTAACAAAGGTGGCTGTGCTATGCACTCCGCCCCGAAGGAAAACTACCTAGGTAGTCTGCCACGGAAAATAAGTAAGCCCCGCCTAAAAATGGTTAGCCCAAAATCAGGCTCGCTTCACCCTCGGCTCACCCTTGGCTCACCATTGCTCACCCCTAGCTCACCATACCACAAATTGTTAACTTTACGTGACGAAGGGACAAGTATCATAACCCAGGTCACAACATTGGGCCGCGGGTGCCTGGGGCACCCACGGCGGACCAGTTATGAAGGGACAAGCCTGTAGGGCTGACAGGACCAATAAGAGAACGTACCCTGTGATCTGTGTGCTGTCACAGAGCAGATAGAGCACCCGGTCTTGACATCCGGAGGAGCCTTGGCACGTAGCTTCTACAGCGTAGATAGTTTCCTATATAGATAGAGACGTCCGACGTATGGTGTAAGGAACGGTTCTTGTTCCTTACGTAAGCAATTACATATTCACGTCTACAATCTTGTTCACACCTTCTCAAGCTCTTTGTAGAACACCCTGTTAGGATAGTGGACGACCCTATCTGGACCTTGCGCAACCTTTGTTCTACTTACTGTTAATAACCCCGCGGCGTACTGCCTTGCAGTCTGACCCACTTGGTTGCAGGTTGTAACAGCTACCTGGAAATAAACTTAGCTAATATCGTTATGGCCCTATATATAACGGCCGGCCTACTGCCACCCAAGGCAGCAGCGACAGACTTATCAAACTCCTACGCGTTGAAAAAGTGCCACGAAGGCACTAGGGTATGTAAGATGCGGTCCCGGGATATTATAAGTATTACTTAAAGTTGCCTAGAACAAAAAAACTAGCAGGGGTAATAACGGGGATCGGAGCTAGTGGGCGTTCTACCTGGGAGTGGCGGGGGGTTAATTAGTCAGTTTTGCCTTGCTTATACATTTAGACTAATATCACTACTGTTTAAGTATTACAGATATAGACCCGGGACGCAAGTGTGGCTCGAGTGCCAAAATTGCGAGGTTTGTTGACGGTTTGTCGCCACGATCTGATACTACTGGGAGCACGTATTCAATCCCCTCTCCTCGCAACATCATGAACTCGCTTTGAAAGCCTCTATCTTTGATCGAGTTTGCTAGGATAACTCGGAAATCTATGTAGAAAGTTCTCTCCCCGCCCCCTCTCGCTGGTGACGCGGTGCCGTCTGGTCCCGGGGGGTACGAAGCGGCAACCCCGACGCTTGTTTCAACTGGGCCAACATTTCGCAGTACAATTTCATCGGATGTGCCCTCACATTTCCCCATAAGACATTCTCGATAGCGTTGCCGGCTTCCACCGCCTCAATCTGGTCCTCATCGCCATCTGGATTTTTGTCGAAGAGCAGGATCAACTTCCCGGCATTACGCAGCTCTGGCTCTTCGAATTGCAGAGTTGGCACCGCCGTCATAGCGGCACCGCCGGCGCTGTAGATCTCGAGGATTTTGCGAACGTACGGTCTGTCTGCGCGGACCACGACGTCCCCCTGAACGGCAAAAGCTAGAAACCTGCCTTTGGCTTCGTCCTCTGCGCTCGTCACAGGGAAGCAACTTTGCGAGATATCCGTACGCGACAAAACGGGTGGGGCCGCAAATGTAACGCAATGGACGGGAATACCTAAAAGCAAACTAGTTAGGCAAATTACCCCATTGATATGACGGCTTGTCAGCTCACCTAGCGGGTTGGTTAGTTGCAGCCTTGCGTAGAGCAAGGCAGCCACTGCACCCCCAGCGGAGTGTCCTGTCAAGAGGACACTGCCGGCTTCGGCTTGACGAGGTTTGATTGCTGCGACTATTGGATCGCACATGTTTTGGGCAGCGAATAGAAAGCCGCTATGAGCTTTCACATCAGGAATACCAGGAAGGAACTGGGCAATCTAGGTTAGTCGAGAAACCATACTAGCCTTGGAGAATATTCACGCACTGGCTACCTACCTCCGTTGCATCATCAGGCACCCCGTTGGAGTTGGTAAGCCAATCGATAGGTGACGTTTTCCTGGTCCCTCTGATAGCGACGACGAATGTCTTGCTTGATTTGTGCAGTTTGACGGCCGTCGCCTTGAACGCTCCAGACTGGCTCGCGGCTAACTCCCACATCTCGGCGTAGTCGCTGGCGTCCAATGTCACTCCTGGAATCATCGTCTTGGGGTTGTGATTGTATATAGCCTCGGCGCAATCTGCTGCGAGGCACACCATGCTCAGCGTGTCATCGTCGCTATGAGCTACGTCAGTCGTCTTTCGAGGCCGTCACATATTATCAATATCATCTGCTCCCAAGTGCTGCACTCACTATAGCCACGGCTGCAACCCGTCCGGGATGCGACTTTCAGGATACATGTCACACAACCTCCTCAGGCGATCCGCAACATTCTCCTCCGCGATCGTGAGACGTTCTGTCAAACACTGGGCTCAGCACGATGGTCACAGAGAGCGGATTGCATCAGAGCATACCTTCCTCGGTAAGGCGGTTGAGAAGAGGGTCGAGGTTGTGGGATATCTCGGCTAGGTTTGTTGATGCACCGGCGGAGTTGGCGGCGGATGCACTGGGAAGACTGCCGACGCTCGCCGCAGAAGCCGAGGCTGCTCCTTCTGCGGCTTTACGCGTCAGCTGCGATTTGATGAAGTGCTTCATTCTTCACGTTATGGTAGCCTGCTTTCGGCAAATGCGTAATGATTGCTTCAGAAGTGGAGCCGTAAGACCTTCAGCTCTGCAAACGGTGAGATTGAAGAGTGAAAACAACAGAGGACGAATGCCAGTTGGAAAGCACCCGAAGAACTGCCGGCCAATACCAACGCCATACCCAAACTAAACACGCACTAACCCTATGGAGTCTAGGCCCTTGGAGTACAAGATAAGATAGACGGATCTCGCTCAGGTCACACCGCTATTCGCTTCAAACTGGAGCTGAAACAACAGTTGAAAATGACAACTTGGCTCAATCCAAACTCCCCGTTGTCTGGATGGACTAGCGTTCCGTCCGAGAATCTTCAAGCTGTCTTAAATTCCTTGTACTGGGAGTCTTTGACTAGGGAATTATGTTCGACCGTCCTGTCCCTGCAACGTCTCATGGACGTACCACCCATTCCCGAGGAAGAAGATGTCGCTCAAAGACTTGCCGGCGAAGCAGCCTATTTTGCCTCTGTGTGGAGTAAGTATTAACGCGCCTGCCTCAGATACCTTTACCTAACAAGGCATTTCCTCAGGTCCGTTTAACTTGAACGAGCCTGAAACGGATGCTCTCTGGGAATGCGCTGCTACAGACATGGCCGGTGGGTCGAGCTTACTATCAACTCGACATATGTCCACAGCTAAGGCTTCACGGCCTCAAGAGAGGCAGCAACAGCAACTCCAGTATCGTCGCGCCCGTATGCTCTTAGCCGGACTCGGACTCCTCGATGTACGGGAGCTCATCGAGTTCCGGAATGCACCACTGAAATGTCTTGAAGGCAAAGCCCAAGGTTAGTAGTCATCCGGGAAGAATCCCTGGCTCTTAATATCAGGAACATCTGTACTATCATACATGATGCCCGTCTAGTCAACATCGCCCAAGTCCCCGCCGGCGAGCCAAGCATTCTCGTCCACACTTTGGTTGCTGCGACTGCCGTCGGCCCATACGGACTCACTTTTACAACTGCCACGAGGGCTGCATCCACCACGACAAAGGCAGCCAGTCATTTTGCGCATTTGCGAAGCATCAGTACAACGTCTGCCTGAGCTGCTACCGAGAAAGTCAGCACCCCAAGCAGCATCTAAAGAAAATCCGCCCTTACGACCCCTTGGCCGACAACATAGTCGAGGGAATGGATGGATCGACCATAAAAAGGCTTGCCAGGGACGTCAAGCGTCTACAGGATCACGAGGATAAACGAGAGGCCCAACGAGACGGCCAAGAGGCCCTACATATTCTCTACCACGCGACGCCTGAAATGGCCAGAAAACGGCTGCTGCCCTTTGGCAACGTCCACAGCTCGGTGATGTTTGGCCCACTGGTGTTCGAGATAGGCGTGCCTCAGTAAGTTCCGACCGCGGTAATCGTCTGCTCGGCAAACTCGACCTGACAGACTTGCCTCGACAGTTCGCAGGGAGGTGCCCTCATCTCCCACCGGCAGACTCCCGACTTGGCTTACTCCGAGACGTGGAAGTTCACCGAAGCAGAGATGACCACGCCTGCCGTAGCGGTGTCCCCAGACAGGCACGCGTTCACGAGTGTTCGCAAGACTGTTCTCAGGTCCGTCCACGCCACCCTGATGCGTGTGATGGGTGGACTGTTCTCGGGTCACAACCCCAACTGGAGACGAATGGAGCACAAGATTGTGGAGACTCTCGTCTTCGAAAGTGGCCGTTACCGGGAGCGACCGGCGAAGAGTCGTGAATTCAACGAAAGGAGCCTTAGGGAGGCTGCGTTCCGTATTGTAACTGTCATCAAGGAGGCAGTCGGCGACGAGGTGTCCACGTACCTGCGCCACTTTTCCTCCCGCCTCTCAAACCCCAGGACGGATCTGAAGGTCGACGCGCTCAAGGTCACAAACAACTGCCAGACCTTCTGTAGGAACCTCCTGGTCGGCCCCGACCCGCTCTTCACAAGCATACTATCGAGAGCTCGACCGCTCGACGACACGAACAATATTGCGCCTCGATATATGCTGAGCTTTACGACCGATCGTATCGGATCCTTGTACGATTCAGAGGCGTTCCAGACGACGCCATCCGCGGCGTATCTCCGAGAGTTCCACACTGGGGAAGACATTCTTGAATACTTCGACACGTGGCCACATATTCCCAGAACCAACGCCTGCGCCCAGATCTTGTGCTGGCCGTGTTTAAGCGAGAGCGGCTGTTCGATTGCCCGTCATATGTGGCAGATGCCGCACGAAACCACGTCCGTTATCGCCTTCCACACAATGAGGAACCGGGCAGACTATCGCCATGCCTACCGGACCACCGATCCGAAGGAAGACGAGCCACGGCAGTTGACGGACGCAGAGTGGTTCCAAAACCGCCTGCGAGTTCTGCTCGCACTAGACACCTTCTTGGTATCAGCAGGTGCCGTCATAGCATCGTATCAGATGCTAGATGATGTGGCGGACGGTGGAGAGGCGCGGAGGCTTTGGAAGCCGGCTTCTGCCGCAGAACGGGGCACACTGATACTTCCGGGCAGTGACGAAGAGGGCACGCAGAATTTCTCGATTCGGAATGCCGAAAAATCGATTCTTCCCGTGTGGTTTTCGAAGGATCGGAAGCTGGAGAAGCATATAGCCAAGACTGCCAAGTAAGCGGGAGATCCACTAAGGGCAAAGTGTGGACTCTGCCAGCATTTGTATCACGAACTCGTACTGGGGTTGAGAAGGGGAGGGGGGGATTGCATGCGAAACTCTGCAGCGATCAGAGAGAACCAGGAAGTGAAGACGGCGCGTCTGTAGACAAGGTAGGCTATGGGTCACTTATCGAGTCCGAAGCAATATCGTACTATATTGACTTCCAAGGGAATAAACGACTCTGTCTAAACCTTGCGTAATCTTTATTCCCCCACTGTCAGCAACCCACAGCGTACTTCCTTATAGTCTGTCCCCTCTAGAGCACAGGTTGTAATAAATAGCTAACCCTCGCGGCCACCAACATGGCAAACTTTAACGTAAATAAGTTTTCTGGGCGCCTACTCGGCAGGCACTATAGGTTTATGTCTTTACAACGGTAACTGCCAAATAACTGTTTGTTATATCGCTCTATTGATCGGCCGCAAGGGCCTCTTTACCTGTTTCGTAATTAGGTCTTCGCGCGGGCTACTCGCTGTTTCGCGGTCAGCCGCCGGATGAAATCGGCATTACAGCTACGCGGCTGTGGCTAGCAACGTACTGGCATGGTGATGGCGTTGAGTGTTTGGGCTTGGGTATCTGTAGATACGAGTATCCGGAGTTGAGTATCGAGGGCGACCAGCTCTGAATAGCGATGGTGCTCAATATACCGGGAACGAGAGAGACGCCCTTAATTAGAGGGCAGATCCGCCAGGTTAACGGTGATACTCCGGTGGAACAAAAAAATGGTTCTTACGTAGCGAGGGAAACTGACCGTTATGTGTAATGGACCGGTCCTAAAACTTGGCCCTCCCTGCAAATATAGTCATAGCAACTATAGCCAGGACAAGTTTCTGGACCCACTGGGGCTCAGGCGGCCCTCAGTACGGCTCACCCCTAGCTCAGGATTTGCGACTAATAGGGACTCGGACAGAAAAAATTGTCGGGTGAGACTATAGAAGTACAGCTACCTACCTACCTACCTAAGGTAGGAACGCCTCACTCCGCCCAACACACAATGGCTGCTATAAGGCAAGGAAGAAACCACTAGTTGAAATAAAGTTTAAGCCCACAGTTGAAAGGGCATTATTTAGGCAGGCCGAGGCAGCCACCCAGATCAGCTCAATCAAGCATCCTTACAACCACTCTTCACTGCCTAGTCGAGCAGCTTTGACGTTTGCTCAGACGCGCTGCTTTTTGTTTCTTCGGACGTCTCATCTTCATACACGATAGAATGCCTAAACTGCAAAAACTCGGCGGCATTGTCCGACAGGGCATTCGGTCTATACTTCACAAGGAGCCGCCTAATAAAAACACAATGAGAAAGTCGGAATGTGCGGAATGCCTCGGACAGGGTATTGACTGCATCATATGCCAACGCAGCTCGCACGCCAATTCAAAGCTCTGAAGCGGCTGTCAACACTGCGACGACTTAACACACATGCTTTGTTGCCGATACCAGGACTATGCAGCTATCCCTTATGGTTACTTGACTATTGAATCCAAGTTTGACCCCAGCGCCGCGGCGAGTCTCCGGGACTTCATCTACAAGGAGGCACATAAAAGCCTCTTCTCGGACGTATCGGAGCGCTTTGGTTTCCGCCCGTGGAGCGATTTCTCCCAGGCAACGAGTTGCATCTTGTGCCGAGCTGTTGGCGAACTGAGCCGCACACAGTTCGCCAACGTTCCGTTTCTCGACACACCTGGTGTCGCTCTCGCGATTGGCTTGCCGTTTCCATCGGTATACTATGATGCGAAGGCTCGATCAGGGAGTGAAACTTTCACCATCAACTGCGTTGTCCCCATCCTTGCTGCAACCAAAGCGGCCGATGGCAGCGACTACCTCATCACCCTCGTCCTGGAAATGAGGCTTCGGTACGAAAGCCAAGGTTGCGGCCTCAGAGATATCAAACCCTGGAATCGCTCTACCATTGATATCGGGCCTATTCAAAGTTGGCTCACCAACTGCCAGAATCACCACGACGACAATTGCACAGCGAAGCTCGACAACACAACACCTCTCCCGCCGGCCTTCCGGCTCATCGATACCGCCAACTGGTGCATCACCTTCGCCCCGCCCGACGCCAGCTACCTGGCCCTAAGCTACGTCTGGGCTTCTGCCTCCCCCCCTCCACAGACACAAATTCACCCTTTCCAACTTCAGCAACCAACCAATTCCCTCTCTCTCAACCCAACTCCCGGTGGGACACGCGCGGGTGGACCTACCAGGAACGCACCCTCTCGCGGTGGCATCTCTTCCTCACGGACGGTGCCATCTACCTGAACTGCTTCAACAGCAGGGGATCCGAGGGGCGGGTGCACGAGGCCCCTGGAGCGGGGTATGAGAAGGGGATTCGGGAGCTGGTCAACGCGCCGGGGAATTCTAGGGAGACGGCGGTGGATTCTACGTTTGTGCGGTATACCACTGCCATGGAGGACTATACGCGGAGGAGTCTGACGTTTGATTCGGACGTGCTACATGCGTTTGGGGGGGTTGGGAGGTTTTTTGCGAAGCGGCAGGGGACGGAGATGCTTGTGGGGCTTGCCGGAGAAGTATTTCACGCAGGCGTTGCTGTGGCATCATGATGGGGGGGTGGGATTTGGAGAGCGGAGGGACGTGGGTGGGGAGGTGGCGGTTCCGACGTGGAGTTGGGTGGCGTGGAAGGGGCCGATAGCCTATCGGTATGATAGTTGGTTCTTTGGGGGCGTTGAAAGGTCGGTTGAGGCGAGTAGTCCTCGGCATACCAACCGGATTGTTGATTTCTACTACTCCGATCCATCGTCTGGTGTGCTTAGACCTGTTTCTGAAGAGGCGGCGGTCAAGGATTGGGAGGGCTATTTATCGGCGCCTTTTGGAGATGCAAGCCCATAGAGTCGAGAGCCATCGCGGGAAGGCCAAAGCATCGCACGAGGCCCAGCTAACGCTCAACCGACCGCGGGCTCATGAAGACAAGATCGGACGAGCTATTTTTGATATTGTCGCCATTTATGGTAGGAGATGTAGAAAAGGGCCGGGAGATGCCTCTTGTAGTCGGTCGTGAGTATACGGCTGCGGTTGTCGCGGGCTGCCGCTCAAACTACAAGGTTATGAGGACGTCTGGAAATAATCAGGAGAACATATGGGGTTTAACTGTTGCGATTATGGATCGGAACGGCAGCAGCCCGGGAGTTTGTCGTTGGGTGGCTATGGGAGGTGTTGACCCGGTGGCGTGGGCGGGAACCAGCCCAAGATGGGAATGTGTGGCGTGGGGATGAGAACGGTGGCTACCTAAGGTACCTTAGGTGGCAGGGATTGTTATTACATGTGGTATGTGATGAGAGAAATGCTCAAGGTGGAAGGCCAGGCTCTATTTGCAGAATTTTGATATAGAATTTGATGGCGGTATATATCAACCGTCTTCAAGGACAGCACACTGTGCAGACTCAATAAACAGAGATAGGGGGTTTTGCGAGGAAATATCCCCACACCCCTAATTAGTTGATTACTACAAACAATCCCGATCGGACTAGGCGTCCTACGCACGAGGTGCGCACATAAACCTGCGTCTGCCTGGCTGAGATTTACCAAAGAAGGGAGAGCAGCTCTGTGAAGAAAGAAATCATCAACATTCATTGCCGCGACCCGCCACCATCAATCCAACTTCACCTTTACAAGTGATGGAGGCACCAATACTACCCAACAGAAAGGCCGTCCTACGCCGTCCAAACCGGGCAACGTTGATGCGCCACCCACTGATTCCAAACCTCGCAGTTTGGATTCTAGGACGTTCAAACATACTTCTTATTAATGTCAACTTGCCATTCTAGCTGGTAAAACCATTTGTAAGAAACTAATTAGGTGAATGAGAGGAGACGGTAAGCTTAGGGATACATCCGAGTGCTACCAAATAGAAACAATCGGCGTTCATTAGGCACTCAGTCGTCCGTACCAATAGTCATCATGACACCTTCACTTCGTCAAAGTCATAACGTCATCGAAAGTCAGAATCCTAGTACAAGTCCAAAGCGTTACCGGTTTCCCGCCGGTTTCTCTCCTTCTGGGCCCTTGATTCGCCCTGCACTGTCTCACAGTCGGTCTTCCATATTGCATACTCCGGGCTGAAGAGCATACTCGACACTGACCTCTGCGAAGTCGAAGACCGGGTAAGATGGTTCAAGACACGCTGAGCTGCCTCTACCTCGTTGTGGCCGTAGGCTACGGCAAGCTTTTCGGCTGCTCGGTCCGGAAAAGAGGAAGACCGGAGCGAGGCTCGATGAAGGCGAGGGCGTGGAACCGTATTCGGACGAAGGGACAACGGTGGCTGTGATTGCGGCCGCTGTACGTAACTCGTTCCTACGGGGATGAGGGGTGGGAATTTTGGTGCCACCTGAGCTGAGCTTGGTCTAGTTTCCCGGATGGAGGGACCTTCGTCTTCCTCTTCTTCGCCGCCCATCTCAGCCTCGGGATGGCCACGATCAATATCACGGCCCCACGTCTCTTGATGCCTCTCCAATGCAGCTCGCAGACTGCTTGAGATCAAGGCGTGGCTCCCGAGCAATTCTGACATCTGCTTGTTGCCATTGACGCAGAGCCACAACTTCTCGTTCACCCTCGCCGGATCAGCTCCACAGCTCAGCAGCATATCCATGGTTTCGGTCCGTCCATAACGGGCCGCCATGTGCAAAGGTGTTCTGCCGAGCCGGTCTACAGCGTCCACCTCAGCACCGTGGAAGAGGATAAATGACCGGGCAATGGCCGTCTCGCCCGCCTCGGCTGCTATATGCAATGGCGTGCAGCCGACAGAATCCCGCGAGCCCAGTAGCTCGTGAGCATGGCCGCCAGCACTGCACAGGCGACTGAGGAATGCCTGGGCAAGCCATGGTTCGGGCCCACGTAGCGCCTCATGGACTGGTGTGGTAGTCTGGACGGCCTGGTGCTGGTTGCCGCCGACCTGTGCGCCTACATCAAGCAGGGCGAGAATGAGGCGGTGGTGGCCAAGCAGCGCGGCCTTGTTTAAGGCGTGGGCGAAGCTCGTCGGTTGGGGGCCCCAGGAACGACGCCATGGAAAGCGGGAGAAGATGTTGCTGAGATGGGCGAGCTCAGCACCGCGGGACAAGGCTGGAGCCGAGGGCGACTGGGACTGGTCGTTGGGCTGGTAGTCCGGAGGAGGCTCGGAGGGAGTTGGCAGGGGCACCTCTGATGGCGTAGTAGACATGGCAGTCTCGAGGGCCGGCAAGAGATCCTCAGCAGGTGGCGAGTAGGGAGGAAGGGCCTCGACGGCGGCAGGTGGCATAAAGTGTACGCTGTTGGCCGTGTTTGGCGTACCGTCATGACCATTGTGGTGCTGTGGAAGAGTCGACCTCGGCCGGTGGCGACGAAGCCATCCGCCGACTCGGTGCTCGTGAGCCATGGTGCGAAGCGGTTCCTGTGGAATGTTTTTGGGTCTGAACGAGCAGCACGGAAAATACGTGCGCGACCCCCCAGGCTTGGAGCACTTCAGGTCATGTAGCGGGTAGAATATATGCCTGGAAAATAAGCTGTGGTGAAGGTATTTTGGTCGCGTGAGTACCGTGAGACTGTGATGATGCGGGGGAAGTCGGCCTGGTGCCTGCCCCACATCGTGATTCGCGACTGCACAAGGCCTCTACCGCTGAGCCACGCATTGCCGAGCGGTTTTTCCCGCTTGTTGGCTCTGGTCGTGAATGGTATCCTGAATCGCTTGCTAGCCTCGAGCCTCACCTATAGAGCGGGCGTGAATTCATCTCAGAGGGTTGCTGGCATGTGCACCTTGGCTGACAATTGCGTCACGGTGATGGAGGCGGCAAATGAATGAAGGGTTTTGGCCGAAAAGAGGGTTGGAGCTCTAACACCGGTGGAAAATAAATGCTTTGGAATGCCTATGAGGCAGTTCTACGAAGCATGCTCAAGAGGTCCTACTGTATCGGTCAAGGGCGCAGTCGATGTAATGCATCACTGTTAGGCATGTGCGAGGAAGTTGAACACCCTTTTCGCATCAAGACTCTCTGGAGTTGACGGTCGCTTGGGTTAGGGTTGCATGTCGCGACTTGGGTTAGGGTTGCATGTCGCGATTGGACTGCGGCATCACGTGAATGATTGCGCTAGTGAAGGAATGGTTAGCTTGGCACTGCGCGCCACAAGCCTCGAAGGAGGCTGATGAAGCAACATTTTGGCGAGGCAGCTCAACCGCATCGCGACGCAACACCGAATTTGTGTTTCTCGAGACTGACAGCGCTTCAATCAGCAGGCGCGCATACTACACTTGGCATTCCCGGCCCGACCAAATCCTACCGCAGTTATTCCCGAGGCGTTTGCAAACCCGGAGAAGATGGGCAAGAAGAAGCGTGGCCATCCCGATGTCGAGGACATCCTCGCGCGCCCGTGGTGCTACTACTGTCAGTTCCCCGGTGCCGAGCAATGCGATTCTGGCTGACCCGTGTGCGTGTGCAGGCGAGCGCGACTTCGAAGACCTGAAGCTCCTCATATCTCACCAGAAAGCGAAACACTTCAAATGCGACCGATGTGGCAAGCGACTAAACACGGCAGGAGGTACACTTGACAACCCCCCAATTGGCGTTTGCGACGGATTGCTGACCAGGCCGTCTCGCTAGGTCTTTCGGTCCATATGAATCAGGTTCACAAGGAAACTCTCAACAGCGTCGAGAATGCGCTGCCAAACAGACAGGGCCTCGACATTGAGATCTTCGGAATGGAGGGTGTACCCGAGGACATCTTGCAGCAACACCACCAGCGCATCATCACAAATTTCTACACCGCCCAAGCCGAGCGCCACGCCGCTACAGGGAATCCGCCGCCAGGTCAGTCTGGAGGACAGGGCCCTGCGAAGAAGATCAAGATTGAGTCATCCGATGAGATCAAGAAGCGCCTGGCGGAGCACCGTGCGAAGGTCGCAGCCCAAAAGGCCGCTGGCATAAACGGTCCAGTGGTTAGCGCGCCGGCAGATGGACACAGCCCGGCCCAAGGCGTAAGTACTTTCTCTCCCCCAACAGCTGGTCGTAGCTCACCATATCGTTTGCAGGCGTCCCCGTTCCCCCCTCCGCAGGCGGGATTCTCATACCCTCCAGCTGGCGCTGCTGGCGCCACTCCGTTCCCACCCGCCCATGCCTACCCCCCAGCCTTCCCACCAGGACCTTCGCCGCCCCCCGGCGCCCCGTCTGCCTTCAACCTCCCAGCGCGACCTCCCAGTGGGGCCCCAGCTGCGGTGGCTCTGCCGCAGAGACCGCCATACTACTACAACGGAGCCGGCGCAGCGCCGCCTGGCTTTCCCGGCAACCCTTCAACTGTCGATGAGTTGGTTGCTGGTGCGGCACGCCAGGGTGATGACATCGACCAGCTGATAAGAATGGCGGAGAAGGGCATCAAACCAGGGCAGAGTGCAACACCAACGGAAGACGCAGGCGAGAAGAAAAGCAAAAAGGACAAGGAGAAGAATATGCGGATGGTGTATGCCGATACAGAAATCAGCCCTGAGGAGAAGATGGCGCTTCTACCAAAGTACAGATTTGCGATCGAGGCATGAATGGGGTGGAATTAGGTGGAGAACTGTTATGCGCGGTTTGACGACAGGCCGTCTTGTTGACCGGCCTTGGGTTTCTGGATCTAGGTGGAGGGTTACAGGTTCTGGACTTCGGTTGTATTATACGAACTGTGAGGCGGAAGTCCAAGCGGTTTCAGGCATGTTTCCTGCCTGTGCAAGTACTTGAATGGGAAAAGGCCCGGACAAATTGCCATGGTGTTGCACCGAATACGTTAACGTATGGGTATCTCATCATACTTCTAACGGGATCTAAGGGTCCCCCAAGGATAATAGGATACCAGTAATCCGTATGTCTTCATACGTGCTCCTTTCTTCAAGATCGTCTGCTTTGATGGCTCGACTGCAGCCGTCCTGGATTCGGTATCTGGCTTGCCAAGACTTGGAGCAAAGGCCCCACACATTCAAATACGGTTCTCATTGCACCTCCCTGTGTCTTGTTTCTCAGTCCAGGTCTCAACCAATGCAACAATCGAGCTCGATCAGACGAGCTCAGCATGGGCCAATGGAACACCATCCGCCCCCTTCTCTATTGGTGGAATTTCTCAACATGAACTTGCTCGACCACAACTCCGGCTTGTCCTTGCCATGTCCGCCGGCTGCAACCCCGTGCTGGGTCCACGTCGAGAGTTTTACCCGGTGCCTTACGACCGGCGGTGGAAAGGCAGCACCGCAAACTCCATTTCTCATGCGACGGGAACCCGGATTACCTGGGTTTTGCGATGTTGCACCGTAGTGTGTTTTCCAGGTACTGTCAAGGCTGGTGGACTAGGTTATTTGGCGGGCTGCACTGCGATATTTGTGTGCCAATTGACACCCGATGATATGCAGACCGAGATGCGGAGGCGGCCTATAAGGTGCTAATGATGAGCACGCCGCCGCCAGGACCTTACGGACGTCGGCAAGAGATGGGTTTTATGTCGCTCACCCTCACGCGCCGCAGCTTACCGCACATGCCACTTGAATCAGGGCCCGACAACACGGGCTGATAAAGTGGCCCGCAGTTCGCGAGCAACGACAGCTTGCGTTTGGGTTGCTGGCTCTCTGGAGCCTGTCCACATGCCATCGCTTTGAGCACTGTTTCCGGGATGCGATCGTCACAGTTAAAAGCCCCGAACGATGACAACTCATCAACCGATTTTGCATCCACAATGACAAGCACTCGGTGGTTGAACTACGCCCATTATTCTCGGATATGTTCTCCAGTCCTGGTGCTTGGTGGAGGCCAAGCCTAGGTTCTTTGCCGGTTAAACGCCATTTTTAACGCGGTGATGCGACCTCGCTCCGGTGCTCCCGCGTCGCCTGTTTGCGGTACCACAACATTAGCTGCCAAGAGCTCCCTTTGTCAACCGCTGTGGACTGTTATGCAACCCCAATCGACCGTCTAAAAGGTCAATGGAGAAGCGTCAACCTGCGTCCAGCTTCTCCTCTGCAGTACTGGGTCTGTCGATACTCACGCAAAAATTGGTGGCCGTTATGATGGAGTTGAGGCTCCTCTCATCCTGCAGACACTCTAGGGTTTGCGGACGATCCCCACCAAGGTGCAGGAAGAATCTGGAAGATCACACCTCATGCGGGGAAGCATGCGCGGCAGGGCAACGGTTTTGTTCTGGCTCCAAAGAACAACGACAACCCTTCCTTGCCAAGCCGAGGCCATCCCGGCAGTCCCTACCTCAACCTCGCAACGGACGGCATGAACCCGTCAACAGACCGCTTTGACAGCTCTGGGAGACCCGGGAACCACGCTCCGCCCAAGATCCCTTTATCCGTGGGCCGGCCGCTATCCGGCCCCAAATGGACGGACCCCAGTTCCTGGCTGCTGGGCGTGCGCCTGCCGATCGAGTTTGTTGGAGGAAGGGACTTCGGCATTGCCATCCAACCTCCGGAGCCCCAATACGACCATGGGATTTAATCTGGCTGCCTTAATCTACATCCCGATGGCAGCTGGCCAGCGCCCTCGCCTCGGGATGCCATGCAACCCCTCACTGGAAGCTGTTCCTGCATATCCAAACTGCTGGATATATTACATGACGAAGCTGTCGCGCCGCAGTGAAAATGTGATTCTTGTTTGTCCCTCTTGCTGTCGCGACGCGCCCAATCGTCGAGACAGATCAAATCACGCAGTCGGCTGGTGCTGTAAGTCGTAGTCGTCCTTCAAAGATGGTTGCGTTCAGCGGTAGAGCGGCGGCCGTCTGGCTTGCCTTGACCACCGTGGTCGCGGGCCTCGGCCAAGAGCGTATTGTCTCAATAAACGCCACTGCTGGGGCGTTCCAGATCGCAGGAGGCCCCGTATCCAAGGGCCAGATTCTTGTGTCGGAGAATGAGTACTGGGGCGTCATTCGAGCTGCTGGCGACCTCGCTCTCGACTTTGGCAGGGTTACGGGCATCAACTATACGCTCAGTAATGGCAAGACCAGCTCGGTTGCGGCCAACTATGCCTACCGTCCTGTTAACAACATGAACAACACTTTCGTGAGTTCTGCTCTAAGGGCTCCCTGTGCGAGGGGCGAACTTTGCTGATACAGAATAGTACGCGACAACTGGAACATCAAACTTCTCTGGACCGGCCTTCGCCGACCCCTCTCCGTCTGACGTTGTCATCATTGCTGGAACCATCGGCCACTCAACCATCATCGACAACCTGATTGCTGCAGGGAAGATCGATGTCTCGGCGACCAAGGGCAAGTGGGAGTCGTTCACGAGCCAGCTTGTCGAGAACCCGGTAAACGGCACTGCAAAGGCCCTGGTCATTGCGGGGAGTGACCCTCGTGGCTCCATCTACGGCATTTACGACATCAGCGAGCAGATTGGTGTTAGCCCGTGGTATTTCTGGACCGATACGCCCCCGAAGCAGAGCAAGAACCACTATGTTATTCTCAACAAGAAGGTTCAGGGGCCGCCGAGCGTCAAGTACCGCGGCTTCTTCCTCAACGATGAGCAGCCGGCTCTCACCAGCTGGGTAGCGTAAGTGGATTTCTAACTGAGATATCTGGGAGTTTGTGGCTTACACATTTTGCAGAACACGATGGCCTGATACCCCGTACGGCGCCGGATATGGCGTTGAGTTCCACAAACTCATCTTCGAGGTCCTCCTCCGTCTCCGCGCAAACTACCTCTGGCCCACGCTCTGGGCCAGCATGTTTGAGGTCGACGACCCTGGCAACCAGCCCCTCGCCGACGCCTATGAGATCGTGCTCGGGACGTCGCATACCGAGCCCCTGATGCGCGCTCAGAACGAATTCGGCAAGTTCTACCAAGGCCCTTGGGCATACAACCTCAACAACAAGACGATCGATGACTACTTCCGCTTCGGCATCCAGCGCGCCAAGCCATACGCTCGCAACAGCTTGTGGACGGTGGGTATGCGCGGCACCGGCGACACGGCCATCGAGGGTCTTGGAGTTGATCACATTGTCGAGATGCTGCAGACTCTCGTCAAGAACCAGCGCCAGCTCATGGCTGAGGGTCTTGGTGTCTCAGATATCACGACCGTTCCTCAGGCATGGTGCCTTTACAAGGAGGTTATGTCCTACCTTGAGCACGGCCTCGAGGTCCCTGACGATGTGACGCTGCTCTGGGCTGACGACAACTGGGGAAATGTACGCCGTCTACCGCGTCTGAGCGAGAAGAGTCGCCAGGGTGGTGCTGGTGTTTACTACCACTTTGACTACGTCGGTGACGTTCGCGACTACAAATGGATCAATACCATCCAGCTCGCCAAAACGGCCGAACAGATGCACATGGCGTACTCGCGCGGGGCCGACAGAATCTGGATCGTCAACGTCGGTGACATGAAGGCTCTCGAGCTCCCGATCAACCATTTCTTCGATCTGGCTTACGATACCAAGCGCTGGGGCGTGGACAGCACCGCGGAGTGGACGCGGTTGTGGGCGACTCGCGAGTTTGCACCGGCCTTCGCAGCCGAGATTTCCGAGGTCGTGCAGACATACAGCATGTACGCCTCCCGACGCAAGTTTGAGCTGGTCGAGCCGTATGTCTACTCCCTCATCAACTACAACGAAGGCGAGGCCGTTCTGAAGCAGTGGTCCGACCTTGTTGTTGCCGCCAAGGCTATCTATGACAAGCTTCCGGCGGCTCTGCAGCCCACTTTCTTCCAGACCGTTCTCCATCCTACGTTGGCTGGTGAGATCGTGCATAGGATCAACATTGGCGGAGCGAAGCAGAATCTTTACGCTGGACAGAAGAGGAACTCGGCCAATGACCTGATCAACTATGTCTTGTCTGTGTCGGACGAGGATGCTGCGTTAACGGAGCGATGGGACGCGCTGCTGGGTGGGAAGTGGCAGCACTTTATGGACCGTAAGTCGAGAGCTCTCTTCGGCGTAGTTGCTGTAACTTGTTCTAACACTGTTCAGAAACGCATCTTGGATATGACGGGTACTGGCAACAGCCGATGAGAAACACCCTTCCCGCCATGATTCACGTTCAGACGAAGTTCCCTTCTCTTGCCGGTCACGTCGGCATCGGCGTCGAGGGCTCCAACGCAACCGTCCAGGGCGACGACAAGTACCACGGAAACTCCAACAACAACCTCGCCATACCGCCTATCGACCCATATGGCCCGTCCACGCGTTACTTTGAGATCTTCTCGCGTGGCACAAAGGAGTGCGAATGGGAAGCTACCCCCTGGCAGCCATGGATCAAACTCTCCCAATACAAGGGCACCGTCGGCGCCAAGGGCTCTGACACCCGCGTGTTCGTATCAGTCGACTGGGCTACCGCCCCCGCAGCTCCGTACTCCGCAACTATCAACATCAACGTCACAACCCCTTGCCGCGGCCTCGACCGCTACGGCTTCCGCCTCCCAATGGTCCAAGTCCCCGTCATCAACCGCGGCGCGCCCTCCACCTTCACCAGCGGCTTCGTCGAATCCGACGGTGTTGTCTCCATCACAGGAACCAACTACCAAGCTCTCATCCCAGCCTCCAAGCCCACCGGCAACGCCACCTATCACAAATTCGCAAACTACGGCCGCACCGGCAGCGGCATCGGTCTTCTTCCTCAAAATCTCGAGAAGCTCACCGTCGACGCTGCCCCCGCCCTCGAATATGACATCTATCTCTTCTCCAACCACTCCGCCGCAAACGTAACCCTCCTCATCTCCCCCGTCCTCAACTACCTAGGCGACGCTGACCCCATCGAATACGCCGTCGCCCTCTACCCCAAGGGAGACACCCCCAAGCCAACACTCGTCCGGCCAGTCGGCCCCAGCGTAGGAGGGAACATGCCTGACGGGTGGGGCGCCGCCGTGGCAGATAGTGTCTGGGGCAGAGTGGGCAGCTACACGAAGAGTAGCTTCCGCGTGCCGAAGGAGGGCGCATATACCTTGCGCGTGTGGGCGCTGATGCCGGGGATTATTGTGCAGAAGGCCATCGTGGATTTGGGCGGCGTGAGGGCGAGTTTCTTTGGGCCGCCGGAGAGCTTCTTGGTTGGGAGGGACACCAAGGGGGCGTATAAGACTTTGAGTTATGGGGATGAGGTTGGGACGTTGGCGGTTGGGAAGACGCCGAAATGAGTGTGAGAGGGAAAGGGGGATGGGGATAAAACGGAAGTAAATTCTAGTACATAGTTTTTAATGATTTGTGTTTATGACTTGGAGCTTTGGATCTCTGTAGGTTTTGAGGAGAATGTGATATTTAGAACTGAGCGCCTTACTTGACTTTCAGGGCCTTCCGGTGGGAGGAACCGCCGTCTGGGCCTTTCTATTGCGTTGGGGTATTTTCTAGATGTTCGCGCAGATCAGGAGTAAACACGGACAGCCCCGGATTCTGTTGGGAGCAATGCTTTTCGTACTCAATACTTGCAGCTACATTATCGAATGCGTGATAATGACGGGTCCGCCCTACAGAGAATAATCCCGAACCTCATCGCACGGCTTCGACTAGCTCGGGCCGGTCGTTGACGGGGATGCGTGCAACGCCAAGTTTCCGAGGTGACATCGACAAGAGATCGCCTGTTTGTTTGGACGGCGCTGACGGCTGATGATAGCTGCGCGACAAGTGCGTGTTTTGCTTCCGCGACTCCAAATTTCAGGGTGCGAAGTGGGGCCAGAATCGCGGTCGCTGCGGAGACCACGGGTAGTTGCAACCAAAACAGCCAAGCCACCAATCCCAGTCCGGGACGGGGGAGCGTCTTGAGAAAATCAAGCAACGTCATCCTCAACTTGTTTTGTACCCCTTCAGCTCGCCTGCTGGCTTGATTGTCTTCGAGACACTTTATTACGACCCAACATTTTCTTCGGTCCCACGACTTATCAGACTGGGATAGCGCGGACGGCACTCTCCAGGCGGACCCTATTGTTTGCGTTTGTTGACTTTCGTCCGCCTGCCACCGATTTGTGGTTCCGACCGGCCACACACCACTTTACGAGGAGGGAAAACGGCGAAACCCGGAGCGTAGAATAAATGCTTAAGGCGCAATGGCGATAGACCCGAATGCGTCCTCCATCACGGTAGCAGGTACGAGAGCCGAGGGCGCATTCGCCGGTTGTAGGAGCACCCCGTTTGCTAACCTAGCCATTTCTAGTCCGAGTGCGACCGTTTACAATTAGAGAGGCCGCTCAACTGTAAGGCACCCGTACCGAGCCCACTTCCATCTTGGGAATCGGGATGGCTAACTTTGTTAGCAGATCCAGGACGGACGATGGGACCCTCTTTCTCGGCGATGGCTCGCTCGCCGCTGCGCCCGCACCGAAGCTACACCAACGCGGCATCAGATCCGTGATCAAAGTGGTGGATGACAGATCTTTGTACGTACCGTGTATAGCTGGGCGATAGGTTGTTTGACGACTTGCTTACCAGCATTGCAGGGTGTTTGACCCCCCAGAAGACAGCCCCGTCCAGAAGTTCTCGCGATCTGTTGTGCCCATGGGCAAGAAGGTCAAGGACCAAATCTTTGGTTTTGATCGGATCTTTGACGAAAATGCCAACCAAGTCGACGTATACGAGGGAACAACAAAGAAGCTACTCGATAGCGTGCTCGACGGTTACAATGCCACAGTCTTCGCCTACGGCGCAACAGGATGCGGCAAGACCCATACGATTACGGGCACGGCGCAGCATCCGGGCATTATCTTCCTGACGATGCAGGAGCTGTTCGAGAAGATTGGGGAGCGGAGCGACGAGAAACAAACCGAGGTTTCGCTGTCCTATTTGGAGATCTACAACGAGACAATCCGGGATTTGCTGGTCCCAGGCGGAAGCAAACAAGGATTGATGCTCAGGGAAGATTTCAACCAGGCAGTCACTGTCGCAGGCCTCTCAAGTCATCACCCGAAAGATGTCCAAGAAGTCATGGATATGATTGTACAGGGCAACGAATTTCGGACGGTTTCGCCAACTGCTGCAAACGCCGTCTCCTCGCGGTCCCATGCCGTGCTGCAGATCAACATCGCACAAAAGGACCGTAACGCCGATGTCAACGAGCCGCATACCATGGCCACGCTCAGCATCATTGACTTGGCAGGTAGCGAGCGAGCGAGCGCCACGAAGAACAGGGGGGAGAGATTGCTCGAAGGTGCAAACATCAACAAGTCATTACTGGCACTCGGTAGCTGTATCAATGCGTTGTGCGACCCGCGGAAGACCAACCATGTCCCGTACCGAAACAGCAAACTCACCCGACTCCTGAAGTTCTCACTCGGAGGCAATTGCAAGACGGTCATGATTGTCTGCGTAAGTCCGTCGAGTGAACACTTCGACGAGACACAGAACACGCTTCGCTATGCAAACCGGGCCAAGAATATCCAGACAAAGGTCACACGCAACGTGTTCAATGTCAACCGTCACGTCAAGGACTTTCTTGTCAAGATCGACGAGCAAATTGCTCTGATCAACGAACTCAAGGCGCAGCAGAAGGACGCCGAGAAGATATCTTTTGCCAAGTTCCAAAAGCAAAACGACAAGAGGGACGCCGCGTTGAGGGAGGGTATGCTGAGGCTCCGCGCAGCCTTCGATAACTCAGCCACCGAACGGCAAGAAAAGGTTTACAACATGAAGCGGCTGAAAGCCTTCGAGAGGAGGATCAGTCTCCTCTCTGCGTGGATCGCGGCCTTCGACGCTGTATGCGACTCTCGGGAGAATGAGAACGGGATGCCATCAAACCTGTTGGCCATGCGGAAAACAGCGCAGGGCATTCTAGCAGAACTGGAAGGCAGCCGGCAGCATCTGCACCAAAGACTTGAGAAGTCGAACTGGGAACGGGCGCTCGATACCGCATTGCACCACAGTCTTGGTCTGCTCCAAGGGGTGGACGGGGCCGCCGATGCTTCCGACCAAGATACTTTGGCGAGAGAAGTCGAGGCTTTGAAGACAACTTTCATGCGAGATGCTTATCGGGAAGTTGTGGAGCAAGACAAGGCTGGTGATTCAGCTATCTTGCAAGTGTTGTTAACCGCCCAGTTTGACATCCTGGCATCTCTCTCTGAGACCCTCGGTATGAATGAGGAGGAGGCCGTGGCACATGCTAAATCCATCATCAAACGCCTCCTTGAGACCGGTTATTCGGCAGCATCGCATGTTGTCAAGCCTGACGGCTCGATGATGCCACTTGAGCTATTCCCTCCCACCAAGAGGGGTACACCAAAGAGGAAGAAGTCCATCAATGTCAACGCAAAGCCACTGGCAATGCCGGTCCTGGCGACGATGTCAGCCGCTCAGCAGCAAGCTATCACTTCGCCGGTAAAGGCGTCCCCACGGCGCCGTAAGGCTGGCGTTGCACGAAAGGGTATTTCTTTTACACCGAAGAAGAAGAACTCTGTTCGATGGCGCGACGATGAAACCGAGACGGGAACGTTGGCCGACTTCGAGAAGACACCCTTAAAATTTCCTTCTCCAAATGAGAACGCAGCTGAGACATCGATTCCCACTCGCCCACCACCGCCGCCCAAGTACCTCAATCACACAAACTCTCCACAGAGCTCCAGTCCATCCCTTACTCCTCCGGATATGACGAGCCTCTACATTGGCAAGCCCAACCGATTTCAAGCAGGGTTCTTGTCCAAGGGACGGCCATCCCAAGGCGGATCTCCGACCCCACCGACAATGACCCTTAACCTGGTATCGTCATCGGATAACGAAGACCGCCCCAGCCCACTCCGCAGTATACCTGTAAGTCGAGCCGCCAACACTTTCTCGCCGCCTCGAAACGGCAGTCCCCATTCCTCCCAAATCCTTTGCACGTTGGACGAGAACGAGCCCCCGCGGCCCAGTTCCACCTCTGAAGGCGTCTCGGGATCTGGATCTGGCTCCGACTCAGAGAACACCTCCATCGACCCGCTAAAATTGCGGTCAGCACTGCACTTGGCCAAAAATCGCAATCGGCTTTCCTCCATGTCGGGGACCGTGACGGCGCAGGCAAAACGGCTTTCCTCTGCTGGCTCCAACCCGGGCCACGGCCACCACCGTGGCTCGGCGAGCTACTCGGGTCCGCTCGCTAGCTCAACCAACGGCATCTCCCGCCACCGGCGGGGGAGCTCCGAGCGCCGCAAATCCCCGCCTATCACTTGTTCCCCTCCGTCTGTCTTCATGATCAACAATGACTCATTCACCGGAGGATCGAGATCTTTAACACCAGGACAGGCACGACGGATGAACATGGGCGGCAGCGTACGACTGGAGAGTAATATCAGCCCGCAGCGCGGTGAGCGCCTCGATGGGAAAGCTAGAAGAATCACGATCGGTAGCGCGGGTATGGCAGCTGCTGGGTCCGGCGGCGCGATCAGACCACCTCGCCCTAGTGTGGCGGCGTGGCGATAGGCAGCGCTGGAATGTGGCATGTTGTTTGATGGATTGGTTAGGAGTTGTGGATGATGACTGGACATGGGATGGGCTGGAATATGGAACCCTTGCATACTGCTCGCGATAGCCCGCCATGACTTTCTACGTACGGTTGGAGTTGCGTGTTACTGTTTTCTAATCCGCCATCTATTGGCGAGAGGGGCTGGACTTTCTGGCTTTTTGCCTACTTCTTGCGGGACATTGGTTTGGTTCCGCTCTGTCATTGTTACATAGGAAATGTTTGGTCATGACGGGTTCAGGCTCATGGGATATTGAGTTCTGTGTACACTTATGAGGAGGAACATGATATTAAGGATGTTTACATTACCATGATTCGTTGTTTTCGATACTGGTTTGAGGCTTCAGACAGCGCCGTGGAGACTGTAACCAGCACCACGAGTGACGAGACGGAGAGTTAATAAGGTGGGATTAATTTCCTCACCTAGAAGCTACCTAACAAAACAGATTCCGTCTGAATGTGACTCCTTGAGAAACGCAAACGGCGGACGAACAATCGTGGAGATCATTTTCTGGCTCAAGAACGATCAACGCAGCCTCGGACAGTATGAGACATCGACGTCAGCTGTCCAATAGCTGGGCCTCCCAAACATGATGGACCGACGTCTGCTCCCCTCGTCCGCTACCCCCTACCCGGATCATAACACCAAATGCTAAAAATATACCCCTTCAGACCAAAAAGCGCCGACCCAGATATCCTCCATTTTTAGTTTCGTCAAATCGTTGGTGTTCCCAGTATACCGTGGTCGTGTCAATGGCCCCGCTTACCACTGTTTGTCCGTCCTCTTGTTCTCCATAACAAGTATGGTCTCGCGAAAATGAAAGAGATCCTTCACTTAACTGAGCTCTGCTGAGACGTTCACCTTGAACTTCACCTCAAGTTGGTCTACAACTGCATCCAGCACATCCAGCTCGTCCCCGTTCAGCCCAGGTCCCTTGGGGGCACGGTGTATCGGAAAAGTGTAGTTCCCGAAAGAGTCCCTCTCACGTGTCAGCTCCGGGAATTTGCCGTCACGGCCTACAACCTCTGCCAACTGCGCGGTAAACATGTTGAGAGGCTCATCACCCAGCGCCCTGAACTCCCGAAAAGTGAGGCCGCCAGTGGCGATCGAATCGATCCAATCCGAGGCATGGTTCGAGACGACTGTGCTGACCACACTTTTCAGGGTTTCGTATCGTGCGCCAAGAACTGCGGCCCACTCGCTAAGTGGGAGCGCGACGTGCTTGTTGGAAGCGGTGAAGTGAAGTCGGTCGAGGGAGTGCTGCAAAGCATCCTTGAGTAGATAAAGATCACGACGGAGGTTCCAGATGCGGTCGCTGGTATCCTTATCGAAGGGTTGTTTGGCGGTCGTGTCAGTAGGGACAGGTATGGGCTGTGGGGGAGGGAGAGGGGGAGGGACGCTGGCGGAGTAGAAGAGAGACCGCCGGGGGATGTTGATTGGGGCGGATGGTGATTGACAAGCGGCGGACTTCTCTTGGCGTTGGGGATGGGTGCCGCAGTCAACAAAGGATTGGAAGCCCAGAACGTTGCTTGGATGAAGTGAAGGATATTCGGGTGGCGACTTGGTGGCCGGAAAAGCGAGGTGCTGGGTGTGGAAATCGTCGAAGTCACTGTTGCGTTGTTAGCACTACCCTTTAGGTGATGGCGGAAGGAAAAGGCTGGTACTCACGCCTGTAGGATGGGCAAGAATTCGTGCATCCTGTTTTTGTACTCGGCTAACTCGTCCCAGATCCGCTCAAGGTCTGATCTCCGGCCATAGACATCAACGTACCACGGGACTTTGGGCTTCCGGTGGCTCTGCTGGGGCACTGGCTCCCTGCTGAGTCTCTGCGTCTCCGCAAGAAGACCCAAGACTTTGACGCGTACCGCTGAAAGCCACTCGCCCAAACCTGAATCGAGTGGAATGTTGATTTCATCTTTGGAGGTCCTGACGTATCCAGCTATTATTGGGTGAATGCGCGACAACTGTGACCGCAACTCCATGCAAATATTGACGGACGGATTGGTCAGCTCCTCTCCCAGGATGGGCGTTCCCTTGACAATGCGGACCGTGTCCTCGATAATGCCACAGACGGACTGATGTGTCTTGCTCAGAAACACAGGATCGGTATCCCGCGAACCACTTTCGAGGATTTCATCGACCGATTCGGTGGCTTCGCCAGCCTCGTCTCCTTGTCCGTCGCTGATATTGTCTGAAGGGGGGTCCTGAAAGGGATCCTCAAGATGCTCAGCGGCCCCTTTCTGCGTCACTTTATTCCCCCTCGCTACACCTCGCGAGCTCGACCCGACACCAGTGTTGACATCGGGACCATTGTAGATATCAAGAGGGTCGTGGGGGTTGGGGGACTTGGAGGTGGATTTGGTCTCCGCTTGCTTCTTAACCGCGGACAGGGATGTGTCTGGGGCAGATGTGGAGGTGCCGAGCTCGGGGGTTTCTTGCGCTTTGGTGCTTTCGGTCTCGGACAAGGGGAGTGAGACAACGGAGAGGTTGTCGTCGCCGATATCCTCCCAATCCTCGGAAATGAGGTTGTCACGAGACGCCATTGTGTTGAACGCAGGCTGTGAGGAATTCGATGACGGAACTCAGGTGTTTCGATGAAGATGTTGTATCGGAGAAAGGATGGAAGAAATGGAAAAGCCGTCTGCCTATTTTAATTATTATTAGCTTTTACAACCTGGCCAGATATGGGAACGGAAGCAAACCTTGTCAATCTGTTAGCAGATAGAAGCCTTCTGGCAGACTTGTTGGAGGGCCAGGTACCATTGATGCCCCGCTCTCTTCTGCCGACGATCCACCCAAAGCACTGCGCTTCTCCTATCCGAACCAACGTACCAAACTCCGACCACCAGGGCGCTGCTTCTATGGGACTTTCCAGGTTGATGAGAGGCAAGCTGAACGAGGCGTGTCGCGGAGCCTTGTCGTTGCACAGCGTCGAGACACACACGGCAGAGCCTGAAGGGACTCGAACGTAGGGAAGACAACCGAGACGTACAGACTAGATGCAGGGAAGAAGGAGGACGGGCACCCGGGTCAAGGGTGACCTAGCTCTTCTCGTTCTGATCCCAACAGTCAACTGTCGCCTTTTTTGCAAACTCGGAGGCCCCGCCACAGGCACCAGCTGCTCAGCTTGAGCTGACCCAACGGGGTCGAGGATAAAGTGGGGGATGGTGTCTGATCGTTGCACTTGCCTTCCGCGTAGACGAACAAGTTTCAACCCAACGTAGCAGAAGACAAAGTTATTATTGTGGCTAAACCATAGAAACAAAATCTGGAGCCTTCAAAGGATGCGATGATCGAAACGGAAGCAGACGACCATCAGCTGCACTGCGCCGGAGAATCGGCAACCTCCTTCAACGCTTATCTGCAGCCCTGTGCCTCGTAAGGTGGGCGGCCTTGGCATCACCCCGCACCTGCTCAGCCAAGCCGGGCAAGAGCGCACGGCCCTGGGTCCACTGGTGGGCAAGGGCGGCAGGGGTACGCGCCGGAGGGTTAGGGTCAGCTGGATCGACAACCACTTCGATCCGGATTCGCATTATTTGCATTGCATTCGTGCTATGAACAAAGAAACACCAGAAGGATTGCCCCTGCCTTGACTCCGGGCTCCATACATCAGACTCCTCCCCAAAACATTACTCAAGTTACACGACCTCTTCCTCATCCAAGAAGCCCAAACCACTATCGTACCTCCTCCGCTTCTTCCCTCTGCCCCTCTTCGCCAACTCGCCCGAGAGCAATCCAGCCGTGCTCGACTCTGTCTCTTCCCCAGGAGTGGCTACTGCGCTGATTTCATCCTCATCTCCCAGGCCACTATCTCGCCTCAAATCGCCAAGCCCTGAACTTCTCCTCGGCTTCTTGGGCGTCCCGACCAGAAAACCTTCACTCATCCGCACGACCCTCTCCAGCTCCGCCTTCATCGAGTCCATCACCTCCTTAGCCTTTCGCCTGTCCACCTCCCTCTTGGACCCCAATTCGACATTATCGGCAGTGAGCTTATCGTTTAGGCCTGTGAGCCGTCCGTTCTCAACCCGCAGCTGTCGGATCGTCTCATGTGCCGTCCGCAGCGACTCGTTGACACGGTCAATCTCCAAACGCAGCTCCGCTACGCGCGCGTCCCTGAGGGCGAGGGCCTGGCCTTGTGTCTTGCTCAGCTTCGCGGCGTCTGAGTTGTTGCTCGAACGCATGTCCTCAAGCGCCTTGGCGTGCGCTGTCTGCATTGTGCCGAGTTGACTCTGAAGAGATGATGTTTGCTCAACAGCGGCAAGGAGTTTGGCCTCGAGATCAGTGATGGTGGATGTCTTTTGCTCTATCTCCTCTGCCCGCTGCTTGGAGGCTTCCTCATGGGCAGCCTGATCTTGGTTTCGCCCCGTGTTGGAAGTTTCAAGTTCGGTCTCCATGCGCTGGACGAGCGACTCAAGCTCTGATACGTCACGGGTATATCGCTGCACCGCTCCCTTGAGACGTTCCAACCCAACCTCGAGCTCGGCGATACGAGCGTCTTTTTGAAGAACTTCGGATTCCATGCGGTGGACCTCCGTGTCGAGTATCCCCATAGCATCGACGCGAGCGCTTAGTTGCTGCCGGAGTGACAGCTCGATTGAGTGGTACTCGTCGATTGAGTCATCGGCCTCGCGGTTCCTCTTGGCGAGGTCTCGGAGCCTGTCGAGGATGAGGTCTAGGACTGCTGCACCGGCCGAGGTGAGAGGCAGTGTTACCTCACCCGGCGCGAGATATTCCAGCTCGAGTCGTGCAGCCCGGAAAGCGGATGAAAGTGATGTGACGATCTCTGATGCGTCTGATCCTGGGAAACCGAGACCGCTAAGAGACTTATTAAGGTCGAGAAGGGCTGCGGTGCGGTCTGACAGTGTCTGGAGCACCATGGCAAGTCGGCCATCGATGTCGGAGTGTGAACTTGAGAAGCTCGCTGAGGATACTGCCACTGGAGCTAGTGGTGTGTACGGAGACAGCTGATCCGACAGACGTGACGCCAACGACGTGTAGGACTCCAGCCTGGTGGTGAGCTTGCATACTTCAAGCTGAAGCGATGCAAGCTCGTCTTCCATCTCCTGTTTCTCGGGATCGGGAAGCGACGCCTGAACGCCAATATGCGAGCAAGGGGTAGAAGGCAAGTGGAAGTGTCGCGAGCATGGGGTCAGCGGTGCGGCCGCCGGGCTCGTCGTGGGTGGTGTAGGGAATGATGCGCGAGCTTTACGGCTTGGGGTGCTGCAGGCAAGGTCGGCAATGGTGGTTTGGCCGAATACGTCATCAGCTTCGTCGGCATCCAGATCCATGAAGTCATCGGAGAAGGGATCCCGTGCCGCCATCGTCCAGTTGCAACTGGGGCTGCTGGGAATCATCTGCTGTTGCATCCCAGCACGAGCGGCCAGCTCGTTTTTGAGGGCGTTGACTTGCTGCTCGAGGTCCCATACTCTGTCTGTATCGACCTCGATCGTCTCGTCGTGAAGGCGGTGGATCTCCTCGTCCTTTTCCGCCAGCTCTCTCTTCAGTCGGTCTATCTCGTTTTTGGTTTCTTGCGCCCTCTTCTTCCTCTCTGTATAGATGACGTTCATCTCCTCGCTTAGTCCATTACGCCTGATGCGACGCTTGACTCGTCCGTCGAGGACCTGGCGGAGAGGGAGAAAACGGATCTGGGTAGACGGTGAGATCGGGTCGTCAAAGCCATCATCAACAGGCCCAAGACGCGACAACCGGGCCGGTGTCGAATGTCGTCTGGAGCTCTTGGGTATCAGCGACGTCCGCCGAATCATTGGTGTAAGGCCGGTTGAGAGTTCATCGTCCAGGTTGGTGATAGCCGGTCCTGGGTCTGAGAAGCGCACCCTCTTCCTAGACTTCGACTTCCGTCCGGGCGTGGAAGAAGAAGAAGCAGAAAAATCCCCTGGTGCCGCGGTATCCCGGCTGACGTCCGTCTGCTGTGTATGCAGCCCAACACCGCTTCTTCGGGTGCGCCGCAAAGCAAGGGGGAGCTGCGATTCGTCCGACATCTTGCTTTGTCGCCAAAAGTCCAAACCAAACAAAGCATCAAAACAAAATGTTGGGAGCTCGACACTTTTTATCGAAATGTACAATCGCGATGCAGCATTCACACAGCAAACAATCCCAGGACGGGGCCGTTGTCATCCCCACCAAAATGCCCTCCAATGTTTATTTATTTCCGCTTTGGGCAAGTGGGGGGGCCGTCTCGACGCGACCTCCCTGGCGTTGCACGGATTCGACGCTCGAGATCCAATCATTTCGGGCGAACCGGGATTCTTCCAAACCACCATCCCGCCACCCCAATGCTGCATCATTTCGTCTTTTCTTTTGTCGATGAGTCAACGGATCAGGCGAACGCTTCCAGCGCACTTGGCAAGGGTGGATCGGACGGAGGCAGCGCGATACGACTTCTTTGGGCATTTCCAGCGGTGAGAGGCCTAAAATTGCAGGGGATATCCACCGTGAATGCGCCCGCAGTTCAACCACCGTAATTTTCACATACTCTGGGTTGGAAGCTTGGGAGCTCTTTTACGATAAGACTTGGCGCGAGCGCCCTTGAACTCGCTCTGGGTGGCACCAAGAAGCAGCCCGTTGGGGGCATCCCTTTGCATTTGTCACGGAGTTGCAGGCTCCCACGTCTCAACCTCCTTTCTCAACCCCCGTTCTCACCACGCGACGCATCATGCCAGTTCCCATACCTGACTCAACCCCATTGCCCCGACAGCCCAATAAAACGGGAAACTTGATGGACCTGGTGTCATACCTATGCAATTACACACCCCATTTGAAGGAACTCAGCTCTGCTGATAATTCTCCCACATCCTTAACATCAAGCAAACTCAAGTGTTTGCACGCTTTGTTGGCTTGCTCCCTAGGCGACAAGACATATTTCGTGTATTTCACATCAGTCAGAGTGCCCATGTTTAACCCCAGCATCCATGCCATTCAACCAGCTAATAATGGGACACATTCTTAGACAATGGAGCCCAATACATCATACCTATGTATTGAGCCCAATACATCATACCTATGTATTGAGCCCAAGTCAAATACGGCGATCGTTGTGTGCCTACATTCTGTCTGACATCATGGTTAGCTCGCGATTACTGAGAAGATCATCTCTGTGACCTCCAGGTTAAAGGGGCTTTTTGACACGCACATCCATCTGGGTATTCGCTCCAAAACACATTAACAAACTCTTCCATTTCCTGTTGACTACGATACAATCTCACCGAAGGTAGTCTAATGCGGTATCCGCTTCGCTACTCCTACTCCCCACCAAATTTCAGAATTCCTGCTCATAGACTCAGTCACGTCGACCGAGAAGGTGGTTTATCAGGTACAGAGTGACAGCTCTTTCACAAAGTACACACTAAGCGGTTTCAAAGCACAAAATTGCTACAAAAACCTAAATGACTTCACGACACAGGGGTTAAAGGGCGTGATCCAGCAGCATTTGATCTAGGCCGCTCGTCCAACACCTGAAATTGTCACACCATTTATCTCTGTGTTCGGAAATCTAGGTAGGTTTTTACATCCGGCCTTTTGTTGCTTAGGTAGTTCAAAGTGGCTTCTATGGCTCTATGACCTTTGCCTCTAACACGCGAATGCAGGTGATGCTCTCACGCGAGCATCCCAATTGCGTGACCTAGGACACACCGGTATTCATTGCTGAATTCAAACTTCCACGTCCAGAAGAAAATTTTCTGCCGTTGAGGTAATTCAATGGCGGTCGGTTGATGAAGGGGAGAGCCGGGGAAGGAGCCATCACGCCGAATGGCTTGCCGTTCATGAGATCCCACGCGAGCTGATCACCAATACCTATCTTGCTGGAGGGCTACCATGAATTCGCCTGCTTTTACGAAGTCTCTTTGTGGGAGCTTCTAGCCCTGATATGGTAGATCTCTCATCGGACTTTTGTTTCTTGTTCAAACTTCATCATGTTGCAAATCATTCAACATACACGCGCATCTGTGATTGCGTCGTTTGTTTAAGAGTTATGGGAGATGCAGGTACCTAATATACAAATGCAATTTCCAAAAGTCAGTCACCAGCCCCTCTCACTTGAAAGCATGCACACAGACATAAACGCCTCCCCACATGCCACGACAATCATCCAGCACCCCCGGATTCAGCGCATAAAACTGCGCCATAGTCAGCCCGTTCTTCTTGAGCAAGTCCGAGCATGACTCGCCGTTGCTGACGAGGTAGAACTTGTCGCAGTTTGGCGTCATGCCGCCCGGCTGTGTTGGTGTGGGCGTGCTGATTCCATTCCCCTTCGTGGTTGTAGTACTAGAAGTAGTAGTGGTTTTGGTTGGCGAAGCAGTAGTAGGGGGTTTGGTGGTGGTCTGCCCAATCAGACCGACGCAGTACCACGTGTCGGCCCACATGTTGCTGCAAGTCTCGCCGATGCCCTTGTTCCAAGCGTAGAAGTCTGGGAGGGTGATGCCGTTCTCATTGGTGACGTCGAAGCAGCCCTGTCCTTGCTTGGTCTTGTAGAATTTGGCGCAGTTGGTGACCATACCGGATTGGGTGGGTAAGGGCGTGGTGACGCCGTTGCCGGTGGTGGTGGTGGTGGTGCCGGTGGTAGTTTTTGTGCCCGTGGAGGCAACGGTGGTGCTGGTGGTGCCGCCGATGATGCCGATCTGTGGCAGGTTGTTAATTTGAAGGAAAGTGAGACGATGCGCAGGGAATGAGCGAGTTAATACGTACGCAATAATAGGTATTAGCCCACAGATGCTCGCAGTTGTCGCCGACGCCCTTGTTCCAGGCGTAAAAGTCCGGCAGGGAGATGCCGGCATTGTTCGCAACGTCCCAGCAGCCACCGCCAGTGACGAGGACGAACTTGTTGCAGTTTCCCACCATACCGGATTGCGTGGGAAGAGGCGTTGTGACGCCGTTGCCTCCAGTGGGAGTCGGGGCCGTGCTCGTGGTTGTCACGGGCGGAGCCGCACCCCAGTTACGCTCCACGCAGTAGGACTGCCCCGTCTTCATCTTGCATGCCAAGCCGAGCGAGGGGTTGTACACATCCTGGAAGTCGGAGAGAGTGATGAAGTTCGCCGAGGCCACAGCAGCACAGGTGTCGCCCGAAGAGGCGACGATCCAGGCCGAGCAGTCCGACACCGTCGTGGAATCAGCCGTCGTCGGGGGATCCACGAGGTACCCCGTCACCAAGACTGGGAGCCCGAGGACAACGGCACCGGCCACCGGACAGGTCGGGATTTTCATGGCTGCGTTGATAATGGGTAAATTGAGCAATTTCAACCAAATCAAAGACTTATGTGATTACAGCGAACAGAACAAAACCGCAACTTGCAGAATCAACGGGACTGGTAATAAACCTGGAACCCAAGGGACTGGCCTACGAGCCGTGTCTTAATATCTAGGTATGTACGCATCCTATCTCTGCTAGCCACCAACGAGCATTCGTCAGCTGGACCAGCGAGTATATGTTCCCCAGGTTGGCCCAACAGTCACTGCGATAGAGACAACCCCGGAGTGCATCGAAGAAGTACGCGGCAGTGAGCCTTGCAATCTTCGAGCGCTTACCTACCTACCTTAGGTAGTGAAGATACGACCTCGTATGTGGGCGCGGCTCGGCTGGACTATCGAAATCGTCGCCAACAAAATTGTCATTGACACGATCCGTGTACCATTCCGGCATCGTAGGATGCGGCGCACGCACTTTGAGTAATAGCTCGTGCGACACCACGCTCTGGCTAATATCAATTCCGCGCACATGATGACAGAGCCAACCATCTGGACTGCGGCGCAGGTAAATTATGTATTCCAACGATTTATTTCCTTTGATAGCTGATCGCCTTATCATTGGGGGGGCATGGTTGAACCAACAACTCGCGACCTGCCTGTCTGAGGTAGGTCGCGCAAACCTCGGGAAAGACGGCAATACACCGTGCCGGCAACAAGGCAGCTTGTCTGGCCACTGGCAATTCCTGCCCCGGCCCTCATCGGGCGCTCTTTCCTCGCATGACTGAAAGTGCAACTCACGGCTAGACCACCATTTTCACTCGTTTGACTTTCTTTCCGTCTTCTTCCTGGCTTTTTGTTCTCATCCCGGATGTTCGCCGGACGTTCGCCATGAGAGGACTGCTCACGCTCAGCGTCCTGGCAGGGGCTTGCTTTGCCCTGGGCCAGGCCCAACTATCACAGGAGCCGCCACATGTGTTTCGTCGCGGTCCTGAGCCCAGTTTCGACGGTACAGCGCTAGAGTACTCCTCTCAGGGGGTCGTCATCAAACGAGACACTGGTAACATAGCGTCGAGCAGCCTCTTCAACAAGCGCCAACTCGCAGTTACACGCACTAAGCGTCAAGGACACACCAAGCGGCAGGGACTAGGACCTCCTGACCCGGGCGCGGATCCGAGTGATGCTGATATGAGTTTTGGGGCGCCATTGAATCCGAATCCGGATTGTTTCACGTGCCCTAGCGGTCCTGATGATTTCAAAAGTGCCAAAGATATTCTCAAGGTTTTCACCACGGAATACTTTAAAGGGCACGGAAAATGTGAGTAGCCCCAATCCGCATCTTCCGTGACATGGACTAGATTTTGCCTGTGTAATGTAGCTAACACCGACGTCAAGTGAAGTATGGGCAACTAAAAGACAAGTGCGTCTTCTACACCAGGGGGCTGCAAAGAGACGGCCCCATTCAGCTCAGCAAGAAGGCAACGCAGGTAGCGTGCAGACATAGCAAGTACTCAATCTGGCATCTCTGGACGAACAAAATCGACGAGGGTGCAGACCCAAAGAACAGAATCAATCATTATGGCCCATACCTGGATGGTAACAGACTTCGCCCCCTTACCACGACGGAGGTCGACGACCCACCGCCGGGACAGCTCAAGAGACGACCGTACGTCATCGAGTACTTTGAGAACATGAGTCGGGCCCTGGCGCAGATGTGCACGGGTACCATCTACCTTTACACCACCGAGCCGACAAACCTGGAGATCTTTTATAGCTGGTTTGAGCTGGACCCGGGAGGCAGACCCCTTTGGCCCAACATTTGGGCAACAACCGAGTCCACGGAACTACTCACCAGAATCAAACGAGATATCGGAGACCTGATCACCATCGACGCCAAATCTAATGCGAATACGCCGCCGGCTTACAGGATTGAGTGGGACAGCTGGAACAATCTGGGTGATGGCCACCTTCGCCGAGACCAAGTGGGAAACTACTCGGATGGCAGCCTGCCACCTGGCGTGGTCCCATATGACCTGAGTGCGGAGCTCTGGGGGCCCAAGACAGAAGAAGAGACCGCCAGCCTTGCACGCCGAGCTGTTGATTTCTGCCTTCCATTCGAGCCTGAGGAGCCTGACGGTATCAACTTCTTTGCGTGAGCACAAAAGGGTTTCCCAGGGGTATTTCTACCCAACCCGTGATAGTTACATGTAGAAATCTTTTCAGGCAGCTTGTATATTTTTGCGTTGGCGTAGCTGGTTCGTAATTCAGTCTTTCTATTCCCACAGCTTGAATACCTAGATAAATTCGCATCAGGGCAATTCAAAGTTCTTATGCAGTGTCACACAAACCATGGGCAATGCAGGTGTGAGCCGTTTAAAACTCCGCGCATTCAGTATTGAAACTATGTTGATGGATATATCATCGGTCCATACCTACCCCCTTCGACTCAGCCGCCCCATCTCACTCTCAATACGCTCAGCGACTGCCACATGTCCATATTCCCGCGCTATCTGGCTAGGAAGCTTCCCTCCATGCCCATGCATGGTGCCCTGCGCACCAAACTCAAGCAGCAACTCGACCATCTCCATGTCCCCGCGCTCAGCTGCGATCCACAAGACGGTGCCATCTTGGTACCGCGAGTAGGGCGTGCGTTCGCCCCACTGGCTCATCCAAGCGCGCGAATTGACGTAGCAGCCGTGGTCCAGCACGAGGCGCATGACCTTCACTCGGTCCGCATACCCCGGCGCAGAGGCTTCGACCATGGCGAGCGGCATTAGGATGGAGGTGGCGTTGCGGTCCTTGAAGCCGCTGGGGGGGAAGCACGTTTTGATGATCATCTCGGCCGTGGCGAGACTGCAGGGGATGGCCCGGTAGGTCTCAAAACCGTACTGCGCACCGTCGATTGTGGTTAGTAGTTGTGCGATTGTGCGCGCCTTAAGAGCGATGTCCATGTCGCTGAGGGCGGTTAGTAGGTCTGCGACCGTGGTTGAGGACCGGAGCGCCTCGTCGTGGGGCGTCCAGTCCTCAAGAAGGCGTATCACCGCAAGGCGCAGGTCCCAGTATCGGTCCGGGTCTGCGGCAGCGTCGGCGGAGCCCGGCGTCGGACGATGCAGGTGAGCCCAGCCGTTGGTGCTGCTGCGCAGGATGGCGGCCCACATCCGAATGAGCGTGAGGCGGGTGTTGCCGTTAGTGAATTCGAGAGGAGACTTTACAGGGGACCGGAAGCTGGCAAAACTGTCGAAGGATGGGATTTCTGGTGCGGTGTACATTGCGACGAGGTATTCGAGGGTCGCGACGTGGTGGCGGACATAGGCGACGACAGCGAGAAGATCGATCCATTCGGGCGCGAGGGAGGGGGTGGTGTTGGTGAGTTCGGTGCGGAGGGTGGCGACGTCGTCTCCGTTGTACACCTGGAGACAGAGTCGCTTGAGATTGGGAGCGTCTGCAGCCAGCAAGCATGGGTGTTAGAATCCGAGCTTGGTCGGGGATCAGATCGCAGTGGGGGTTGTTCGGAGATAGGGGTAAAACGGAAATAATATTGGAACTTGCCTAACGTCTCGAATGGCTTGGGATCGTCGTTCTGGAGCCGGAATTCCACAACGCTGGGGATGGGGTCGGTCACGTCGCCTTCGCCTTCGACTGCGGTAGCACCGAGGGTGGAACCATGCCCGCTTGCACGGGCCTCGAGCTGACCGACAAGCCGGGAGAAGTACTGTTCTGGATCGTTGATTCGGAGCATGGCCGGTAATCTCGGGATGGGTTTCTGGATCAGTGAGAATGCTTTGTAGAGCGAAGGATTACACAAAGGGAATGGGGGGGTAAGCAGTAAAAGTCTGCGGAATAAATCCGCACAAAATATGAGCACTTGAGTACCTCAATGCATGAAAGGGAGTACTGGGAAAATCCTACGGGTATTGGTCTGACCAACAACCTGGAAGCGTCTTGTTGGACGTGTTGGTATTACTAGGCAAAATCCACGGAAAGCAACCCGGCGGCACAGCCACACACCCGCATCCAACGATCTTGCGTAGCTGTAAGTACCGCCTGCGTCTTCTGATCTGACTCTTCCACTATGTTGAGCAACACGGGATGGATGCCTTAGGCAGCAATTTGCACCTTCCTCCTTTGGTCACTAGGCCTTGATTTCATGCAACCCCACAGATCGATGAATCAAGCCTCGTTGAAACCAACTCCCGCTTTATCTCCCTAATCACCACCTACCGATTGGACAGTTCGCCAAAACTACGTACCCGCGCGGCGGGATATCAAGGGAACCCAGGATGGAAGCTCGGTATCCCAACGCACAGGTCGTAGCCCCTTACCGCGCCGGTGCCTGCCCCTGCGTTAGCCTGCAATCCAACTGTGCGATTTGGACGGGAACTTACAGTTAGACCCCAGCGAGGGATTCCACGCCACGAACCGCGCGTGTTCCAACTTGTACTTTGCCTCGAACGTCGGACAGAGTGATACTGTCGTTGGCAATGGTATCAGCTGGGTACTCTCCCGTCCCCAACGAAGACGATAAAGAAGGATGGCAAAGGGAAGAAAAGAAAACTCACGGTCAGCCCTGTCTGCCGTGGCCCAGTACGCGCAGTTCCCCGTGGTATCCGGGCTCTTGAAGTGGCTCGCAGCAACGCAGTACGACGTACCGGTGCCGTACCCTGAGCACGATGTGGCGTTCACACCCGAGTTCCATGCAGCAAGCGCCGCGGTGGTGATATTGTACGCGCCGGCAAATTCTTTGCACGAACCGAACCGCGGCTCAGCGACGGCCGTCATGGAGCAGTTGGTCACGATACCCGTCGCGTTTTGGAAGGTCGGCTGTACGCAGTACTTCTGGCTGCTGAGCATTACGCACGGCGACGCCGTCCCGCTCGTGGCGTTGATATCAGGGTTCCAATCCAGAAGATTTGTGACGGTTATGCCATACGCCTTCGCCATGTCCTCGCACGAGTAGCTCCACGTGCCATTGTGAGGGTCGAGCAGCACCGGTGGTGTGGCGTACACATGGCAGTCCATGCGGGATCCGTTTGCGAACGGCGTGGTATATCCCAGGTTGGGGAACGGGTCGTTCTCCAGAGGCATTCCCGCCGTAGCCGAGGGCAGGTTTGAGAAGGCCGTGCCCGTCATGGTGAAGATGGTGTCGATCTTGGAAGTGCTTGTCGAGGTGACGGGGAACGGGTCCACCCACGCACCGCCGGGTGCGGATATGCAGAGGACCATGGCCTTGTCGATTACCTTCGCGATATTGCCGCAAAGCTCGCCGACCTCGGGGTTCCACGAGACAATCTGCGCAAAGGATACCTCGTTGGCGGCTGCAATCCTGTTGCATGTGTCTCCGAGCCGCGGTGCGTACGGCTTGCATTTAAGACGGTCCGGGATGCATATGGTCGACCCGGCCTTGGGGAAGGACCGGCAATAGGCCACCAGGCTGTTGGCCTCGAGCAGCTGCGTCGTGCTGAAACCTTGCGCCATGGCGATTGACTGGCATGTGTCTCCGGATTTGATGGTGTAAGTTTTTCCTTGGCAGCCGGTAGCGGGGGGTGTGGTTGATGCGCTGGCGACCGGTCAGTTCAATGTTGTGAGAGAGACGGATCAGCACTTGGAAAGGGCAGCTCTCACGGGATAGACCATGTCGTCTTGGTCGGCGACGTCACGGCGATGGTCGTCTTACATGTCACCTGCAGTTTTGACAGGACGGTCGAGGACTCGGGCGCCGATGAGTAGGGCATCCCCAGCACCTGCGCGAGACTTGAAAAGAAGCACCCGTCGCACATCGCCGTGGCCGGCAGCTCTGGCAGTCCACTTGACCGTGTCTGGCCGATGGGATCAATACCCAGCGCATCACGCATCACGGCATTGCAGTACTTCCCTGCCGAGTTCTTCAAGCACATGCTCTGGAACTTTTCGTAGACGGGCTCGATGTTATACAGCGGGAGGTAAAGCAGCCCGTTTCCTCCATCATATCTCGATGTCCCACATGCTCCTGTCACCCGGCGCAGGTATGTAGACCAAGCGTTGGTGCAGGTGGTCCCGCAGACAGAGGCAAGCGTATCATCGCTCTGCGAGTTGTCGCTGTCGACGCTCAGGAGCATCGGATCACAGGCAATTGCTTGGTTGAGAACCTGAATACATGTCGACGACAGGCCATCGATGGGTGTGGTAATGTTGAAGATGTAAAGCTGCTGCTGGGTTTGAGCGGTGACGCCCAGGGCCCACAGGAAGGGCAATAGAAGGACTGCTCTGACTGAAGCCATTGTCGATGTGTCATTGAGGTCCCAAGATACGGACAAGAAGGAAAGCGAGACCGATAATGAGCGCAAAGAACGAGAGTGAGACCACAGTCGAGGGAAGTTAGCACGGATCCCGCGCTTCTCCTCTCGAAGCCACTGGGAGACTAGCACAGAGAGCATGAGGAGAAACAATCAACCCGGGAAACACAGGAGCTGGGAAGCGAATCCATCGCCGGCAGAACGAAATTGAAATGCCCAACCTGAAAAATTGGGGATTCGGTTCGAAATACGCCGTGGTTAAAAGCCACCCAACGGCCTTGTATCAATATGTAGCACTGTTACACGAGCTCCCACACGGCAGACTTTTAATGCCACCCCGCCTGTGGATGCAACCGTGTAAGTGAAAATGCCTGTCAGGGGCACATACTCGGATTGAGGTATCTCTGGACACCCTCACTTCTGCCCCCTTTCCCATCCCAATTGCTTCCGCACGGTCTGCAGCAGTTTGCGCAAGATCTACCCCCCTTTCCTTATCGATTGAAGCCCGGTTTACCCTTCGTTACTGTCCATCGTTGACTCCCTCTTTTGTGCCAGTGCTTTGTTTGCTGCAAGTGGTAAGTAGCCGCAACAGAGACACATCGCCGCCACTATGGCGCAGCCATCATCAGGGACAGGAACCCGACTGCTGTACTTGTTGATATCCATCATCTGCCTTCACGCCACTTTTGACCGAAATGCCCTTGTGCATGCAGCGGACGAGGAATGCGGCAAACAGGCTGGCGGGAAGTTATGCCCCCTCAATGTTTGTTGCTCAGAGTGGGGGTTCTGCGGAACGTGAGTACTGCCTGCCTGGAATTGTTCTTCTTTCAATCCGTGGCATTGAGGGGAAAACCGCTGGGCTGATGCTGATACGCGGATACAGACTCTCTGATTTCTGTTCCAAGACCAAAAACTGCCAGTCCAACTGCGGTACCGACTTCAAGGCAGCGCATCCCTGGAAGTACGATGCCCGTAGCACTGTCATTGGTTACTTTCAGACTTGGACCTTGGCGGGTGAAAAATGTGCGAAAAAGACCACCGAGACGAACATCAGGCTCGGTGCCGTTTCGCACGTCAATGCGGCCTTCGCATACATTAAGCCCGATACCTATGTGATCCATGGGATCCAGGAAGGAAAGAAACCGCCGCTCGAAGACAAGTACTACCAGGCGGTTACGAATATTAAAACACGCGCGCCCAAGGTCAAGGTATGGCTGTCGCTCGGTGGATGGACGTTCAGCGACAACGACACGGTCACACAGCCTGTTTGGAGTGATCTGTCAAGCACGGAAGTCAAGCGGGCGCGTTTCATCAGAGAGCTCGACACATATATGGTCAGCCATGGCTTCGACGGTGTCGATCTCGATTGGGAGTATCCCGGGGCCCCTGACCGGCGCGGCAAGCCCGAGGACACGGCCAACTACGTGCTGCTCTGTAAGGACATCAACCGACACTTCCAGAATCGCGGCCGGGGCTGGGGGCTGTCTTTCACGGCCCCCGCGTCGTATTGGTACATGAAGTGGTTCGACATCGAAAATATGGCCGCAGAGGTCGATTTCGTGAATCTCATGACGTACGACATGCACGGCAGCTGGGACGACCGCTCCAACTGGATCGGAAACAAGGTGTATACACATACGAACATGACCGAGATCAAAGACGCGCTGCAGCTGCTATGGCGCAACAACGTGCCAGCAGAGAAGGTGAACATGGGGTTGGGCTTCTATGGCCGAAGCTATACGCTCAAGGATCCCAAGTGCGACAAGCCGGGATGTCTGTTCAGTGGACCAGGGAAAGCGGGAACGTGTACGGGCCAAGAGGGCTATCTGTCGTACCAGGAGATCAAAGATATTTTGAAGAGCACCGTTGCCAAGCCCGTACACGATAAAGAGACGATGACGAAGTACGTGCGCTTCAATAACGACCAATGGGTCGGGTATGACGACCCCGAGACGATCAAGGCAAAAGTCAAGTACGCCAACGAAGTAGGGTAAGAAAATGCCTTCCGTCTTTTTTCTTTTCGTTTCTTACTTATTTCTTGTCACCAGGTTTCGCGGACTCTTCATCTGGGCTATCGACCAGGACACAGCAGACTTCGAGCTCCTGTCAGCAGTGCTTGGCGACAAGGGGCTCGATTACTTTGGCGGGGTCGGTAGCGGCTCTGACTGGGACACGTTCACAGCGAGCGGATGCCAATTCTCAGACTGCGGAAAAGCCTGCGGTCCCGGCATGCAAAAGGTCACGGATGTACGCTGCGCCGATGGGAGCGGCAAGCTGCGTAAAGACCTCTGCTGTCCGCTTGACGGCTCACCAGATCCGGACTTCTGCACCTGGCGAGGGTATAATCTGGGTGTTAGCTGCAACACCAACAGCGATAGCCAGTGCAACACCGACGAGGTACTTGTTGTCAAGGATAAGTACTACACATTCAACGGCGGTGACGCGGCTTGCTCAAGAGGCAAGGCCTCATATTGCTGCAAGACGGAAGAAGTGGGCGAGAAGCTTTGCAACTGGGCCGGTGACGGCAGCGTGTGCGTCAACTTCAACACCAAGGATGGGTGCGAAGCCGGGCAGAAGTGGGTGACATGGCGTCAGGGGAATTGCGGCCGCACCAAAGTCAACCCCTATTGCTGCTCGTCAAGCGTCGACATCGACAAGCTCGCCTGCCACTGGACTATTGGCGGTAGGCCAAACTGCGCCCCCGGACAGTGTAGCGGCAGCGAGGTCAAGCTTGGCACGCACGAGGGCGGCGGTGGCACGCTCCCGTGCATCCTCCCTCCCCCGGCTTTCCAGAAGGGCTGCAGCCCCGAATGCGTCGGCTCGACTGAGGTCCAACCGACCCTCTGTTGTAATATCGACGCACTCAAGGTGTCGGTTAAAAAGCTACCGGTGCCGGTGGCGAACCTGTTCTTCCCGGAAGACCTCAAAAACTTGCCGCCCGACAGCGTCACAGATTTCGCGCTGATGACAGACAACACCATGGGCGGACGGCAGCAGGACAAGGGAAACAGCGACCCTAACAGCAACAGTTTTGCGTGGTATCTCATTGATGGCCCAGCTAACGAAGTGACAACACTTGATAAGCGTCAGGGGTCCGGTTGGGAGGTGTACGACTGCGATACAGAGCTCCACGAGGAGCGCCAGACGGCCCGCATGGTGTGCACCGACGACAGGGACTCGTCCGACTCCAACTGCCACCACATCTTCCTCGGTGAGGTCTCGGCTACTGTCATCAGGATGCCTGCCGGATGTGGACCGGGAAAGTACGCCATGGCCGTCTCTGTGGAACCGGTCTACGATGAGCTACCGCCTCCGCACATCAACATCCGGAACGTCCGCCGCGGCGTCAAGAATCCCCCTGTGTACAAACTCACCTTCGACTATGACTTTTCCATCCTCCAGAAGCGGGACTCCAAGGCCCTGATCCGCATCGACTACAGCGATAACCCTGGATACTGGTCCGCTGTTGTCTGTGAGTTCTCTTTTTAACCTAGCCCTAACCATAGCCCCTTTTTGTCACATCGCGAATCTACCTACTAATCAAATGCTGCAGCTGCCCCGGGAGTGACAAAGCGCAGCATGGAGGACATCAAGCGCGAGATTCATGAGGATCATGGGGGTGACTGGACGTCATGGCTCGACCATACCTACCACATGGAGCGCCGGGCGACGCCTGATCACGAACTGCATAAGTTACACGAGCGCTGGTTCTCCATCACGCTCGACAACTGGATCACCAAGATGAAGGACGTGGAAACAAACCACACGCTGCTACGCCATGAAGTTAACGACATTTACGAGTACACGCTTTTCAACGAGCGCCGCGACTGCCAGTTGACTCCGGGCGTGCCCACTACTCTGTCGGCCAAGCTAAAGGTCGCAACGAATATTAAGATGCAGACTTCAGCTCAGCTCACCCTCATCGGCAGCCTGGGAGACCTCAGTTCCTTCAAACAGTCGCACGTTACCCTGCGTAACAAGGGGTTTATCACTGTGCTGCTCGACTTTGAAGCTTTTGGTCAGCTGAGATTTGGCAGTTTGGAGAATGAGATCCTCAACGTCGCCCCGCTCGGAGCCAGTATTTCCATCCCCGGTATCGTAACCATTGGGCCCCAGTTCAAGATTAAGGTCGGCCTGGAAGGCGTCATGGAGGTGCATGCGTAAGTCCAGTCTTTAATCCGAACTTTGAAATCACACGACACATTCTCTAACCTTGTACACCTCATGTACATGTAGCAACGCCAAACTGCAGGTCACATTAAACGCGTGGGACTACTCACAGAGCTACCCGTACAGAGGCGATGATCCCTCTGATGGGGACGACCTAGGCAGCAAGTTCGGAGACGACAGCGGGAACAACGCGATCGGCAATAAAACGAAGGGACCGCAGTTCAGCTACGATATCGGCGCGTCCGGCATGATCGAGGCGCATTTCACACCTATGGTGACCTTTGGTATTGTGTGGAACGAGAAACTACAAGTAGCGAACGCCGCGGTAAGTAGTTCACCTCTACCCCAACACTCCTGGGCAGTCGATGGCGGTCGATGGCGCAGAGAGGAGGACATTCGGCGCAAGCTAACAGAGCTGTAGATTGACTTCGGTGTCGACACATACGGCCGCATGTTCGCCGACATCAGCTACCAGTCCGGCAACGGCCTGTCCTACTGCTATGGCGCCGACGTAGGATACAAAGCGTTCGTCCGAGCCTACGCTCCGTCGTTATTCGGAGGTAGACTCGATAGAACCTGGATTGTTCACGAAGCCGTGGTAAGAACTGGCCCGCCGTCTCTCCCTCTCTCTTACTTGGATCCACCAGAACTTGCTAACATCACATTTCCCTTCACCTGCAGAAAAACGTCATCGAGGCCCCAACCACCTGCAATGGCGGGAAGACCTCAAAGCGTGGATTGGGTGAAACACAGATGCCTGGAGCGTGGATGGACATGTCGCCGAATCCCGCGATGATGGGACTCGGCGTGTTTGGGCTCGCTGGCAAGTCGAATTACTACTACCAGCATGGACCGCCTGTTCGTGTGGAGGGATGATTTAAGCCGGGTCTCAAAGGCACTAGTGTAGCCATAGCGCTTGAGATGAGATTCGTCTCGCAATACAAGATATCTGACAAATTACAGCTTATTGGATAGGTCTAAACCGCATTCTTCGCTCGCTCCCGAAACCCTGCTCTAGTTACCTATCAAAAAAGCCGCCTAATTCTCAAACTCTTGCAACCGAAAGCAGAAGAAAGCCATGAGTGACCGGGGCATATTGCCCGAAGCCTGAAGACCCCGATCCCTTTATCCGGAAACGCCACCGCCCATGCTACCAATAAATGCTAGATATACTACTACAAAATCCTTCAACGACTAGGGCATGAGTCCGGAACCTGAATCTTCCCCACGCTGAAGGAAATAAACCTGTTGAAACTGAAACTTCAACTGTCTTTTTCCAGCGTTCTGGAATGCTAGCCGTCGAAAGTTGAGAGGAGCCGAAAGAAATTGAAGCCTTTTGTAATCGGACCAACCTGGAATCTGACCCGGCGGTGCGAGAAGAAGAATACGAGAACCAAGAGCGCAATGCTAGGTTTGAAGCAGGCCCAGTTGCCTCCCTTAACGCTGAGCGCCAGGATGGCCCTCTCGAACTGGTATCAGTATCTTGATCTCAAGATCTTGCGCCTGCTCCAAGGACATCCGCCAAATTCTTCGGTCACCGTTCAACCCCGAGTCATCGCTGAGTCCCAAATCTTCATCATCCTCTGACACATCATCGTCCTCAGAACCGTCTTCAATTTCCGATCCCGATTCTTCATCGTCATCGTCAACCTCGGAATGGTCATCATCGGACTCAGGCTCAGAATCGGAGCCGAAGGCTTGTACCTCGAGGTCCAGGGGGCAAGCGGCAGGGAAGAAAATTCGGCCGCTGGGTGCTTTCAAAGTCTGCTGCTGCCTCTAGGGACCGACGGCTTTCCGAGAGCTCAATGTATGGGCGGTCCATATCGTAGAATAGTTCAAGGCCCAGGACCTCGCGGTGGAAGGGGTGGGCTGGGGGAGTGTCAGTGTGAGTCGGATGAGAGGGAGGGTTGGTAACTTACCGGCGAAGAAGAGATCTGCGTACAAGTCGAAGAGAGCCTGGGATCTCGCGTCGTCCTCTGGAAGCAGGACGATATAAAAGGACTTAAGGTCAGGGAAGCAATCTGCAAACCCAGCCAGCTCCCACAAGCAGATTTTGAACCCTTGGCTTTGAAAGATGTTAGCTTTGGGTAAGCGGATGTGAATTTGCCTAGAAAATGGCGAAGAGTCGGGAGATAGCAACGGGCCAGGCGAGTGTGAAAGCGCTCGGCAACTAGCAAAGCCAGAGACAAGCGCGTGGCACCTTAGGCTCCACGCGACGTAGTGACAGCAGAATTTCAAAGGCTCTCAGCAGCCAAAAAGCAAAGAGTGCTCAGTGGTGAGGTGATAGAGACAAGACTTACGATGAAACTCGGTGACCCCAATTCCAGGGTCCAAAGGCGTTAGGCCCATCCCCTTGGGAGGAACCCTGATGAACAGGAGGTCGTCCTCCTTGTCCATCTTTGTGTCTGGCGGCAGGGCGGGGTGCCGCAGCTTCGGTTGCACGGCGCACAACCTGGTGTGCACCCCTACAAACCGACTCCACCGCCGCGAGGAGGTGGAACCCGGACCTGTCACCAGCATATGTGGCGCTCACCGGATGGAGCGCGAGCTCCCATCCGGCTGCTGCCGTGGGCTGTCTACGGCGTGTGGCCCGGCAATGGTGCATGTTGGGCTGCCGGAGAGCCTGTCCGAAGACGAGGGCTTGGACCTCCAGCGGGAACCCCCGAAACGGCTCGAACCGACCGGCGTTGGGACCCGCGAGGGTGCCCGTGGTACCGGCGGCCGGGAGGGGTTGGGCCGTGGACATGGTGGTTTGGTCTGGAGAAAAATGTTGTTAGACAGAATCATCCGACGGATACAGGGTCAAGTGTGACGGGGCTGGCGTTAACGCCAGCCCCGTCACATCAAGGACTACTTACGAAGCTGCCAGAGAAAGATTGGCGGGAGCTTTTTATGGCCTAGAGGGCCTGTCAGCTTGGGACGAAAGAGTGATTTAGATGTGAAGTTTGGACTGAAGGTGTAAGGCGTGCTCGGACGGAAGGCGCAAGCGCGATGCCTCAAATGGGCGGAGGGGCAGAGCCGAGCCTGGGGTGAGAGTACGTGAAGCTGACGATGGACGTAAAAAAAGCACAAGGAGGGTGACTTGTGAAGATGAAGGTGATGGTAGCCAACACAGTCATGTTGTTAGACTTACCGATCAATGGAGCCGGAGGAACTGGCTCTGGGGGTATCACCAGCAGGATGGCTTGCTGTTGGGACGAGAGGAAGAAAAAGAAGGCAGAGGAACAGGATCGAGGCTGAAGTATTTTCCATGCACCTTCTCTCAGGCAGCGAGGCAGCGAGGCAGCGAGGCAACGGGGCGAGGGGCATAGCTGAGGTCACAACAGGATGAAGTATACCAGGCCACGAGTCTGGCGGGACATACACATTGGTCGGTTCTCCCTTGAATGGAACTCAAGTCAACCTGAAGATATTGCTATTGGTTAGCCTTCTTTTACCGGGACCCGCGGGGCAGATTGAAAATTTCTGGGATCGCGAAGAAATATCCTGATCCTAATCGTCATCATGGAGGCGTTCAAATTTGGAATATGGGCATGTTATAGCTGTCCGGATACCTAGTATCAATAATCAGCCCATATAATGAGTCAATGTTCGCTTTGAATGACACTATGTGAGCAGTACTGGTGGATGTTTTTGGCGAGGGCTCGTAGCCTGAAGCCCAAGATCCTCACAATGATAGTTCCAGTGAACAAGAGCCACCCAGTACGGTCGACTGCCAAAATTGCGATGATGGTCAAGAACCAATAATCTTTTCCATTTTTTTCCAGCCACTTCGACGCCGGCCCTCCGGAAAATTAGGTCAAATTCACTGAAACGCTCATTTTCCCAACCCCGTCACAGATTCAGGACATGGAAGCAATCGCCCAGTCCACATGCAAGAGTCCAAAAACCAAGAACAACCGCCAGGCACACCCACAAAACTGGGACAAGAGAAGCAACCAAAAGGTAGCATGTTCATTCTCCCGAATTTTTACTCTCCCTGCTATCAGCTGACCAGTGCAGGCGCAGGACATAGGATCACGTCTCTATACAGAGCCTGCGCCTTCAATGCTAGAACCCCACGCCGACCACCACCGCTTTGACGGCGCAACCGTGACAATCCTGAAAGCAAAAAAAAAGCCCATGAAGATTCCGCACACACCATACAGCCAGATACACGTCATTTGCACCCGCTGCACCGAACCCGGCGCTGAGGTGGGATTTTGCCTTTGCCCGACATCTGTGACACTGCACTGCAGCCTCAACAAAAACAAAAAAATAATGCCCCCATTCAGTAGCACACCTCAACACCAAGACCGAAGCACAGCGCAGCTCACAACATCCGCATGTGACGTGACCCCCTTGGTCTGTTTACAACTCAGGGGCCCAGGGGCGAAGCTATTCCAACCCCTGACAGCTGGTCCGTGCGTCAACTCGCCCCTATGCTTCCTCAGCCTGTGGATGTATAAGGGGCATAACATCTAGTGGTCGAGTATGGGACTTCCTCCACGTGACTTTCCATATGTCTAGCCGTACAGTTAGGTTGCTGATTGTTGCTTCCATAGCTCTGCTGGCCTCAGGACTCATAGAGTATAGACCGGGAGCTTCCCCTCCCGTCCTGTCAGCCAGAGGGCACAGTAAGTATGCAGTTCTTCAGCACAAAATTGTTGGAGCTATAGCCAATGGTAATGTGGGCGATGAAGGCTTCGCTGGGGTATAATGGTACATGGACTGCAGTGCTGTATTCGTCTTGTTGTTGCCTATGCATAGGGAGATGGCAATTTTCGCTCCCACTTGAAGAACCTGTCTACAATTGGCCAACGATTAAGCCCAGTAGTGTACACATATACTTGCGCCCAAACTAGGAGTGCCTCCAACCTACTTGTTCTCCATTCTCTTGCTGGCCTCCTCGGCCCTGGCGATGCTATCTCATCGCCGACGTATTCTCGCAAGCCCTGGAAACACTCTCGAGGCTGACAACTGACAAAACGAGGCCATAGCCCCTGTGATCAATCTCTCTTCCATCTCGCATCCCATTCCTCATCCCCTCCCTGGCCGTATATCCGGGGGCGGATGCCCACCCACCGGTGGCTCATCTCCCCATCCCTCCCTCTGCTGAAGGAAGAACTTCACCCTATCCTCCTTACTCAACCCGGCGCTCATCGTCTGCCTCTGCCGTATAACCTTGCTCGCCCTGACATGCTCCTCCTCTCGTATATCCATCAACTTCGCCGCGTTCGTCCCCGCCCTGTTGACATGCCCCCACCCCCCAATCAGCGCCAGCAGCGCAACAATCCCCACGAAGCCCCCGTTTGACACGAATATCGGCGCTTGTTTCTCCCTGCCGTCACGGCGCTCGTACCATTGTTCCCAGTCCTCCCATGTGGCGTTCATGCTGGCGTTGTTCGGCTTGCGGCGCCACGCGCGGTCCGCCGAGCGGAGGGTATCACCATCGTTTCCGTAGGGTGGGGAGGAGGAGGGAGGTGGGCCCTCCCAGCCGGCGCCGTACCGGTCGTAGAGCTTGCGGCGCTCCGGGTCGCAGAGGATAGAGTTGGCCGCTACGACGAGGCGGTAGCGCTCGAGCTTGGTGCGGTGGGGGATGTTATCGTGGGAAGTGTGGTGATGGCGGTCGGGGTGGTAGAGCTTGACGAGCTCGAGAAAGCGCAGCTTGCTGTAGGGGGCCGCGGCGGACTGGGAGAAGATCTCGTAGGGGGTCGGGTGCAGGGCGGTCGGCCAGGGGGTGTCGGAGCCGTGGGAAGGGCTTGCCCCTGAGCCTGAAGGGTGAGGTCGCTCATCGCGGGCGGAGGAGACGGAGGCGAGGGCCCGCGACTGGGGGCGAGAGGTGCTCGCGCGACCCCGCGATCGACATGGTGACGTGATGGCGGCCGACAGGGGCGAGAACAGCGAGGGGCCGATGCTGTGGCAGATTGCAGTCGTTGATTTCTGGATGATCATGATGGCAGGCCAAAAGGGGTTGTATCGGGGTGGTCCCGGCGAAGCTGAGGGCCCATGATGGCGGACAATGGCCGTGACGACGGATGATGCGAATGGCGGATGGGTCCGTCGTTGGCGGCAACTTTGTGATCAAAGTTGGGACGGGTCCTGCAGCCGCGACCCTTGGCGCTGGAATCGGATAATTCCGCTAGCTCTTGAGCGAACTGCGTTCTTCGGTGTTGCAGCTCCCTGCCTCACACGGACCACATGCTGCCACCGAAGCCCCCCCAGACGCCGCACGTGATGTCGAAAACCTCTGTTCGGCGGGCTGGAGATTTTGACAACCTCGCAAAAGCTGTTCCAGCCCACCTTGTTGCCAAACCACAACCTCACGCCCCGCATCTTCTGCAAAAACACCACAACCCACGAGTAGGTGTGTCCCACGATATCCTCGAACCGAACGAATCGAGCACTCCATCCCCGAACCCCCGTACCAATCTGTCCTCCACTTGCGACTTCCGCGCACCAAACCACCAAAGCTTTCTCTCCCCTTCCGCGTCCGCACCCAAGCGACCAGCAAGCGCCACCGCCTGCTAGGGACTGGAGCCGCTCCCATTCTCCTCTGCGACATACCCCATAATTTGTCGCCAACACGTTATGCGACGAATGCTGCCATAGCGCATACCGAATACATCACCATCTCAAAGTGTCTTGTGCCGCACGAGACACCCTCCAGATCCGCGCGGTCTGATACTTCCACGACCGACCACTCGCCCACACACCAGTCTCACTCCCCACTACAATCAAAATGTCAGACAGTCTCACTGAGAAACTCAGGGCAACCACATTGAGGTTTGTCGTCCCGTTTCGGCAGAGCGAAACTGACTGCAGTTGGAATGGACATTGGCTTACAAAAGCAGCGATGGCTCAGGCTCTGAGGACTGGAAGAAATCTCTAAAACTCCCCGCCAAGGACACAAGGCACCAGACAGAGGTATGCGATTGACTTTATACGGTTGGTCTCATTGTGTAGCTTGGACTGACTGGCTGTGTGTGCAGGATGTGACGAACACAAAGGGCTTCGAGTTTGAGGACTTCGGTCTCAAGCGCGATCTGCTCATGGGAATTTTTGAGGCTGGTTTCGAGAAGCCGTCTCCGATTCAGGAGGAGAGCATTCCCGTCGCTCTCACCGGCCAGGACATTCTTGCGCGTGCCAAGAATGGAACCGGCAAGACGGCCGCTTTTGTCATCCCGGCACTGGAGAAGATCAATCCCAAGGTCTCCAAGATCCAATGCCTGATCCTCGTCCCTACCCGAGAACTCGCCATGCAGACCTCGCAGGTGTGCAAGACACTGGGAAAGCATCTCGGCATCAATGTCATGGTCACCACCGGCGGTACTGGACTGCGTGATGACATTGTTCGCCTCCAGGACCCCGTCCACATAGTAGTGGGCACCCCTGGCAGAATCCTCGACCTGGCTGGCAAGCAGGTCGCTGATTTGAGCGAATGCCCCATGTTCATCATGGACGAGGCCGACAAGCTCCTCTCCGTTGAGTTTACACCCGTCATCGAGCAACTGCTCCAGTTTCACCCCAAGGACCGTCAGGTCATGCTCTTCTCGGCAACTTTCCCTATTTCGGTAAAGCATTTCTCGGATAAGAACATGGCCAACCCATATGAGATCAACCTGATGGATGAGCTCACTCTGCGGGGTATCACTCAGTACTACGCCTTTGTCGAGGAGAAGCAAAAGGTCCACTGCCTCAACACACTGTTCTCCAAGCTTCAGATCAACCAGTCCATCATCTTCTGCAACTCCACCAACCGTGTCGAGCTTCTTGCGAAGAAGATCACCGAGTTGGGCTACTCCTGCTTCTACAGTCACGCCAAGATGGCTCAGCAGGCCCGTAACCGGGTCTTCCACGACTTCCGCAACGGCGTCTGTCGTAACCTGGTCTGCTCTGACCTCCTCACCCGTGGTATCGACATTCAGGCTGTGAACGTCGTTATCAATTTCGACTTCCCGAAGAATGCTGAGACCTATCTTCATCGTATCGGTCGCTCTGGCCGCTATGGCCATCTTGGACTGGCTATCAACCTCATCAACTGGGACGACCGCTTCAACCTCTACAACATCGAGCGCGACCTTGGCACGGAGATCCAGGCTATCCCCCAGAATATTGACAAGAGTCTCTACGTCTACGAAAACCCCGAGTCGATTCCTCGCCCCATCTCTAACTTCCGCACGGGCAACCAACCGCCCCAGCAGCAACAACTGCAACAGCAGCCCACGAACCCCCCTTCTCAGCAGTCCCAGTCTCCGGCACCCCAGCCCCGGGGTCCCCTGCCTGGACAGGGAGAGTACCAAACTCAGAACGGTCGTCAGAACAACCCCGGCGGCCCCTCCAACCAGGGCCGCGGTGGCTTCAACAACCGGGGCGGACCTTCGCGTGGCGGTCGCGGTCGCGGCTTTCAGGGACAGAATCCACGACAGAACTTCGGCGGCCCACGCGGTGGTCGTAGTCAGGGACAAGGACAGGGCCAGCCCCAGCCGGGCCCTGCCCAGCAGTCCTAAACCTCCTCTCATCTCCATTTTTTTTGATGAGGGGGGTGTGATGGGGTGTTTTGTGCTTTTCATTCTTTTTGTTTTCTGTCTGACTGTACATACGATTCCCCTTCATCCCCTCTGGCCGTGCCACCGACGAAGTCCACTGAGCACACCACTCATACGATCAAGCCGCTATCCAAAGCACCTCTAGCTCGAAGCTGGTCGTGCTCTCTTCTCGATATGCGCCACATGCGAACTCTTCGACATGGTCGGTTGTATCATACCTAATTTCTTCTGCGGTTTTCCCCACATTCGCCTGCCGTTTCTTCGATACGATGGCTCTATTTCCGCATTTACACGGCATAGACGGAGCACCGAAGTTTTTCCGCCATATACAGGCCCGTATTCCACGCGGATCACTGTTGTGGTGCCTTCTCTCGCTCTATACGGCACTTCTCTTCGCCGCTTCTACGATGCATCGGCGGCACAGGGATAAAACAAAGGATAACGCACGGTTCTCATGGTTGAGGTCATCGGGGCCTTGGAGGGTCCGAAGGGGGATTGATTGGTATTTGGCTTAATTTTCATATACAGGCGTTTGCGGGCGCCGCGGACGGTCGACGGCTATGGAGTCGTCTGGCGTACGGGCATGAAAGACACGCTATTGATGGCGTTTCATATGCGCTTTCGGGAATGGAGAGCCTGCCACGAACTTTGAGAGATGGGGAAGATGATTCCGCGTCTCTAATTCAGGACGGCGGAGAGGTGGTTGATGAAACGGGTGGAATGAGACACGCGTTTGCCAGGCCGCGTTATACTATGTCACGGGCGACATGGCAATGGGCAGGCATTGGGATGGCTTTTGTTATGGGAGTTTGGTTTGGGACGAAGCTGGCTGGCGACCTGGCACCACCTTCGAGGCTGTGGTTACCGGCTCCCGACTACCTCTTCACGACTCTCGGAAACTTGATATCCTCGCCAGCTTGGACTTTGGTTCATACCTGGGCAGGATGACGATATCGAAACTTACGGCGTGCCAGCTGTTTTAGCCTTCGCCCGGCGAACAGCATCAAATGGTAGCCTTACGATCAAACACTTTTGGAGCTTTGGTACAGACAAGAGATGCTGCAAGGCAAACTCTTCTGACAGCTTGGCATCGCTCTTGGCCTGGACGGATCAAGCTCACAGCAACGGCTGCTTCATTTAAGTATGGCAGACCGGGAGCCGAACAGGAATTGGAACGAGAGGCCGGATGCCAAAATATCCGACGAAAAAAAAACTTTCTTTTTTTCGGACGCAGAACCGCAGGAGAGCCAATAGTTCTTGGACGAAGATGGCCGTTCAGACTTTAGACATCGGACGGCAGATCTTAGTGGGCTGTTAGTTTCTCCGGGCAAAGTTAGATGATAATATTATTACATGTTCTCCTCTGATTGTTCGTCCTGCTTTGACTTGTGCTTTGAGCTGACGCGATGAAATTGGTGAATCCCTTGTTGCCTGTGGATGTGAGGGTGCGGTCTTTGGATGTCTTCATGCATCTACCAGCTCACCAGCGGGCGCCGTGGCGATATCTCAAAAGATACCAAACTTCTCTTCCCAGCACGATGTAGAGACTTCAAGTGGGTGGGAATTCTCGATGCACAACATAGACGCGAATTAGACGGAGGATCAGCTATCCCGGTAACCTCCACGTGGCTGTCTATTCAAGTCTGTTCACCCAAATGACCACCGGAGGATTGTTGCCTTCGCCATCTCTTTATGAAAACAGACAATGGGCTACATGGAAGGTTTGCTTACCTTCCGATGATAGGCCACACGGAGTCACTGCGGTGTGAGTTTTGAGTTTTGAGTCTTGGCATTCATTTCTATTCTTGTCCTCTCGATCATGGGACGATACCGGGGCTTGACGAGCGATTGTTCTCGGTGGCTTTGTTTGGACGGAGTGGGTAAATCTTTCGCCATTGGTGTTTCGTTCCTCATAGGAGTATAAGGGGGTATTGGGCATCACTTCTTTCTCTAGGCCGCGCAGGCGGCGGGGATTGAGTAGTTAACCTCTGGGGATCCAAACAGCCAGCGTCTTGTTGCTTTGCCTCGTCATGAGCACGATTGGCCAAATGCTTGTGGGAGGGGGGAGATGTCATATTCCTGACCCTAGATGGGTACTTGGGAATACAAAAACGGGTGAGTAGGCTGTGTTCCGTCTCAAGCAGCTTGGGGAAGCCTCAATGCCCTCGATTGCCTCCTCGGGAGATGCAGCTTGGCGGGGGCCAGCGTGTTAGTGCAAGGTTGCCTTGTACGTTTGTTCGACCAGCTGCGGAGGGGAGAATTAAGGTAACAAGATGATGATCCGTCAAGTCTGCTGCCGGTTGAGCTTGATAGGCTGGGGGATGTGACACGCAGGCGTCCACTGCCCCCGCCTAATGCAACCCGAGCAGTTGGCTGGCCTTTCTCAGTGTCAGCTATTTGGGGTTCCTCGGAACAGCTGTGCTCCGAAAAGGCGGGTTTGTGTTTGAATGCCAGTTATTACGCGCGTTGCGTCGGTTGCCTGTCCACAAATGGCGGAGACGGACAGCATTGATAGGGGCAGGTGCTACCATGGTCACGACCCGCTCTTTCACGGATCCATGGCCGCAGCGGCTTGTTTGAGAAGCAAACCGCTGTGCAGACCAGACAGCTGTTTCCATCTTCGCCGGGAATTTCACCTGCATCAAAGGTATTCGGCGACGGCTTGGGCTATCCAATGGACTTGAGTTTCCGAACTTTTGGTAGGGTGTTTGCATCTTATTTCTTATTTTCTTTCTCTGCCAATAATGGAGCACTGCTACCATTAGCGAGATCACTCTTCCATATCCCTCAGAAAGGATAGACTCCCTGGTCTCGTCATCAAGCAGCCCCTCGTGGCAAATCGACATCCCCACAGTTGCCGACCTGGCTTTCAAGATTGGCGCTGCAGGACTGAAGAAGTTCCAGCTCAGAGGCGTTGATCTGCATACCGTGGCTTGCTTTCTCGGCCTTGGGGAGGTCACGCCCCCGTCAAACGCTTTCAGAATGAAGCTCAAGCGTTGTCGAGAGGAGCAACGATCCCGCAGATGGCTCATCGAGAGTGTGCTTGAGTTTGGTTCCGCCGCGAATTGTGTGTGTTGTCGACCAGTTTCTCACCACACGGGCGGGAGAGAATTTCCTCTCACTGCTCGTTGCGACCTCTTCTATGCTCGACAGCGGAGCCATTAAAACACTGAACATGGTCTTCGATCAGCTTGAGATCTCATACGACCACACGCCATGGATCACACAGATTCAAAAAACCAGGTCAACTTTTCTTCCACTTGTGCGGATGTTAGATTTCAACGCCTCCCACTACCGTAACGATGCCTTGCACAACCTTCAAAAGACCCTGGACGCGTTTGGCGTACCGAGTCAGCTGGTGTATTTGGAAAGCTGAAGAGACACTCACTTCAAGATCACCGGTGCCACAACAGCCAAAATATTCTGGATGCTAAATCTAGGGCCATTCTCCCATCTGAAAGTCGCCGAGCAATGTTTGTCGGAGGAGGAAGAGACTTGCGACGACTGTCCTCCTGGGACACCACATCTGTATCCCGAGGAGCTAAATCGTTCTTTGTTTTGCGTTCGGTGTGGACTTGAAAACGCAATTATTACAATTGCTCATTTATCAGCCCTTTTATCGTTTACGGACTGAGCCGATCACAACAGAAAGATCGTTCTCCCGAACCTCGACACTGCCCGGCTTGCAGCTGGACTTTTGGATAGTGGAAAGCAGCGCGACGGCTGGCCAATGTCTCAGGACAATTTGTCCGATGAAATTCTACACTTATTCGCAAATCATATCCTCGATATCATATCAGACGGCAGTATACATCATATGGCGGGAATAGGATGGGACATTGACGGGAAACTCCTCATTACACACCGTGCTCTTAATCTCACCTTGAAACCGGGACCGTTGCTCATCATTCGAGACGGGCAGTTCCTGCTTAACGGGGAGCGTACTTGAAACAGCAGCGGCACTAATGTTTGTTGATTATTTCCTGGTCTGAAGCAATCAGCTGGGAAGTTGTCTGGCAGTTTCCCATTTGCAATTTAATAATTGCTTTAGGGGTAAGAATGTGGTGAATATTTTGCAGCTGGGATGCTGCTTGGAGTGCACAGTTGAGCAGGCCAGATTTTCTGCTCAATACAAAACAGGGGCTCCAGATTGCGTGGTGGTCGCCTGGGGCGCCTCGCTACAAGAGGGAATGGGTAACATGTTTCAAAAGTGTGTCTAGGGAGCCTGTAGGAATTCTTGGGCATGCCAAAGTCGGTGCGTTGATGGTATTCGAACCCGGAACGTAAGGTACATTGGTATTATTAGACTTCGAAATCTCAAACATCAAAGGTAATCGCGACGGCGAGGCCGGCCTTCCGGACCACAATGTCAGAAATGTCTGTCTTAGACCGGCAATGTTCCGGAGCCATTCACGCCAGGCTGGCTCCAGGACTTGGTTTCTGAAGGTTGCAAGCATGCAAATAAGAGAAAAGGCCTCTGTTGAAACTCAAGGCCATCTTAATCTCAGGGGAAGAAAACAACTGCGACGTGCCAGTGAATAGCATTGACCGGACTGGGAGCAACTGTCACTGACGTTCTTTTATCTCAAATCTCACCACCACCGCCCCCTCCATACCCCGGCCTCGACGCAATCAAAGCAATCCCAAAGATCACCAGCCCGAGCATAACCCACGACACGGACAAAACCCACATCGGCATCAAAGCCAGAGCCCAAGCCAGCGTCCCAACATGGGCAATCAGCATGCCGATGAGTAGACCATCAAGATGCCCCCTTCCCTAGATAATATGAAAGTCCTCAGTCAACCCCTTGCCCAGCCATTAAAGTCAGAAAAAGAAGAGGGAAAGAAAGACCACAACTCACCCAAGTAAACCCCAAAACCCTCCTCTTCCCCTCGGCCGCCCCGATAACAGCCAAACACCCCGCCACAGCCCAAAACCCCAACACCAACAGCAAAATCCCCACAACCACACCCGTGACCAAATGGTCCCCGAAGCTGCGCTCAAGGATGCACAGCAGCGAAATTGCTAAGCGCAGCAGCAGGATCAACCACATGCTCAGGCGGGCGAAGAGAGTTACTGTTTTCTGGGTCCGGGTGGGGGAGTTGGGAGAGGGGGAGGGAGAGGGAGAGAAGCGGAAGGCGGACCAGATGAAGCGGGAGCATGTTCGGGGGTTGAGGGCGGTTTTG
>Ga0247758_1000061_pt1 | contig 76648 bp, 81 predicted proteins | sample UWRJL156409C4_FD_180950 | JGI IMG/M metagenome (GOLD analysis project Ga0247758, IMG submission 180950) | Plant litter microbial communities from Arlington Agricultural Research Station in Wisconsin, United States - UWRJ-L156-409C-4 | ecosystem: Environmental > Terrestrial > Plant litter >... | reverse complement strand
GGTCAGGGCGACCGCGCCGATCGTGGCGAGGACCACGGCGAGCAGGGGCCGGACGAAGTCGACGATGACCCCGGCCTGGAACGCCAGCTGGACGCCGACGGCGAGCACGAGGACGACCGCGACGCCGGCACCGAGGAGCAGGACGACGGCATGGTCCCGGGCGCGGCGCAGCGTCAGGAGCGGGACGGCCAGGCCGGCCAGGAGCAGGACGAGGACGTTCACCGCCGTGGACGCCTGCCGCAACGGGAAGTCGTCCAGGATCGTCTGCGTCGCGTTGGCGAGCACCTCGACGCCCGCCATCGTCCCGGTCGCGGTCGCGTGGCGGTCCTGCAGGGAGGTCGCGGTCGCCCCGACGAGGACGATGCTGCCCTTCAGGTCGCTCTCGGCGACATTGCCCTCGACCAGGTCGGCGAACGAGACGCGCTCGAACGTGCCGTCGGGCCCCTTGAAGTGCAGCGGCCGCCGCGGCGTGTCGGTGCGCCCGCCCGCGGCGAGCACCGCGACCTGGGGCACGCCGTCGACCACCGGGTCGAGATTGCGCCACACCCCGTCGTCGTCCTCCGGCATCTGCACGTAGCCGACCCGGCCGCCGGACCTCCGCAGCCGCTGCGCGCCGCCGAGGATTGCCGGCTCCCCGGCCTCGTCCAGCTCGCTCGTGCCGAGGATGACCCGCGGATCGGCGGCGGCGCGCAGCAGCGCGCGGTCGTCGCGGGCCGAGTCCGACGGCTCGGAGAACTGGACGTCGTAGACCACCGTCCGCGCTCCGGCCTTCAGGAGGCGGCGAATCGCCTGCGCGTGCAGCGACCGGGGGAACGGCCACTGCTCGTCGAGCCGCTGGAACGTCTCCTCGTCGATCCCGACCACGATCACCCTGGGCGGCGGATCCTCGGTTCCCCGGATCTCGAAGCGCTGGTCGACCGAGGCACGCTCGACGTTCTCGGCGGGGTCGGTGGCGGCGACACCCCACGCCGCCAGGCAGGCGACGGCGCCGACGGCCAGCGCGCGAAGGAGACGGGCCATCGGCCAAGTGTCGCGTATGCGACACGAGCCGCGTCGGCTCTGCAACAGTCAGGTCGTCGCCGTCGCGTCACCATTCGCCCATGGCTCGCACCCTCGCCGCCCTCCTCCGCCTCGCGCTCCTGGCCTCGCTCGGGACGATCGCCCTCGTGGGCACCTCGCTGGCCGCACCGGCCAGCTCGCGCATCGCCACCGTCGCGGGCGGCGGCAGCGGCGGCTTCTCCGGTGACGGCGGGGCGGCGACCGCCGCACTGCTCACGTCGCCGTCCGACGTGGCCGTCGTCGGCACCGCGGGTGCGTACCTGATCGCCGACACCTCCAACCACCGCGTCCGCCGGGTCGATGCCAACGGCGTGATCACCACGGTGGCCGGGGGCGACGGGCAGCTGAACCAGCCGCGCGGCGTCTCCCCCACGTCCGACGGTGGCTTCCTGATCGCCGACACCGGCAACAGCGTGATCCGGCGCGTGTCGCCCACCGGCGTCATGACCGTCGTGGTCGGCACGCCGGGCGTCGTGGGCTCCGGCGGCGACGGTGGCCCCGCGACCGGCGCCCTCCTGGACCACCCGGGCGGCGTGGCCGCATTCGCGGACGGCTCCTACCTGATCGCCGACACCGGCAACGACGTGGTGCGCCTCGTCTCGGCCGGGGGCGTCATCACCCGCGTCGCCGGGACCACGACCTCCGCTCGCGCGACCTCCGGCGGCGGCTTCGCGACGTCGTCCAGCCTCAGCGCCCCGGCCCGGGCGATCCCGCTCGCCGGGGGCGGCGGCGGGTTCCTGATCGCCGATACCGGGAACAACCGGATCCGCAAGGTCGCGGCCAACGGCACGATCACCACCGTCGCCGGCACCGGCGTCCCCGGCTCGGCGGGCGACGGCGGCCCTGCGACCGCCGCCCAGCTCTCCGGCCCCGAGGGCCTGGCCGTGCGCGCCGATGGCAGCGTCGTGATCGCCGACTCGACCGGGGAGCGCATCCGCGAGGTGGCTCCCAACGGCGTCATCCGCACCATCGCGGGGACGGGGACGCTGGGCTTCGGCGGCGACGGCGGGGACCCGCTCGCGGCCCAGGTCTCCCACCCGCGCAGCGTGTCCGTGCTGGGAACGCGCCTGTGGATCGCCGACACGTTCAACCACCGCATCCGCCTGATCACCACCACGCCGGCCACCACCGACCCGGTCGTGCCGGACACGGTGCCCGAGGAGGCGCCGCCCGGCGTCTCCCCGCCCCAGCTGCGGCGCAGCGCCGTCGTCACGCCCACGGCCGGCGAGGTGCGGGTGCGGCCCAAGGGCGCCAGCGGGTTCACCGAGCTGCACGAGGCGGCCAACCTGCCGCTCGGCAGCGAGGTCGACACCTCGGGCGGCACCGCCACCGTGTTCTTCGTGACCAACGACGCGGGCGCCACCGCGACGGGCATCGCCTCCCAGGGCCGGTTCGTCATCGACCAGCCGCGCGGGCTGGACCGCGGCCAGCACGCCGGGCAGCTCGACCTCAGCGGCCCGCTCGCCGGGTGCACGTCGACGCGGCGCGGCGCGGCGCGCGCCGCGGGCGGTCCGACGGCCCGCGCCGCCGCCAAGAAGAAGAAGGGCCGCCGGGTGAAGGTCCACGCCAAGGGCCGGATCAAGACGCGCGGCAAGTATGGCTCGGCGATCGTGCGCGGCACGCGGTGGACGATGGTCGACCGCTGCGCGAGCGACGCGAAGCCCGGCACGTACGTCTCGGTGACGGAGGGCATCGTGTCGGTCCGTGACTTCACCCGCAACCGCTCCGTGCTCGTCAAGCGCGGGCAGACCTACCTGGCCCCCGCGAAGAAGCGCTAGCCCGCGAGGGCTGCCCCGCCCGCTCGCTCAGGCGAACAGGCCCCGGGCCCGCTTCTCCAGGCCCTCGGGGTCGAGGATCGTCGTCTTGCCCCGCGTGAGCTTGAGCGCGCCGCGCTCCTGCTCCTCCCGCAACACCTTGTTCGCGGTCGCCCGGGACGTGCCGGCCAGGCTGGCCAGCTCCTCCTGGGTCAGCGGCACCACCGCGCCGGCCTCCGTCTGCCCGAACGCCGCGGCGGCGTCCAGCAACCGCCGGCGCACCCGCGTCTCCGCGGGGACGTAGAGCGCGTCGACGAGCTGGCCGGAGAGCGCGCGCACCCGCGCGGCGAGGATCCCCACCATCAGCGCGTCGGTCTCGGGCCGCTCGCTGCGCAGGCGGGCGAAGTCGATCTGGTGGACGCTGAGCGTCTCGGCCTTCTCCAGCGCGGCGACGGTCGCGCTGCGCGGCGCGCCCGGCGTCAGCAGCGCCAGCTCGCCGAACGCGTCGCCGGGCCCGACCACGTTCAGCGTCGCGACGTCCCCGAACTCGGTGGTCATCCGCACCGCGAACCGGCCCTCGCGCACGAAGTGCACGGTGTCCGCCGGGTCCCCCGCGTGGAAGACGACCTCGCCGGCCGCGAAGTGCCGGCGGCGGCCCCGCGACAGCAGCTCCTCCGCGTCTCGCGGAGCGACCCCATCGAGCAGTGCGAAGCCGCGAAGGTCCATCCCCCGAGCACTGTAGTGGCCGGCCGAGACGTTGCAGAGACCGGTCCGCCCGTCGGATGCGCGACACTTCCCGCCCGTGAGCGCCGTCGAGACGCCGATACCGCCTGCCGGACCCGAGCCCGCCCGCGGCTTCGCGCTGCTGCGCGGGATCGTTCGCGCGGCCCGGCCCAAGCAGTACGTGAAGAACCTGCTGGTCTTCGCGGCCCCCGTGGCCGCGGGCGTGCTGGACGAGCCGGGCGTGATCGGGAAGATCCTGCTCACGTTCGTGGCGTTCTGCCTCGTCTCCAGCGCCACGTACTTCCTCAACGACGTCGGGGACGTCGACGAGGACCGGCTCCACCCCACCAAGCGCAACCGGCCGATCGCCGCGGGCATCGTGCCGATCAGGGTCGCGCTGTGGATGGCCGGGGCCACGTTGATCGCCGGCCTGGCCGTGGCGTTCGCCGTCAACTGGAAGCTCGGCCTCACCGTCGCGGCCTACAAGTGCCTGACGATCTCCTACACCTTCTGGCTCAAGCACACCGCGGTGGTGGACATCGCCGTCGTCGCCACGGGCTTCATCGTGCGCGCGGTGGCCGGCGGCCTCGCCGTCGACGTCACGCTCAGCCGCTGGTTCCTCATCGTCACCTGCTTCGGCTCCCTGTTCATGGTCGCGGGCAAGCGCCATGGGGAGTTCCTGCAGATCGGGGACGCCTCCACGCGGCCCTCGCTGGCCGAGTACACGATCGAGTACCTGCGCTTCGTGTGGACGATGTCCGCCGCGGTGACGATCACCGCCTACTGCCTGTGGGCGTTCGAGCACCCCGCCGCCGACTCCGGGATCCCCTGGTGGGGCCTGTCGATCGTGCCGTTCGTCCTGGGGATCATGCGCTACGCGCTGATCGTCGAGCGGGGCGAGGGCTCCGCACCGGAGGAGGTCGTCCTGGGCGACCGCATGCTCCAAGTCTTCGGGGCCGCCTGGCTGGCCCTGTTCGCCTGTTCCGTCTACGTCGGTTAGAGGTTCCGCCATGCCGCCCTACAAGTCCCGGCGCCGCAGCGCGCCGATCGTCGAGACGCCGCTGGAGACCCGCCCCGGCGAGACCGCCATCTGGACCGACGGCGCGTGCAGCGGCAACCCCGGCCCGGGCGGCTGGGCGGCCATCGTCGTGCCCCCGGACGGCCCCGAGCTCGAACGGTCCGGCGGCGAGCCCGATACCACCAACAACCGCATGGAGTACACGGCGGCGTTGGAGGGCCTGCGCGCCCTGCCCGACGGCAGCGACGTGGTGATCGTCACCGACTCCCAGCTGATGCTCAACTCGATGACCAAGTGGATCGACGGCTGGAAGCGCAAGGGCTGGAAGACGGCCGGCGGCCAGCCGGTGAAGAACCAGGACCTCGTGCAGGCCCTGGAGGCGGAGATCGCCCGCCACGCCAACGTGCGCTGGCACTGGGTGCGCGGGCACGAGACGGGCGCCGCCCACGCCCACAAGGCCCACAACGACCGCGCCGACCAGCTCGCGGTCGCGGCCGCCGCCGAAGCCGCGCGGCGCTAGCCGTCTAGAGGATCGAACCCGTCAGGATCGTCCAGCGGCCGTTCGCCCACTGGACGATCCAGTCGCTGTTGCCGAACTCCCACACGGCGACCGGGAACGGCTTGACCTGGCGGGCCTTCGCCGCACGCGCACGGGCCTTGCGGAGGCCGCGGGAGTGGTCGAGCACCAACCGCCTCAGGCCATCCGGGCAGGTCCTGATCGTCGCGCTCGTCTCCCGGATGAACCGCATGCGCTCCGCGTGCGTGCCGTCGGGGATCCGCAGGCTGCCCTTGGCCGTGAGCGGGACGTCCTTCACCCCGGTCGGATCCAGCCGCGCGCACGCCGCGGCGTAGCGTCCCGCGAGGACGTCGTCGTAGAACGCCAGCAGCGCCGCGCGCGGCGTGCCCGTGGGCTGCGACGGCCGATCGGCCTTGCCCTGCCCGCCGCACCCTGCCGCCACCGCCGCCACGACGACCAGCGCCAGCATCCCACCCATCCGAGCCCGATTCATGGGCTCAAACATAGTGCGTGCCCCGGAACCACCGCTACGTCATCCACATTCCGCCCACCCCTCGGGAGGAATGTGGATGACGTCCCGCCCCAGCGCCCGCCCGCTACCGCGACGGCGGTTTGGGGACGCAGTCGTTCAGCTCGTAGACGCGCATCACGGGACCGGGGCGCACGAAGCTGAGCGGGTAGTAGTCGAACGACTGGTCGTACTGGAACGGGTGCTCGGGCCCCTCGCCGGGACCGCCGTAGGGCGAGTCCTCGTACCGCAGGGTCGCCTCCTGCTCCAGCGCCTCGTAGAACTTGATCGCCTGCGGCACCCGGCCCGGGTTGTTGTAGCCGCGGCCCGACTGCATCGAGCCGGAGACGTACCAGCAGACGCCCTTCTCCCGCAGGTACGGGATGAGGCCCGGGAAGAGCGTGTACTCGTAGTTGGCGAAGTCGGCGTTGCGCCGGGCGCCCTTGAACTGCTTGGCCAGCACCTTCTTGTCGTCGCCCGAGCGGACGTAGCGCGGCCAGCGGTAGCCCTCCTGGGAGCCGACCTTGGGTGGCCGGCCGCCGTCCAGGTACCACTCCTTGGGGACGATCGGCTCGACGACCATCTGGGTGCCGGCAGGGATGTTCTGGACCATCCAGTCGCGCGCCTCGCTGCGGGTGTCCTCCCGCGACAGCACGATGTCGTTGTGGATCACGTAGACGATCCCCTGGGCGCACACGAGCACGCCGAGGCCGATCGCCAGCGCCGCACGGCCCTTGCCCGACAGGGAGAAGCGGCCCGCCAGCCACGTGACGAGCCAGATCGCCCCGGCCGCGGCGACGAGCGCCATCAGCGGGTAGATCGGCATCACGTAGCGGGCGAAGTAGCGGCCCTGGGCGCCGACGTAGAGGAAGAAGATGATCGGGGCGGGGACGAGCAGCAGCGCGCGGACGCGGTCCTTGAACAGGAGCATCACGCCGCCCACCAGCGTCATCAGCGCGGGCAGGTAGCCGAAGCCCCAGCCGATCGACCACAGGTAGTACTTGTAGCCGTTGGTCTGGGTCTCGCCGAGCAGCAGGCCGCCCTTGGTGTAGTCGCTGAGGTGCTCGACGTCCTCGCGGAACCGGTCGGGATCCAGCAGCGCGTACGGGTCGCACAGGAGGAAGCCGGCGATGGCGGCCACGCCCGCGAGCACGAGCCCGAGCAGCACCGGCTGGAGCCGCCGCAGCACCTCCGCGGGACGCTCGCTCGTCGCCTCCTCCGCGCCCCGCACGGAGACGATCGCCGCCGCGGTGATCAGCGGCAGGAGCATGAACGCGGCGTTGTACTTCAGGCCGACCGCCAGGCCGACAGCCAGGCCCGCGATGGCGTAGTCGCGCTTGCGGCCGAAGCGCACGATCCCGGCGACGGCCCACAGGCACAGCGCGGTCGGGGCCAGCGACGGCGCGTCGTTGAGGGCGAGGTGCGCGTAGTGCACCGGGAGGAAGCAGGTGGCGAGCAGCGCGGCGGCCAGGAAGCCGACCCAGCGGTTGCGGAAGAGCCGGGCGCCGGCCAGGTAGAGCAGGCCGATCGCGGCGGTGGCGACCAGCGCGCCGGTCACGCGGGCGACCAGCCACACCTCGCCCGGATCGGTGTTCCACGCGTCCAGCACCGCGCTCTTGGACCGGTAGAAGACGGCGAACGCGGCGGCGAACAGCTCGATCAGGCCGGACGGGTTGAGCTGGTAGTCCGGGTTGAGCGAGCCGGAGGAGAAGAACTCCACGGCGCGCGGGACGAAGTGCGAGCGCTCGTCCAGGTTGTAGGCGAACGGCAGGCCGTAGCGGATACCCCACAGGCGCAGGATCAGCGCGACGACGAGCAGTCCGACGACCGCCCACGTCCACGGATCGCGCGCACGGGCAGCCGCACGCTGGCCGACGGAGGGGCGGGGAGACGACGCTGAGGGGTCCGGCATCGGCAGGCACGGTACCGGCCGATCCCGCTCCCGCGCGGTCCGATCGCCGGGTGACGGGACCCGGCGGGGCCGTTCTGTACCCTCAAACGGCATGTCCGCGGCAGTCATCCTCGTGCTCGCGGTGACCTTCGCCGCTGCCGCCGTGGCCAAGCTGCGCGACCGGGAGCCGTTCGTCGCCACCCTCGGTGCCCTGGTGCCCGCGCGAGCGGCTGCGCCCTTGTCGCGGGTGGTCCCGATCCTCGAGCTGGTCCTGGCCGGCGCCCTGATCGCCGGGGTCCTGCCGCGCCTCGTCGCGCTGCTCGTGCTCGCGGCGCTGGCCGGCTTCTCGCTCGCGCTGGTGCGCCTGCGGGCCGCGGCGGCCGCCACCGCCGGCCGCTCGGTCATCCCCTGCAACTGCTTCGGAGCCGCCGGCGACGGCGACCCCACCACCGCCCTCGTCCGCAACGGCCTGCTCGCCGCGCTGGCCGTCGCCGCCGCGATCTGGCCGGTGGACGGCGCGCTGTGGACGCTGAGCGCGGCCGAGCTGGCCGGCGCGGCCACCGTGGCCCTCGGCGCCCTGTGCGCGTGGCAGCTCGCGGTCGCCCTGGCCGTCCCGGCGCTCCGCGGCCCCGAGGCGGCCGGCTCGTGAGCACCGTGTGGATCGTCTCGCTCGTCCTGGCCTGGGCGGTCATCGCCCTGCTCGTCGTGGTCGTCCTGTCGCTGCTGCGTCAGCTCGGCGAGGTGCGGGCGCAGGTCGCCGCGGGCGTCGTCGCGGCCCCCGCCGCCGGCGAGGACGAAGGCCTGGCCCTCTACGACCCGCTCGACCCGGTCTCCCTCCCCCTCCTGCACGACGGCGGGCTCGGCCTCGGGCCCAGCCTGACGATCGGCGGGGAGATGGAACGGCCGGTGCTGCTCGTGATCCACGCGCCCGGCTGCGAGAGCTGCGAGGGCATCGAGGACGCGCTCGTCACCATCGCCGCCGAGCGGCCGGACACCCAGGTCGTGAGCGTCCTGGGTCTCGGCGAGCCGTTCGCCCAAGAGCACGCTGGCCAGCACCCGCTGGACGGCGTTCCCACCGTCGCCTTCGACGCCCTGCCGCCCCGCCTGCACCCCGAGTCGACGCCATCCGTGGTCGGTCTGGCCCGCGAGGGGCAGGTCGCGGTGCTCGGGTCCCCCAGCACCACCCCCCACCTGCGCGAGGCGGTCGCCGCGTGCGACGGCGCCGTGCTCGTCGCCGGCCCCGACTCGATCCGCGCCACCGTGTGGGGCGAGACCGTGCCCGCCTGGGGCGTCACCGACTCCCTCGACGTCGTCCACGTCCATCCCGCCGACCCGGACCCGGAGGTCCCGTCCCTTGAGCCTCGATGACCTGCTGCGCAGCGCCGGCGACCGCCTGGCGTCCGGCCACCTCACCCGCCGCTCCCTGATCGGCGGCGCCGCCGTCGGCGTGGCCGGCGCGACGGTCCTGGCGGGGTGCGGCGACGACGGCGCGGGCACGACCCAGGCCACCGCGGCGACGACCAGCAACCACGTCGACGGCACGGCCAAGGACATCAAGGTCGTCTCGATGGACCCCGCGCTGCCCTCGCAGTACAAGCCCAAGGACGCGTTGGGCCGGCCCAAGGGCTGCGGCATCGCCCGCGGCCGGATCCACGTCTGCTACTACCCGTGGCGGGTCACCCGGTCCGAGCCCGCGGAGTTCCTGCCCAAGGGCGTCAAGGGCGTCGCGGTGCGCAAGGGCCCGGAGCCGGACGCGCCGATCATCTACAAGAACGGCGTCCCCTGCGTGATCCGCATCGGCGGCATCTACGCCCGCCAGAGCGAGCGCCAGAGCGACCGCACCGGCGGCGAGGCCAACAACTGCCCGTCGCCCCCGATCCGCGCGCCGCGCGGCGTCGACCAGGGCTTCGTGTGGGGCCATCCCGGGCCGATGCGCGAGTCCGGCACGTACAACAAGGGCGGGTGGATCGCCGCCCACGTCGACGGCGTCACCTACAGCGAGCCGTACCCGGAGCACGAACGGGCGATGTGCGGCCCGGCCGACCTGGACTTCGACTGCCGCGCGGGCGACGACCCGGACTCCAAGTGGAAGCGCAACTGCCGCAAGGACGCCCGGCCCAACGACCCGGGCTTCAAGTGCAACGGCGGGCGGACCAACTTCGGGCACTGCGGCGAGCCGACGCTGATGAAGGTCGGCATCCAGGAGAACATCGACGACTTCCCGCTGATCGGCGACCTGTCGCACGAGCGCTACAACCTCAAGTACCAGGCCGACAGCACGACGATCTTCTGGCTGGTCCCCGGCGACACGGTCAAGCGGTCGTGTTACAAGTGCACGCTGTACAACCCGTCGCCGACCTGCCCGGCCGAGACGATCGACCGCAATTCCAAGGGCTGTTGCCGCTCGTACTCCTGCGTCACGGTGGTCAAGGCCCGCTATTGCCCGACCGGTGTGGTGGGCTGGATCAACTCCAGCGTGCTCCGTTCTCCGGGGGTCGCGGACGCACAAAACGCCAAGGCCTTGCGCGACCTGGGAAACTTCGACGGGTACTAGGCCGTTCGCCTCCGTAGGGCCACGCCCTCGCTAGAGGGCAGGAGTGTCGCTCAGTGGTTGCAGGACAGGACCACTGAGCGCCACTCAGACTTGCGCGGCGCCGACCTCATCGGCCCCACCCCGCTCCGGTGGCCGAGATCGTCCGGCACCTGTCCTTGCGGCCACGGCGCCGGAGCAGGACGATGGGCCGATGCGGGAGATCGTCATCGTCGCCTTCCCCGGGGTCCAGGTGCTTGACGTCGCCGGCCCCGCCGAGGTGTTCGCCCAGGCCCAGGGCGCGTACCGCGTCCGCGTCGCGGCCGTCACCACCGCGCCGCTGGCCACCGGCAGCGGCTTCGCGGTCGTCCCCGAGGTGGCGTTGGCCGACGTGCACGAGTCGATCGACACGATCGTCGTCGCCGGCGGTCACGGGACGCGAGCCGCCCTGGTCGACGACGCGCTGATCCCCCTGGCTCGCCGCCGCCGCACCCCGAGCCCGCCGCGTCACCTCCGTGTGCTCCGGCGCGTTCCTGCTCGCCCGGGCCGGGCTGCTCGACGGCCGCCGTGCCACCACCCACTGGGACGTGTGCGACCTGCTCGCCGAGCACTTCCCGCTCGTCGACGTCGACCCGGACTCCATCTACGTCCGCGACGGCAACGTATGGACGTCGGCCGGCGTCACCGCGGGCATGGACCTCGCGCTCGCGCTCGTCGAGGACGACCTGGGTCCCCAGGCCGCGCTGACGATCGCCCGGCAGCTCGTGCTGTTCGTCCGCCGCCCCGGCGGCCAGGCCCAGTTCAGCACCGGCCTCGCCGCCCAGCCCGCCGAGCGCGACTGCCTGCGCGAGCTCCAGGCCTGGATGCCCGACCACCTCGCCGAGGACCTGTCGGTGCCCGTCCTCGCGCAGCGGGCGCACATGAGCACGCGCCATTTCGGCCGGGCCTTCCGGCAGGAGACGGGCCACACGCCCGCCGTCTACGTCGAGCAGCTGCGCGTGGAGCGTGGCCGCCTGCTGCTGGAGAGCACGACCACGCCGGTGGAGACGATCGCCGCGCAGTGCGGCTTCTCCACCGTCGAGACCATGCGCCGCGCGTTCGCCCGCCGCGTCGGCGCCAGCCCCGCCACCTACCGCAGCCGCTTCGCGGCCGCCTGATCCCCCGACCCAGGAAGCCCGCCATGGACATCGCCATCCCTCTCTACGACCGCTTCACCGCGCTCGACGCCATCGGCCCGTACGAGGTGCTCTCCCGCCTGCCGGGCGCGACGGTCACCTGGCTCGCCCACGAGCCGGGGATCGTCCACGCCGACACGCGCATGCTGGGGATCGAGGCGACCGCGCGCTTCGAGGACCTCCCCTCCCCCGAGGTCGTGATGGTCCCGGGCGGGACCGGGACCAGGGCGCTGCTGGAGGACGAGCGGCTGCTGACCTGGCTGCGCGGCGCGCACGAGACGTCCACGTGGACCACGTCGGTGTGCACCGGCTCGCTGCTGCTCGGCGCCGCCGGCCTCCTGGACGGGCTGAAGGCGACCTCCCACTGGCTGGAGCTGGAGTCGCTCGCCGAGTACGGCGCCGAGCCGATCAGCGAGCGGGTCGTCCCCCAGGGCAAGGTCGTCACGTCCGCCGGCGTGTCCTCCGGGATCGACATGGCCCTGTGGCTGGCCGGCCGGATCGCCGGCGACGTGGCCGCCCAGGCCATCCAGCTGTCCGTCGAGTACGACCCCCAGCCGCCCTACGACGCCGGCTCCACGGCCAAGGCCCCGGCCGAGGTCGTGGAGCTGGTCCGGGCCGTCGTGGCCCAGCGCCACGCCGACGAGGCGGCGGCCGCCGCCGGGACCGCGCAGGCGTGAGTGTCGCCCAGTGGTTGCCGGGCAACCACGCAGCGACACTCAGCGTGGGGCGCTAGCGCCAGCGGCGCTCGAAGGCGGTGAACGCGGCGGCCTGCTCGCGCAGCGCCGCCCGCTTGTCCCCCGCGGGCAGGAACGAGCAGCGCAGGCCGTTCTCCGCCGCCTGCTTGAGCTGCGCGTAGGTCATCCCCTGCTCCTGGGCGGCGATGACGTACTGCTCGGTGAGGTCGGTGCGCTCGACGCCCTCGTCGTCCGTGCTCAGCGTCACCGGCACGCCGGCCTCGAGGTAGGTGCGCAGCGGGTGGGCCTTGCCGAAGACCCCGAGGATCTGCCGGTTGCTGGTGAGGTTGATCTCGATGCACGTCCCGCGCTGGCGCATCGTCCGCAGCGTGCCGGCGGGATCGCGCTCGCCGCGCAGGTCGACGCCGTGCCCGATCCGGTCCGCCTTGGCCACCTTCACCGCCTCGCGGACGTGGAAGCGCAGGTCGTCGGGCGGCGCCACGCCCGGCGCCAGCTCCCCCGCGTGCAGCGTGACCTTCCCACTCGGGTACAGCGGTCGCAGGAAGGCGATCATCCGCATCTGCAGCCGGTAGTCGCGCAGGGCGATCGAGCCGTCCTCGGGCTGGACCATGTTCATCCCCGCCCAGCGGGGGTCGTCGGCCATGAGCGCGAACCCGAACAGCAGCTGGGCGAACACGACCGTGGGCGCCTGGCCCCGCAGCACCTGGACGTCGAAGCCCACGCGGGTGCGGCAGCCGGCCAGCGGCCTGGGCGTGTCGCAGCCGAGCGCGGCGCGCTGCTGGGTGACCGTCGCGTCGATGTCGGCCCGAGCTGCGGGCAGCGCGTCGAGCAGGCCGCCGGCCAGGAGCCGGTCGCGCAGCGCGGCGAAGTCCCGGGTGTAGGTCGTGCGCGCCGCGACCTTCGACGTCGCACCGAACTGCGGGGTGATGAGCGGCTCGACGTACTGGACGTGCTGGACCGCGGCGCGCTGGGCGACCTCGGCGACGCCGTCGCCCTTGTGCTGGCTGAACGCGGCGCTGAGCCGGTCGAACGTGTTGAAGAAGTGGTCGTGGCCCGACTCCTCGCCGGGCGTGAAGTCGCGCATGGACCACGCCGCGATGATGCGCTGGTAGAGGTCCTGGTCGCTGAGCGCCTTGGCCAGCGGCACCTGCCCCACCGCGCACGGCGGGTAGCTGGAGTACAGCGTGAACGGGTCAACGCACTGGCCGTCGGCCGCGCCCCAGCGCACGATCGACTCGGCGTAGACCGCGCCCGAGAGGTGGGTGTGCAGGTCGGTGCCCTTGGGCATCGCCCGCAGGAACGCGCTGAGCGCGGCGGTGTCGCCGCGCAGCCGCTCCAGCTGCCGGGCGGTGCCGCGCTCGTCCGCGTGGGCGGCCGGGACGACCGCCGTCGCCAGCGCGGCGGCACCGAGGAGGGTCAGGAGCAGGGAGCGGACGCGCACCCGCCAAGCCTACGACGCGCGCCGGAGCCCAGCGCCGCCCGACCGGCCCACCCGACCCCAACCCGGTCGCCGAGTGTCACCTTTTCGTCGCTATCGACGTGAAAAGTGACACTCGGCGTGCCTGGAGGGGGTGCGCGAGGCCGTTCTCACGATCCTCTTAGGACCTCTTAGGACGATCACAAGCGGCGCGCGCATCCTGATGGCACGGCGCCACTCGGCACCACCGTGTCCCCCTCACCGTCAGGAGCATCCATGTCCCGCACCCGCATCCGGCACATCGCAGCGCTCGCCGCCACCGCCGGCGTCACCGCCGCCGTCGTGTCCGTCGTCCCGACCTTCGCGGCCGACAGCACCACGACCACGACCACGAAGACGACGCCCGGCAAGAGCGCTCCGGCCCGCGGCGACGGCGCCTGCAAGGGCGGGCCCGGCCAGCGCGGCGGAGGTGGGCCCCTCGGCATCGCCGGGGCCGCGATGCGCCCCGATCCCCCGGCGCCGGCCAAGACCGCCGCCCGCAAGGCCGGCAAGCGGGCCGAGAACGGCAACGGCCGCCCGGCCGGCGGCCCGCCCAACGGCGGCCCCGGTGGGCCCGACGGTGGGCCCGGGCCCGGCGGCCCCGGTGACGACGAACAGCTCGCGAACCGCACCGCGCACTACGCCAAGATCGGCAAGACCCTGAACAAGGACACCGCCGACGTGACGGCCGCCGTCCGCACCGCGCTGGTCAACGACCTCGACGCGAAGGTCAAGGCCGGCACGCTCACCCAGGCCCGTGAGGACGCGCTCCTGAAGGCGTGGGACGCCGGCGACAAGCCCGCCAAGCCCGACGCGGGCGACAAGCCGGCCAAGGCCGATCCGCCGACGCCGGCCGAGCACGACGCGCAGGTGGCGGCGTTCCGCAAGGACGTGGCGTCCGCCCTGGGCGTCAGTGTCGAGGATCTCGTGAAGGCGATCGACGCATCCAAGCCCACCAAGGCCGAGCGGGCCGCCAAGAAGGCCGAGCGCAAGGCCGACAACGGGTGAACCCCTCCCCCGCACCGATCCTGGTCGTCGACGACGACGCCGGAATCCGGCTGGCCCTCGAGCGCGCCCTGCGCCTCGAGGGCTTCGCCGTGTCCCAGGCCGCCGACGGCGAGCAGGCGCTCGCCGCGGTCGCCGCCGAGCCCCCGGCCATCGTCGTGCTCGACGTGACGATGCCGGGGATCGACGGGGTCGAGGTCACCCGCCGCCTGCGCGGTCAGGGCGACGACGTCCCGATCCTCATCCTCTCCGCGCGCGACGGCGTGGACGACCGGGTCGCCGGCCTCGCGGCCGGCGCGGACGACTACCTGGTGAAGCCCTTCGCCATGGAAGAGCTCCTGGCCCGGCTCCACGCGCTGCTGCGCCGCCGACCCGATCGCGCCGCGGTGACGCTGTCCGTCGGCCCGCTGCGCGTCGACCCACGCGGGCGCCGGGCGACCATGGACGGCCGCACGCTGGACCTCACGGCCCGGGAGTTCGAGCTGCTGGAAACGCTGGCCCGCCACGCCGGCATGGTCCTCAGCCGCCAGCAGCTGCTGGAGCAGGTGTGGGGCTACACCTTCGACGTGCAGACCAACGTGGTCGACGTCTTCGTCGGCTACTTGCGCCGCAAGCTGGAGGCCGAGGGCGAGGAGCGCATCGTCCACACCGTCCGCGGGCACGGCTTCGTGCTGCGCGCCAGCTGAGCCCCACGATGCGCAGCCTCCAGGCCCGCGTCGCGCTCGGCGCCCTCGCCGCCGTCGCGATCACCCTGATCGCGGTGCTCGTCGTCGTGGTGTCGACGTTCGCGTCGAACGAGCGCCAGGCCCTGGACCGCCAGATCCAGCGCTCCTCCATCGCGATCCGCACCGCCGTCACCGGCCCTCCGGCCCAGCGCGGCGGCGGGCAGCCGGGCCCGCCGCCGGGCGCGCCCGGCGGGGGCGGGGCGGCCGGGGGCGCGGGCGGCACCGGCGGCACCGGGACGGGCACGGGCACGACCCCCGGTTCCCAGCCCAACGGCCGCCGGCCCCAGCCCGTCCGCCCCCTCACCCCGCTGACGCAGCGGGTGCGCGACGCCACCGGCCGCAACGGCGAGAGCGTCCAGGTCATCTCCCGCGACGGTCAGCTGCTGGCCAGCAACGGCCCCGCGATCACCGGCCTGACCGTCCCGACGCAGAACGGGAGGGTGGTCACCGAGTCCGTCGGCGGCCGCGAGTACCGGGTGATCGCCCGCGCCGCGAAGATCGAGCGCCCGAACGCGGAGCCCGTGCGCGGACGCGTGGTCGTCGCCGCCGAGACCGCGCCGATGGAGAGCCGCATCGACGACCTGCGCAACCGGGTGATCGTGATCGGCCTGCTCGGCCTGCTGATCGCCGGCGGGATCGCCCTGCTGCTGGCCCGTGTGGCGCTGCGCTCGCTGCGCCGCCTGCGCTCCCGGGCGAGCGAGCTGGCCGAGCCGACGGCGGACGGCGCCCACCTGCCCCGCGGCGGGCCGAGCGAGGTCGACGACCTGGCCGGCACCCTCAACGCGATGCTCGACCGCCTCGCCGCCACCGCCCGCGAGCGTGAGGCCGCGCTGGTGGCCAGCCGCCGCTTCGCCGCCGACGTCGGCCACGAGCTGCGCACACCGCTCGCCGCTCTGGGCGCCAACGTCGACACGCTCCGGGCCCACCCCGACATCCCCGAGCGCGACCAGATGCTCGCGGAGCTGCAGCACGACCAGCGCCGGATGGCCTCGCTGCTCGGCGCCCTGCAGGCGCTGGCCCGCGCCGACGCCGCGGAGGCGATCCCCCGCGAGCCGGTGGACGTCGCCGAGCTGGCCGACATCGCCGTGCAGGCCGTGGGCCGGCGTCATCCCGAGGTGCCGTTCACCCTGACCGCGCCGGAGGGCGAGGCGCTGGTGCGCGGCTGGCCCGACGGGCTGCGCCTGGCCCTGGACAACCTGCTGGAGAACGCGGCGCGCCACGGCGGCGAGGACGGGCCGGTCGAGACCACCGTCACCGTGACCGGTGACGGTGCGGAGATCACCGTGGACGACCACGGCCCCGGGATCCCGGCGGCCGAGCGCGACCGGGTGCTGGAGCGCTTCGCCCGGGGCAGCAGCGCCCGCGGGCCGGGCAGCGGGCTCGGCCTGGCCCTCGTCGCCCAGCAGGCGGCGCTCCACGACGGCACGCTCACCGTCGAGGACGCCCCGTCCGGCGGCGCCCGCCTGCGCCTGACGCTCCGCCGCTAGCTCGCCGGCAGCGGCGCGCCGTCCGGCGTCGGCAGGTACGCGCCGCCCGGGCGTGTGCCCTCCGGCTCGCCCGACACGGCGGGAATCGTGGTGGACGGCTCGTGGAGCAGCCCCGCCTTGCGCAGGACGGGCATGACGCCCTCGCCCACCGTGTAGCACTCCTCCAGGTGCGGATGCCCGGAGAGGATGAAGTCCTCGAAGCCGATGTCGTGGTACTCGGCGATGCGTTCGGCGACCTCCTCGTGGCTGCCGACCAGCGCGGTGCCGGCACCGCCGCGGACCAGGCCGACGCCCGCCCACAGGTTCGGCGCGACGACGAGGTTGTCGCTGCTGCCGCCGTGCAGGGCGGCCATGCGCTGCTGGCCGACCGAGCCGGTCAGCTTCATCGCCCGCTGCGTCGCGGCGACCGTCGCCGGGTCCATCACCGAGACGAGCCGGTCGGTCTCGGCCCACGCCTCCTCGGCTGTGTCACGCGCGATCACGTGCAGCCGGATGCCGAAGCGCAGCTCGCGCCCCTCGGCGGCCGCCAGCTCGCGCGCCCGCTCGACCCGCTCGCGCACCATGTCCGGCGGCTCGCCCCAGGTCAGGTAGACGTCAGCGTACTTCGCGGCCACGCGCTCCGCGGCCTCGGACGCGCCGCCGAAGTAGATCGGTGGGGCCGGGTTGGGCGCCGTGTGCGTCGTCGCGCCGGCGACGTTGTAGTAGTCGCCCTCGAAGGTGATCGGCTCGTCGCTCCACGCGCCGCGCAGGATCTTCAGGAACTCGCCGGTGCGCTCGTAGCGCTCCTGCTTGCCGAGCCAGTCGCCGAAGCGGTGCTGCTCGCTGTCGTCCCCGCCGGTGACCACGTTGACGAGCAGGCGCCCGTTGGAGATCCGCTGGTACGTCGACGCCATCTGCGCGGTCAGCGTCGGGGAGACGAGCCCGGGCCGGAACGCGACGAGGAACTTCAGGCGGTGGGTCCGGCCGATGAGCGCCGCGGTGGTGACCCACGCGTCCTCGCACCACGTGCCGGTCGGGGTGAGGACGCCCTCGAACCCGAGCCGCTCGGCCGCCTCGGCGATCTGCCCCAGGTAGTCGATCGACGGGGCCCGGTGGTGGCCGTCGGCGCCCGAGGGGACGATGTCGCGGCTGTCGCCGGCGGTGGGCAGGAACCAGTGCAGGGTGATGCTCATGAGGGAAGGGACTCCACGTTGGACGGAACGTCGGTGGCGCCGATGCGGCCGCTCACCCGTTCGCGGAAAGCGACGAACTCGGGGGTGGCGCGGATGGCGGGGGTGCGCGCATCCGCGGGGAAGGGCACGGGCTCGTCGAAGACGATCCGCCCGGGCCGGGGGCTCATCACGATGACGCGGGTGCCGAGGTACACGGCCTCCTCGACGCTGTGCGTGATGAAGAAGGCGGTCTTGCCGGAGCCCAGCCAGATGCGGTGGAGCTCGTCCTGCAGCCGTTCGCGCGTGAGCGCGTCGAGGGCGCCGAACGGCTCGTCGAGCAGCATGATCGTCGGGTCGGCGGCGAGCACACGGGCGATCTGCCCTCGCTGCTGCATGCCGCCCGACAGCTCGTACGGCTTGGCCTCGGCGAACTCCTCGAGGCCGACCGTCCTGAGCCACTTGGCCGCGATCTCGCGGCGCTGGGCCTTGCGGACGTGGTGCAGCCGGGGACCGAACGCCACGTTCTCCCCCACCGTCATCCACGGGTACAGGTTGGGCTGCTGGAAGACGACGCCCCGGTCGGGCGAGGGACCGGTGAGCGGCGTGCCGCCCACGGTCACCTCGCCCTCGCTGGGACGCAGGAAGCCGGCGAGGATCTGCAGGAGCGTCGTCTTGCCGCAGCCCGAGGGGCCGACGACGGCGACGAACTCCCCGGCCGGGATCTCCAGGTCCAGCCGCGTGAGCGCCCGGACCTGCGTTCCCCGGCCGGAGCCGGATCCGTACTCGTGCCCGACCCCGCGCAGGACCACCCGATGGTCGTCGGACGGTCCTGCGGCGGGCTCCGGCACGGAGCTGGCTTCCGTGGTGCTCATGCCTACTGCTTGGCCGCGCCCGCGGCGTACTCCTTCTTGACGGCCGCGGCGTAGTCGGCCTCCGGCTTGACCGACGGGATCTGGCCGAGCTCCTTGTTGAACTGCGCGGCGGCGTAGAGGTTCGTCGCAAGGCCGCCCCCGAGGTAGTCGGGGCCGATCTGCTCGGTCGCGTCGAGGAAGATCAGGTCCGCGATCTGCGCCTTGGCGTCCGCGGCCGGGATGTTCAGCTCGGCGGCGACGTCGGCCGCGGCCTTGTCGGGATCGTTCTTGATCTCGTCGATGGCCTTGTTCTGCTGTGTGGCCCACGTCGTCACGGCGTCCGGGTACTTGTCCGCGAACGAGTTGGCGACGACGGCGAGGTCGTACGTGGTCTTGCCCTTCTTGGCGAGGTCCTCGCTGGTGATGAGGACCTTGCCGCCGTCCTTGGTGATCTTCGCCAGGTTCGGGTTCCACACGTACGCGCCGTCGATGTCCCCACGCGACCAGGCCGCGTAGATGTCGTCGGGCTCGGCGTCGATGATCTTGACGTCCTTCTCCGACAGGCCGTTCTCCTGCAGCGCGGCGAGCAGGCTGTAGTGCGACGTCGAGGCGAGCGGCGTGGCGATCTTCTTGCCCTTGAGGTCCGCGATCGAGGTGATGTCGGACTTCACGACGAGCGCCTCGGCCTTGCCGATGACGTCGAAGATCCACGGCACCTGGTACGGGATCGGGGTCGACAGACCGCGAGAGACGGGGCTCGACCCGGCGAGGCCGAAGTCGATGCTGTCGGCGGCGATGGCCTCGTTGACCGACCCGCCCGAGTCGAACAGCTTCCACTCGATCTGGGCGTCCGGGAAGGCCGTCTCCAGCCACTTGTTGTGCTTGACGATGAGGTCGCCGTTGGGGATCGCCTGGTAGCCGACGATGATCTTGTCGGGACCCTGCGTAGAAGCCGCGGCGGTGCTCGAGCCGGTGTCGGACTTCTTGTCGTCGTCGCCGCACGCGGCGACGGTCACGGCCAGTGCGAGGACGAGGAACGCGGCCAACAGGACGCGCAGCGGGTTGCGGGACGGGGTGCTCATGGTTCTCCTTGGATGTGCGGACGTACGGACGAAAGCCCGCGACCGTCGCTCCCCGCTCGCGAGGAGCGGGAACGACCGACGCGGTGGACGATGGAGGTCAGGCCTCGAGGCCCTGACATCGGTGCTGGACACGCACGGTCATGCCTTGCCCCTCCACGGGACGACGCGGTTCTCGAGGGCCTTGATCAGCTGGTCGAGCGCGATGGCGACCAGGCCGATGACGATGATGCAGAGGACGGCGACGTCCGTCTGCTGGAACTTCTTCGTGGCCCAGGCCAGGCCACCGATGCCGGGGATGCCGTCGACGGTCTCGGCGGCGACGATCGTCGTCCACGCGAAGCCGAGGGACAGGCGGATGCCGGTGAAGAGCTCGGGCAGGACGGACGGCATCTGCACGAAGCGGACGACCTGCCAGCGGTTGGCGCCCAGGGCGCGGGCGGCGTCGATGCGCTCGGGGCGCACCCCGCGCACGCCGCTGGCCACGGACAGGGCGATCGGGGCGAACGCGGCCAGGAAGAGCAACCACACCTTCGACTCGTTCTCGATGCCGAACCAGATGATGAGCAGGCTGAAGTAGGCCAGCGGCGGCAGCGCGCGCACGAAGTTGACGTACGGCTCGACGATCACCTGGAAGGGCTTGACCGTGGCGAGCAGCAGGCCGAGGATGACGCCGAAGACGATGGCCAGGCCGACCCCCTGGAGGATGCGTTCCAGGCTCGCCCAGAGGTGCTCCCACAGGTAGTAGCCGCTGAGGCCGCGCTGCCCGTCGTGGACGGTCACCGAGTCGATGAAGCGCTCCCACACGGCGGTGGGCGACGGGACGAACAGCTCGGGCCAGACCTTCAGGGCGACGACGAGCCACCAGAGGCCCAGGAGCACGGCGAGGGACAGGACGCGAAGCGAGACGCGGCCCACGACGGGCGGGATGCCGCGCTTGCGACCGGACGTGGGCTCGTCGGTCGCGGGGACGACGCTGCCGTCGGCGGCGGTGGCCACGGGAAGGGCGACTCCGCCCCCCGGATTCCCTATGGAGTCAATCTCGACCATCTTTATCGAGTTTAACCATATTCATCCGCTGTCTGCGTCCCGGCGGGCACGCAGACCCAACCGGTCGCCGAAGCGGACATCGCAACCGCTGAGCGGTCGTGATGTCCGTCTCGGCGGGGACGGCTACTTCTTGATGAGCGGGGTGATCGCCTTCGTCACCGTCGCCACGTCCAGCGGCTTGTCGAACGCCTCGGGCGCGGGCTCCATGCCGTTGAGGATGCGGATCGCCGCGGCGTGCCGCGCCTCGACCTGCACGATCGAGCCGGCCGCGGCCAGCACGTCCTTGTTCTTGATCGACGGCCCCGCGCCGTTGTAGGCGCCGACGCCCGTGTCCTCCAGCGTCTGAGCGAGCTTCAGGAAGCTCTTCTGGTCGTCCATCGGGAAGACGAACATCGGCTTGGCCGCCGGCTTGCCGCCGAGCTGCTTGATGGTGGCCAGCAGCGCGCGGACGTGCTCGTCCTCGGCGTTGCCGAACGACTTCGCGTAGTCCTTGGCCAGGCCGGACAGCTTGAGGTCCATCGCCTTCTTGTAGAACGCGGACTCCAGGTACTCCAGCGTCAGCGCGAAGTTGAGGATGTCCACGTCGGACGTGTCCTCCTGGGCCAGGGCCGAGCTGACGAACGGGGTGACCGCTCCGAGGCCGTACACCGAGCCAGCGGCGAGCGCGCCGCGCAGGATGAACGCCCCGCGGGTCATGCCGTGGACCTCGAGGCCTTCGAGCTCGGGATTGGGGGTGATGATGTGAGCCATGTCGGGATTCCTCTCTCAGCTCAGGAGACGATGAAGGGCTTGACGGCCGCCAGGACCGTGGCCATGTCGGCGGGCTTGGCGAACGGGCCGTCGGGCGTCGGGCTCTCGCCGATCAGCGTGTTCAGGGCCGCCGCGTGGCGCCCCTCCACGCTGTGGATCGACAGGGCCGCCGCCAGGATCTCCGCGCTCTTGATGCGCGGGGCCTGGCCCAGGTACGCCGCGGCGCCCAGGTTCTCGACGGTCGCGGCCAGCTTCAGGACCGACTTGGCGTCGTCCAGCGGGAACTTGGTCTTGGGAGCGGCCACCGGGGTGCCGCCGAGCTGCTTGACGGTCGCGGTGAGCGCGTCGACGTGGTCCTGCTCCTGGGAGCCGAGCAGCTTGATCTCGTCGAGGTCGCCACCGGAGAACAGGCCGCTGGCGGCCACGTCCTCGTAGAACTGCGCCTCGAGGTACTCGAGCGTGAGGGCGTACTGGACGATCTCCAGGTCGCTCTTGTCGTCGGCCATCGTGGTCTTCGTCGGCGCCGCGGCGGCGGTGGCCGCGGTGCTCGTCGTCTTCTTGTCGTCGTCCCCGCAGGCGGCGAGGAACAGGCTGAGCGCACCGGCGGCACCGACCCCGGCCATGCTCAGGAACTTCTTGCGGTTGTGCGGGTCGTCGGCGATGCGATCGAGCGCGCCGGGGGACTGGGGCGCCTCGTGGTCGTGGGGTACCTGCGTGGGCATTCGGACCTCCATCCGGGGACCGGCGGGAGAAGCTCTCCGCCGTGGTTCCTTCCCCTGCCCCTGCGGCCCGACCGGCCCGCCGGATCAGGGGCTGGCGCGTTTGCAGGCCACGTGTCCGTTCGTCTCGCTGGCGCGTAGGAGTTGGCATGCTCATCCGCTCCGCAGGTCTCCCCCTCGCCGTCCTCGCCGCCGTCGTCATCGCCGGCTGCGGGGATTCGGGCTCGTCCTCGTCCTCCTCGGACACGACCCCCGCCGACGCCCCCGCGCAGACATCCGCCGCACAGACATCCGCCGCGGCGGGCGGGCCCACCGCCGGCGGCAAGGCCACCGCCGTCGACATCAAGGACTACCTGTACGCCCCGGACGAGATCGAGGTCGCGCCGGGCGCGAAGGTCACGTGGACCAACGAGGACTCATCCCCCCACACGGCGACGGTCAAGGGCGGCTTCGACACCGACTCGATCGCCCAGGGCAAGAGCGCGTCGGTCACGCTCACGAAGCCCGGCACGTACGCGTACTACTGCGCGTTCCACCCCTACATGCACGGGACGATCGTCGTGAAGGGCTGACGAGCCCCGCCGGAGGCCTGAGTGTCGTCCAGTGGTTGCCAACCAACCACTGGACGACACTCACGGCCGGGGCGGCCCGGAACGAGTCGAGGCCCGCTCGTGGGACGAGCGGGCCTCGGGGTACTACGCAGTCATGGTCTGACGATCAGCTCGTGCGAGCCGGCGTCCTGACCTCCATCCGCGGGCTCGCGCAGTGCGCGTCGAAGCAGACGGCAGGGTGCACGTCGGCGCCCTGGTGGAAGTGGACCTCGGAGTTGCCCGAGGTGTCGGTGAGTGCGCGGCTGATCGCCGCGAGCAGGCGGTTGGCCATGAGGCGTTCCTTTGGTGTGATGTGGATACGAGCTCGCGGCGGGGCTTGCGCACCGGGCCGTGGACCTACCGGCCGTACCGCCTGGACGTGAGGACCGAGCTGCCCAGTGCCAGACATTGTAACAAGCTTGTGACGGTCCAGACAGAGGTCGCTTGTGTGGCAAAGGTCACGGTCGAGCGCGCCCCACGACCGTCAATCGGCGGGGCGGGTCGGTGCGGATCCGGGCACCCGGTCGGCCTCCCACCGCACCGTGGTGGCGTCGATCGTCAGAGCGGTGATCACGGGGGCCGGGCTGCCCATGCCGCTGGGCCCCGAGAGCACCACGCGAGACGGTCCGCCGAGGGGCCGCACCCACACCTCGGCGGGCAGGTAGCCGCTGGCGTTCGAGAAGCCCCCGTAGGTGGACCAGGCGGTGTCGCCCCGCGCGTCGACGGCCAGCTCCCGGACCACGGTGTCCCGCGGCCCGGCGAACCGCCGCACCCCGCCCCGCTGGCGCAGGTCGCGCAACACGATCTGCCCGCCCGCCGAGGACCGGCCGGAGTAGGCCGCCTCGTACACGAGCCACGGTCCCGCGAGCCGCATCCCCACGAACCCCTCCCAGTCGGGATAGGCGTCGACCGAGCGCCCGAGCCACCGGCGCTCTCCGGTCTTGCGGATGCAGGCCCACAGCTGGTCGGCCTCCGCGCCCGTGTGCGCCACCACCGCGACGTCGTTCTTCGCCGCCACCTTCCAGTACGGGGTCGCGAACCGGCACCGGCCGCCCCACCGCGACAGGTCCAGACGCTGCTCGGCGTCGCCGACCGTGGTCTGCTGGACCACCCGCAGCGGCCCGGTTCCCATGTCCCCGATCCGCCGGACCTGCACGTTGCAGTGCGCCGCCCGCAGCCGGCTCACCGCCCGTGCCTGCGACCAGCCCACCACGTTGACGGACTGGCACGGGTTGGCCACCGCCCGGCCGGAGGCCCCGGCCGGAAGGGCAGCCACCGCGACCACGGCCGTCACCGACAGGACCAGGACGGAGAGGGATGCGCGAAGGGTCATGCCCAGAAGACGACCCGGGCTCGCAGAAGTTGCGGGCACCCGCCCGACGAGCGCCCGCGCGCCGGTTAGAGTCCGCCCGTCCCCCCATCTCCCGGAGGCCCCATGCCCCCTGTTCTCGCGACGTATGAGCTCGGCGACGCCCTGCTCACCGTGCTGTCCATCTTCTTCATGGTCATCTGGATCTGGATCCTCATCGTGATCCTGCTCGACCTGTTCCGTGACCATCAGCTGTCGGGGTGGTGGAAGGCCGTGTGGGTCTTCTTCCTCATCTTCATCCCGGTGATCACCTCGTTGATCTACCTGATCGCCCGGGGCGGCGGGATGCGGGACCGCTCGATCGCGGAGCAGAAGGAGCTGCAGAAGGCCACCAACGAATACATCCGGGAGGCGGCCGGCAAGAGCGTCTCCTCGGCCGACGAACTGCACAAGCTCGCCGACCTCAGGGAGCGCGGCATCCTCTCCGAGGAGGAGTTCGCCGCCCAGAAGGCCAAATTGCTGGCCTAGCCGCACCCGCCCGACCCCCGTCGAGCCCCACCTCGCTCCCGCCCGGCGGGATCGACGTGGTGCTCGGCACGGGGTGTCCCGGACGTGTCCGGCAGCCGTGACACTCCTGCCCCATTTCACGCCACATGTCACAAAACGGGGTGCTCGTGCGACTAAGAGGTAATGCTCTCCTCGGAATCCGTCGCCGCGGGCCCCTCCGGACCGCTGCCCAGCATCGGCGCCACGCTCGAGCAGGTGCGCCTCAACCACCGCATCGCCCGGTTGACACGCGCGCTCGACCGCCTGGACCGCATCGCCGAGGAGGCGACCGCCGCCGGGCAGCCGATCCCCGCTCCGCTGGTCGCCGCCCAGCGCGCGTTCCGGGACGAGTTGGCCTCGTCGCGACACGCGCTGGGGCACCTGACGGGCGCCGCCTGAGCGTGACCGGTCGCACAGCCGCCGTGTGACCGCGGCCCCGGCTGGGGGTACCCCCAGGGTGATGACCACCAGCGCCGCGGCCCCCCGGGTCTCCCCCACCAAGCAGATCGAGCTGCACGGCCAGGACGTGACCTACCGCCAGATGGGCAGCGGCCCGGCTCTCGTCCTCATCCACGGCATCACCTCCAGCTCGCGGACCTGGCGCGCGGTCATGCCGGCGCTGGCCGAGCACTACACGGTCATCGCGCCCGACCTCCTGGGCCACGGCCGCTCGGCCAAGCCGCGCGGCGACTACTCGCTCGGCGCCTACGCCAGCGGCTTGCGCGACCTGCTCAGCGCGCTCGACGTCCCCCGGGCGACCGTCGTCGGCCACTCGCTCGGCGGCGGGATCGCGATGCAGTACGCCTACCAGTTCCCCGAGCGGGTCGAGCGCCTGGCCCTGGTCGACAGCGGCGGGCTCGGCCGCGAGGTGAGCATCGCCCTGCGCGCGGCCACCCTGCCGGGCGCCGAGTACGTGCTGCCGCTGATGTGCGCTCCCGTCCTGCGCGACGCCGCGGATGCCGTCGCCCGTTTCTTCCAGCGTGCCGGGTTCGAGCCCAGCGCGGACATCCGCGGGATGGGCGAGGGCTTCTTCTCCCTGGGCGACGACGATGCGCGCCGGGCCTTCCTGCACACCGCCCGCTCGGTGATCGACCCCGCCGGCCAGCGCGTCGACGCCCGCGACCGCCTCTACCTCGCCGCGGACATCCCGTCGCTGATCGTGTGGGGCGAGCGCGACCACGTGATCCCCGTCTCCCACGGCGTCGACGCCCATGCGCTGATGCCGGGCAGCCGGCTGGAGCTCTTCCCGACCGGCGGGCACTTCCCGTTCAACGACGATCCCGCTCGCTTCGTCGCCGTCCTGCACGACTTCATCGCGACGACGGAGCCGGCCGATCTGAACGAGGAGCACGTCCGGCGCCTGCTGCGCGGCACGGCCGAGCAGCGCGCCGCCGCGGCCTGATCCACCCCGGATCTCGTACGCCGTACGAGCAAGTCATCAGCGGGGGATATTCTTTGTCCCATGCTCTCCTCCACCGCTCCGTTGCGCCGGGAGATCGCCCGGGTCCTCCCTGACCGTCCGTTCGCCGTGTCCTTCTGGGACGGCACCGAGATCCCCGCGACCGTCCCCGACGCCGCCACCTTCCGCTTCCACTCGCCCAAGGCGATGGCCCACCTCCTGCGCAGCCCCGGTGAGCTGGGCATCGGGCGGGCCTACGTCAGCGGGCTCGTCGACGTGGACGACTTCGACAAGGCGATCCAGGTCATCACCGACTGGGAGCCGCCGGAGATCGCCACCGCCGACCAGGCCCGCCTGGCGGTCGCCGTCGCCCGCGCCGCCGGCCTCACCCGACCGCCCCGCACGCCCGCCATCGAGCTGCGCCAGAAGGGCGTGCTCCACAGCCTCGGCCGCGATCGCTCGGCGATCGACTACCACTACAACGCGGGCAACGACTTCTTCGCGCTCTTCCTCGACCCCAAGATGGTCTACAGCTGCGCGATCTTCTCGCGCGGGGCGACGACGTTGGAGGAGGCCCAGGAGACCAAGCTGGATCTCGTCTGCCGCAAGCTCGACCTGCAGCCCGGCCAGCGCCTGCTCGACGTCGGCTGCGGCTGGGGCGCGATGGCCATCCACGCCGCCCAGCACTACGGCGTGCACGTCCTGGGCATCACGCTGGCCGAGGAGCAGGCCGTCCTCGCGCGCGAGCGGGTGGCCGACGCCGGCCTCTCCGACCTGATCGAGATCCGCCTGGCCGACTACCGCGAGCTGCAGGAGGAGCCGTTCGACGCGATCTCCAGCATCGGCATGGTCGAGCACGTCGGCGAGGCGCAGATCGACGTCTACGCCGCACAGGTCTTCCGGCTCCTGAAGCCGGGCGGGCTGCTGCTCAACCACGCGATCGCCCAGCTCCACCACGGCGACGACAACGAGGCCGGCCCGTTCTCCGAGCGGTACGTGTTCCCCGACGGCGAGCCCCTCCCCCTCTCGCGCATCCAGCTCGCGCTGGAGCGGGCGGGCTTCCACACCGAGCACGTCGAGGGCTTCGCCTCCGACTACGCCGAGACGCTGCGCCACTGGACGCGCCGCTTCGACGAGCGGTTCGACGACGCCGTGCGCATCGCCGGATTCCAGCGCGCGCGGGTGTGGCAGGTCTACCTGCGCGCGGCCCGGATGGGCTTCGAGACCGGCTTCGAGTCGATCTACCAGGTGCGGGCCCGCCGGCCGGACGGCGCCGAGCCGCCGCCGGTGCCCGGGTCCTACGTGGGCTGAGGCGGGCCGGCCGGTGGCGCGGGCCCGGCGCTCACCTGATCATGTTGATCTCCGGGTGCGTGGCGAGCAGCGTCTGGGTGAACACGAAGTTGAAGGCGAAGACGCCGAGCAGCGCGATCACCACCGCCTGGTTCACCGCCCGACCCACGCCCGCCGCGCCGCCGGACGCCGTCATCCCCTTGTAGCAGCAGACGATCGCGATGATCGCCCCGAACATCGTGCACTTGAGCACCGATCCCCACAGGTCGGTCGTCGACGCGCTGCTGAGGAACGTGGCGAAGAACGGCCCGATCGGCGCGTGGTTAATCAGCGTGGCGCCGAGGCCGCCGACGACGCTGGCGATGATCGCGAAGACGTCGAACAGCCCGGTGACGAGCATCAGCGCCAGGAAGCGCGGGACGACGAGGTTCTTCACGGGGTCCACGCCCAGCACCTGCAGCGCGTCGAGCTCCTCGCGCACCTTGCGCGCGCCGAGGTCGGCGGTGATCGACGTGCCCGCTACGCCGGACACGATGATCGCGCAGACGACCGGGGCGATCTCCCGCACCGACGCGAGCACGAAGAGCCCGCCCATGCGATCGATCGCCCCGAACAGGGAGAGGAAGTTCGCCGACTGGAGGCCTGGGCCGCCGTAGCTGAGAGCGACCGCGGAGATGAGGAGCGGGAACCAGCAGAGCTTCAGCGCGAACAGGAACTGGGCCACGAACTCCCCGCCCCACGGGAACGGCGGTGTGACGATCGAGAGCATCGTCTTGCCGGTGAGGACGACGATGTCGCCGACCTCCTCGAGGGTCTCGCGGGCGGGGACGAAGGCACGATCGAGCGCTGAGGGGACCATGTTCCGACACTACTAGTCTCCTAGCAGAGTGACAAGGTTGCCGTGGGGCGCGCTACCGTGTGGGCATGACGCCCGCGCACAGCGCCGAGCTCGACATCACCCTGGACCGCGACGCCGAGGTGCCGATCGGCGTGCAGCTGACCTGGGCGCTGCGCACCCGGATCGCCGGCGGCACGCTCCCCCGCGGACACCGCCTCCCGGCCCTGCACCGTCTCGCCGAGGACATGGGCGTCAACGCGAACACGATCCGTGCGGTCTACGGGGGACTGGAGCGCGACGGGCTCGTGGAGACCCGCCACGGCAGCGGCACGTTCGTCGCCGGCGCCCCCGCCGACCACACGGCCCTCACCCAGCTGGCGGCCACCGCGTCCCGCGCGGCCCGCGATGCCGGCATCGACCCGCGTGACGTGGCCGCCGCCCTCTACGTGCAGACCGAGGATCCCGTCGCGCCCGACCCGGAAGCCGCGGCCCGCCGGCGCCTGCGTGCGCAGATCGCCGCGCTGGAGCAGGCGGTGACGGAGCTGTCCGCCGGCCGCGCCTCGACCATCGCGGCGGCGCTCGCCGAGCGGACCGACGCGGCCCACCCCGCCGGCCGACCCCGGCTCCTCACCGCCGACGACCTGCGCCGGCAGCGGACCATGCTGCTGCACCGGCTCATCGCCGTGCAGGAGGAGATCGACGAGGACGAGCGCGAGGCGGCGGACCGCGCCGAGCCCCAGCAGGAGCCCGCGCGGTCCCGCTCACGGTCCGCTACCGCTGGAGCGACACGGCCGCTTCCGGCGTAGCGACGCGGAAGCTGAAGCTCTCCTCGATGTAGAGGTGCACGTCGTCGGCGTCGTGGTGGCTGTAGCCGATCGACAGGTCCTGGCCCGACTCGAACAGGAAGTCCCCGCCGCGCAGGCTCACGACCACGGCGCCGGTCACGCCGGGGGCCCACACGATCGGGCCGCCGAGGATCTTGCGCAGGTGGTCCAGCAGCGGGTAGCCGCCGTGCTCCGTCGTCTCCACCACGCCGGTGTAGGCGTCCGACCCGAGTGCGATCGCGTACGGCCCCTCGATGCCCGACTTGAGGAGGAGCTGCACGGCCTTGGCCACGTGGTTGGGGTAGTCGTCGAAGCCCTCGCCGAGCGGGACCGTCGCGTGCGTCGTCGCCTCGGTGACGCCGACGATCGCCGCCTGCGCCCAGCCGTGCAGGACGGCCACGTTCTCGGCCCGGGCGATCCGCATCGCCGCCTCGTCGAGGTCGTCGAGGTCGACGTCGGCGGCGCCGCGATCGCCGTCGGCGAGCTCCCTGCGGGAGATCTTGAACGGCGCGCGCAGCTCCGACAGCGGGAGCACACGGCGCTGCACGGCCTCGAGCCCGTCGATCGGGGCCTCGGCCACGGCCTCGGTGCGACCGAGGTTGGTGGCCGAGTACTGCCAGCCCTTGGGGCCGTCGAAGTCGACGAGCTTGCGAGCACCCAGCGCCGTGGTCAGGCGCTCGCGCGCCTCCTCGTCGATCTCGGCCCAGCGTTCGTCGGTGATGGGCGCATGCCCACGCAGAAGATGGTTCACAGTCCCGTTCCCTTCAGGCTTCCGATGCCGAGTGACCCGGCCGTCTCGCTGGTTGGTCCCGCGTCGGCGCCTTCGCCGCCGCCCGCTCCGGCTTCCGCCGCCTCGCCGTGCTCGACGATGTCGCCGCCCTGGAAGAGGACGCCCTCGGCGATCTCCCGCCACTTCGGCGTGCGCCGCAGCAGGAACTCGAGGTCCATCGCGAAGTGCTTGAACTCCTCGCCCTGGGCGTCCGCCATGATCGCCACGGCCTCCGGATCGGCCTCGAGGGACATGCGCTGCTCGTACCAGCCGATGGCCTCCGCCTCCTCGGTCAACGAGGTGCACATGCGCGCGAACGTGCGCGTCTGCTGGGACAGCTCCTCGGGCGGTTCGTGGTACTGGTCGAAGCCCATGCGTTCGCCCCTTCCGGTGTCGTGTGCGGGATGCCCGGGCGCCGGTCGGCGACGAGCCCGTCCAGCTTCGCATACCCGGCGAGCCCGCCCCCGGAAACGCAACTGTGCTGCGCATTTCCGGTTAACATCTTGGCGCATGCACGGTCCAGTCGACTCGCCCCTCGATCCGTCGATCCCGCTTCGCGCCGGCCGCCCCGACGTGATCGACGAGACCTTCGAGGGCGAGGTGACCCTCATCCATCTCGCCACCGGCCTGTTCTACGGGCTCGACGCCAGCGCCAGCGCCGTGTGGCTGCAGGTGCGGGACGGCCGCCGCCCGCAGGCCGTCGTCGCCGCGCTGGCCGCCGGGTACGCGCTGGACGAGGCGACGGTCTCGCCCCCGGTGCTCGCGTTCCTGACCCGCCTGCGCGACGAGCAGCTGCTGGTGCCGACCGAGGTCGAGGCTCCGGCCCTGCCGCTCGTCGACGCGGGCCCGTGGGCCGAGCCGCAGCTCCAGCGCTTCTCCGACATGCAGGACCTCCTGCTGCTCGATCCGGTCCACGACATCGAGCTCGACGCGAACGGCTGGCCGATCCCCCGGCAGCCCGCCGCCGGCGACGTCCCGGCCTGACCCGTGGACGACGGCGCCCTCGCGGCGTTCCTCGACGCGGCGATCGACGCGCAGGCGCGGGCCGCGGCGCGCGTCCCCACCTTCGCGACCGACATCGCCCTGGGTCCCGCCCACGCCCGCCTGCACGCGGCCGGCCAGCCGATGCACGACCGCCTCACCGGCATGCTCGTCCTGCCGGCCGGACCGGTCCCCCACGAGACGCCGGCGGCCCGGCTCGTGGCCTTCGACACCGCCACGAGCGGCGTCCCGATGCCCGCCCCTCCGTGGGGGCCGGACGCCTACCGGCCGGGGCACGAGATCGACGGGCTGCGCCACGGGCGGTTCCTCGGCAGCTACGTCGTCGAGCACGCGGCGCTCACGCTCTACGACCGTGAGCGCGAGCTCGGCCTGTACTGGGCCCGCGACGGCCCGGCCCTCTCCGCCTGCCAGGAGGCGGCCCCGCTGCGCAACGTGCTGCGCTGGATCGCGATGGACCGGGGCGCGCACCTCGTCCACGCCGCCGCGGTCGGCGCCGGCGGGGACGGCGTCCTGATCCTCGGCGCCAAGGGCGCGGGCAAGTCGACGACGAGCCTGGCCTGCATGTTCGAGGGCCTGGAGTTCGTCGCGGACGACTTCTGCCTGCTCGCCCGCGACGACGACGGCTGGCGGGCCACGCCGCTGACCCACACCGCCCGCGTCACCGAGGAGACGTTGGCGCTGCTGCCCGCGCTGCGCGAGCGCATCACCAACCACGGTGCTCCCGCCGACCACAAGGCCGAGGTGACGGTGGCCGACCACCTCGCCGGCGGCCTCCTGGTGCGCGCGCTGGCCACCCCGGTCCGCGCCCCGGTCACCGCGCCGGCCCGCCCGGTCGACCGGGTGACGTTCGTGCGCGCGGTCCTGGCCGGCACGATCGGCGTGTTCCCCGGCATGTCCGAGGAGACGCTGCGCTTCCTCGTGCGGATGAGCGAACGGCTGCCGTGCTTCGTGCTCCCGATCGGCCCGGACCTCGCCGGCGCCGGCGAGACCGTCACCGACCTCCTCGCCGCCCAGCGATCGGCCACCGCGTGAGCCCCACCGCCGACCTCAGCGTGGTCATGCCCGCCTACGACACCGCGGCGTACGTCGGGGAGGCCATCGCCACCGTGCTCGAACGCGCCGACCGGCTGCGAGAGCTGATCGTGGTCGACGACGGCTCCCACGACGACACCGCGGAGATCGCCCGCGCGTTCGGCGATCCCGTCCGGGTCATCGTCCAGGAGAACCGTGGCGCGGCGGCGGCGCGCAACACGGGGATCGCCGCGGCGACGGGCGCGTACGTCGGCTTCCTGGACTCCGACGACCTGTGGATGGCCGGCGCGCCCGACCCGCGGTTGACGGCCCTCGACGCCGATCCCGCCCTGGCGGGGGCCGGCGGGCACCGCCGCTACTTCGCGCCCGGCGCCGACGGCGCCCCCGTACCGGTCCTCGAGCCGTCGCCGGGCGTGGAGGTCTCCACGCTGATCGTCCGGCGCGAGCGCCTCCAGGAGCTCGGCGGGTTCGACGAGTCGTTCGCGCTCGGCGAGGACGTCGACCTCTTCAGCCGGCTGCGCGAGTCGGGCCGGGGCATCGCGGTCCTCGACGACATCGTCCTCTTCGTCCGGCTGCGCCCCGGCAGCCTCACCCGTGACCGCGAGGCCGTGCTCCACGGCTGGATGCAGGCCGGCCGGGCCGCGATGAAGCGCCAGCGCGAGCGGGAGGGGCAGGACCGATGAGCGCGCCGATCACCGTCGTCGTCCCGGTGCGCAACGGCGCCCGCTACCTGCCGGCGGCGCTGAACAGCCTCACCGGCCAGACCGTGCCGCCCGCGGAGATCGTCGTGGTGGACGACGGCTCCTCCGACGGGAGCGGCGACCTCGCGCGAGCCGCAGGTGCCACGGTGCTGCGCGCCGGCTCCGAGGAGGCCGGGATCGGCTGCGGCGCGGCACGCAACGTCGGGGCACGGGCCGCCACCACCGAGCTGCTCGCGTTCGTGGACGCCGACGACCTCTGTGCCCCGGACCGCTTCGCCCTCCAGCTCCGCGCGCTGGCCGACGATCCCGCGCTCGACGGGGTGCTCGGCCACGTGCGGCAGTTCGTCTCCCCCGACCGGCCGGAGCTCGCCGGTCGCTACGCCGTCCCCACCGAGCCGATGCCGGGCTGGCACGCCGGGACGCTGCTGATCGGACGCGAGCGGTTCGCCGCCACCGACGGCTGGTCCGACGACCCCGGCCTCCACGACGCGTTCGACTGGTTCGCCGCCGCCCGCGAGCGGGGCGTGCGGCTGCGCATGCTCGACGAGACCGTCCTGGAACGACGCATCCACGGGGACAACGTCACCCTCCAGGACCGCGAGGAGCTGCACGCCCGCTACCTGCTGTCGGCGCGCGCGGCCATCCGCCGCCGCACGGCCGGTTCCGGGTCGTGAGCGCCCCCGCCGGCGGCCGGCTGCGTCCCGAGCCGCAGTACGACCTCCTGCTGCGCGCCGCCGTGGGTCCGCTGGACGGGGCGGGCGACGCGTTGCGCCGGTGGCGGGCCGGTGAGGACCTGAGCGACCCCGACATGGGCGTCCTGCGCCTGCTGCCCCTCCTCGGCGAGCGCGTCGCGGACCTGGCGCCCGCCGACCGGGAGCTGCGCGACAAGGTCGCCCACGTGAGCCGGTTCGCCTGGCTGCGCGGCCAGCTGATGCTGCGCCGGACCGCCGAGGGCGTCGCCGCGCTGCAGGACGCCGGCATCGACGTGCTGCTCATCAAGGGAGCAGCGCTCATCCAGATCCCCGGGGTCGAAGGGCGGCTGCGGATGATGGACGACCTCGACGTGCTCGTCCACCGCCAGGACGTTCCCGCCGCCGTCCGCGTCCTCCCCGAGGCCGGCTTCCGGGCCCACGTGCGGCCATCGTCCGACGCCGAGCTGCTGCGCCTGCTCCCCCAGCTCCACGCCCTGCCGTTCGGCGACCAGGGCACCGAGATCGACCTGCACTGGCACGCCCTGCACGCCAACCGCCATCCCGACCTGGACCGCTCCTGGTGGGACCACGCCGTCCCCGGCCGGCTCCTCGACGTGGCGACGCGGGCCGCCGCCCCCTCCGACGTGCTCGTCCAGTCGATCGCCCACGGCAGCCGCTGGGTGCAGGACGCCGCGCCGCGCTGGGTGGTCGACGTGACGATGCTCCTGCGCGCCGCCGGCGACGACCTCGACTGGGATCGCGTCGTCGACCGGGCCCGGGCCACCCGGCTGGCCAGCGTCGTCGCCGACGCGCTCGACTACGTCGCCGAGGCGACCGGCCTGCACGCCCCGCCCGAGGCCGTCGCCGCGCTGCGGGCGACGCCGGTGCCCCTGGTGGAGCGGCTGCGTGCACGGTATCCCCGCGACGCCGGTGACGGCGGGCCGCGGCCGCCGGGCCTCGCCGGCCGGTGGGCCGAGGCCTACGAGGATCGCGTGGCGGCCGAGCTGGCGCCGGGCGCGCGCACCGGGCCGGCCGACGGCGCGCGCGTGCTGGCCCGGGAATGGGGCCTGCCCTCGGCACGGGCCGTGCCGGCCCAGGCCGCGTTCCTCGCCGCGGGCCGGCCGTGGCCGCTGCGGCGTCTGGCCCGGCGAGCGGTGGGAGCCCCGACCCGGGCCGTCGAGGGCCGGCCGCCGTACGCGCTCGGGCAGATCCTGTCGTTCGACGTCGGGGGAGACGGGGTCCCGTACCTGGCCAGCGGCTGGTACTACCCCGAGGCCTTCGGCTCCTGGAGCCGCGGGACGCCGAGCACCGTCGTCCTGCCGCTCGCCGAACCGATCGCGCGCAGCTTCGAGCTGGAGTTCCAGGCCATCGGCTACGTCACGCCCTACGTCCCACGGCTGCAGGTCGATTTCGCGATCAACGACGTGCGGCTGCAGACCCTGCACTTCACCGATCCCGCGAAACCCATCCGCATCGTGCGCGTGCGGGTGCCGGCCGCGGTGGTGCACGGCTGGAACCGCGTGGAGCTGACGTTCGTGGCCCGCGACCCGCTGACCCCCGCCGACGGCCGGGAGGGCAGCGACCTGCGGCGCCTGGCCCTCGGGCTGGTGAAGCTCGGCACCGCCTGACGCGCGCCCCGCCCGGACGCAACCCCAGAGTTTTGCGGGGCGGGCCGTTTCCCGCCTGAGACTCTGGAACGATCGCGCCATGAAGATCACGGGGAAGATGCTGATGACCGGCTTCGCGGCGACGGTGGCGGGGCTCGTGCTCGCCTCCTGCGGCGGGGACGACGACAAGGCCACGGGCGGGAAGACCACGTCCGCGGCCGCGTCGGCGAGCGACCAGGTGCGTCAGGTGACGCGCGACTTCACCGTGGCGCTGGCCGCGGGCTTCGGGGGCACGGCCGAGCAGCGAAAGGCCGCCTGCCAGGCCTTGTCGTCCGCCGCCAAGGCCCAGATCCAGGAGGTCGGCGCGAAGCTGAACACCGTCAACTGCGAGGACACGGTCGAGACCATCGGCACCCTGGCCAGCGACGACCAGCGGGCCAAGACGAAGACGATGGAGATCACCGTGCAGGTCGACGGGGACACCGCGACCGCCTCCTACCCGGCCCCGCGCGACGGCGCCCCGACCACGCTCACCCTCGTCCGCGCCGGCGACGGCTGGGTGATCAACAGCCTGCCGACCAGCGCCGACTCCGCGACCGCGAACTCGACGACGGTCCCCGCGCCCTAGCCCGGCGCGGCCGTCCGGGGCGTCCGGCGGGGGCGTCCGTCCGGGGCGTCCGGCGGGACCGTCCGGGACGTCATCCAGGTTGTTGCCACCCCTCGGCAACAACCTGGATGACGTCGGCGCGCGCGGGCCGGCGGGCCCCAGAGTTTGCGCATTTCCCCCATAGCCGCCGCGTGATCTGGAAGGCTCGCGCGATGACACTCACGGGGAAGGCGCTTCGGGCGGGGTTCGCGGCGGCGGTGGCGGGGCTCACGCTCGCCTCCTGCGGCGGGGACGACGACAAGACCACGACCGGATCGGCCGCATCGGCGACGACCGCGTCCGCGTCCGACGACGACAAGGTGCGCGGCGTCACGCGGGCGTTCACCGTTGCCCTCGCCGCCGGCGACCAGGGCAACGCGACACAGCGGGAGTCCGCCTGCCGCTTCCTGAGCGCCAAGGCCAAGGAGCAGGTCCAGGTGGTGGGCACCAAGCTCGGGGCGAGCACCTGCGAGGCGACGTTCGTCGCCATCGGCAACCTCGCCAGCGACGACCAGCGGGCCAAGACGAAGTCCATGACGATCGACGTCAAGGTCGACGGCGACACGGCGACCGCCTCCTACCCGGCGCCGCTCGACGGCACACCGACCAGCCTCGCCCTGGTCCGCGAAGGCTCCGGCTGGGTCATCGACAGCATGCCGACCAGCGGCAGCTCCACCACCGCTCCGACGGCGACCGCGGAGACCGCGACGGCCCCGGCCGCCGAGGCGCCCCAGACGATCCCCAACAGCACCACGCTCGAGTCGGGCCTCAGCACCGGCGACGTCGAGGTGTTCGGCGAGCCGCGCACGGTGAGCTCCGGAGACCCGGACGACGTCCTCGCCGAGCGCATCCCGCCCGAGATCATGCGCTACTGCAAGAAGGTCAGCGACCTGCCGGACATCGTCATCGCCGGCCTCACCTGCGAGCCGTTCTCCAAGACCGAGATCAACTACGCGCTGTTCGAGGACTCCGCGACGATGAACGCGGCGTACGGCGGCAACGACGAGGGCCCGAAGGTGCCCGGCAAGGCACAGGGCCAGGACTGCCGCGAGCCCGGCGATCGCGAGGGCTCCTTCAGCAACAAGACGTTCGGGATCGACAGCGGCCGCGTGCGCTGCTGGACCCTCTCGGACGGCCGCCCCCGCTTCACCTGGATCACCACCAACGCGGACTCCGAGCCGATCATCGCCGAGGCGACCGAGGGCGACAAGGTGTGGGGCTCGCTCTACCGCGTGTGGTCCGAGCACGCGGGCCCCTTCGCGTCGCGACAGCTCGGCGAGTAGCGCGTCCGCGCTTTTCGGCGTCGAGCCCCACCTCGATCCCGCTGAGCGGGACTGAGGTGGGGCTCGCCCCGGAGATGACGGTCTTGGTTCCCTCGACACGCGTCGTCGAGTCCCGCGCCGGGTAGCCCGAGCGCATGCGCATCACCGTCGTCGCCCTACTCGCCGGCCTGGCCCTCCTCGCGGCCGCCGCTCCAGCGAGCGCCGAGCTGCGCGGGTGCAAGAGCGTGAGTGGCCGAGCCGGCGGTGCCGGCAAGATCACCCTGACCAAGACGTTCGCCTGCGCCGACGCGCGGCAGAACGTCAAGTGGTGGCTCGACGGGATCGACAGCCACGGCCCCAAGCCCTGGAAGTGCACCCACCGCGGCACCTCCGTGGTGAAGTACCGCTGCCACCTGCGCACCTCCTTCGGCGGCACGAAGAAGCTGCGGACGTACCACCTGCGGTTCACGTTCTACGATCGGTAGAACGAGAAAAGGCCCGCATGTGCGGGCCTTTCCTGTAGTCGGGGAGACAGGATTTGAACCTGCGACCGCCCGGCCCCCAGCCGGGTGCGCTACCAGACTGCGCCACTCCCCGTGACATGGTCCGACTAGAGCGGGCGACGGGAATCGAACCCGCCCTAGAAGCTTGGAAGGCTCCTGTGCAACCACAACACCTCGCCCGCGAACGGAAAGTCAATCCTACCCTTCGGAGGCCCGGACGCGCGTCTCGGTGGGCACGTCGCCCTCGTCGTCCACGATCACCGCGGGCGGCCAGGGGCCGAACCAGTTGTCCGCGCCGCCGTCCAGCGTGACGGTCGAGCCGCTCAGCGCGCGGCCCAGGGGCGAGGCCAGCAGCACGATCAGCCAGGCGAACTCGTCCACGTGGCCCAGCCGTTGGAGCGGGACGGTGCGCGCCGCGCCCTCGAAGATGTTCGGCGGGTACTTGCGCAGCGACTCGGTGTCGAACCGGCCGATCGCCGCGTTGACCACGGCGATGTCGCGGGGCGCCAGCCGCTCGGCGTAATCCAGCCCGATCGCCTCGACGGCGGCGCGCGCGGCACCGGTGTGGGCCATCGCGGGCATGCCGTGATGGGGCGAGACGGTCACGGTGGCGATCGATCCCCCGTCTCCGATGACCGGAGCGGCGGCCTCGATCATCCGGGTCGTCCCCTCCACGTTGAGGCGCATGACGGCACCCCAACCCTTGGCGACGATGTCCTCCGCGGGGACGAAGTACTGGCCGCCGGCGCTGTTGACGAGGGTGTCGAGGCGGCCGTGACGGTCGATCGCGGTCCGCACGATGCGCGCGGCCTGGTCGGCCTCGCGGATGTCCCCGACGACGTAGGAGCCCAGCGGCCCGATCTCCCCCACCGCCTCGGCGAGCACCTCCTCGCGCCGCCCCGCGATGACGACGTGGGCGCCGCAGGCGGCGAGCTCGATCGCGGCGGCTTTGCCGAGGTTGGTGCCGCCCCCGGTGATGAGGACGACGCGGCCGGCGAGCAGGTCGGGGGCGAAGATCGCGGAGGGCACGGTCGCGAGTCTACGAACTCCTCCCCCGACCCCGCCCATCCAGGCGCCGAGTGTCGGTCTTGAAGTCATATGGACCTCTATTGCGCCACTCGACACCCTGGGTCTTGACACCCGAAACTAAGAGCATTAGCTTTTTGCCTATGCCGACTAGCACGAACATCTTCCCCGTCACCCGCCTGCACATGGTCAACGCCTACCTCGTGGTGGAGGACGACGGGATCACCGTGGTCGACACCGCGATCCCGCGCAGCGAGAAGGCGATCCTCGCCGCCGCCGAGCGGCTCGGCGCGCCCATCGTCCGCATCGCGCTCACCCACGCCCACGGCGACCACATCGGCTCACTCGACGCGCTGGCCTCCCGGCTGCCCGATGCGGAGATCCTCATCGGCGCCCGCGACGCGCGCCTCCTCCACAAGGACAAGTCGCTGGAGCCCGGCGAGCCCGACCGTAAGCCGAGCGGCAGCTTCCCCGGCGCAAAGACCGTCCCGACCCGCACGCTCGTCCCCGGCGACCGCGTCGGCTCGCTCACCGTCCACCCCGCCCCCGGGCACACGCCCGGGATGATCGCCTTCCTCGACGAGCGCGACGGCACCCTGCTCTGCGGCGACGCCTACTCCACCCTCGGCGGCGTGGCGACCAGTGCCAAGCCCAACCCCCGCTTCCCGCTCCCCGCCTGGGCGACGTGGGATCGGCCGACCGCGCTCGACACCGCCCGCCGGCTGCGCGCCCTCGATCCCTCCCGTCTGGCCCCCGGCCACGGCCGGATCGTCGAGCGACCCGGCGCCGCCATGGACGCCGCGATCGCCAAGGCCTCCTGAGATGGCGCGCCAGGGACTGACGAGCGAGCGCGTGACCGAGGTCGCGGCGGAGCTGGCCGACCGGGACGGTCTGACCACCCTCACGCTCGCCCGCGTCGCCGCCGTCCTCGACGTCCGCCCGCCCTCGCTCTACAACCACGTGGCGGGACTCGACGCGCTCCGCCGAGCGATCGCGCTCGACGCGCTGGCGGGGATCGGCACGGCCATGCGCGAAGCCGCCACGGGCCGCGCCGGGCGCGACGCCCTCGTCCACACCGCCCGGGCCTACCGTGCCTACGTGCTCGCCCATCCCGGGCGGTACGCCGCCGCGTCGATCGCGCCCCCCGAGGACGACGCGGCCCTGAACGCCGCGGCCACCGAGGTCGTCGGCACGATGCTCGCGGTCCTTCGCGCCTGGGACCTGGACGGCGACGACGCGATCCACGCCGTCCGGGCGGTGCGCAGCGCCATCCACGGCTTCGTGACGTTGGAGATCGACGGGGGCTTCGGCATCCCCCTCGACCTCGACGAGTCCTTCGACCGGATGATCGCCATGCTGGCCGGGGGCTTCGACGCCGTCTGACCTGTCGCGGACCCGCGCACACGATCGTGCAGACCGGCACGAATCTCCTGCAACTGGCACGATCCGGGCGAATCGGTCCGGGCGCACAAGGCGCCCAGCAGAGAGAGGACATGCTCATGGTGTTTCGGCGCGCAGCCGCAGAATTCGTAGGGACGTTCGTGCTCGTCTTGGGCGGCGTCGGGGCGGCCGTCATCGCCGGCGACAAGATCGGCTTCCTGGGCGTGGCGTTCGCGTTCGGCCTCTCGCTCCTGGCCATGGCCTACGCGGTCGGTCCGATCTCGGGCTGCCACATCAACCCGGCCGTCACCATCGGGCTCCTGGCCCGCGGCAAGATCGACATCGGCGAGGCGGTGCGCTACTGGATTGCCCAGACCCTGGGCGCCATCGTCGCCGCCGGCGTCCTCCTCCTCATCGCCAAGAGCCGGGCCGGCGGCTACAACGCCGGCATCGAGGGACTCGGCTCCAACGGGTACGGGGCCCACTCCCCCGGGCTGTTCAAGCTCGGCGGCGTCGCCGCGTTCGAGGTCATCTTCACCGCGTTCCTGGTCTTCACGGTCCTGGCCTCGACCGACCGCATCGCCTCCGTGGCGTTCGCCGGCATTCCGATCGGCCTCGTGCTGGTCCTGATCCACCTCGTGGGGATCCCGATCGACAACACGTCGGTCAACCCGGCCCGCTCCATCGGCCCGGCGATCTTCCAGGGCGGCTGGGCGCTCGAGCAGCTCTGGGTCTTCATCGTGTTCCCGCTCGTCGGCGGGTTGCTCGCGGCCGGGCTGCACGCCCTGCTGTTCAGCGGCAGCACGCCGGTCGACCCCGAGGAGTCGGCCGTCGCCGCGTAGCCGCACCACGCGCGTCGTACAGCAGCACGATCGGGGCGGTGTCCACCAGGACGCCGCCCCGTCGTCGTTCCGGGACGGCTAGGGCTTGACGACCCTGATGGAGGCCCGCATCCCGAGCCGCTCGTGGCCGGGCTTGACGCAGACGAGGACGTAGCGGCCGGGCCGCTTCAGACGCGTGGTCAGGGTCGTGCGGCCCCCGCCCGACGCGGCATCGTCGCTGATGCGGCTGCGGTAGCCGTTCGGGCCGCGCACGCGCAGGTTGTGCGCGTCCTCCCCGCGGTTGGTCACGAGGAAGCGCACGGTGCCGGCCTTCACCTTCGTGCGGTACGCGGTGATCGACCATTCGCGCATGCCCAGGCCGACCGCGGTGGAGGGAGAAGACGCCGCGACGCGCCCCTGAGGGTCGCCTGATGCCGCCATGACTGGCGAAAGGTGACCGCCGGCGAACGTCGCGGCCCCGACGGCCCCGACCACCCCCACCACGGTGAGCGCCCGTCCCCTCATCGCACGACCGCCAGGCGGCCGACCGTCTTGGCGTCCGGCAGTACCTCGTCCGCGCCCGTCCCCAGCCACTGCTCCAGCACGCTGGCGTACACGGTGCGGAAGTCGACGGTGACCTGCAGGTTGTCCTCCCGATCGAACTGCCGGAGATCGGGATAGGGGCTGAGGATGCCGGAGCGCGCCCGCGTCCCCATCACCCAGGCCAGGCCGCCGGCGCCGTGATCGGTGCCGCCCGACTTGTTCGCCTCGGGCCGCCGGCCGAACTCCGTCCACACCATCGTCAGCACGCGGTCGGCGATGCCGCGGGCCTCCAGGTCGGCCTGGAACGCGGCCAGCGCGGTGCTGACCTGCGCGAGATCCCGGGTCAGCGTCGCCTTCTGGTCGTCGTGGGTGTCGAAGTCGCCCATCGCCTCGACGGTCGCGGTGCGGATGCCCAGCGGCTGGGCGAGCAGCGCGGCGAGCACGCGCAGGTGCTCGGCGAAGTCGGAGCTGTCGTCCCCCTCCCCGTTGCCCTTGGCCGGCCACGCGACGGGGCTGGCCAGCGGGTCGGGCTTGCCCTCCTGCTGGACGTAGGGCAGCAGCGCGCGCGAGACCTGCTGGGACTGGCGGGCGGCGGCGTACACCGCGGCGGGGCCCTTCCCCTTCGGCCGGCCCTCGGCGACCGCGCCCCAGTGCTTGCGGTAGCGCGTGTCCCACTCGCCCCACACGTTGGGCACCCAGGCCTGGGCATCCTCCGGGGAGGAGACGGCGGCCGCCGGGCGGCCGGTGCCGCGCAGCAGCGGCGAGAGCGTCGAGCCGAGCGACATCGCCTGGAACGGGTTGTCGCCGCCGCCGTGGCGGTCGATCCACTTGCCGAGCCAGCCCACCCCCGGGCCGGTGGCGATCCGCCCGGTCTCCCAGAAGTGACGGGAGTCGAAGTGCGAGAGGTTGGGGTTGGCGTAGTCGATCCCCGGCAGGAACCCGACCTTCCCCGCGCCGAACAGCCCGGCCAGGCCGCCACCCAAGCCGGCGGCGAGCGACGGATGGGCCCGCACGTCGGTGCCGGCCAGCGCCACCGGGTCGGTGACCTTCACGTCCTGGCGCAGGTCGGCGTAGCGGCCGTAGTCGGCGGGGACGAGGGTGTCGAGCAGGTCCATCCCGCCCGGCAGGAAGACGTTGACCAGCACCGGCGCGCCGGGGGCCGCGGCCGCCTCGGCGTTGGCCGCCGCCAGCAGGTCGCGGGTCGGCAGTGCGTTGGCCGCGTACACGGAGACCGCCGCGCCGAAGCCGAGCTGGAGCATGCGCCGGCGGGAGATCGGCGCCGCGGCGAGGCTGCGGCGCGAGGCGTCGGCGGTCCGGCAGTCGGCGCAGGAGGGAGAGGATCGGGGCATCAGCAGAGTTGGGCGTCGGGGCCGGAGAGCAGCAGGTGGCGCAGCGCGGACTGGGTCACGCGGGCGATGTACTCGGGGGTCTTCCCCTGCCAGTCCTTCCCTTCGAGCGGGAACTCACGCGAGATGCGCTGGAGCTGCACGTCGGTCGCGTGGGACGTCCACGGATCGCCGGTGGCGCGGCGGGCCCGGCGCACGTGCTCGGCCGCGGACCAGGCCGGCTTCGCTCCGTGCTCGCGCACCTCGACCGGGGCCTCGCTGCAGATGTACGTGGCGGCGACGAAGCGGGAGTGCATGGACGCGGTGGACATCCATGCCGCACCCCAGTCCCAGCCGGCGACCGACGGCGGGTCGAACAACCCCTGCCCCATCATCCCCTGGAGCCACGACCACGCGCTGGTGTCGATCGGCCGGCCGACCTGCTTGAGCGTGCCGGCGATGTAGACGACCGGCCACTTGACCATCGCGGGCCGGTCCAGCCCGCGGTAGAGGACGGGTGACGCGAGGATGTCCTCGACCACGGGAGCGATCCGGTGGCCGGAGCGCACGTACGTCTTGGCCAGGGCGGCGCGGGTCCCGCGACTCGGCGGCTCGTCCCCGACCAGGTACAGCCACAGCTTGTCGACGAGGAACCCCGCATGGGCGGGATGGGCGACGACGATCCGCAGGACGTCCCGCCAGTCCCAGCGTCCGGTCTGCCCCAGGATCGTCTTCGTGCCGTCGTCGTGGGCCTCGGGCACGTAGTGCGTCTTCAGCGGCTGGCCCTCGCGCCAGATCCCCCGGAAGCCGGTGAGGGCACGGGCCGCTTCGCGCACGTCGCGCTCGGAGTAGCCGGCGTCCGCGCCGAGCGTGAACAGCTCCATCAGCTCACGGGCGAAGTTCTCGTTCGGCTCCTCCTTGTCCGAGTCGACCAGCGAGAGGAACGCCTGCATCGCCGGGTCCTGGGTGATCGCGGCGAGCAGGTCCGGGAAGGAGCCCAGCGCGCCCGCGCGCAGCGTGCGGTTCTGGGCGAGCATCAGCGGCGTGTCCTGCCCGGCCGTCGCGAAGTGGTCGTGCCAGAACAGGGTCATCCGCTCGACCAGCGGCCGCTGGGAGCGCACCATCCGGTCCAGCCACCACAGCCGGTCGTGCCCCCACTCGTTGACGGGATCCAGGCGCTTGCCATCCACGCGGGGGATCGGGCCGACCATCGCGCGGGTGCCGTGCGGGCCGCGGCCGCCGTGCACGAGCCAGCGCACCGTGGCGTCCCGGCTACGGCCGCCCCAGTGGGCCAGCTCGCCCGGCGTACCGCCGAAGCCGCCGCGCCACAGCACGCGCCGGGCGTGCGCGGTGGACCAGCGCGAGGAGCGCGATCGGGCGCTGACGGCGTGGGTGGTCTGGACCTCCACCCCCACCATGATGGCAGTGCATCTGCTGCCATCCGCCGATCCGGCGGCGGTTGGCGCGGCGCCGGTACGTGAGCGGGGGACCGAGGAATCGAACCTCGAGCAAGGGTTTTGGAGACCCCTATGTTGCCGTTACACCAGTCCCCCAGGGACCTTCAGCACGCTCGCCGGGGCGAGCACGGCGATGATATCCGGGGCGTCCGGTTGTCGGGGCGCTCCCTCTCCACCGGCCGCAACATCGGACGGCGCCAAGCGTCCTCATCGACATGCTTCGTCATCTCCGGCGCCTGTCCCCAGCCCTGCTGATCGCCGCCGGCCTGCTGATGCTGCCCGCCCCGGCGGGGGCGGCGAACCTCGACCTGCCGTTGCTGGACGACGAGGACCAGGAGCTGGTCTCGGGACCGAGCCCGTTCGGCGACTCGCTCCTATGGGTCGTGCGTCATCGAGGCGCGATCCTGCTGCGCGAGCGGTCCGGCTCGGTCACCCGGACGGTGTTGCGGGTGCCGGCCTCAGGACAGAACACGACGACGGGGTACCTGATGCGCGCCGACGAGCGCGTCGGTCTGCGCACCTACGTCTCGGTGCCGAACGGGCACGCCAGCTTCACCGTCCAACTACGGACGTGGTGGGCGGCCCCCGGCACGCCATTCACCGAGCAGGGGCCGTGCACCGTCGCCATGGGCGACGACTACGTGCAGACCGGGCTCGGAGCCTACGACCTCGGAGAGGTGACGGACTGCTACGAGCAGACCCTGACCGGTCCCGGCGTGGCCCCCGGGATCACCGCCACGGCAGCCCACGTCCACACGGTGATCGTCGGCGACCTCGCCGCGACCGTCGACGAGGACTACGCCATCCAGGTGCGTGAGCGCCGGACCGGAACGGTGCTGTACACGGTGCCCAGCCGTCCTGGGTCGCGCTACCGGCTGGCACTCGACCGCGACGGAACGATCGTCTACGCCGATGATGGACCCGCCGGATCGCAGGTGATGCTCGCCACGGTGGCCGATCCCGTGCCCCGGCCCGCGCCCGTGCCCTACGGCCAGGATCGGACGACCACCCGCGTGGTGGCCGGGAAGATCGCCTGGATGTTCCGCGGCCGAACCGGCGTCGTGTCGGTTGACGGGACCGGCGCGGTTCGCACGTCGTCACGGCACCGGGGGTCCGCCCTCGACTTCGACGGGCGCACGCTGCTGTGGGCCGACCGCACGTGCGGCGTCGACCATCTCGTCGGGTGGGACGTCGAGGGCGCGCCGCCCACCGCCCTGCCCGACCACTGCGGCGTCCCCCGCCTGCGGGTGCCATCGACGGCACGGGTCCGGGGCTCCGTCATCGCGCCGACCGCCCTGAGGGCCGTCGTGCGCTGCCCCGCGTCGCCGGAGGGCTGCGCCGGCCGCATCGCGTGGTCGACGGTGACCCGCGTCGGCCGCCGCGACCGCACGTACGACTTCGCGTCCCAGCTGTTCCGGCTGCGTCCCGGCGAGTCCGCGACCCTGTCCCCGTACGGGCGCTACAGGTGGACCCGACGGCCCCGTACGGTCCGCGTCGCCTTGGAGCTCGACGGCACGCAGCGCACCAAGCGCGTCGGCGCCACGGTCGCCGTTCGCCGGCCCTGAGGCCCGCGACCGTGGCGCGTCCCGTCGTTGGTGGGCGGAAAGCTGTCGCATACCGACAGCTTCCCGTCCACCAACGACGCGACCATCACGCTACGAGCCGAGTCGGAGCCGGGCGACGACGCGGCGGCAGACCACTTCGCTGCGGCAGTACAGCTCGTTCAGCTGACCCCGGCGGGCGATGGCATCCGTCGGGTTCACGCCTTCGATCGCCCAGGCCACGAACGGCCGTTCCGGATCGGTGTGTGCGCACGCCGGAATGACCGCGCGCCCCACCGATCCGCTGTACGTGGGTTCCCGCTGCATGAGCCCTCCCGCCGGATAGTGACGACCCCGCCACACCGCATCGGCGACACAGTCGACAATCGCACCTGAGGTGCTGGTGACCCGGGCCGGCGTGCTGAGCACCGAGCCGCTCCCCGAGGTCGTGCGCTGCGCGTCGTCACCGCCGCACGCCGCGAGGCCCAGCGCGAGCGCGAGCGCGACGGCGACGGTCGTGGCGAGGCGCCGCGTTGGGGCGGGTGAGTGCGTCGTGTGGCTCTCGTTCTTCGTCATGTCTTCCTCGGCGCTCCGGGATCGCCGAGCCTCTCAACATCACGGGACGAGAAGCAAACATCACCGTATGTGGAGTGCACGACGGTTGCTGGGCGGAAAGCTGTCGCATACCGCCACCTTTCCGTCCACCAAGCCCGGGCGGCGCGGGATGGAGCGGCCAGCCGCTCCGTACGGCCCGGACGCTGGGCGCGCCCCAGCCCACCGGATACCCTCAACGCCGTGCCCACGCCCGAACACGAGATCGCGCAGATCGACCGCGAGCTGCATCAGGACGGGGACGCTCCACGGCGCACGCACCTGGCCAACGAGCGCACGTTCCTGGCGTGGTGGCGCAGCGGCCTGGCCGCGATGACCGTGGGGTTCGCGGTCGGCAAGTTCGGGCCGGCGGTGGGCAACGACGGCGGAGTGGACAACGAGTGGGCGTACGTGACGCTCGGCGTGGGCTTCGTGCTGCTCGGCGTGGCCTTCATCCTCTACGGCCTCTCGCGCCGCCGGGCCGTGGACACCGCGCTGCAGGCCGGCCGCCGCATCCCGCCGGACGACGCCTGGTTCACCGGCTTCACGGTGGCGACGACGATCCTGGGTGCCGGTCTGCTGGCCGTGCTCCTCTTCGCCGGCTGAACCGGCTGAAACCGGCTGACCCGCCCGTGCCCGAGGCCGCCGTCCCGCAAACGCTGACCACCCGGCTGCGGTGCCTGCGCCCCACACCCGCAGACGCCGACGACTACCGCGTCATGCTGCTCGATCCCGCGGTGCAGCGCTGGCTGCGGCCCGCGCCGCTGCACCCGATGAGCGAGGAGCAGGCCGACGAGATCCTCACCCGCGACGTCCACCACTGGGCCGAGCACGGCTACGGGCCGTGGCTGCTGCGCGACCGCACGACCGACGCCCTCGTCGGCCGGGCCGGCCTGTCCTGGACGACCGCCAGCGGCGAGTTCGCCGTGGAGCTGGCGTGGGCCCTCCTGCCCGATCGCTGGGGTACCGGCCTGGCCACGGAGGCCGCGCGGGCCGCTGTCGCGCGAGCCCAGACACTGGGGATCGACGAGGTCGTCTCGTTCACCATCCCCACCAACGTGGCGTCCCGCCGGGTGATGGAGAAGGCGGGCCTGCGCTACGAGCGCGACTTCGAGCACGCGGGCCTCCCCCACGTGCTCTACCGGCTGCCGCCGCCGGCCTCACGGCCGACTCCGGCCTGAGTCAGCTCGCGGCCTGCAGCGCGCGGATCCCCGCGCCGACGAACGTCAGCGCGCGGTCGAGCAGCTCCAGGGCCTCGGCCCGGTGCCGCTCGTCGTTGCCGATGTCGCGGCCCGCCGCGTGCTCGGCGTCGCGGTGCGCGCCGAGGACGTCGAACGTGGCCATCGTGGCGGCGGCGGCCATCCGCGACTCCAGGTCGTCGGGCGAGCCGCCGAGGTCGCGGGCGATCGAGCAGGCGATCAGCCGCTGGCCCTCGGCCTGCAGGTACTGCTCGTGCGACATCAGCGCCTCGTTGGCGGCGACCACCCGCCGCTGCACGCGCAGCTCGTCCTCCCGGGCGTCCCACTCGGGCAGCTGGGTGGTGATCCAGTCGCGCAGCGCATCGGCGGTGGTCTCTCCCGGCGCGCGGGCGTCCAGGCGGGCGCCGAGCCGGGCGAACGCCTCGGCCGAGTCGGCGAAGGCGAGGTCCTCCTTCACCGGGAAGTAGGAGGACACGGTGCGGGGCGAGACCATGGCGGCCGCGGCGATCTCGGGGATGGTCGTGTGCTGGAAGCCCTGACGGTCGAACAGCTCCAGGGCCACGCGCGCGATCGTGTCGCGCGTCTCGCGCTTCTTGCGCTCCCGCAGTCCCGTGACCGGGATCGCGATGGTGGTGTCGCCCATGGACCGAGCATAGCGCCGAAATTGCAAGCACTGCAAACTTGCACAGACAATATTTCTGCATCCGCTGCAAATTTGACGCGAATCGGTGCTACTGTGATCGGCGGCGCCCGCCCGGTGCCCCTTCCCCCGAATTGCTCAGGAGCACCATGTCGGACCTCCTCGCGCGTCTCGCGCGCACCCTCACCCAGTACTGGAAGCGCAGCCTCGCGGCCGCGGTCGTCGTGATCCTCGTGCTCGGCATGCTCGCCGGCGCGGTCGGCGGCACGTCCACGGACGACTTCTCCATCCCCGGAACCGAGACGCAGAGCGCGCTCGACCTCTTCAAGAAGCACTCGCCCAACCTCGCCGGCGCGGATGCGACCGTGGTGTTCTCCAGCAAGGACGGCACGCTGAAGACCGCCAAGGACGAGCAGGCCATGACGGGGGCGCTGGAGAAGATCTGGGCGCTCCCCCACGTGGTCAAGCCGGCCAACGCGGAGGAGAAGGCCGCGGCCATCACCTACGCGCCCAACGGACAGATCGCCCAGTCGACGATCCGCTACGACGTCGAGGCGCAGAGCCTCGAGAAGGCGGACGGCAAGGACCTCGAGGAGGCCGCGCGCACCGCCGAGGCCGGCGGCGTCGACGTCGCCCTGCGCGGCCAGGTCGTCGACCTCGCCGCCCAGCAGTCGGCGCCGGTCGGCGAGCTCATCGGCATCGCCATCGCGATCATCCTGCTCACCTTCCTGTTCCGTTCCGGCGCCGCGATGCTCGCGACGCTGTTCGGCGCCATCCTCGGCATCATCGCGGGGCAGCTGCTCCTCGCCATCCTGGCCAAGCCGCTCGGTCTCCCCGAGTTCGCCACCACGATCGCGGTGATGTTGGGCCTGGGTGCCGGCATCGACTACTCGTTGTTGATCATCGGAAGATTCCGGGAGCAGATGGCCACCGGCGACAGCGTCCGTGACGCGTCCGCCAAGGCCGCCGCGACCGCGGGCTCCGCCGTCGTGGCCGCCGGCCTCATCGTCATGGTCGCGATCGCCGGCCTGCTGGTCATCGGCATCCCGCTGATCGGCAAGATGGGCATTGGCGCGGCCATCGGCGTCGCCGCCGTCGTCGTCTCCGCCCTCACCGTGCTGCCGATCATGATCGGCGCGTTCTCCAAGCGCCTGCGGCCCAAGAAGCTCAAGCACGTGCTGCCCTCCCCGGGCTTCCAGCGCTGGGGCGTCATCGTCACGAAGCGCCCGTGGGTCTCCATCGCCCTCGGCGTCCTCGTGCTGCTCGTGTTCGCCGCCCCGATGCTGGGGATGCGCCTGGGCCAGCCGGACGACGGCAACCAGCCGACGTCCAACACGCAGCGCATCGCCTACGACCAGCTGAGCGAGGGCTTCGGCCCCGGCTCCAACGGTCCGTTCCTGATCGCCGTGGACATCCCCAAGGACGGCCCGGACAACGCCGCACAGCTCAAGAAGCTGCAGACCGCGATCGCGGACACGCCCGGCATGGTCAAGGGCGGCGTCCTCCCGGCGCAGGTCAGCCAGGACGGGGAGATGGCGACGATCTTCGCCATCCCGACCACGGCCCCGCAGGACGAGAAGACGAGCGCCCTGCTGAAGGACCTGCGCGGCAACGTCATCCCCAAGGCCGAGGAGGGCACGCAGCTGAAGGCGTACGTCGGCGGCAACACCGCCGGGTTCGAGGACTTCTCGGACAAGACGGCGTCCCGCCTGCCGCTGTTCATCGGCGTGGTCATCGGCCTGTCGGTGCTGCTGCTCATCGCGGCGTTCCGCTCGCTGTGGGTCCCGCTGGCGTCCGCGGTGTTCAACCTGCTGTCGATCGGCGCCGCGTACGGCGTCGTCACCGCGGTGTTCCAGGACGGCTTCGGGTCGAGCCTGATCGGGGTGGACAGCGGGGTGCCGATCGTGTCGTTCGTCCCCGTGATGCTCTTCGCGATCCTGTTCGGCCTGAGCATGGACTACAACGTCTTCCTGCTCTCGCGGATCCACGAGGCGTACGCCGAGGGTGACGGGCCACGGGACAGCGTCATCCACGGCATGGCCCGCATCGGCAAGGTCATCCTGTTCGCCGGCCTGATCATGTCCGCCGTGTTCACGGCGTTCGTGAGCCAGCCGGACGTCATCCCCAAGATGTTCGGGCTCGGCCTCGGCGTGGCGATCCTCGTCGACGTGCTGATCGTCCGCCTGATCATCGCCCCCGCCGTCGTGCTGCTGCTCGGCGACAAGGCGTGGTGGCTGCCGAAGTGGCTGGACAAGATCCTGCCCAACGTCTCGCTCGAGGGCCACCTGGTGCCCAACAAGGACCCCAAGGGCCCGGCCATGGAGCCCGAGGTCGGCGACGAGCCGCTCCCGGCGCCCGCCGGCTAACGGCCGGACGACGCGCGGTTGTGCTTGGCTGACTCCATGTCCGCCAAGCACACCGCCGTCGCTCCGCAGCCTCCCCACCCCGTCGCGGCGCTGGAGGCGGCGGCCCCCTCCGCGCTGGAGCACGACGAGACGCACGCGGAGGTCTCGCTCACCGACGTGGACCTCGCCGGCCAGCACGCCGGCGGCGTCACGTTCGAGTCGGTGGAGCTGCGCCGGGTCGACCTGTCCGGCTCCCGGCTGGAGCAACTGTCCCTCCGGGACGCCACGCTCACCGGCTGCAACCTGGCCAACCTGAACGCCCGGGCCGCCAGCTTCACGCGCACCGTCGTCGAGGCCAGCCGCCTCACCGGCACCGTGCTGCTCGAGGCCAGCCTCAGCGACGTCACGTTCCGCGGCTGCCGGATCGACCTGGCCTCGTTCGCCCACTCCCGGCTGACGCGGGTGACGTTCGAGGACTGCATCCTGCGCCAGGCCGACTTCCTCGGCGCCTTCCTGGACTCCGTGCGCTTCGACGGCTGCGAGCTGATCGAGGCCGACCTGCGCGACGCGCGCGTGCGACGCTGCGAGCTGCGCCGCTGCGCGCTGGACGACCTCCAGGGCGTCGAGCGCCTGCGCGGCTTCGCGATGCCGTGGGCCGACATCGTCGAGCGAGCCGACCTGTGGGCCGCGACCCTCGGCATCACCGTGCTCGAGGAAGACCACCCGTGAACGCCGGCGTCGACATGCCGGACGCGGCGCGCTCGCCCGAGACCCCGGCCGGCAACCGGTGGGCCGTGCTCGGCGTCATGTGCGCCGCGCTGGTCATGGTCGTCATCGACGTCACCGTCCTGCACATCGCCACGCCCGCGATCTCCGAGGACCTGCATCCCTCCGCCGTGGAACTGCTGTGGATCGTCGACATCTACCCGCTGGTCGTGGCCCCGCTGCTCGTGGCGTCCGGCACGCTCGGCGACCGCTTCGGTCGCAAGCGCATCCTGCTCCAGGGCCTCGTCGTCTTCGCGGCCGCCTCGGTGCTCGCCGGGCTGGCCTGGTCCCCCATGGTCCTCATCGCGGCCCGGGCTCTCCAGGGTGTCGGCGGCGCGATGATCCTCCCCAGCACCATGGCGATCGTGCGCGACGTCTTCCCGGATCGCGAGGAGCGCGTGCGGGCCATCGGCATCTGGAGCGCGGTGATGGCCGGCGGCGCCGCGGTCGGCCCGCTCGTCGGCGGCTTCCTCCTGGAGCACTTCGACTGGGGCGCCGTCTTCCTCATCAACGTGCCGATCCTGCTCCTGCTGCTGCCGTTCGCGATGCGGATCCTGCCCGAGAGCAAGAGCAGCGACCCGCCGCCGTGGGACACCCGCGCGGTGCTGCAGGTCGGCGGGGCCGTGCTCGGCCTGGCGCTGGGGATCAAGGAGGGCGCACACCGCGGGTTCACCGACCCGGTGGCGCTCATCGCCCTCGCGGGCTCCGCGATCCTGTGGTGGCGGTTCATCCGGCGGATGCTCGGCAAGGCCCGGCCGCTGCTGGACCTGCGGCTGTTCGCCGACCGGGCGTTCAGCGTGGCGGTGGGCTGCGTGCTGCTGTCGATGTTCGCGCTCGTCGGCCTGGAGCTGTTCTTCGCGCAGTACCTGCAGCTCGTGCTCGGGCTGGAGCCGTTCGCGGCGAGCATCCGCCTCATCCCCCTGATGCTCGCGACGCTGGCCGGCGCGCTGTCCGCCGCGCGGCTGCTCAAGCGCGTCGGCACGCGCGGCGCGGTGGCGGGCGGTCTGGGGGCGACCACGCTGTCCCTGATCCCGTTCTTCTGGCTCGGGACGGCCGACGACTACGCGCTGATGTGGCCGTCGTTCGTGGTGCTCGGCTTCGCGCTGGAGGTGGCGCTGGTCGCGGCCAACGACACGATCTTCTCCAGCGTCTCGGCCGACGGCGCGGGCGGCGCCTCGGCGATCGAGGAGACGGCCTACGAGCTGGGCGGCGGGCTCGGCGTCGCGGTGCTCGGCTCGATCGGCGCCGCGGTGTACGCGGCCAACCTGCCCTCCGTGCCGGGCGTCTCCCCCACGGGCATGGACAGCGCGCGCGAGTCGCTCGGCGGCGCCGTGGACGTCGCGACCGGTCTCGGCGCCCAGGCTTCGACGGCGCTGATCGACGCGGCGCGCCAGGCGTTCGTCGAGGGCTTCCACGTGACGATCGTCGCGGCCATCGTGGTGATCGGCGCGAGCGCGCTGCTCGCCGCGTTCATCCTGCGTGGCGATGACGCCGCCGGGCCGAACGCCGGGCCGGGGTCCGCGCCGGGCGACCAGCCTGCCGGGCCGGCCGTCGAGGCCGCGTCAGCGAGCGGCGAGCCGGGCCAGCCCTAGCGCCTGCTCCGGCCACCAGACCCCGGCGGCCGGCCCGCCGTTGCAGGTGCCGTCCGACTCCCCCGGGGTCTTGATCCACAGCAGGGCGTCTAGCGGCGCGAGGCCCGGGGTGGTCGTCGGCGGCAGGCCCAGACCCCGGCCGTCGGGGTTGCACCACGCGTCGCCGGCTGCGGGGCCGCGGCCGTTGCGGCTCGTGTCGATCACCGCGTGCAGGCCGGGCAGCCGGCGGGCCAACGCCCGCACGTACGTCAGCGACTCGCTGGTCGTGCGGAAGTTGGAGACGTTGACCGCGATCCCCCGGGCCCTGGCCACCCCGGCGGCCTTCAGGCGGCGCGCCATCTCGGGGACCGGCTGCCAGTGGGAGTTGCCCGCGTCGAGGTACACGGCCAGGCGGCGCTTGGCGAGCGTGGTGACCGCTCCGCGCAACAGGCTCGCCCGGCGCGTACGGCTCGCACCGTCGAGGCAGTCCCAGCCGGCGACCGCGTCGGGCTCCAGGACGACCGCGCCGGGGCCGCGCCCCAGCCCACGGCCGAGCGCCGCGATCCAACGGCGGTAGGCCGTCGCGGAGTGAGCGCCGCCCGCGGAGTAGGAGCCGCAGTCGCGCTGCGGGATGTCGTACGCCACGACGATGGGGATCGCGCCGGCCCGGCGCGCACGGGCCGCCAACGCGGCCGCGTCCTTGCGCACGTCGGTGCTCCAGTCCCCCAGCCAGGTGGCGACGGGACGCGTGGCGATGCGATCCATGAGGGCGGCGTCGGCCGGCCGGCTCGTGCGCCACGCCTGGGCCTGCGCCGCCGCGGGCTCGCCCGGATCGACGTAGAGCTTGGCGGCGGCCGTGAACGGGTCGGGGACGCGGGCGGCGTGGGCGGACGGGGCGGCACCGGTCGTCAGGACCGCGAGCGCGAGCAGGAACGCGACGGGCGCGAGCCGGAGCATGACCATGCCCCGAGCGTACGAGGCGCGGCCGGTGACCGCGCCGGCTCGGATCGGACGCGCCCGTCGATGCAGCGGATCAACTGGGTCGAATCGGTGCACGACGTTTGTCACGTTTGCCCTCCGAACCCAGCGCAAAGACGAGGTGGGTGATGCGCGTCGCGACGGCGCTTCGCAAGGGTGACCGGACCGATCCCCCGATCCCCCCGAGCCCCGTATGCCCCAGCCTGCCCGCCTCGCCCTCGCCGCGGTCACCGCCGCGCTCGCCCTGACCGCGCCGGCAGCCGCCGATGCCGCCTCGTCCCCCTCCGCCAAACCGCGGTGCGCGCCGGTCCTGAAGGCGCACACGCGCGCCGGCAGCGCCAAGACGATCCGCCTGCGCTGCACGGGGAAGGTCCTCCACGTGCAGCTCGCCGAGCCGGCGCTGCACGGCACGGTCGATCGGGTGCGCGCCCGCGCCCAGACCCTGCGGTACACCCCGTCGCCCGGGTGGTACTCGCACGGCGGCGCCGCGCGGCCCGACGCGTTCACCCTCCTGGTCGAGAACCGCGCCGGCAGCGACCGCGTACCGGTGCGGGTCGACGTGCGAGCCGCCCCGCCCCGGTGCACGGACGGACGGCAGACCCTCGATCCCGACGCCACGACGAGCTTCCCGCTGCCGTGCTCGGGCCTGGCCACCGACCCGGTGTTCCGCGTGGTGACGGCGCCGGCCCACGGCCGGCTCCAGCTCGACCAGAGCACCGGCCGTGCCACGTACGTCGCCACCGCGCTGCCCGCGCAGGCCGACAGCTTCCGCTACCGCGCGACGAACTCCGGCGGCGCCTCCCCAGTCCGCACCGCCACGCTGGTCCCCGCGGCCACCGCGGCCGCCCGGCGCGCCGCGGCGCGCCCCCGCGACGCGGTCGACGGCGTCGCCCCGCCGTCGTGCACCGACACGCGGGCCGCCACGCGCTACGTCACCCCGGTCACCATCTCCGTGACCTGCACGGGCGACAGCACGGTCGTGACGGTCGACGGACAGCCGGCGCACGGCACCGTCTCGGGCGTCACCAGCGCGGGCGGCGGCACCACCACCGCCACGTACAAGCCGGCCGTCGGCTACGACCGCCGCCTCGGCGAGGAGCGCGTGACGTTCACCGCCACCAACGCGGGCGGTGCGACCTCGGCAACCGTCACGGTCGACGTGCGCCCGTTCCGGTTCGTCGCGTTCGGCGACTCGGTCACGGCCGGCTTCGGCTACTACGGCGACGGCAGCGAGATGCACAGCGCCGCGCTCCTGTTCGGCTGCGCGCCGATGGACGACTACGTCAACGGCCGCTGCTCGTCCAACTCCGCCCTCGTCCGCGGCGACGGCGACCACGCGCCGAAGTACACGAGCGACTTCGGGTTCGCCAACAACGCGTCCTGGGCCGCGCAGTTCGCCCACGACCTGCAGGGCGGCGAGATCTCCCCGAAGGACGGGATGTTCGCCAACTACGCGGTGACCGGGTCCAGCCCCGGCGACTGGCTCGGCCTCCCGACCGACACGAAGGGTCCCAAGGCGTACCCGGACGGCTCCAGCTCGCTGCAACCGATCCTCGACGGGTTCCTCGCCGACCAGCCGGAGCTCGTGGCCTTCACGATCGGGGCCAACCCGATCCTGTCGTACATGATGGGCTGGCCCGCCGGCAAGGGGAAGTGGTGGACGTGCAGCTTCCGCCTCACCTGGAACACCACGCTCGGCTGCCTGGAGCCGGGCTTCGTCAACGACGTCGCGCTCGCCAAGCACCTGCGGCTCCTCTACACGCACCTGCTGGAGCGCACCACGAGCACGAAGTTCGTCGTGATGCCCTACCACCTCACGGTGCCGGGCACGACGAGCTTCAACTGGGGCTGGTGGCAGCTGGAGGGCGGCATCGACCTGCTCAACAAGACGATCGACGAGGCCGTCGACGCCGTCCGCCGAGCCCGCCCACAGGACGCCTCCCGGCTGCTCCACGTCCACGCGCAGTGGAACCCCAACGCGGCCGCCAACCCCGCCAAGCTCGCGCGCTTCAACTACGGCGGGGCCAGCACCCGGCTCGATCCGCCGTCGTGCGTGCCCTCCACCTCCGGCTGCCGCAAGGGCGACGAGAACGACTACGGGTGGGACAACCGCTACGACTGCCACTGGTACCACAGCGACGTGGACGGCCCGAGCCACCAGGCCCTCTCCTCGCAGCAGGACAACAAGAGCTCGCTGACCTGCAACGGCACCCCGTGGATCCTCTCCTCCGACACGGGGATCCACCCCAACCGGGACGGGTACGACCGGTTCGCGGCGGCCCTGGAGAACCTGGTGACCACGCGCAACCTGGTGCCGGCGCTGCCCGACCCGCCGAAGACGCGCTGACCACGGGGTCCGTGGTGGCGGCGCGCGCCGCGCCGCCACGGACCGCCGTCACCCACAGCTACGGGAGAGCGTTCTCGGACACAGCGGATACGCTATGCTCACGCGCTCAGAGACGTTTGGGTCTCTGACCACGGACGTGGATCCCCGGAGCCGACGTGCCCCTGCCGCCGCACCGACGAACATCCCTCGAGACGCGCCGCGCCGAGCTGGAGCACCGCTTCTGGGTCGCCCGTCAGGTGCTGCGCCTGATCGTCCTCGCCGCTCTGACGCTGGGCGTCCTCGCGCTCGTCGTCATCCCGGTGAGCCACTGGGAGACCCCCACCGTCGACCGGTTCCTCCCCTGGCTGCGGTGAGGGGCGGGAAATGCGTCCCTGGGGCGCGTTTCCCGCCCCTCACCACACCGGGCGAGCCGGACCAGGGCCCGAGAACGCCTCGAGCGCCCGGCGCAGCGCGTCGACGTCGGCGTCCCCGATGCCCTGCCGCAGCTGCCGCTCCATCCGCTGACTCTCCCGCAGCGCCGCACGCCGGACGTCCCTCCCCCGTTCGGTGAGGACGAGGACCTTGGCGCGCCGGTCCGTCGTGGGCGGCCTAGCGGGCCGGCGCGAAGCGGAAGTCCCTGGCGCCGATCCGCGTCCCGGTGTCGGTCGAGTCCTCGGCGTCGTCCAGGGTCGAGACCATCACGGACGCGCGGCCGGCACACCACCGGGCGCCGGGATACAGCTCATCCTTGCGCGCGCTGAACCGGAGCGTGACCGTGCCGCCCTTCTTCGGGCGCTGGGCGGAGTCCACCCAGACGAACGACGCGCAGCGACCGCCCGTCTCCGTGAAGATCGCCGCGGTGTAATGCCGGCCCTTCGGCAGCTGTGTGCGCACGGTGAACGACACCTTCACGACCGTGTCGTCGACCGACGGCTTGCCCGGGTGGATCCGCAGCGACACGGGCGTGGATGCGCTCGCGGGCACCGCGAGCAGTGCAACGGCAGCGACGACCCCGACGACGATGGTGCGAACGGCCTTCATGCGGACTCCTCCGGACACGGCTCGGTACCTGGACCGGGAGCAGGATAGCCGCGGGCGCGCCCGGCCGGATATGTTGACCCGTCCGCTGGGTGCCACCGTCCCGATGAGGTCCGATGCGCAGTTTCTCCAAAAGCTCGTCTGGGTTGCCGTCGGCGGCGGTCGTCGAGTTCGTGTTTGGCGTCTTCTGGTGCGCCGCCGGGTTCCTCGCCGCGTTCGCGGCGTTCTCGTTCAGCGCCCGCGAACCTGGGCTGCGTGCGCTCGTGCTCTGGGCGCCCGTCGTGGCCACGGTCTGCCTTCTCGCGCGACACCTGATGTCGCCGCGCGGCTCGCGCGCCTGCCTCGTCGCCTTCTGGTGCCTCGCCGTGGTCTGGCTCTGCGCCTGTGCGGCGGCGCTGCTCGTCGTCACACCCACCATTCAGGACTAGGCAGGGCGCGAGAACCGCCGCCGCGCCCGGCCGTCACGGCCGGGCGAGACGATCCGGCGGCTACTCCGAGAAAGCGTCGGCCGACCACTTCACGTGCTGGACGAGCGTCGTGCCGCCCGAGGAGGCCTTCTCGGTGTCGATCGTGCCGGTGACGTTGGTGTCGGTCTGCCAGCCACCCTTGATCGTCACCTTGCCGACCGTCCGAGCGAACGACACGTTGGTCATCGGCATCTCGCCGATGACCAGGGCACCGACCTGGAAGTCCGTGACGCCCTTGTCGATCGAGTACTTGAACTTGATGGTCTGCGGGTTCGTCTCCGTGGTCCGCCCCATGTACTTGCCCTCGTGGATCAGGGTGGACGAGCCCAGCTTGCCCGTGGGCACGGTGGCCGTCTTCGTCGTGGACGTGGACGAGGACGAGTCGGAGTCGCCGCAGGCGGCGAGCAGCAGGGCACAGAGAGCAGTGATGGACAGTGCGACAGCGGACTTGCGCATGTGGACTTCCCCCCAAGGAAGTGGTGATGAGCGCCCGGATGGCGCTTGATGCGACGAACCTAACCCGGGATCCTGGGGAAAGCCTGAGAGCTGTCCGTCGGCTCTCCGGACATGATTTCGTGCATGCGGGCGAAGGGACTCGAACCCCCACGGCTGTTAAGCCACCGGCTCCTAAGGCCGACGTGTCTACCAATTCCACCACGCCCGCTGGCGATCGGCGAGGTCACGCCGATGGCGCGCGACCGTAGCTGATTGTAGGCTGCGCAGACATGGCGACCGAGCGCGTGATCATCACCCACCCCAACCGCGACCCCGCGGTCAACAAGACGACGCGCTTCGTGGTGGCGATCCTGCTGCTCGCGTCCGCGGTCCTGACGGCGGTCATCATGATCGGCGGCTGGGACTACCTGGTGGGCATGGAGGCGATCACCGTCGCGTTCATCCTCATCTACGTCGGCGCGGCGATCCTCGTGATCCGCTGGAACCGCGGCGTCCTTCCGGTCATCGCGGCGTTGGCCATCATCCTCGCGATCTTCGCGGGCGTCGCGGCACCCGAGTGGTTCTCGCGGGACAAAGCCGGGTTCGCGGAGCCGGCGATCTCCAACGCCATGCTCGGCCTGCTCACGGCGATCCTCATCCCGCTGCAGCTCCTGCTCGTCGCGTTCGCGATGAGCGGTTTCCGGCAGGCGTGGAACGTCGAGGTCGAGAAGTACGTCGAGGTCGACGACGACGAGGACGACTTCGTCACGCCGCCGGCCTCGTCCGGCGGGCCGGGCAGCCGGCCCTTGCCGGCCTGAGCGCGCGCCGGACGGCAGCACCCTTGCCCGGGTGGCGGAATCGGTAGACGCGGAGGCCTCAAAAGTCTCTGTCCTCTGGACGTGCGGGTTCGAGTCCCGCCCCGGGTATCAGTCGCACACGAAGCACGACGTGCAGAAATGGGCCCGAGGCGGTGTGGCTCTCAGCAGATCCACAGGTCGGTCGGCGATGGTTACGCCCATGCGCTCCCTCCTCCTCGTCTCCTCCCTCGTCGTGGTCACCGGCCTCGGGGCGTTCGCCGCCGGCTGCGGGTCCTCGGACTCCTCGTCGTCCGCCGCGACCGCGACCACGCCCACCGCGCGGCTGGGCGAGCCGCCGTCCGAGTCCGCCGGCCACGTGACCTGCGCCTCCAGCTTCCACTTCACGACCGCGAAGAGCAAGGTCGTATATCTGCAGGCCACGAAGCAGACCTGCGGCCAGGCCAAAGCCGTCGCCGGGACGTTCCTGAACAGCGGCGCGGCACCCGCGGGCTCGACCTGCACCACGCCCGCTACGAGCCCCGGCACGGACTTCCACCAAGGCACGTGCCGGACCGGGGCGGCGTCCCTGGTGTACCGCTACCAGCCCAAGTAGCCGGGCATCGGCGCGCCGGGCGACCCTCAGGCCCGCAGCACCCGCAGCGCCGACTCCATGCGCTCCAGGCCGCCGAGCAGCGCCTCCGCCGCCTTCTCCATCGTCTCGTTGGCCTGCACCACGCCGTCGTCGTCGATGAACTGGGTGACGAAGGGGATGGAGACCGCCTCCTGGATCGGGACCATCCCCAGGGTCGTGACGACCTGCTTGGCCATCTGCACCCCGCGGGTGCCGGCCGACACGCCGCCGTAGCTCACGAACCCGACCGGCTTGTGGCTCCACTCCTGGTGGAGGAAGTCGATCGCGTTCTTCAGCGGCGCGACCATGCCGTAGTTGTACTCCGGGGTCACGAACGCGAAGGCGTCCGCGGCGTCGACGCGGGCGCTCCACGCCTTGGTGTGGTCCTGCGTGTACGCGCGCAGCCGCGGATGGTTGGGCTCGTCCATGAACGGCAGGTCGATCTCGGCCAGATCGGCGACGTCGACGTCGAACCCGCCGTGGGCCCGGGCCTGCCCCTCGAACCACTGGGCGACGGGAAGGCCGACGCGGCCGGGACGGGTGCTGGCGATGACGATCTGAAGCGTGGGCATGCTCGTATGATCGCGTACACCCCATCCCTTCCTCGGAGGTCTGCCCCATGCCGACGATCGAACCTGCCGCACGCGCCATCCTCGAGGCGCCGAACTTCGCCTTCGTGGCGACGCCCCGCAAGGACGGCACCATCCTCAACGTCCCCGTGTGGGTCGACGTGGAGGGCGACAAGGTCGTCCTCAACAGCGCCGAGGGCCGCGCCTGGCCCGCCAACCTGCGCCGCACCGGCCAGATCACGGTGACCGTCGCCAACGGCGAGAACCCCTACGAGTTCGTGTCCGTCACCGGCCACCTCGACTCCGAGGACACCGAGACGGCCGACGACCACATCAACGCGATGGCCAAGAAGTACCTCGGCCAGGACGAGTACCCGTTCCGCCAGCCGGGCGAGGAGCGCGTGAAGTTCACGATCGCGCCCGACCGCGTCTACTTCAACGGCTGACCCAGCCGGCTCAGCCGACCAGCGCGCGGAGCGGATCGAGCAGCGCGGCCGGGGCGACGAGCTGTCCGTCGGGCAGCACGCCCCGCGCCGCGAGCGGCTCGACGACGAGCCCGGCGCGCTCGCAGATCAGCGCGCCGGCGGCCACGTCCCACCGCTTGGTCCCGCGCTCGTAGTAGGCGTCGCAGCGCCCCGCGGCGGTCCACGCCAGATCCAGCGCGGCGCTGCCGAAGCGACGGATGTCCCGCACCTGGGGCAGCAGTGCGGCCACGACCTCGGCCTGGGCCGCCCGCACCTCGGACGCGTAGCCGAAGCCGGTGGCGACCAGCGCCCCACCGAGCTCGGCGGGCGCCGCCCGCCGTGACAGCGGCACAGCGTTCAGCGTCGGCTCGCCCTCGACCGTCGCGGCGAACAGCTCGTCGCGAAGCGGATCGAAGACGACGCCGGCCAGGGCCGCCCCGTCCGTGTCCTCCACCGCGACGCTGACCGACCACTGCGGGATGCCGTAGAGGAAGTCGATCGTCCCGTCCAACGGATCGACCACCCAGCGCAGGCCGGTGGTGCCGGGCCGGTCGTCGCCCTCCTCGCCCATCACGGCATCGTCCGGCCGGCGCTCGGCGAGCATCCCCCGGATCAGCCGCTCGGTCTCGATGTCCGCCTGGCTGACCAGGTCGGTCGGCGTCGACTTGCTGGCCGTCGCGACCTCCTGCCCGGCCGCGAACCGCTCGGCCAGGAACGCGCCCGCCGCCAGCGCGACCTCGATCGTGATGTCGAGCAGGTCCTCGTGGGACGCGCTCATCCGATCGGGGGACGGCGGTCGGCCCAGCGGCGCAGCTCCTCGAGCTGCGCGCCCACGGCCAGCAGCGTGGCCTCGTCGTCGGGACGGCCGACGAGCTGCACGGCGAGCGGCAGCCCCGCCGCGTCGAAGCCAGCGGGGATCGACGCCGCGGGCTGCCCGGTCACGTTGAACACGCCGTAGAACGGGACCTTCAGGCCGGCCGCCATCAGCGACCAGACGGCGCCGCGGCCGTGCAGCTCGCCGATGCGGAACGGCGGACCGGTCGGCCCGGGCGTCAGCACCACGTCGTAGTCGTCGAAGATCGCGTTGATCCGGGCGGACATCGCCGCCTCCGCGCGGCGGGCCTTCGCGAGCTGCGAGGCGGGGATGAGGCCGCCGAGCCGCGCCATGCCCTTCGTCCGGCGCTCCAGGTTGCGCGGCCGTTCGACCCGTGCCGCGTCGTCGTGGATACCGCGCAGGTAGCGGATCAGCACCTGGTTGAAGGCGGAGACCGGGTAGTCGATCTCGTGCTCCTCGACGGTGTGGCCCAGGTCGCGCAGCGAGCCGGCGATGGTCTCGACCGCCCCGAGCTGGTCGAGGCCGACCTTCGCGATCGCCCCCTTGGGGATGCCCGTGGAGACGGCGACGCGCAGCGGCCTGGGCGGGGACGAAGCGGCAGCCACGAACGAGGTGGCCGGCGGGGTGGTCACCGTGGCGTCCATGAACAGCGCCGCGTCAGCGACGTGACGGGCGATCGGGCCGTAGACGGCCAGGCCGTTCCACGCGTCCTCGTGGTCGGGCCCCAGGGAGATGCTGCCGCGCTGCGTCTTCAGGCCGAAGAGGCCGTTGAACGCCGCGGGGATCCGGATCGAGCCGGCACCGTCGGAGCCCTGGGCCACGCCGCACAGGCCGGCGGCCGCCGCCGCGCCCGCGCCGCCGCTGGAGCCGCCGGGCGTGTGGTCGCGGTTCCACGGGTTGCGCGTCGCGCCGTAGGCCAGCGTCTCGGTCCACGGCCACACCGTCAGCTCGGGGACGTTCGTCTTGCCGATGACGATCGCGCCGGCCGCGCGGAGCTTGGCGACCACGTCGCTGTCGTGCGGACGCGGGCCCGCGTGGGCGCTGCTGCCCCAGGCCGTGACCTCACCGGCCACGTCGGTGTCGTCCTTGATCGCCACGGGGACGCCAGCCATCGGCCCGACGGGCTGCCCCGCCGCGATAGCGGTGTCGACCGCGTCGGCGGCGGCCAGCGCCTCGTCGCGGAAGACCACGCGGAACGCCCGCAGCTGCGGGTCGATCGCGGCGACGCGATCGAGGGTCGCCTCGACGACCTGGCGCGCGGTCACCTCCCCGGTGGCGATCAGGCGCGCTTGCTGCGCGGCTCCGGCGTAAGCGAGATCCGTGGCGTCCATGTGGCGTCGAACACTACCCTTGCCCCACGCCATGACGCAGACCCTCGCCCCCGCCCCGCCCCCGGCCGCCCCGCCGCGCCCCGCCTGCTCCGACGCCGAGCGCCAGCTGGCCCGCGACCTCGCCCGCGAGCTGCGCGCCACGGGCCGGCGCGCGGACGTGCGCACCGCATGGGTCCACCGCGGCGGGCCGCTCATCGGCGCGCTCCATGCCGTCGTGGGCGTCGTCGCCAGCCTGGTGGGCATCGACCACCCGGTGTGGGGCGCCGCGCTGGCCGGCGGCACCCTCCTCTCCCTGCTCCTGGACGCTGGTGGCCGGGTGCGACCGCTGCGCCGGCTGTGGCCCGCGCGCGCCACCCAGGCGGTCGTCTCGCCGCCCCCGCGCGGCGCGGGGGCCGGAGCGATCGATCTGCTGCTGGTGGCGCGGACCGACGTCCCCCGTCTGGGCATCGCCGATCGCGGCCGGCTCGGCCGGCTGTGGCTGGGCCCCGAACGGCTGCTGGCGCTGGCCCTGCTCCTGCTCGCCGCGGTGTGCGGCACCCGGATCGCCGGCGCGGACGACATCGCGGTGGACGCCGTACAGCTCGCGATCACCGTGGCGATCCTGCTCGCCGGAGCGGCACTGATGGATCGCGCCGCCGCGCCGCGACGGGCCGCGGACGTGCGGGCCGCCGACCGGGCGCTCGACGTGACCCTCGACGTGCTGGCCGAGCTGGACCGCGCTCCCGCGCGCCGGCTCGCTCCCACGCTGATCCTGTGCGGCGCCGGGGCCGAGACGCTGCGGCCCTTCCTGCACGAGCAGCGGCGGGCGGGCGTGCAGGCCCGTGACGTGGCCGTGGTGGAGGTCGGCGCCTGCGCGACGTCCGGCATCGTCTGGGCCTCGAGCGACGGGCGGGTGCTCCCGCTGCGCGCCCATCCCATGCTGCTGGCGGCCGCCGCGGCCGCCGCCGGCGACGTCCCCGAGGCGAACGCCCACGCGGTGCGCGGCTGCGGCCATGGACTCGCCCGCGCGGCTCGCGGGCTACGCCGCCCGGCCATCGCCGTACGGGTGCCCGACCCGGCGCCGGGGGAGGACGAACCCTCCACGGAGCGGGACGACGACCCGGCCAGGGCGTTCGTGCTCGCCCTGGTCCGCCGGCTGGATGCGGCCCTGGCCGAGCGGGACTGACGGCGGCCGGGCCCCTCCACGTTGGCGGGCGGAAAGGTGGCGGTATGCGCCACCTTTTCGCCCGCCAACTCCTCGCGGTGAGTGCGCGGCTTGCGTTCCCGCCGCCGGGCGCGATACACCTACCCAGTCCATCCCCCCTGCTCAGGAGCCATTTCCGTGCCCGCGTTGCCCCCCGATACCGTCGCGTACGTGGTGGACTACGAGGAGAAGCGCAGTCGCCTCTCCACGTTCTTCCGCTTCTTCACCGCGCTACCGCACTTCGTCTACCTGTCGCTGTACGCGATCCCCGTGTACTTCGTGGTGATCTACGCGTGGTTCGTGGTGGTCTTCACCGCCAAGTTCCCGGAGAAGCCCTACAACTACATCGAGCGGTTCGAGCGGTACTCGACGTTCGTCAACAGCTACTACTACCTGGCGACCGATCATTTCCCGCCGTTCAACGGCCGGGACGACACCCCGTACCAGGCGCGGTTCCTCCTCGGACCGCCGAAGACCGAGTACAGCCGGGCCAAGGCGTTCTTCCGCATCTTCCTGCTGATCCCGGTGATCATCATCGCCTACGCGTTCAGCATCGTCGCCCAGCTCGGTGCCATGGCCGCATGGTTCGTGATCGTCTTCACGGGCAAGATGCCCAAGGGCCTGCACGACTTCCTCATCCTGGGCCTGAGCTACCTGATCCGCGTCGCGCCGTTCCACACCCTCCAGACCGAGGCGTGGCCGAAGTTCACCGACCAGGACGTGGCCGACGAGATCGCCCAGTCCGGCGGCCAGCTGCCGCCCCCGCCGCCCGGCTCCGCGCCCGTCGGCGGGTTCGCGCCGCCCACCGGCGCCCCGGTCGCCAGCGATCCGCCCCTGCCCCCGGTCCCGCCGGCTCCCCCGGCTCCGCCCGCGCCGCCGGCGCCCCCCGCACCGCCCGCTCCGCCGACCGACGGTCCGGACTCCGGGCTCCAGGGCGGCGACCCGCTCAAGTAGGCCGCGAGGCCGGGATCGCCCGCTCAACGGCGATCCCGGCCCGCTCACGCCGAGCCCCACCTGCGTCCCGCTGAGCGGGAACGAGGTGGGGCTCGGCCGTTCGGGGTACTTCGTTGGCACATCCATACCCCGGACGGGAACGGATGTGCCAAACCGAATCTCCTGCGGCTAGAGCTCGTCCTCGTCGTCCAACGTCGGGTAGACCCGGGTGGGCTCGTCCTCAGCGTCCGGATGGGGCGCCAGGCGCGGGCCCTGCCCCGCCCGGGGCGACGGCAGCGGCCGCAGCTGCGGCTCCGTCGGCGGCTCCGGTGTGGGCTCGGGAGCCGGTTCGGGCTCGGGCTCGACGGCGGACGCAGGTTCGGGCGCGGGATCCGGCTCGATGCCGGGCTCCGGCTCGCGACCGGCGGCGCGCTCGGGCGTGACGGCCGGCTCGGGTGCCACGGCCGGCTCGGGCTCGACGGCCGGCGCCGGTTCCGGTGACGACACGACGGTCTCGGCCGCCGCGGCGGTCGCTGGCGCCGGCAGGCGCGGGTCGACGGGCTCGGCGATCGGTGCGGCCTCGGCAGCCGCAGGCTCCGGAGCCACGTCGACGGGCGGCTCGGGCACGGCCGCAGGCTCCGCGGCCGCAGGCTCCGCGGCCGCAGGCTCCACCGGCGAGACGGGAGCGACCGGCACGACTTCGGCCACCGTCGTCTCGGCCGTATCGGGACGCAACCGCTGCCACAGCGCACCGGGCCGGCGGTCCGGCGGCGTCGGGAGCGGCACCGCGCGCGGCTCCTCCCCAACGTCCTCGATCGGCTCGGGCGGCAACGGATGGCTGGGCCGCAGGCCCAGGACCAGGAAGGCGCCGGCGACGAGGGCGAGCACGATCGGCCAGCCCAGCAGCGTCGCCTCGCCGCGCACACCGGCCAGGTAGGCGAAGGCGACCAGGCAGGCGACACCGATGTACCCGGGCCCCGGCTCGCGGTCGGCGCCCGCGTAGGCGATCAGCCCGAAGCCCGCGCCGAAGCCCAGGAGCGCCCAACCCCAGGGCAGGGACGCCACGCCCAGGGTGACGATCGAGTCGCCGGACTCGTCGAAGACGAGGCCGGGCGCGTCGGGGACGAGGCTCGGCGCCAGCGTGAAGGCGAGGCCCAGGACGGCCAGCCCGGCCGCGTTCGCAAGCATCACCGCGTGGCGCCGGCGCCGGTCGCGCAGCATCACCGCGCCGAGCAGGTCGGCCAGGATCACCAGCAGGAAGACCCAGCGCGCCGTGCTCGTGCCGTCCGGCTCGAAGATCCACGCGACGGCGGCCTGCAGGCAGAACGTGAAGGCCAGGGCCGCGACCAGGGTGCAGTACGCCGAGTTGCGGCCCAGCGAGAACGTCAGCGCGAGCCCGCCCACCAGCAGCATCACCCACGTGATCGCCCCGGCGCCGTCGAAGTCCCGTGCGCCGAGCAGCGCGCTGAGCGGGATCAGCGCGAGCAGCGTGAGCAGGCACGTCGTGACGTACAGGACCGTCTGGTAGGACCGCGGACGATCCGACTCCAGCGGCGAGAGGTAGGCCATCGCCCCGACGAACCCGGCGGCCAACGCCGCGACGACGAAACGGGCCCCGTCGCCCCACTCGCTGGCGAAGCGGACCTCGACCAGCAGCAGCAGCGTGGCGAGCACGACGACCCCCGCGGCGACCTGGTCGCCGCGGTGCGGCTCGGGCCGCAGGGCCCGGACCACGGGGTTCGTCGTGCTCAGCCGCATGACGGGCTAGACCGCCGCGTTGGGAACGGGCGCGTCGCCCGAGTAGTCGTAGAAGCCCATGCCGGACTTGCGACCGTACCAGCCCGCCGCGAGCATCTTGCGCAGCGTGGGCGGCTGCGCGAAGCGGCGCTCGCGGAACTCGTCGAACAGCACGTCGCAGATCGACCCGAGCGTGTCGAGCCCCACGAAGTCGGCCAGCGCGAGCGGGCCCATCGGGTGGCCGGCGCCGGCCTTCATCGCGTCGTCGATCTCGCCGATCGTGCCGACGCCCTCCTCGTACGCGCGGATCGCGTCGAGCATGTAGGGGACGAGCAGGCGGTTGACGATGAAGCCCGCGTTGTCGCGCGTCTGCACGGTGAGCTTGCCGAGCGAGTTGGCCCAGCCCAGCGCGGCGTCGAACGTCTCGGCGTCGGTCGTGATCCCACGGATCACCTCGACGAGCTTCATGACCTGCGCCGGGTTGAAGAAGTGGAGGCCGACGAACTGGCCGGGACGCGACGTGGACGCGGCCTGGTCGATGATCGCCAGCGACGACGTGTTCGACGCGAAGATGGCGTCGGGCTTGACGATCGCGTCGAGCTCCTTCCACATCTCCAGCTTGAGCGCCAGGTTCTCGGTGATCGCCTCGATCACGAGGTCGACGTCGGCGAAGTCCGCGTAGGACGTGGTGCCCTGGATGCGGCCGCGGATCTCCGCGGACTGCTCGGCGGTGAGCTTCTCGCGGTCGACCGCGCGCTGCAGCTGCTTCTCGATCTTGCCGATGCCCTTGGCCAGCGTGGCGTCGTCGACCTCGCGCAGCACCACGTCGTAGCCGCTCTGGGCCGCGACCTGTGCGATCCCGTGGCCCATGAGACCGGCGCCGAGCACGCCGACCTTCTTGATGTCCGCCATCTGGTGTTCTCCCTCGTGTTCAGTTTCCGATCCGGCGGCCTGGAGCCTAGCCTCAGCCGGCGTGCCGCGCCGCGAAGGCGCGGGCGGTCGCCTCGGCCAGGTCCAGGCAGCGCGCGACGCACGCGAAGTCGACGTGCTCGGGCACGTCGGTCGACCGGTGGTAGTTGGTGTACCGCCCGTCGGGACCGATCGACAGCATCGAGACGGTGGGCAACCCGGCGAACACGGCGAGGATCGGGTCGGTGTAGGCGGCGATGCGCCAGCGCTCGGGCGGCGGGGCGCCAATCGCCCGGGCCCCCGTGTCGACCAGGTCGTTGTCCTCGTCCCGGTAGGCGTGCGGCAGCAGCGCCCCCTCGGCCCGGGCGACGATCGGCTCGCCGGCGCCCAGCGTGTCGAGCCCCAGGACGAACGTCGTCGCGGGGTCGAGCTCCGCGCGGTGACGGGCCAGGAAGTCGGCCATGCCGCCCATGCCCGACTCCTCGCAGCCGGGGGCGAGCAGCAGCACCTCCAGGCCGTCGGGCCGGTCGGCGGCGAGCCGCGCGCCGAGCGCGAGCATCGCGGCGACGCCGCTGGCGTTGTCGGACGCCCCGGGCACGGTTTCCGAGCGCGCCACGTCGGCCATCAGCGCCACGGTGGCCGCACCGAGCGCACCACCGATGATCCGGCCCGCCTTCGTGCCCGTCGCCACGGCGAGGGCCGCGAGGCCGACGGGCAGTCCGCTCGGGTCCATCGCCCGCCGCGCGCGCCGGCGGGACGCGCCCGCCCGCGTGACCGCCGGGTGCCACATCAGGCCGGTGCGCGCCGTGTCGTGGTGGGCGACGAGCACGAGCGTGGCCCGGCGCTCCCCCCGCGCCGGGATCGTGCCGAGCGCGTTGCGTCCCTCGGCCTTGGGCAGGAACCGGCGCGTCCACTGGTTGCGCCCGCTGATCTCCAGCTCGTAGGAGGCGACGGCGCCCAGGGCGAGCAGCCGGCCGGCCCAGCCCCCGAGCCGGGCGGCGGCCGCGATGGCCAGCGCGTGCAGCCCGTAGGCGTGGACGTACGTCGGGGCGTAGCGGAAGGCCTCGGTGCGCGCATCGTCCGCACCGACCTCCCGCATGCGCGCGGCGACCCACTCGGCGGACGCCCGCTCCCCCGGCCCCGCGGAGTCCCGCGGGAACGAGGAGAGGAACGCGACGTCCGACCGCAGGGTCGACATCTACGAGACCGTCCCGCTCCAGTCGATCGCGCCGGCCACCAGCGTGTGGCTGCCCAGCGGGCGGCCCAGCACGCGCCGGGCCTCGGCGGAGGCGTCGAGCAGCACGTCGAGGTCGATCCCGGTCTGGATGTCCATCTCGTGGAGCATGGACACGAGGTCCTCGGTGGCGATGTTGCCGGTCGCGCCGGCGGGCACCGGGCAGCCGCCCAGCTCGCCGAAGCTCGACTCGAACGAGGCGATGCCGACCTGCAGCGCGGCGAGCACGTTGGCCAGGCCCTGGCCGCGGGTGTTGTGGAAGTGGGCGGTCAGCTCGACGTCGTCCCCCAGCGCCGCGCGGGCCCCCGTGAAGAACGTCCCGACCTGCAGCGGGTTGGCCATCCCGGTGGTGTCGCCGAAGCCGATCTCCTTGGCGCCGAACTCCACCAGCGCCGCGGCGATCTCGTAGACGCGCAGCGGGTCGACGTGCCCCTCGTAGGGGCAGCCGAACGAGGTGGCGATGACCGCCTCGACGCCGAGCCCGTCGGCGTTCGCCCGGGTGATGACCTTCTCCAGGCCCTCGAGCGACTCCGCGACCGAGCGGTTGACGTTGTGGCGGTTGTGGCTGTCGGAGGCGGACAGGAACACGCCGATCTCGTCGATGCGGTCGCGGTGGGCCAGCGCACCGTCGAGCCCGCGCTCGTTGGGCACGAGCACGCTGACGCTGAGGTCGTCGGGCAGCTCGACCGCCTCGAGCACCGCGGCGGCGTCGTGCAGCTGCGGGATGACGTCGGGCCGCACGAAGCTCGTGACCTCCATGCGCTGGACGCCCGAGCGGGCGAGCGCCTCGATCAGCCGCACCTTGTCGGCCGTCTCGATGATCTCCGGCTCGTTCTGGAAGCCGTCGCGGGGGCCGACCTCGCGGATCTTCACCGTGGCGGGGATCGGCTGGCTCACGCCTCGCCCCCGGCGGCCTCGGCGTGCTGGGCGACGTGGATGATCCGGCGCTCGTGGGTGCCGACCCCGATCGTGCGGTCGCCCTCCTTGACCTCCACGTCGAAGCGCAGCTTGCGGCCGTCGACGACCTCGCGCAGCGTCGCGTAGGCGGTGCACGTCGAGCCCTGCAGCGCACCGGAGACGTGCTTGACGCAGACCTCGAAGCCGACGGTCGCGCTGCCTTCGGGGAGGTGGGGCTGGACGAGGACGGTGGACGTCCCCTCCATCACGGCGATCATGCCGGGCGTGGACAGGACGCCGACGCCGATCGTGCCGCCGACGTCGGTCACCAGGAGGCCGTCGACGGTGAACTCCTGCTCGTGCGAAATGCCCGGCTGCGGGCCGGTGGTGGTCTCGGGAGGCATGCCCCAAAACCTATACTCCGGCGCCCCATGCCTGAATCCGTCTCCATCATCGGCGGCTCCGGCGCGCTCGGCTTCGGCCTCGCCGCCCGACTCGCGACCGCCGGCATCCCGGTCATCATCGGCTCCCGCGACGCTACTCGCGCCGAGGAGGCCGCCGTACGCGTGCTGGCCCTCGTGCCCGGCGCCACCGTCACCGGCGTGGCCAACGAGGAGGCCGGTGCGGCCAGCGAGGTCGTCGTCCTCGCCGTGCCGTTCCGCAACCAGTCCGAGACGCTCACGAACCTGCGTCCCGTGATGCGCGAGGGACAGCTGCTGGTCGACACGACCGTCCCGCTCGCCGCCGCCGTGAGCGGCAAGGCGACACGCATCCTCGGCGTCTGGCAGGGCTCCGCCGCCCAGCAGGCCCAGGAGATGGCCGCGGACGGCGTACGCGTCGTCAGCGCCCTGCACTCGGTCGCCGCCGCGCACCTGTCCGACCTCGAGCACGACCTCGCGGAGGACACCCTGGTCTGCGGGGACAAGAAGGCCGACCGTGAACGCGTCATCGCCCTGCTGGAGCACGTCCCCGGCCTGCGCGGCGTCCACGGCGGCCCGCTCGAGAACGCGCGCTACGCCGAGCAGCTCACCCCGATGCTGATCGGTATCAACGTGCGCTACAAGACGTCCGCCGGCATCCGCTTCACCAACCTCCCCGAATGACGGCGGAACGCCTCGCCCAGGGGCCTGTCGTCGTCCTCGCCGGAGGCACCGGGGGCGCCAAGCTCGCCCGCGGCATGCAGGACGTCTGCGACGACCTCGTGGTCGTCGCCAACACCGCCGACGACGTCGAGCTGTACGGCGCCTACGTCTCCCCCGACCCCGACCTCGTCACGTTCTGGCTGGCCGACCGCATCGACGAGCGCGGCTGGGGCCTGGACGGCGACACCTTCCACGTGATGGACGGCCTCAAGGAGCTGGGCGAGGAGGTCTGGTTCAACCTCGGAGACCGGGACCTGGCCGTCGGCCTGCACCGGCGCCGGATCCTCGACGAGGGCGGCCGCCTCACCGACGCCCTGGCCGCGCTGGGCCGGTCGCTGGGCGTGCGCGCCCGCGTCCTGCCCATGGCCGACGAGCCGGTCCGCACCCGCGTGCTGGTCGACGACGCGTGGTGGCCGTTCCAGGAGTTCATGATCGTGCGCCAGCACCGCGAGCCGGCCCCGCCGGTCATCCAGGACGTGGAGTTCGGCGGCGTCGCCGACGCCCGGCCCACCCCCGAGGTGCTGGAGGCGATCGCGTCCGCGCGGGCGATCGTGATCGGCCCGTCCAACCCGATCATCTCGATCCTGCCGATTCTCGAGGTGCCCGGGATGCGCGAGGCGCTGCGCGCGTCGGCCGCCCCGGTCGTGGTCGTCTCGCCGATCGTGGCGGGCGCCGTGGTCAAGGGCCCGACGGAACCGTTCATGGACTGGGCGAAGCTGGAGCTGAACGCCGAAGGCGTCGCGGCCCACTACGCTGACGTGATCGACGCGGTCGTCTCCGACGAGGAGCCCAGGCTCGATGGTCTCCCTACGCTGACCGTCGACACACTCATGAGCGACGCCGCTTCCCGCACGCGGGTCGCGCGCGACGTCCTGGATTTCGCGGAAACGCTACGAGGCGTCGCATGAAGACCGTTGCCGTCGTGCCCGTCAAGCGGTTCGACGCCGCCAAGACCCGCCTGAACGGGGGCCTCACCGCCGGCACCCGCCGCGCGCTGACCGAGGCCATGGTCACCGACGTCCTCATCGCACTGCGGCGCACGAAGGAGGTCGACGTCGTGCTCGTCGTCACCGGCGACACCAACGCGGTCGCACTGGCCAGCGGCTACGACGCGCTCGTGGTCGACGACCCGGACGACGCGGGCCACAACCCCGCGGCCCGGATCGGCATCCGTGCGGCGATCGCCGACCACCAGGCCGAGCGCGTGCTGCTGGTGCCCGGCGACTGCCCGGCCCTGGACCCGTCCGACCTCAGCGACCTGCTCGCGCAGGCGCGCCGCGGCCCGTCCGTGGTGATCGTGCCCGACCGCCACGGCGACGGGACCAACGCGCTCGTCCTCACCCCGCCCGACGTGATGGGGCCGTCCTTCGGCCCCGGCAGCCGGGCGCGGCACGAGGAGGGCGCCGCGACCGCGGGCGCCGCCTGCGTCGTCGTCCCGGCCTGGTCGCTGATCAACGACGTCGACACGCCGGAGGACCTCGACGTGCTGCGCGACAGCCTCGGGGACAAGCCCGGCGGCGCGGCCCACGTGCGCGGATTGCTCACCCGCCTCTCCCGCCTCACCTAGGACGCACCGAGGCCATGGCCCGCACGCTCTCCGTCACCGCCCTCGAGGGGATCGGCGAGATCGCGGGGGGCGACGACCTCGCGGCCGTCCTGAGCGCCGCCCTGGCGCCCCTGGCGCCCCGCTCGGGCGACGTGGTGGTCGTGGCCCACAAGATCGTCTCGAAGGCGGAGGGGCGCGTCGTGGCACTGGGGGACGTCGTCCCGGGTCCGGAGGCGCTCGCGCACGCCGCCCGGCTGGACCAGGATCCCCGCCAGGTGCAGGTCGTCCTGGACGAGAGCGAGACCGTCCTGCGTTCCGAGCGCGTGCTGATCGTCCGGACCCACCACGGGTTCGTCTGCGCCAACGCGGGCGTCGACGCCTCCAACGTGCCGGGCGACGACACCGTGGTCCTGCTGCCGCGGGATCCCGACGCCTCGGCCCGGGCCCTGCGCGCCGGTCTGCGCGAGCGGCTGGGCGTGGCCCCGGCCGTGTGCGTGACCGACTCCTTCGGCCGCGCCTGGCGCCACGGCCAGGCCGACGTGGCGATCGGCCTCGCCGGCGTGACCCCGCTGCAGGACTGGCGCGGGCGTCCCGACGCCCAGGGGCGCACGATGCGGGCGACGTGGATCGCCGTGGCCGACCAGCTGGCCGCCGCCGCCGACCTCGTCCGCACCAAGAACGCGGGCACCCCGGCGGCGCTGGTGCGCGGCCTGGGCGACCACGTCACGGCCGACGACGGCCCCGGCGCGGCGGCCCTCGTCCGCCCGGCCGACGAGGACCTCTTCCTCTAGCCCAACGCCGAACGACGTCGCAGGTATGCACGTTGTACGTGCATACCTGCGACACCGTGGGGGCTAACCGAGCTTGTCGACCTTGATCTCGCGGCTGCCCTTGGGCGTCTCGACCGCGACAGTGTCGCCGGGGGCGGCACCCATCAACGCACGGGCGATCGGCGACTCCGACGACAGCTTGCCCTCGGCCACGCTGGCCTCGGTCGGGCCGACGAGCGTCCACGTCTGCTGCTTGCCGGTCGGCACGTCGGTGATCGTCACCTTCGAGCCGAACACCACGACGGTGGAGGACGCGTCGGCCTCCACGACCTGCGCGCGGCGCAGGCGCTCCTGCAACCGCAGGATCTTCGTCTCCATCAGGCCCTGGGCTTCCTTGGCCTGGTGGTACTCGGTGTTCTCCTTGAGGTCGCCCTCCTCGCGCGCGGCGAGGATCACGGCCGCCATCTCGCGGCGGCCCACGGTCTCGAGCTGGTGCAGCTCGGCCTTCAGCTCCTCCAGGCCCTGGGCGGTGATCGCCTCGGTCTCCTCGCCGGCCATCAGACGCCCTCCCCCGCCAGCACGCGGTACGTGGCCTCGTCGACCACCGGGTGCTGCTCACGGATCCCGTAGAGCGTGCTGCGCTCGGCGGCCGGGCGGCCGGCGGCGTGCGCGGCCGCGATCAGGTCGTCCGGGTCCAGCTTCACGCCGTGATAGCTGCCGGCGAGCCGGCTGATGTTCTCTTCCATGAGGGTTCCTCCAAGATCGTTGACGCCCCACCGCAGCGACTCGGTCGCGACGTCCAGGCCCATCTTCACCCATGATGCCTGCACGTTGGGGATCGTGCGTCCCAGCGCGAGGCGGAAGACCGCGGTGTGCTTGAGGTTCTCCTCCCGGGAGATCTCCTCGATGCCGTGCGTGCGGCCCAGCAGGGTGTGGAACGGGATGAAGCTCAGCGGCACGAACTCGGTGATGCCGCCGGTGCGCTCCTGGAGCTCCCGGATGACCCGCATGTGCTCGGCCAGCTCCCACGGCTCCTCGATGTGCCCGAACATCACCGTCGACGTCGAGCGCAGGCCGGCGCGGTGCGAGGCCTCGATGATCTCCACCCAGCGGGCGACCGGCAGCTTGTTCGGGCTGATGCGCTCGCGCACCCCGTCGTGGAGCACCTCGGCGGCCGTGCCGGGCGTGGACCCCAGGCCGGCGTCGCGCAGCTGCGCGAACACCTCGCTCGGCGGCAGCCCGCTGATGTCGCACATGTGGGCGATCTCCATCGGCGAGTACGCGTGCAGGTGCATCTCCACGCCGGCGGCGGCCGCGGTGTCCTTGGCCAGGCGCAGCCAGCTCAGGTAGTCGTCGAGCTTCCAGTCCGGGTGGATGCCCGACTGCATGCACAGCTCGGTGGCGCCGAAGTCGATCGCGGCATGCACGCGGGACACGAACTCCTCGCGCTCCACGTCGTAGGCCTCGGGCGAGCGCTTGCCCTGCCCGAAGCCGCAGAACGCGCAGCCCACCGTGCAGATGTTCGACATGTTGATGTTGCGGTTGACGACGAACGTCACCGTGTCCCCCGCGACCTCGGCGCGCAGCTCGTCGGCCGCCTGGCGCATGTCCTCGATGACCTCGGGCCGCGTCTCGGCGAACATCGCGGTCAGCTCGTCCTCGCTCAGGGCCAGGCCGTCGCGGCCCTTGGCGATCGCGCCAGCCACCAGGTGGGCGTGGATCGTGCGCTCCTGGCGCCGGCCGGAGCCGCGCCGGGGAATGAAGCTCCAGTAGGTCTGGCGGATCGTGTCGAGCACACCCTGGTCGACCCACTCCGCATCGATGTACTGCGCGTAGACACACAGCCGCTCGGTCAGCGCGATGCCGTCCGCGGCCAGCGTCTTGCGCACCTGGTGGGGCGACGGGAACGGGTGCTCCGGGGAGATGTGGTCGCCGTTGGCGCTCAGCCCGCCGAGGTCGGTCGCGCCGGCGGCAACGAGCTCGGACCACCAGTCGGCCAGGTTCGGCGGGATCTGGATGCCCACGCCCGGCATCAGCCGCTGGACCTCGGCGATGAGGTCCTTCATGTCCTCGATCGTCACCTCGCACGCCCAGTCGGGCAGCGGCAGCTCGGGCTGCTCGCCGATCCCCGTCCTCCAGTACCTGGCCGCGGCCTCGTCGGCGATCTCCGCGACCTCCTGGCCGTAGTACCGCTCGTGGGGCACGAAGTTCTGGAGGATGATCTCCTGCAGGTGGCCGTGCTCGGCGTGCAGCTCGGCCAGGGCGGCCAGCGCGTCGAGGCGATCCTGGGGCGTCTCGCCGATGCCGACGAGGATGCCGCTCGTGAACGGGATCTTCAGCTCGCCGGCGGCGCGGATGGTCGCCAGACGCACGGCCGGGACCTTGGTCGGCGAGCCCTGGTGGGCGACGAGGTCGGGACGGATCGACTCCAGCATCACGCCCTGGGACGCCGTCACCTCGCGCAGCCGGGCCAGATCCGCCTTGGCCAGCGCGCCGAGGTTCGTGTGGGGCAGTAGCCCGCGTTCCAGCGCCCGCTCGCACACCCACACCACGTAGGCGACGAAGTCCTCGTGCCCCAGCTCCTGCAGGCGCGCGACCACGCCGGGATGGTGGTCGGGCTGGTCGCCGGTGAGGATCAGCAGCTCCTTGACGTTGCGCTTCTTGGCCGCGTCGAGCTGGGCGATCACCTCCTCCGGCGTGTGGAGGTGGGGCTGGTGCGTCTGGAAGGCGCAGTACTTGCAGTGGGAGACGCACGTCCGCGACAACGACAGCGTGACGTTGCGCGAGAAGGTGACGCGGCGGCGCATCAGCGACAGTCTAGATACCGCGGGTGTCGGCCTGGAAGCGGCGGCGCAGGGCGAGAACCTATGCTCGCCCGGTGACACGCTCTCCTGCCGCGCCCCGCCTGCTCCCGCTCCTCGCCGCCGCCCTGCTCGCCACCGGTCTCCTGGCCGGCTGCGGCACCGGAGGCGACGCGCCCAACGGCCGCGACACGTCGCTGGTGCTCGACTTCACGCCCAACGCGGTCCATGCCGGCATCTACCTCGCGGTGGACCGGGGCTTCGACGGCGCGGAGGGGATCCACCTCAGCGTGGCCCCGCCCGGCGCGTCCACCGACGCGCTCAAGGAGCTGCTGGGCGGCCGGGCCGACTTCGCGATCCTCGACATCCACGACCTCGCGCTGGCCCGTCAGAAGGGCAGCGAGGTGGTCGGCGTCGTGCCGCTCGTGCAGGTCCCGCTGGCGGCCGTGCTCGCCCAGCCCGACGTGAAGACCCCCAAGGACCTCGACGGCGGCCGGGCCGGCGTGACCGGCCTGCCCAGCGACGAGGCGGTCCTGGACACCGTGGTGCGCGGCGGTGGCGGCGACCCGGACGCGGTCAAGCGGGTGACGATCGGCTTCAACGCGGTGGCCGCCCTGGTCGGCGGGAAGGTCGACGCGGCGACCGCGTTCTGGAACGTCGAGGGCCTGGCCGCGAAGGCCAAGCGCCCCGGCATCCGCGAGTTCCGCGTGAACGACTACGGCGCCCCCTCCTACCCCGAGCTGGTCATCGCCGCCCGGCAGGAGACGATCGACGAGGAGCCGTCGGTGGTCAAGGCGCTCCTCGGGACCCTGCGACGCGGCTACACCGAGGCGATCTCCGATCCTGCCTCGGCGGTGTCGGCCATGACGCGCCAGGTGCCGGGGCTGGACGCCAAGCAGCTGGCCGAGCAGCTCACCGCCGTCTCCCCTTCCTTCACCGTCGGCGTGAAGGACTTCGGCTCGTTCAACCGCGCTCACCTCGACGCCTGGTCGGCGTGGGAGGCGAAGGTCGGCATCACCAAGACGCCGCCGGACGTCCCGCTCACCTTCTGGTTCGGCGGGACGCCGAAAGCCTAGAGCGCCTCACCGCTCCCCTCATCGCTGAGGGTCACCTTTTGCGTCATAGGGACGCAATAGGTGACCCTCAGCGGGCCTAGCCGAGCTTGCCGGCCTGCAGCGCGCGGGCCAGCGACTGCAGCTGCGGGCCGACCTCGACCTCGAGCGCGTCCTCCCAGGACAGGCCGGGCGGGCCCAGCTCGGTGCGGGCGG
>Ga0247758_1000060_pt1 | contig 77849 bp, 89 predicted proteins | sample UWRJL156409C4_FD_180950 | JGI IMG/M metagenome (GOLD analysis project Ga0247758, IMG submission 180950) | Plant litter microbial communities from Arlington Agricultural Research Station in Wisconsin, United States - UWRJ-L156-409C-4 | ecosystem: Environmental > Terrestrial > Plant litter >... | reverse complement strand
GTTATCTTCAATCTTGAGTGAGATATTCTTGCTCTGAGCAGCTACAAGAAAAGAGTTTGCTCACCTTCGAGCGTCTCGGTGTGTTTCTGCTACCCCCTGGTAGCCGACACTGCGTTTTACTGACACGAGTAGCGGCTGTAGCTTCTTGCCATCGCTCTTTTCAGGGTTTCTTTTTTCTTTCTTTTGACACCTGTGTCTCGATCTCGCTCTCTTTTTGCTTTCGGGAACACGAAGTTGGCTAGAGAGCCAGAAGTAGCATTGCGTTAAATAACTTTATGTGCCACCTTCTTTAGCAAATTGCTTAATTTCCACTCATTTATTTAGCGTGTAGCTCAAATCTTGGGCGGGAAATCACAATCAACATCAGTCTGAAGCCCTCTTTGGTAACCACCTTCTCCAGTCGCAGTGTATCGCATATTGTGTGACATATCAGTAAAAAGCCGCCAGCCTCACTTCAATGCTTTCCCTCAGCTCATCGGTCTCGTCCGCCAGTGGGTTGTGGAATGCACAATGGAAAGCGCCTGTTTGGTTCACCGAAGAAGGGAGATCAGTTTTGCGAACAGCTTCAAGAAATGACGGCTTCATCACATACATGGGGCGGGCTCTCCATCGTCACCAAGACGAGCGTTTCTGAAGACGGCGACTTCGTTGGGCTGCTGGCCTCCCAGATACCACCACCGGTGTTCCGGGTTACTGCGAAGAAAGCAATTCTCGCCTACGCCACGGGGGTAGACGATGTCGTTCTTAATCGAATCGTTGCCCGCATCCACGGACTTCCAGTCGCAGAAGGCGAGCGGCCAGTCTCGAGTAGGTTTTCCGTTCAACAGTCTCCATATGCTAAGTCTAGGCGTTAGTACCGAGGGCCAACCCCATCATTATAGGCGATATCGTACTTGAGGATGTCGCAGCGGGTGTCGTGCTCCAAGTCGGCATCATCGAACCCTCGTAGGGCATCTTGGAGCTTGAGTCGAGCGCCGGCTTCGGTGAAATCGACATGGGCAAATCGGAATGGTTGAGCAATGGTAGTCGGTTCCCCTTTAGCCCTAGGATAGCGAACATCCCTGCTGCGAATCTGCGTACAACCGAGCCATGGTTAGCGAGTATGAGTAAGATCATGCTGGAGTCCGAGAGTCCACAGGGGTAAAAGTGGGTAAAGGGGAATGCGGATCTCGTGTTGCCGGACTCGAGGTTATAAAAAACACGAGCGATAGGGTGGGTGTCTTACCGCATGATCGAAGAATGCGACCCGTCTGTATTGCGGGAAATTGCTCCTGATCAAGGTAGCTAGCTCGGCATAGTAGTGTGTCACAATTGTGTCGCTTGAGTTGAAGTCAGCTCGAGCCAGGCCCGTGGTCCACGACAGAAATTGGAAGCCGTGCACCCCCAGAACCGGCTCGAAGGTGTTGCGTGCGTTGTGCACACGAGTCAGGTGTAGCTCAAACCTGTGGTTGTCAACCTTTGCTTCCGGGTCGCGTATGCCGTCAACCGGAAACGACGTCGTGTACGGTTTTTCGACATTGTACCGCCCATCGCGAGAAAAGTAGGCGATCTCAGTCCGGACACCATCGTCTTCTGCTGTAGCTGTATCCATTGCCAATATGTTTCGTTTTTCGTGGTGTTTGGGTGTTGAGATTGGGGAGGTTTGCGGCGTGTTCGAGCACCTGGCATAGATGGAATACAGCCCTGCCTGTCTATGTGGGGCATCTGGGTCTTGGCGGGGCTGGGCAGGGCTAGGAGCCCCCCAGATCAGCCAGCATCACCAAACTGCGCCACAATGCGGCTCTGCGAGAAGCAAACATCAGGCGGAACGGGTCCAAAGCGGAAATGGGGCATACGCTATAGTGTGTGCTTTATTTCTTCGGTGAGAGTCCAATAACAATACGCCTGGCTCCGCCAAGACCGCGCGGGAACCATTCAGAGACTCGAACGACAAGATGTTGTGTGATCGTCGTGTGAAACCCAATCAACATTTTTGCGAGTACCTATACATAATCCCAGCTGCAGTATTGTACCTGGCCGAGGCCGGCAGCAATGAAGTCGTGGATGGCTTGTGTGTTGGACGTACACCGCAATATCGGCCCCCTCACAAACGCAGCAGCTGCTTGATGCTGCAATGCCAAGAAAGACGCTCATCGAATGACAAGGCACCACGAGACATGCAGTTGCAAAACGGAGGGTGGGTTGGGCTGATGAGCTCTCTAAGGAAAGCGCGATTGCGTGCTAGGCTAATACCACCTACCCACACCAACCGCGGCTGCCGCCACAAACTCAACCCAACTCAGGCCATCGGGCAACTATGGCGCCAAAACGGCAACGAACTTGCTACCCAAGAGGATGGCCAGACAGCACCAGACAGGGATGCCTTGATGGCATTAATGCTCGATGTCCAAGATTTGTGTTCTTGACTTCGGTTGTTGTTCATCACTTTGCCTGGGCTGTGATGCAGGTTGGGTGGCTTAGACTGTGAAAGAGCATCAAAAATGCTAGAACTAATCTGCGCCTGTCAGTTGACGACGCCCTCGGACTTTCCGAATTGGTGGGTGGCTAGCCTCAATCCGCACTGTCCAACCATGGCCGCGAGCTAATTGTGCACATTGCTGACCGCCGCATTCACTCGTTATCTTCACAGGCTCGTGATCATTCGAAGCCTGAGGCAAGCCCGCGCTCCTCAGCTCCTCAGAGAACAGCAATGGTGGGAAGCCACGGTTGCGTCCGGGACGCCAATGATCCACCAGGCTTTGCTCTTCATTCCGCCAGACCCCGAGAAGCCCGAGAGCTACCTAGCTAAGAAGACTGCCATCCGTCTGCTTGAGGAGCTCTATGGAAGGTTAGAGGGCCGGACACCTGGCAGCATCGTCTTGATTGGTCATGGGTTCGGTGGTTATGTCATCAAGAAGGTATCTTGTCAGTTTCTTTGACGCTGCCCCTGACTCCAGAAACTGGAGATCAAAATACTGATTACGAGTGGCTTGCTAGGCACTTACCATTGCCCACAATCACATCAAGTTCAATGCTATATACAACGCCATTCTCGCCATTGCCTTCGTTGGAACTGTCCGAAACGATGAAGAGGAGGGCTTTGACGATGCCATCCTGATATCTGCCGCTATAGGTCTCCGTGCGAGCACCGGGAAGGTCAAGTCAAAACATCAAGGGTGCTTGTCCGAGGCCAAGAGCGCGTGTGCTATATTCAGGACGTTTCAACTCCCGTGTAGCCCGACTGCGTTTTGCGAAACCCGAGACACGCCGTACAACAAATACTACTCCTGGCTCGGAGGTCGCAATGCGCCGGTGAGCAGACATCCCTCACCATGTGATTAAACGCCAAGAAGCTGAATATCTGATTTGCATCTAGGTCTCAACCAAGAGTTTGGGAAGTCTCCAAACTGATACCTGTATAGTCCTCGATTTCGATCATGAGGCTATCTCCGGCTACCCGTGGGAGAATAACCTGTTTGAAGCGGCTTTCCGAGAAGAAATCCAGAGATTTCTGTCGACGCTGGGAACAGAAACCTCGTTGAGTAATCATCCCCAGGAAACAGTGGCCTACCCTAGCTCCAAAGCTAATACGTTCGTCCCTTAGTTGACCCACTGTATTTGACTCGTCGGGCGCCGCAGGCCACCACTCTTTCCGCCTTGCGACGCCCGGTTTGGCCCCGAATCAGCCTCGATAACCCCTGTCACGTCCTTGACCAGAATCCGCACCAACTATTCGTGGGGCGCGGGGCCATCCTCAAGCATATTGAAGAGAGCCTCAGTCCGGCGACTCCGTCAGATGGTATCCGTAAATTCGCCGTCGTTGGGTTGGGTGGGATGGGCAAGACGCAAGTGGCGCTGAAGTACGCGTACAAGTCGCAGAGCGTGTTCACCATCATTTTGTGGGCCAATGCCGACACGCCTGGCAAGTTAGCCCAGAGCTTCTCCGTGTTTGATCAGGCGCTGGGGCTGTCGAAGACAATTGAGTCACGGCAGAGAGGAAGCTGTCTCAGAGTCAAGGAGTATCTTCGGAAGACGGATCAGCCGTGGCTATTAGTCTTTGACAATGTCAGCCCGGACGTATCGAAGGAGAGCTGGATCGATAGCTACTGGCCGTCTGGCGAGAACGGCTCCCTGCTGATCACGACCAGAGAAGCCATGTCGCTCGGCCCGTTCACGGGTAAGATTGAGGAGCTGTCTCAACTCCTCGAGCCCGAGAGCGCCGAGCTCATTCTAAGTCTATCGGGGAAAGAGAAGGACAGGACAAGCTTAAAAACAGCAGCTGCGATATGTTCCCGCCTTGGGTGTTACCCCCTGGCCATCTTGACAGCAGCAAGCATCCTGAAGGGACAGCGCCTGGAGCTTGAGACATTTCTGAAGGACTACGGCAACAGTGACCTACTCCGCTACCAGGCTCACCCAATGAGCGGCCCTGAGGCACGATGCCACTCGAGCCTAGAAACTGCTCTGAGAAGTCAATTCGCTCGGCTCGACAAGGATAAAGACAAGGACATCAGGCGAGCTTTGGGCATCTTGTCATGCTTAGATCACAGCGGCATTGAGGAGAAGTTTCTAGAGGGAGTTCCAGGGAAACCGGACACGGATTCAAGGCTGCACTCAATCCGCGATATCAAGCGGGTCCGGACACTGGTCGAGAAGAACCTGGTCCGCCGGACCGAAACCAACGATGACGTGAAGAGGGTGGACAGGATAAAAATCTCGATGCATCAACTCATCCAAGATTTTTGTTTGATGGACATGAAGAAGCACGGGGAGTTTCAAGAGGTTTTTAGCTGCGCCGTCGAGCTTATATGCAACCTCTGGCCCGTCCCCGAGCGCCACAACCGCCATAACAGAGACCTTTGGATTACCCAACAGAACTTGATCCAACACATTGAGGCGCTGGCAAAACACTGCTCGGACCCGCATGCCTTCCCCAACGGAGGAGGGACATCTTTGGCCTTTGCGGAGCTGTGTTACAACGGGGCGTGGTACTTCTACGAGCGAGGGAACTTTAAATCCGCTCGGCCCCTTTTAGAAACGGCCGAGAACATCTGCAAGCTTCACAAAGGTTCGGAACTCATACTTGCCGACATATATGGAGCGTACGGCTCCATCGACAGCGAGTCTAACGACCGAGAGTCTTGCAAAGACAACTTCGACAAACAGTTGAAAGGTCTCCAAGTCGCCATCGAGAAAGGTCTTGAGAAGCAGCCAACCGTCAGGGAAGCCCTCTCCTATGGAGGACTCGCCAACGCAACTATGGGCATGAACCAGTATGCCGAGGCGGAGGAGCTGTACAAGAAGTGCCTTGAGGTATGGGATGGCTGCCCGGGAGATCCCGACATTTACGTTCCGCACTTCGCTGCCTGTCTCACGCTGCTGGGGAAGGTCGAGGAAGCGGAGGAGCGGCTCAAGAATATGATCGAGAAGCGCAAGGAAAGATATGGTGACAAAGACCTTACAAATTTCCGGTACGTAGCACTTTGTCTAGAACTACTACCGGCCGAAATGCGTCTGAGACTAATAAGAGTGGGACCTGATCACTAGACCTGGAATCGCCCACCTCGCCCTCGGTAATACGTACATCCGGCAGGGAAGATTCGACGAGGCAGAGCAGGCTCATTTAACCGCCCTCCAAATAATCAGATCAACACTAGGTGAAGAGCATCACCGATACGCCGACGTGTGCTACAAAGTGGGATGGCATCTCGAGCGCCACGAGAAATATCCCGAGTCCATGTAAGTCTTTCAGCCCTTTTCCCCGAATGATCATAGATAATCCGTCTGCTTGTCTCCTAAGTCCCCTTCGCTTCATTGCTAACTTGTGACTCCTCTGCGTCTATGTACAGAGCATCCCTAAACAAGTCACTAGAGATTTACGAGAAAGACACAGAAGGCATCTACCGTAATGAAGCGGCACGGACGTGCTTCCTGATGGGTCGGGTATCTGCAAAACTCGTGGAGGAGTATACAAGGGCTGGCAACGTTGAGCGGTCGAACGAATGGGCGGAAAAATCAGCGTACTACAACACCCGCGCGACAGAGCTAAGGAGAATGGTCCCGTTGCAGCCTTTACTAACCCAAGAGGGAGAGACAGAGACTGGCTATGATGACCTCGTCATGTTCTGGTCGCGCTGAGTGTCGGCACTTGGGTATACAGGTAATCAGATATCTCCATAGGTACTCAAAATTGCCGCAAGTAACGATAGTACTCAAAACGAACTTTCTACTCGTGGAAGCTAGCAACCAGCGGCGACTCTTTAACATTGTAGCCCTATTCACATGTATGTATCGGCATTGTAAGTAATAACTAACACATGACTACCACAAGTGGCTGCGCCCATTCCCGCACCGACTGATCGAGTACAACGTACGGGAAGTGCTGGGAATACGTGTGACGCCCTGCGGGTCGACACGCGGGCCGGTGAGGCCCAAGAGAGGCTGAAGCGCCGCGCACGATCACTGAGCCCGGGATGAAAGGTCCCACAAAGCCCCGAGTCATCAGTAGGAATTTAGCTGTTCTGTATTGGCAAGACTGCTCTGTTACAGAGCAGATCAGGGTACAAGTTGCCTCCCGGTCAGTTATTATAGATACACTCATTTTGTCTAAAATAAAGCGTGAGGATTCTAGCTCCTCACGCTAGTAGTCCATTGTCCATTTGTGTTCTACTGCTCAGATCCCCATCTGTGCACTATAATGACAACGACCATCAGTGACAATTAAACCCCTTCGCCTGCGACCTGCTAGCACCAACACTCAGTCTTAGGAACACCCCTACCTGTTGCGTCCTGCCATACGTTCTATCTTAACCGCGCTGGTCTCGGCACTAAAGCCAAGTGACGTCTGGAATACGTCGCTAGACGGGCGCTTGATCATGTTTTGTGGGCTATAATGTTAGTATTAACGAGCACGGCGTGATATTCTTGCCGAAATAATATTGTAGCTGTCTTTTTCAACGTGTGTGCATTTATTGGGCCGGCCTCGGGCCTCCCTTTACTCCGGGGCAGGTTTCGGCCTTGGCAGCCAGCTAAGCCCTTGGGGCGTTCCTCACGTCAGCCAATGCCGGCGGTTCCGTGATATGAGCGGAACGTTGGGGAAACCTTAGATAAATTATGCAGAAAGTATTGATTGTCTAGTGTTCTTAGAATTGGCACCTCACGGCGAAATAATATGAGTCCTATAATCAAGTCATGCATATTCGATTGCTTGCATTTTTCCATGGCTCCTAGTAACTGTAAATATTTATTTGCATAGAGCCCTGACATTCACGTAGATAGCCAATGCAGGCGGTTGGCTGTCAGCAAATTAAGCGCTCATATTGTATTGTACGACCCCCACAGCCCTCATGCCAATTTGGGGCCCAATTGTAAAAGAATAACCCCGTGAATTGGCACAGACACTTCTGTATTTAGCGGACTCTAACACAGAAGGAGCCTTAACCTTGTCAATTCTAGGCAGATTTGGTCCAATCTGACATCTAATTGGCCGCCGGAATAAAAAAATCCGGGCGCAGTTGGTGCCGGAGTCTTGGCTGAATCTGCCGCACTGACACGGAGTTTAGGATGAGGTTCGCGTCCCTGCTGCTGATTTCAGGGCGCGTCCTCTGGGTTCTCGATGATTCCCAACAGCATACAACACTCTCCTTGCGCAACTTGATCCACCATTTTCTCCAGCTTCCGCCCGGAGATGGATCGCCATAATAATTATGACGCGCACATTCAACCTGGCCTTGAGGTAGTGCCGCAAGAACATACGCTCTACTCACAACATCCCGAGGTCCGACATGACAGCTGGAATGCAAAGGAGATCGTCCCGCCGAAATACCCCGAAGAGCCACACTTATCGCATGCGTCCAAGGCACCCGAAGTGCTGTTGATATCACCGGCTGATTCACCAGTGGCTCGAAAGCGATGGAATAGGCGATGGCTTATTATTGGGGGCGTCATTGCCGTGGTGGTCATCGTGGCAGCCGTTCTCGGTGGCGTCTTGGGAAGCAAAAACGGAAGTAAAGTCAAAGATTCGGCGTCAGACCCCTCCACAGGGTCCAACTCAACGACCACACCCGGTGCGCCATCCGGTACCGTTCAACCTCCGCAATTCGCACGTCAAGGGTCGCCACTTAGTGTGACGGCGAAGAGGAAGATCGATGGCGGAGTGGATATGCTCCTCTTCTACCAGGACAAGGAAGGCGAGATCGGCTACGCTCGTTGTGATACGACAAAAACTCTCCAGGGTGGATCATGCTGGAGGACGAATGGAAGCTTTGCATCGCATTCGACGGACAGAACACAGCTGGCAGTTACGAATCTCGTGTGGGAGACTCATTTCCAGGTTTGTTCCCCTTTTTTCTCATCGGCCATACTACTCGCTGACAGATAGTATGCAGGCGCAAACTCAACTGTTCTACACAGGCGGTGACGTCCGCCTACTCGGAACCAACATGAACGACCAGAGCGACCCGAGAGTTGTCGAGGACAGCATCAATAACGCGGCGTACACAACCGATCGGGAGAGTAGTCTCGCGGCCTATTGGCCGTGGCTTGTTTGCCAGAGCCCGAACGGTGGCCTCGTCCATGTCCGCAACAACCCGCCAGCTAATCTTAATCCCGCGTCCACCTGGGGATCAGCTGACATCGGTGTCACGGCCCTCGCTGGCACTAAGCTTGCCATGGTCCCTTTATCTACAAACTATACCAATATAGCCGGGAAGGGTGGCTATGGGGTGTTTTATCAGGGGACCGACTCGCGGTTGTCGGTTACCATCACGCATCTGAGCGAGATGAATTCCACTTATGTGCAGTCATGGCCAACTAGTGCGTTTTCCTGCGATCTGGCCGTTGAAGAGAGAAAGCTAATATCTGTTCCAGCTTTACCATCCATCACCATGCCCAAACGCGCTGCAATCGCCGCCTTCTCCGTCGCACGTCCAGCCGACACTCAACAGCGAGTCAATACGTACGTCCTGTACCTTGACTCCGCCTCTAATATTAATATGCTCTATACGGACTCTTCTTCAGGTTCTGCAATTTGGAGGACGTCCCAACCGGCTGCTCTGAGAGGCGTCGACTCAACCTCTAACATTGCCTGTCTCACCATGGCTACTTCGGTTCGTGATGAAGCAGGGAACGCGGTGATGCTAGAAGAAGCATCAGACGACACCAAGTGTTTTTTTCAGAAGGGAGGTGCATTGATGGAGGCGCGGCTTAATGGGCTGGATTGGATTGTGGAGACTATGTCGATCGCCAACGACACTGTGCCGAAAAAATCGAGCAGGTGAATATAATTTTGCAGATGGGTGTCTCTGTACGCCAGCTCTCAATGAATATCAGAGCTCTTCCCCGGGCGCTGAGTGGCCAACTCCGTCCTTACAGCAGGGAAGCCTGTATCCAGCAAGGAGCTAGAAATGCCCCGAGGGTCCGGCAGCCCCTTTTCCCTGGATCCGAACTCATCTAGAGTCCGCGGCTTCAGGTAAGCGGCTTTTCCCTAGGAATTCAGTTGCAAACCCTTCAAATCTACCGAATCCAGTGTGCAGCGTTTCTGACAATTTAGAGTCTCAGTGCCCCTCCCCTATTGGCTTGCCGCTTAGAGAATTTGCCACCCGGCGTAAGCACAAAGACCTCACGGGTTCGAGACAAGATGCAGGTAGAAAACGGATTTGGTTGCTTTCAGGAGGAGATAAGATTCTCCAGCCCTAAGCCCTCAAAGATGTCTAGAGCTGAGGGGGTGTGTCAGATATAACAGCCATTTCACCACCTTAAAATCGACACCACAAATTTCCCTTTACTTCTCCGGAACCGAGCAGCTACCGCCTGAGCCTGAGCCAAACTGAGTCAGGCTGAGCGGGGGGGTTACTGTTCTGGGCTGTCTCGGCTATAGTTGCCACAGTCTAAATGGCGGTGGAGTTGCGAGGACCCAGATTTGGGACCACCTATTATATCGTATTTCCTAGGCTACCTGCTCACCTCTCACCTACAATCTTCTAGTTTAGTAAATATTAAGCCTCTTGTAAAGTGACTATCTAAAGATTTATACATATGTTATTAGCCCTTCGTCTTATACTAAGTGATTTATTTGTTTTTCTTAATCTTAAAACCTCTCACGTAGAAGATCATCTCATCTGTTATAGCTATCACAATTTAGTTAGCTGGTCCACAGTAGCTAATACAGATGTTATGGAAGACGCTAGCGACGGCCCTGTCTACCTGTTCGGGCAGACAAAAGCGATAGATGTGCAGCTAGACGTCTATATCAAGGCGTCGTCGCCGTCACTGTCGACTACTAGTATTAATACTAGTAGTAGTACTTTTAATACAAACCCGATGCCTACACCTACATCTAATAAGAATTCCGTGGCAGTGATTAAGATAAAGGGTGGTGTGTATAATTTGATGTGGCTTATTTCTCTTTTAGTTAGCGCGGGGATGATTTTACGAGATTCATCTGCGATAACTTCGCTAGTAACCTAGCTACATGGTAATTAGGACCCATAATCTGCTTGCTCTATTCAATGTGACTGTTTTAACAATATCCGGACAGCAGCAGCAGCAGCCACCTGGAGGAGTAACTGGTAGCCAACAGGCCGGGTAGTGATGGGGATGCCCCTGGTAGGGTGAAAGGAGATCTACAACAGTCTCCGTACGAAGCATGTATTCTTCAGCTTTAGTGGGAGGTAACTCTTAAAAAGATGATTCGGGTCAGTCCCAGAGCGGTTTATTCCTCTGCAACTATACTTTATACCTTTTTTGAGGCAGATGAAGCTGCGCTCAGGTCTTTTGCCAAATGACGGAGTCGTTGCATCGGACCCTCCATATGAATGGCATGACGGCTAATGCGGCAGTTTTCCTGAGGCGACTTCGCGTTTCCGCGGGCGACAGAGGATCTTGCCATGCGGCGCCTTGGGCACACGCTGCAGTGGAAACCCAAATATGTGCCCCTCATCACATCGAGGTACAGCCTGGTGTACCAAGGAAGCCGGGGCAGGCAATAGAACTGCCACCAACACACCCTCAGGTGCTGAGACGGGGTTAGCGTCCCTTGGCCCTTTTCTGGTTGGACAACACGAGGGAAAGCTGGACCTGCAGATCAGCTCACCTAATATCAACATGGCAATTGGACGCCACTGCGAACAATACTTGGGCGACGATGCAAAGAAGAGGCATTTTATGAGTTGGAAGTGTAGGCACTTGATAGGTGGTGTGCTCGTGGTTGGTGATGCCCGACCTGAAGGGGACTTGAAATTGCGACTCAACTACTACTACTTGTCGGGTTTGGATCATCACCCCGATAGCTTTTCTCTTCCTTCTCTTTTCCCCCGTTGAGTGGGCTCTTTGTCTGCCTCGGCATCTCGAATCACTCCCGTTCATTATTTATATGGCTTTTCGGCTCGATATCTGGCTATGCGTCCCTGGAGTCCCTCAACTGTGGTTGCGTGCTGGATGTCGCTCGCTGCCGTCGGCGAGGCTAGCGGGCCGCAGCACAACCGAATCATCGCTTTGCAGCAGCCGGAACTGGCCCCTGAGCCAACCCCTGGGCCAAAACTCAGGGATATCGAGCTCAAGCTTCGGCGGCTAAGCGATCATGCCGGGCCCTGTCTTGATAACTTGGGCCTGGGCTAACACCTCAGCTGACGGACCGTGGATTCCGGCGGGCAATGCAAGGGCTCCGAGAGCTGTACCCGTCCCTCCACTGCACGACACCAGGTCGCTGTCAATCTTGCCGGCTGGAGCTCGGTCAGGGCCAATTGAACGACGTGCGAATTGTCACCGAAAAATACTGCTATTATTACAAATTTCCTCGGATAGTGTACCACGCCCTCATGTGCGACGACATCAAGCCTGGCTCAATCCCCCCGCCACGATCGATCTACCACAAACACTCTTCGCGTCCACGGCACCGCCGGGAAGAGACGAAGAGGCTCTCTCTTGGCAAGATGCCAAACCCAACCTCCAACCCACACCATCAATTCAACAAGGCTGCTCACCACCTAGGAAGCGACGTCCACACCCACCCCCGGCTTGAATCTCGAGTACACATCGCATTTGTTTTTCCACTTCTCCCGCCGCATGTTCACAGCCATTTGGTTGATGTCCTTGTATAACTGCAAGCCTTTGTCCCCTTGGTCGACCGTGACTTCGCCAAGTGCGTCAAAGTCCTTTGCGTTGTCTCTCCGCGCCATCGTAGCGTCGAACTTCCCAATGTGCAAATGAATAGGGTCGGATTTAGCGGCTTTGCGCGGCATATCTCTACGGCGGGTGTGGTTAGTGTTTGTTTGGGGTGGGTGGGTGTCTGGGAGGCAGGGAGAAGGGAGAAGGGGAAGAGGAACGTACGGAAGAAACAGATGCGCCAGTATTTGAGCATCTCCATGTTGTTGCCGCAGACGCAAGAGCGGCTAAGGCTAGAGCGAGGGCGAGGAGGGAGAAGAGCTTCATTTTTGCTGGGAGAGGTCTTGTCGCCTACCAAGACGGGAGGAGAAGGAGGGCTATTCCTAGGTTCTTATGCTAGGAGGACATCGCGGTCGCTTTGCTGCCCTCATCAACTCGGTCGCCACGCGGCGCCTTGGCATGTGTTTGCCGCGATACCGTCTTTCAACCATTCCCGAGCCCGTCGCACAACGTGCCTCTGTTGGCCGGAGAGGTTTGCGCTGAATTCCATCAATGCGAGATTAACAAAGAACGTAGCATATGGAGTTTCCTGCCATCCAAAGAATGATCCCCAACACCCGCAAGAGCCAAGGCCCTCTTGCGGAGACCAATAAGCTCAGCTGACGCCGGTGGTTTCTGGAAAGAACGACCCCAGTCGCGAGTGCCAATAGACTGCCCCCAACAGAAACGCTGGTATTTGATAGGGAATTGCTCCAGCATCGTGATCGTGGCAAAGAGCTGGGCGATAGTCTCCCTGTTATTGTTCTGCTTATACTAGATTTGTTTTTGAGATGGTGTAGGCCGGTGTTTATACTAAAGTGGTTTTAATGTAGCTGCGAAGACCTAGCCCCAAACCATGATCACATCTGCTAGTGACATGGCCCCTGCGTCGTCCAGAATTACAGCCTTTGCAACACTTAGGTTGTAGGTTGCACAGACACCTTCGCATGACAGATGAGGTGTCGTGCAGATCGCGTCAGCCTGCAGGATCACCCTCTCCAGGAGCTCCTATACCTTTGTTTCTAGGGCCACGGTCGCGTTTTGGCTTATTACCGCTCCCTTGCCCTTAAGGATCAAGGCCTCTTGGGAGATGAATTAGGCCTCCCCAATTCTCTACAGGCCTTCTGAAATGTAGCTGAGGACTTTCAGAACGCGATCAAGGCCTCTGGTGAGATAAAGCAGGCCTTAATGGCGTCACGGCAGGCATTTTCTAAGCTAATTTAAGCCTTTGGGAAAATTGAAAAGGTCTCATATGTGATATCTTAGGCCTTGCTATTTTAATCTAACATGTTAAAGAGTTTTCCCAATGCATTCTCACATAATTACCCTGCGGAATTACAGTGGAAATAGACAGAGGCTGGAGTACCAACAGACATTCTCTACATCAACACCACAGATTTGACGCGGACAGACACTGTTTTAGCCATGATATCTGTCTCCCATAGGTTATTAGCAGGGTCAAGGACCCTGAGCCGCTAACCCTCCCCAATATAGCGCCCGGGCCGAAATAGACTTGCCCCTGTGGACGCAGAACGTTGGAGGATGTTGCATTACTGTTAGGTACCCTTGGTAGCAGTGAGGTAATAAAATTAAGTTTGTTACTGCCCTCCCCTGTTATGGCGGCCGGGACAGGAGGGGTGGGTGGTGGTGGTGTTAAGCTAGCAGTAGCGGCAGAGTTGACGGCGTCGGCGACTGCAGTATCAGCAGCACAGGCAGCAGCGTTGGTGTCGGCAGCAGCGGCGATATAGGAAGTTGCAGAGGACGGCGGAAATATCTTCCAGCACACTGTTCCAGTTGTTCACGGCAAGGGCGCATGCAGTCTCGGCATCCAGCCCAGGAGTGTAGTTTACATAGTCCATTTAGACTGCTCTTCCCGTCTCGTCCAGTCTCTGAAAAAACAACTGAACACTGGTCAAGTCTGATGTTGGGTCGCATGTAAACGGGCTTGCCTGCCCTTCAGGCAGCCAGGATCTGCGGGATTATCTGGTTTTGGGGCGTGCTCTTCTGCTGGGCGAGTCTGACAGAGTTGGCCCTCTTGCCAGAAAACCGATTTGGACGGCTTTCTTCTTTAAATCGCCGGTTCCAAATTTTCCAGAGTGCTGGAACTCGGTGTTGGTGTTCCAGGCTTGGAACACACACCTCCAGAGCTTCTACCTAGGCTCCTTGAGCTCTTCTAGCGTTTCGGTGATCTGGATGCCGTTCCGGGTGGCGAGAAGGCGCAGGATATCGTCACAAATATGAAGGTGTAACTCCGACAAGTCTTCGACTTTGCTTAAGATAACCGGAATGCTGAGCTCAAGCCGGTATTCTCTTAAAACAACTTCAGCCGCCGCTTCAACGGCGGTAGCATTTCCAGCCCTAATCGCAGCAGCAGCAGCTCTTACCGCGGCAGCAGCTTCGGCTCGTGCAGCGGCATTTTGGTCATCAGCCATTTTGATTTTGACTCCTTCGGGCTTTCGTGTGTGGTAGTTGTTAGAATTTATCGGGGTCGGAAACTTGTATGGAAGAAGATTGCAGATGGAAGAAGAGAGCAGGTAGGAGAATAGTGAAAGCAGCTAGAAATCAGCATACCCCGCCACATCACCACAGAGCGAGCATCCTTGGACAGTGGGCCTCATGTAAAACTCAGATTGACACTACTATGTACTAGCTAGATACCTGTGTACCTATTCAGCTTGAATTTGTAATTGAAGATGTGATAACTGTGTAGTTCTCGGCCCTTTGCTCGTTTGGGGCATGATTATTAAAGTCCCGGTGCACAAATGTCTCCCTTCGGGATCCCGATGCATGAACAAAAATGCAAATCCTTCCGCCACAGCCTATCGAAGTTTTTTTCGTCGATGGTGGCACAGCTAGGAGCCCACCAATGCTGACTCTCTATCGAAAGAACTTCCACTGCTGCTATCGTCGTCGATGTCTGACTCCCCATCGTCTTGCTGACCGCTCCCCTTTGTCCGCTCACTACCCTCCCACTCAGTTTCGCCACTGTCGCTGTCTTCGTCGGTGGTGTCATCTTCAATCTGCGGGCGCCGGTTGAGAAGATTCTCCTCTATGAGCCGGTCAAAGTCGTCAGTGACTCTTGCGGTTCCGGGGTTGAGTGAGCCAAATAAGCTAGCAAGGTCGTTCAGGTCAAGGTGCTTGGTCTTTCTGTCGTTATCGCCCTCCATCAGGATGTCGCACTCTTGCTTCTTTGCTGTCTGGATGGCCATCATACGCTGGTCGATCGTGCCCGTGAGCATGACGCGAACGAAGTGCGTACGTTTCTCTTGCCCGATGCGAAGGACCCTGGCGAATGCTTGCTTCTCCATGGCCGTGTTCCACCACAAGTCGGCCAGAATGACCCGACTGGCAAAGGCCAGGTTCAGCGAGACACCACCACAGCGAAATCCCGAAATCTAGGGCACAGTTAGCTGGCCGTCCCAAATTTCAGATTGATAGCATTTGTACAAATACGCTGGCCTCCTTCTTGGCTTGAAAGTCAAGAACTGCTTTATCCCGTTCCTCCATTTTCATAGTGCCGAAATGGTAGAGAAACCCAATATCCTCGTCGAAGAGCTTGCGGCCAAGGATCTTGCCGAAGACTCGCCATTGAGTGAAAACTGCAAAGTGTTAGACACAGCACCGTACTATCCCCGGGGGAGACTCACCGATGATCTTCTCGTCGGGTGCCTCCTTCTGCCATTGTCTAATGTATTTCATGACAATATCAATCTTCGTGCTGCCGGTGACAGACAACTCTTGTTGTTTGTCGTTGAGCTCCAAGAACATGTTCTCGTACTCTGCCTCGGGCTGGATCAGGTTGATGTCGTCGCCATATTCTCGCGTATCCTTTTGCTGCCGCTTTCGCTTCCCGAAAGCATCACGGTGACCCGGAGCTACAGGCACGTCGACCTGGGACGAGGCGTCATCGTCCACTCCATGAAGGTCGATAGGCGTCAGGTGCATGCGCCGAACTTTGGATCCGCAGGCAGGACAGTTGATATGGTCCTCGCCTGTTGAAATCATTGCTTCGTCCAGGTTCTGTTGGAAGCAACCTGCACAGAACACATGCCCACACTGTTGAGACACAACCTCATGTTAGCCTATCGGCCACGGCCTCTCGCCCTCTGAAACATACCCGGCTCAAGTGTGCATCCTCTGATAAGTCGTGACAGAACCGGCAGAGGAGCGCTCTCTCATCATCGGAGCTACGCTCAATGCTTTGGAGTACCGATGATATTTTGGGAACTCGGGCTACCCGATTCAATGCTTGGGGACGCATAGCTTCCACTCTGGTCCGTTGTCTGTAGTATATCTTCAGCTGCTTGAGTAGCACTGGGGATATCTCGTGAACACTCTCTTCCAAACCGTCGATGATCTTTTTGAACTCTTCGGTTCCCCAGTAGCGGCGATAGAGCCTGTCTCCAAGAAACAGGTGTGCTGTCATCTGCCTCAGAGCCATGATCAGAGTGAGCAGAGTGAAAAAACAGCCCTTCTCGTTTTTCTTCTCGAGAAGTTCGTTGACCGTTTCGCGAAACATTCGCTCTTGGTTCCTACACGATACTTAGTCAACATTCACACAGTTAGCAGAGCGCCGACAAACCGATAGATGATATCCTCTTCGGGTGACATCATCACCCATTCATCGATGGTAGGGTATGGCTTCGGGATTTTCAAGATAGGTTTGCCTAACAGCAGGTCCGATGATTTTCTGGCGCTTTGTGAGTAACTTGGATGCTTGTTACAGGTTGGCGACTTGATAATTACCTCTGGATCATTACGTGGGCCGCTATCTTCTGAAGTAGCTGCTGGTTTTTCTCTTTCTATAAAGATACGTTAATGTCAAAATGTGTGTCCAATGCCTGCTTGCTGTTTGTCACCTGAGAGACATCGCCTTACCTTCTTAGCCTTGGTGAAGATTTCGGAGTAGTTCTCAAACTCCTCTGTTCTTTCGAGCCCAATGAATCGAAGGTAGGAGTACATTTCTTCAAGAATCAGATTAGTGTCGCATCGCAGATTGCCAGATGCGGAGCGTTTTCTCACCGACGAGCCCGTTGTGGATGGGGGTTCCCGTTATAGCCCACCTGTACATTGAAGTGAGCCTCGCGCATGCTGTGGAGGCTGCCGAAGGTCAGTGTATGCGTCCACGTACACAGGAAACCAGAATGGGATTACTAACTTAGCCCCGACCGATTTTTGATGAGATGGGCCTCATCGAGAACGACGCGGTGAAACTGAATTCTGAACAGCTTCCCGATTTGCTCAGATACCGCCTCGGACCACACTTCATCCGTGAGCTCTTTCTCTTCGAGCTTCTTGAGAGTCTTGCGACCTGGGTAATCGGCACGGACTGCATGATACGTTGTCAGACTAAAGTCAGTAAATGTCAGCACTCTCCTCCCAACCGAACGCCATATCGGTAATCATAGGTAACAACAGCACCTACATGATTTTGAATGTCTTCCACTTGCTCTCCGGGATGTTAGAGTTGCCACCCTTGTATATGCAGGCTTCATCAAGTTCGGTCTTGTTCTCGATCTCGCGTGCCCAGTGCGCAATAGCTGCAGGCGGGACTACAATCAAAGTCGCTATCCTGCCAGCCGCGATATCTGCTTTGGTAGGAGGGTTGTTCGCCATGCACGTCAACACCATTAGTGTCTTGCCAAGCCCCATCTCGTCGCTCAAGATCCCCCCGTGTGGACCGTAAGGGGATAGCTCTCTGCCAATCATCCAACTTGCCCCGAGAACTTGGTGGTTGAATAGCAGGGTGTCGATGTCGCGCACATTCCACTTCGCGTCTGCGACAATGGCTTTGCTCTCCTTGTTCTCAACCATGCATCCCGCCCACCCAAACGAAGACTTCGCCTGCTGCAATAGCTTCGCCTGTCCCCTAGTTTCGCTCGTCATTTTCATCCTGGCGAGGCCCCGCAAACCAGGTTCGTCCAAATCGGGGGCATCTTGTCCCGGGAACAACATGGGGAATGTTTGGAACTGTTTCTTGAGACGCGACCTGTCATTCAGCATCATAGCGCCCGGGGTAAGGGTGTCTCGCATGATTGCTAGGGCGCGGAGGGGATCGTTGACTCGCATTTTCTTCATCTTGTTTTCTTCTTCCCGTGCTGTGGCCCGTTCTGCAGCATTCTTCTTCCGTCTTTTCACGCTTGCCCGCGCCTCTGAACGTTCATCCATGCGCTTCCTCTTGGTGAAGTTAGTGATGACCTGTTGATGCTTCTCGTATTTTTTTTGCCACCATTCTCGGGCAGTCATGATAGGAAGCGACCGTTTCCTTGTTGTTTTGATCTTCTCTTCAAGCGCCGCGATCTTCTGGGTGATTTCTTGGAGCTCCACTGGCGGGTTCTCCTTGGTGCTGAAGTCCACCCCCTCGAACTTGAATTGTCTGAGCAGCCTTTTCCTTTGGATCTTGAGTATTTCCAGCTCATCATTCATGTCCGCAATACGTTTCTGCACTGTTTCGACCATTGCGGTAGCTGAATCGACTCCTTTAGACGGACCTGCTCGTGGCTGCACTCGCGGCCGAGACCGGGGCGCTTGGGCTCTGCGGCGACGTCGGGGGCTCTCATCATTCTCGCCATCTGAAAGCTGGTCCAAGTCATCCGCCTCGAAGTCCTCGTCATTGCCCTCGTCTGCATGTTGGTCTCGGTACTTCTGGACCTGTCGCATACTGAAGATTTCCACCTCAGCCTCAGTCTTCACCCTGGATCCGGTGCAAACGAGAGGCATATCGTCTGGGAGATGCATTCCGAAGTTGTGTTTGCCGGACTTTTCCGTGAACTTTGCTTTCACATCCTCTGGAAGCTCCTTGGGATCAACCACAACAAGATCATCGTCGTCGTCGACTGCTTCCTCGAGTTTGATCGCAGGATCGACACCGGCCTGGCTGCGGGCTCCTGTTGGCCTATCGTGGTTTCGAATAGGGATGCCGTTGACTTGGTCATGGGTTGTCCTCCGATTATGATCACCGACGAAGAGACTGTCCTCATCGCTGTCACTGCTGTCCTCTTCATGGTTAGACACGATGGGTGATCTCTCGGGTAGGGTTACCGGGCGACGACGAGACGCATAGGTGAGCAAACTTAGGCTGTCGCCATCATCGACGGGATTATGATCTCTGCCAGGGGTTGCTATGGGTGAGGCCTCGGTGGCCGTGCTTCCAAGGGCCGGGGTGTCGGTATCCCTTTCCCGACCGGTTGTGGAAGGACAGTCAGGAAAAGCGACTCGCTCACCCAGCCTGTTGCCGTGCTCTTCATCGCGGTGCTCTCCTCCTAGGGGCTTTGTGTTTTCCGCGCCGGTGATGGCATCGCTGGAGAGCAGTTTGTAGATGTCGATTTCTACTTGATTATCGCTACCGGCATCAAGAGTGATGGGAGTGCCCGTTTCAATCGGGTTGCCGGGCACAGGTCCCAGGGAGCTGCCCTCGCCCAGATCGTCGAGTGGAAATTCCGTCGCTGGTGTAGAGTCGAATGTAGGGACTGCATTGCCAGATGTCTGGCTATTGGTATTTGTGATGGCTTCACCACTACCGGCTGATGATTGGGTTTCTGGAGCAGCGGCGGCAGAGCTCACGGGAGCGACCATGTGTATCGGACCGCTAGGCACAGGCCCCGAGGATCTGCCTTCGCCCGGATCCCCGAGTGAAGGCTCCATGGTTGATTTTGCTGCTTGGGGAGTTACGAAAAAAATGAGAGATGCATTGATTGCCTTGAAGTGTTGTTTTGAACTGCTTCAAAATATTGGAAACTTCTGCTATGCCGGTGGTCAGTTATCCGAAACTCAGAAGAATATGTGATTCAAAAAACATGGGTTCAAAAATCAAGCAATACGAGATCAAGAAAGACAAAAAACGATGAAGTGGATGTCTCAACGTGACCCACGAACGATGAGAGCGTGTAAAGTCGCAGAAGGCTTACTGAACAGACACTAGATACCTTGGAAAGAATCAGGATGGATTCTCAGGAAGGAGAAGTTGGCGAGGAATGAGAGCACAACACGATAAATGTGCGGGAGTTTATCGGAAGATGCCGTTCATATAGCCCAAAGTCGGAAAGAGCTTGGTAGAATCGACTTTGGTTAGACCGGAGAAGGGCAGAAGCACATGATGCTTGAGATATTGAAGAGAAGTGCAGAAGCGGGCTGGCTGGTGCAACTAGTGACGACGGAAAAAGGTTGTCATGTGTTGGACTGGGAAGGAAGACTACAAGCAAGCCACGCCTCGACTTTTTGAGGTAGAGGTGCAGAGTAGCTGCAGTGGGACAGCCGAAGGGAAGAGCAACAGATAAGAATGGCAGGGTACAGTGATAGAGCCTTGAATGTGTGAAGCTCAAGACTTACCTCAAGAGATATGGGCTAAAACTTGGTGTCTGACGATGGAGAGCGGACAATAGTGGGACTTCTCCGGATTGAGAAGTACTGAAGTCTCACGGTGTCTAGTCGGCCGAGTTGGATGATGTGAGGCAAGCAGCAGATGCCCCAGCTTGAAGAAGAGAAGCGTGGTTGGTGATGAAAAGATGACGGAATAAGTTGTGAGATCCGGGACCAAGTCTTGCTGAAATAAAGACAGGCGCCGCGGCAACGGAGTGTATACCTCGTGGTGATGGCAACCGAGGTATTGTGGTGATGGAATGTGGGAGTTGCAGGTTGAGAGGAAGAGGGAAGGCCGAAGTAGATGCAGGCTTTTGAAAAGAACAAGTGGGCGTGGTGGAGATGGAAACTGGGATTTCTGAGTTGTTGGAGGGAGAGTTGAAAAGTGGAAGGTGTGCGTCAAGAGCTGGGAGATGAATTAGATATTCGGAAGTGAGAGTGATGAGTACTAAGAATGAAGCTGGGCAATTGCGCGGGCATGGGAGATTTGAAGACGAGATCGCTCCTGAGGTGGAGATATCTTACCTGAGCTCACGCCCGATGTTTATGCGGTGTCGGGGTTGGATCGCCACTGCCGTGTCTGCTTGCTTGTACGGGTACTTGGCATACGCGGAAGCCCGGTTTTTGGCTGATGAACTGTTGATCCGAGATGAATCAACTGGCTCGACCACAGCCAAAGATCTTGAAGGCGGCGGCAGTGATTATATGAGCAGATAGTTGTATGGATCACAGCTGTGAGAGCACGAGAAGTTGCTGCCCTGGTTCGAGCACGCGATGGATGAAGAGAAACAGATTGGCTCGCTCCGTGGCCGGCGAATTCAAAGATGGCCATAATTTTATAATGGTAAGGCTCCAAGTTCGGATCTGCCAGACTACAGGTGCAACTCTGGTTTTATAGGTATTCAATCTTTCATCCAAGGCAGGTACCCAATTTCAGAGATTCGACAACCTGGACGTTTTGATCCCATGTTGAGGGCCCGCATTATTTCTTGACATGCAACCACACATGTGGCTACCCAATTAAAGCTTCTAATGTTGACCACCTGGCTGGTTTTGCTAGGGGCTGTGATGAAATGTGAGCTGATGTTCAATCCGATTTACGTAGATTGGTGATTCTTGTCATGTCAACACTGCCTTGTGATTACTCGAGCCCGGAATACTGACAGAGTCAAGCCTTATTAGAATATCTTCCACCATGTTCGTTCTGGCCAAATGCCTCCCAGACTGGTGTGGGCTGCATCAGTATGCCTGGAGAGAAGAGGTTGTTGTCGTGGTTGTCAACCCTAACCCCCACCACGGCCGTCTTGGCATCTCCACAGTCCCACACCAGCTTTGGTGGGGCAAACGGCAGAATTCCTCTCCGCCAAATATTTTCCATTCTGCTCCGTTGCGACAGCGACAGACCGAGTTAAAGCCCGTCCTTGGTGCAATTCCTCGAACCACACGAAATCATGCCTGCAAACGGCGCCAAGAAGGGCGGCGCCGGCCGCGCCAAACCAACCCAGGCCAAGACCGAGGCCCGAACTCTGAAGAGGAAGCGAGTGAACGACGATCTCGAGAAGCTGAAGAAGGCAATCGACGAGCTTGTGAGTCCAGCCTCCAATGTTTCGCTGTCACTTCATTCTCTAACCGCGACCGCAGGATCCCAAGTTCCCAGACCTCCTAAAATTCACCGATCTTCCCCTCTGCGAAGCGACCGCCTCCGGCCTGCGCTCCTCCCACTTCGAAGTCCTCACCGATGTTCAGCGAGCCGCCATCCCACTTGCCCTGAAGGGGAAAGACATTCTCGGCGCAGCGAAGACAGGCAGCGGCAAAACACTCACCTTCCTCATCCCCGTTCTCGAGGCGCTCAACCGCGCACAATGGACCGAGTACGACGGCCTCGGGGCCTTGATCATCAGCCCCACCCGTGAGCTTGCGGTGCAGATCTTCGAAGTCTTAAGGAAAATCGGCCGCAAGCACAGCTTCTCGGCTGGTCTTGTCATTGGAGGCAAGAATCTGAAGGAAGAGGCGGAGCGATTGGGGCGGATGAATATCCTCGTGTGCACACCCGGCCGCATGCTGCAGCACTTGGATCAGACGGCAGGCTTCGATGTCGACAACCTCCAGGTTCTGGTTCTGGACGAGGCGGATCGAATTATGGACATGGGTTTCCAGTCAGCAGTAGACGCGCTCGTGGAGCATCTCCCCAAAAGCCGACAGACACTTCTTTTCAGCGCAACGCAGAGTAAGAGGGTGTCTGACCTGGCTCGTCTAAGTCTGAAAGACCCCGAATACGTCTCGGTGCACGAAGAGGCTGACTCGGCGACCCCCTCCAACCTCCAACAACACTATATCGTCACGCCTCTCGTGGAGAAGCTTGATACCTTGTGGGGCTTTCTGCGCGCGAACCTCAAGAGCAAGATCATTGTCTTCTTGTCCTCAGGCAAGCAGGTTAGGTTCGCGTTCGAGAGCTTCAAGCGGATGCAGCCCGGTATTCCACTGCTGCACCTTCACGGGCGGCAAAAGCAAGTGGCGCGCATGGAGATCACATCCCGATTCACATCCGCAAAATACGCCTGCCTCTTTGCTACGGACGTTGTCGCAAGAGGTGTAGACTTCCCGGCCGTCGACTGGGTCATCCAGGCGGACTGCCCAGAGGACGCCGACACATACATTCATCGTGTTGGGCGGACAGCCCGGTACGAGAGCAAGGGCCGAGCAGTCCTATTTCTCGACCCCAACGAGGAGCCATTCCTGAAGCGACTTGAGCAGAAAAAGGTTCCGATACAAAAAGTCAACGTCAAGGAAACCAAGAAGAAGAGCATAGTAAATGAGCTGCAGAGCATGTGTTTCCAGTCACCAGATCTCAAGTACCTGGGGCAGAAAGCATTCATTTCCTACACACGATCAATCTTCTTGCAAAAGGACAAGGAGGTGTTCAAGTTTAAAAATCTAGATCTGGACGCATACGCGGCAAGCCTCGGCCTCCCGGGTACACCACAAGTCAAGTTCCAGAAGGGAGAAGACGTCAAGCGGCTCAAGAATGCCTCGCGCGCTGCCATGTCCAGCGGCTCCGAAAACGACTCGGACGGCGAGGGGAAGACGAAAAAGAAGCCCGAAGTCAGGACAAAATACGAGAAAATGGCCGAGCGTCAAAACCAGGACGTTCTCTCCAGCCATTACCGCAAGCTACTCGGCGACGAGGCAGAAGACAACGAGGACGACTTCCTCTCCGTCAAGCGCGTCCTCGACGACGACGAGCTCGACAACACTGCAGGTACCGGTGCCGCGGGCACCCACGTCATGCCCAAAACCATCACCCTCGGAAAGCAAGAGCTCATCATCGACTCCAACCGCCGTGAGAAGATGCTGCGCTCCAAGAAGAAGCTCTCCAAATTTATGGACCAAGGCCAACGCCTCGTCTTCGACGACGACGGCATCGCCCATCCCCTCTACGAGCTCCAGAACGAGGATGACTTCAAGCAGGAAGGCCCAGCCGACCAGCTCCGCCGCGAGTTCGTCGAGTCCGAGGCCACCAAGGTGCGCGAGGCCGATGTCGACGACAAAGAGCACGCGAAGCAGAGGAGGAAGGACAAGCGCGACAAGCAGAAGGCGCGCGAACGCGACGAGCTCGCCGGGGAAGTGGGCGCGGGCATGCCTCAGCTCGAGGCAGGCGACGGGGCCACGGCAGAAGATGCACTAGCGCTGCTACGCTCGCTGCCCATTGCCGGGCAAGACTCGATGAGTAGCTCAGAAGACGAGGAGCAGGAGGAGCCGCCTAAGAAGAAGAAGTGGTTCCAGGATGACTCAGAAGAGGAGGAGAGGAAAGCGAAGAAGCAGAAGAGGGGCGGGAAGGTTATTGAGATGGATCATGAGCCTGATAACCTAGAGGATTATGAGGCGTTGGCGGCTGGGTTGTTGGAGGACTGAGCTTGGTTTGCTGTGAGCATCATTTTGTAGATAGATACCTCAATACCACCCTCTGTTGTGATGCTAACTGGCTATGTGGCTACATCATTTCCGTGAGACTGTTTGAGACACAGTTTTCCGACATCCTTGGACAGAGTTTGTGACGAGAGGAGAGCAAACCCATCTCGCCACGCTTCCGGTCCACCCTACATAGTTTCATCCACTCTATCATATCGTGACACAACAAGCTGCACAACACTTCATGTAAACCACACATGATAAACTGTACCGCATTGCTTTCATCTGACAAAAGGCTTTTCAACATCAAAGCTCAATATGTATATCTACAGTCAACTGACTCGAGGAACGCTTCACGGGTATCGTAACGTTCTTCCCACATCCCATTTCCCTCCAAATCTCCTTAAACGCCGAAATCGCATGACAACTGTATAATGGTCTCCAAAATGGCAGACCGTAGAGAGAAAACCCCAACAACTCACTGCCACGGCCTCCACGAGGTACCCTTCTCCCTCTGTTCATGTTCGTCTGTCGCCGGCCTCCTGGTCACCGACTCGAAGATGTCGAATACCTGGCCATACATCCTGACCCGGTAAAAACACGTGTGGTCCGCCCCGTGGTTGCTCTTGGCGCGGATGAGCACGGTATCGGTGGCGGCCTTGAGTGTTTCGACTAGCTGCTCAGAGAGCCGATGAATGTGGGCACCACCGGTGGCGGATTCGTATTTGTACACGAACTCGCCGATCTTGATGAGATTGTTTGTCTGCGCCAGCTTATCGTGCTTATTCCCCTCGCTGTAGGTGCGTGGGAATGTTACTGCAGCCCAGTCCTTGACTCTGTCTCGTTGGGGTTCGATGACGTCCGCCCAGATCTCCACTTCCTTGGGCATCGCGTCCGGGTCGTTTGTAGCGGCGGGGTTGATGTGCTCGAGAACAATGTATTCTGGGATCACGAGGTTTGCGACCTGGATCCCGAGGTCCGCTGGGAAGGTATGGTTATTGGAGCCGCTGATAGCGGCGCACCAGCAATTGCCAGCTTCATCCCAGGGAGTCAGGGCAGCGTGGCCTTCCTTCATGAATTGCGGCTTTTTCGAGTTCTGGTTAAATCGCCAGGAGCCAACCCTGGGCTTCCCCATCTTAAGGGTCGGCGAAGTGAGGGACACATCGATGGTGGCGCCGTTTCCGAAAGCGAAATGATTGACCCTGCTCTGCAGCTCCATATCGAGAGCGCCAGCGATGCCATTCTTTGCTGCATGCTTGAGTTGAAGCTTGCTGATGGCTTTGTTCACCATTTTGTCCACGAGCTTTGTGACTTCGGCCTCACTCATGCCCTTGGGCGTTTTCGCCGATGCCTTCAGCTTAGTGACATCATCGACGACTGACTTCACCGTTGTTTTGATGTCACCCAAGGCCCCATCCATGGCCTTTTTCTGCTTTGCCAAACCCGCCTCGAGCTCACGAACGAATTCGTCGCTGGAAACTACGTCTGATGGGAGTTTATCCTTGATGATGTTGTCCAAGTTATCCCCCAAAAGATCGACGACCTTCTTCTCGTTCTTTTTCAGCCAGGCTTCCCAAGATTGAGCTGTTGGTTGTGCCGGCCCAACCGGGAATTGTTCTTTGAGGGATTTCAGCTGCCGCTCTGCTATCCTGGAACGATCATCGAGAGTGAAAATGGAGTCATCTTCTTGGATCCGATCCTTTATTGCGTGCCAGAACTCGCTATCGATCACTAGTTTCCCGGTTCGGTCTCTCTGCATGTGAATCATGCGAGGGAGAAGGGTTTTTAGGTTTTCTCGGGCACTTGGTGTGAGGTTAGAAGGGTCTCTTAGGAAGTCGTTGAGTCTGTCAAACTGCTCGTCTGACAAAACCGGGGGCGGAGGTAGAACATGACCGAACTCGGCCGATCGGAGGTAAGCGAGTATCGGAAGGACGAGCAAAGCAATCGCGATGATTTTCAGGATGTTCCAAGGCGTAGAAATACGCTTTATGCCGGGCCAGACGGAGTCCCCTCCATCCAGCTCCTCGGTTGCTTGCGAACTGATGGAATGGTCGTCGTTGAGCAGGACGTCATCGGGGTGAGGTTCGTTGCGATGTGTAGGGTCGTCGGCGCCATCATCTGGTTGGCGATTTCCCTTCTCTGGTCTCGCACGCCTCCCAGCCATATCATGTTGCCGACTGGGATTGCGGTCGCCATCTTGTCCCAAGTCGGCCTGGTTAATCCTCCCCGGCAGCCCCGGTCCGACGGGCCGCCTAGGAACCTCGGACACCGGTGGGGGGAGTGAGCGCGGTTGGGCAGTCGACTTGTTGGGTCGGAGCTGAGGGACGAAGGCAGCGGCTGGGTCGGCTGGCCCAGGACCCTGGGTCTGGCGCAACACTTCGGGTGGCTGTAAGGCCGGCGGAAGTGCGGGCGGGGGCGCTCCTCTGCCTCCTGACGCATACGGCTCTGGCCGCGGTCGTGGTGCAATGGGCGGTGGAGGGCCACCCGGCGTTGTATTTCCGCGTTGTTGCTGCTGGCGCGTGGCGTGGGTGACGCCTGTTAGGTTTGAGCCTGTTGGTTTTGAGCCGAGATTGGCTCTGCCGTAAAGATCATCTTCTTCTTGCCAGCTCCGGGCGGTACCAGGGACGGGTGGTTGAAGGTTTCCACCTGTGGTGCCGGCTGGGGTCATCGGTGCTCGACCGAGGCCGGCAGTCGCGGGAGCCGAAAGGTTTGACCGAGATTCGTCCACGGCCTGCTGGGTTCTCTTCCGCGCGGACTCCAGGTCTTTCGCACGTCGTTGCGCTGCCTGCCGCTGGGCCTCAGCGAGCCGCTCTCTTCTTTGTTGAGCTTCTCGCTCAATTCTTTCTAGGTCCTCTTCTGCCTCGTCCTCGTCGTTCCTCCTCCTCTTACGCGCAGCCTTTGCGGCCTCCATCTGTGCGGCTTCCATGTCAGCAGCTTCTTTGGCTCGCTTCGCAGCAGCTGCCAGGTCCTTGCGCCGCTGTGTTTGGGCTGTCTCTTTTCGGTTTTCCGCAACCGGGTTTTCGATGCGACCGCCAGGTCTGTTGTGTGGTTTTTCTCGGGTTCCAGCTTGCCTCTGCGGAGCTTCCTCAGCTTCAGCATCTTCACCGTCGGATTCCATCACTGCTTCCTCGGCTTCCTCCATGGATTCATCAGAAATTTCCTCCTCAACTTCCTCCTCGATAGTATCATCCCCGGCATTGTCATCGACATTGTCCTGAGCCAGTTCATCAACTTCATCGTGGGGATCTTGGACGACATCGACTTCATCCGCTGGTGCGCCGTGGTCAGACTCTATGGCCTTCCTGGCAGCCTCGCGGCGACGGGCCGCGGAGACTCGGTTGTCCTTCCTGACCTGCTGGAAGACCTGGGCTGCGGCTGACGAGATCTTGCCGTCGCCGCCGACCGAGGATCGATCAGGAAGCTGCGTCAGAGGCGACCCGTAGGAAATGCTGTACTTTGCCAGCAAGGGCGACCTGATAGTATCGAGCCGGCGCGGGTCTGAGCTTCGTACAGAGGATCCTGAGGGAGACCCTCCACGAATCGACCGGGTCGGCGTCCCAGCATTGGGGCGCGATGCGCGCGGAGGCATCACGGCAGTCAACTCGCGCTCTTGGTAAAAGTGCCTGGATTGTGGGATCGCAAGATCTAGCTGTTGCGATTTTGCGACCAAAATGAGTGAGCTAAGATGATCGTTAGCCATGATCCCCATTTCTCAGATAAAAGCAGCGGTGAGTCGAGTCAAGCATAAACATAAAGTGAGCTGAGAAAAAGTGCTGTGTCGGCCGAAATGACAAGCGATGATGCTGTTGCCGCGCAAAGTAAGGCAGAAGGGCAGGTTCAGTGAGCGCAATGGAAGTGGTTGTTTACCTTGAGCTGGAGGTTGAGCTCTGACCTTTTGATCCCAAGTTTGCGATTCTTGAGCTCGTCACAACACACACGCTGCGCAACAATAACAATGCGCGGACACAGTCGACGAATGAATAGCCACAATAGGATGCGAAGCAGCGATGCGCTATTCCATGGCGAAGATTTCGAGGTTCCTAAGTTCGGGCGGCGACTTGACAGCGAGGTCGAACAACTAAAACCAGGTACGCGCAGAAAGCCGCGACGGCGGCCGTGTGCATCCCTCGCTGGAAGAAGGCTCTTGTTTGATGGCTGAAAACGGCCTGTTTTCTTTGAGGCCTAGGACAGACAGTTCTTTCATGACGGTGTTGAGGGATGCATTTCTTTATGCCCACGAGGACACCGGAATTCGGGTTCGACGCGTATTTTTCGGAGACGCTTTGGAGGCTCTTCGCTTGCTGCCCAAGGTCTGTGCTGGCCATCCGCCTCGTCGACGATCCCTGCCACCTACCCCCCGGATTTGCGGTGGCTGGACGCGTTGAGTTGTCCAAGGTGTGCTGTCACTGGATGACTCAGCATTTCCGCCCAGGTTCCGCCCAGGATCCGCCCACCAGGCTTGAACCCCACGTGCCCACCACAGAGACGGCATTTTCGTTGTTTCGTTTCTCACGGATTTGGAGAAGATGCAAGGATGCGAGAAGCTTCTTGCAATTCAGTGGTTCCGCGAACGAACAATGAGGTTACCACTTCCATCCCGTCCGAACTGCATATAATTCGGTAATAGAATTCTTTGCAAAGTTCAGTTACGTTGATGGAGCTGAAGCTGGAGCTCGCAGGAGTTCGTTTGCTCCTCCAGCTATGTGATGCTTGCCACCTTGACAGAGCCGGGTCGAACGTGCTCACATTTTCCCGCCGCTTTCGTTGCTCTTTGCGTCTATACTATTATTTGTCTTACACCGTAGGAGCTGAAAGCTCCGCCCGTGAGGGCAAGCGGTCCCTCTACTGCTAACTATCTTTGCGTCTATACTTGCGAGCCATTCCAGCCTTTAGCACCTATTCTGCAATTCAAGCAACGTTGCAGCATTTGAATCGCCCGACCATGCTACCTTTGCCCTGGAACCTTGTCCTGGCGGTGGGCATCGATGGATGTGCAGTGCTCCAAGGCGGGGTCACTGTTTCCCCACGGCACCTCAGCTCACCGACTAGCGAAATTCGATATGCGACACAAGGGTAGGCGCAGATCTGGTAGAAACCATTTCGTCACGCTGTTCTCCTAACCGCCAGGGGACCGAGTCGACTCCAGACCTTTCAATCGTCTCTATTCTCGCCATACCGAAAATATCAACCTACCTGACATTGCGTTGTTATCTTCAGAAACCCCCAAATCACAAAAGATGGCCGTGGGAACCGTTCTGATCACCGGGTAAGCCATTTTACCAGGAGTCCCCTAAACAAATCGTCAGGCACATGCGCGCAAGCGACGAAACCCCCGCCAACATTGACCCCTCGATCCGCCACGGGCAAAAGCTCGCAACCTTGACTGACTGACGTATCCAGAGGCACCGGCTACATTGGGTCGTTTACCACGCTCGCGCTTCTTGAGAACGGCTACAATGTCGTGATTGTTGACAACCTCTACAACTCGTCCAAGGTCGCCGTCGACCGCATCGAGCTCATCTGCGGCAAGCGCCCTATTTTCCACGAGGCCGACATCACCGACGAGGCCGCACTCGATCGCGTCTTCGCTGCGCACCCTGAGATTGACAGCGTCATTCACTTCGCAGCGCTCAAGGTAAGCTCAATCCCGCCTGTGTGGTCCCGAGGCAAGATTGGTGCGTCTGCTGTACGACACTCTGCTAACCATCGGTCTCAATCGGCTACAGGCGGTCGGCGAGTCTGGCGAGATTCCGCTCGAGTACTACCGCGTCAATGTCGGCGGGAGCATCACGCTGATCCGCTGCATGGAAAAGCACAATGTGGCCAACATTGTTTTCTCGTCGTCGGCCACTGTCTACGGAGATGCCACGCGCGTCCCCGGTATGATTCCGATCCCGGAACACTGCCCAATCGGCCCCACAAATACCTACGGCCGGACAAAGGTCATGATCGAGAATGTTATCACAGACCAGGTCGAGGCGCAGCGAAACAAATGCAAGAAGGCTGGAAAGGAGTTCAACGCATGGAACGGTGCCCTTCTCCGGTACTTCAACCCCTGTGGCGCTCACCCCAGCGGCATCATGGGTGAGGACCCGCAGGGCGTGCCGTTCAACCTGCTTCCCCTCCTTGGCAAGGTGGCAACGGGTGAGCGGGAGAAACTTTCGGTCTACGGCGATAGTAAGTTTATCTCGGTGGTGGGGTAAGCAATGCGGGAGCTAAAATGGCTACACAGACTACGCCTCGAAGGACGGTACTTGCATCCGCGACTACATCCACGTCCTCGACCTCGCCAGCGGGCACTTGGCCGCACTGAACTACCTTCGGGAATACAAGCCTGGTGTCAAGGCGTGGAACCTTGGATCAGGCCGTGGAAGCACAGTGCTTGAGATGATCAAGGCCTTCAGCAAGGTCGTGGGGCGTGATCTCCCTTACGAGATTGACGATCCTAGGCCCGGAGATGTCCTGGATCTTACGGCCGACCCTTCGCTCGCTAACAAGGAGTTGGGTTGGAGGACAAAGCTGACGCTGGAGAACGCGTGTGACGATCTGTGGCGCTGGGTGAATAACAACCCGAGAGGCTATCGACAAGACCCTCCGGCCTCCTTTCTCGAGGCTCTGAAAGCCAACAAGGCATGATGTGTCTACGGAGTGACTCGAGCATCATGCGTTTCGCATGTTTTAGCTGTATTCTAGAGGCTACTACTTCGTCTGATTGAGCTAGAGCCGCCTCTAACTAGATCTTGAGCAAGAGCTTGCCCGTGCTCCGTCTTCCCTCCAGGTCCGAGTGAGCTTGTCCAACGTCCTTCAGCGAATACGTCTTGTGGACACCGATATTCAGCTTTCCACTCTGAATCAGATCAAAGAGCTCCTTCGAGTATTGTTCTGACTCCTCCTTGGTGACAATATAGTTGAACATGACAGGCCGCAAGAGTTTGATATTCTTGGCGCCGAGCTTGAGAAGATCAACAGGGGGAACAGGACCCGACTACATCAGATTAGCAGGCAGCAGCTGCCATGATCACAGGGCCACTTACAGCGTTGCCGAAGACAATCAGCGAACCCTTCCGGGCAATCATCTCAAGATCGAGGTCGAAGGTCGCCTTGCCAACGCCATCAAATATGACATCAACGCCGTGGCCGGAAGTGATCTCCTTCACACGGGCCGCAACGTCGTCATTCCGAGTGTCGACAACCCAGCCTGCACCGTTCTTCCGAGCAATCTCACATTTCTCAGGGCTGCCCGCCGTCCCAATGACCTTGGCACCCATTACCGACAGGATTTGCACAAGTAAGGAGCCAGTCCCGCCTGCGGCCGCGTGGACGAGCGTCCATGGCCCCTCGCTTATTCCGAGTTCCTGCTTGATGCCTCCGGCTTCTCGGACGAAGGTCAGCGCCGTCAGGCCCTGCAGCAACGAGCTGGCCGCCTGTTCGGTGGTGATTCCATCAGGCAGGTGTATCGCTTTCGTCGCGGGGACAGCCGTCAGCTCGGCGTAGGAATGGTCAGCGACGTAACCGACGCGATCGCCTTCCTTGAAGTTGGGCGAGGACGAGGCGACGACGATGCCAGCGCCTTCCTTGCCAGTGACCAACGGAAGGGGGGCTTTGTAAAGACCAGTGCGAAAGTAGCTATGGATGTGATGAGCTCATGGCGTGGTGTTCTTCGAATCATTCATTGGGGTGGGGAATTGGGCTCAGGCGAAGCTTACGTGTCGATGTAGTTGACGCCAGCAAACTCGTTCCTGACTAGGATTTCACCATCTTTGAGCTGCGGCACAGGCAGATCCGTCTTCCATTTCAAGACTTCGACACCGCCGTTCTCCTCAATGAGGATCCCGGACATGGATTTGGGAATTGGCGCCATGGATGATGCTTGTCGGCGGGCTGTGGTGGAGAGTCGCGGCAGTGCCTGATTGCGGGGAAGCTGTTTGGACGACTGAGGGGTTGTGGGTGACGAATGCTCGGATGGAATACGACACTGAGACACGCAAGGACGATTGCTTCGACCGGGAAAGGCGTCCAAGGGTAATATAGTGGGTGTTATAATGGAAAGAAGGCGCCCGGGGTAGACTTAATGATATCTTCTCAGCGGTCCGACCGAGAAGCATTGGTAATGCTGACTGCGAAGTCAGGGAAATTCCTAATTCTTAACCCCGACGGCGGCAACATCGAACTGGCGTTGTCCCGCACGAATTGAGGTCTGACATGATGTCATATTCTGCCGCGGTTTACGCGTGATGCGTGGGCCGCACCTTCCGGACGAAAGAGTGGCCGACTCATTTTAGAATCTTTACTCAGGGTAGTTCCCATATCTCCGTCTCCTCGATCGTGTGACCATAGAGTTTGGCGAAGAGAAGATAACCGCCAGAACGATTCCACCGCCTGATGCCGTTTGCCTGCTGTGCTGCCCAACCGGTATCTCGCTGCCACGTCCCAAATTTGATCTCGGGTGTCTCCCGCCAACCTTGGCTGCATTCAGCTGCATCCACAACTGACAGCTTGGGACTGCAGGCGGGGACGCTACCGACAGTAGAACGAGGCTGTAAACCTATCCGCTCTTGGCGAGGTCCCAACCAGATGTTGAAAGGATTGCCGATCACTGATGGGCAGGGGCAGCGCTGGCGGGTGGAGGCTGTGCCTGAATGGAATCTGGAAGCTCTTTGAGTGTTGGGGGTTGTTTCAAAGCCTGCGCTGCCGCATCGAGAGCTGTGGACTTTCATCAGCTGCAGTGTGGCCTGAGCCGCAGCGCTTGTCTCACCGTGCCAACTCAGGTGGCCAGCAGCCAAGGCAATCCATCAATCAAGCCTTGCGCGCGAAAGCTGCGGCTTTTCCAGCCCCATCCATCTTCCTACCTAGGTTCCTCGCGTCCCCAAATTTCTTTGAAGCTTTCTTCCCAGTTGCAATTAATGCAGCGTGGTTTTCTCGCCGAAACACGACTCGTCGTCTCTCCTTTGTTGCCTCATCTGGGCTGAAACGGCATTCCGGCACCCAAGCCTCCAGCCGCAAGCTTCCAAGGACGGATAGAGAGCCACGCGGCGGCCCACACTCGCTACGTAACAGCGAGGCTGCGCAAACCTTCGAGGCAGATCAGCGGCGGCATCCTGAAAAGACAGCCATCGGCTCGGTTCCTTTACTGCCGGGATTAGGCGGCTAGCCACAAGGAAGGAGGGCCTCGTTCCATAGCGTCTACCAAGCCATCGCCGCACACCCACTCCGCCCTCCGGTGGTGCCCAAGGCCTTGATCAGGAGATTGGACCGCCGGTTGTTTTGCCGTGGTGGAATGATATACGCCCGGCACGCACGCCGTTGTCTCCCGCAGACTTCGACACCGACTCACCACAAACTCCGCGATGGCGTCCGCTTTCGGCCCGGACCCTCGTCGGGCTCGGCTTGAGGAGCTTGCCGCCCTTTGGGGCATCCACAACCCCGCGCCTGTGAAAGTGTCCCTGCTCGCCCCGAGCCCCCGGACCCCCAACGACGACTTCAACGCCGAGGAGCTCCTGAAGAGGCGGCGAGCAGCCGAGAATCCAAACAGGAACTCCAAATGGGGATTCGGCTCGAGCAAGAAGACATGGGAGCCCAAGGAGATTTTCGACGCCCTGGACGCCCATGTGAGCGCCGCCGGCGCTCCGGGTGTCGCCGACGCCCTGATCGCCAAACTCGTCCTCGTTGGCGGCGACTTGAATGTAGCGAACATGAAGGCCAAAACGAACCCCCTCACCCGCAGGAAAAGCATGGAGTCGCTGGAAAGGAGCAGAGTGCTTCAGAAAGCGATCTTGAACCGGCAGACGGAAATGGTGGCCGTGCTGGTTCAGCATGCGGACCCGCTCACCATCGACACAGCGCTGCCAGATGCGATGCGATCCAGTGACCCGGCCATCCTGCAGATGCTGCTCCAGCGCGGAGCAAACACCCTGCAAACCCAGGATGGCAAGGATGCCTTCCGCCAGTTGTGTATCATGGGCGGCCATGCGGACCTGATCGGACTTGTCCTCCAATCTGGTGGGCGCCCGTCTTCGAGCTGGATGTCAATGGCGCTGGTTGATGCAACGCGGAAGGGCTGCTTCCAGACTGTCCTACGGCTCAGCCGTTCAACTGCCGACGGCGAGTACAACAACGCAGATGCCCTCAAAACTGCCATCTCCCTGGGTCGAGTTGATCTTGCGCTCGCTATTCTCACCGGCGCCAAACCGCCAACACCGGGCGGTCCAGGCCTCTCGGAGAGCTTCGATTTACTATTTGGACATGCGAATGTTGGGCCGAGCCAGAAGATGACTCTCTCAGAGGCACTCCTTTGTGCTGGTGCGACTGGCGACGCCGTTTCGCGTGCGCTGTCGTTGGCTTGCAGCACTGAGTTTTACGACATGGTCGAGCTCCTAGTCCGCTACGGAGCCTCACTGGACTTTGAGGACGCCAACATCGTCCGGCGTGTCATTGCAAAGGTTCAAACCGGGTTGGCCCGGTTGTTACTAAGTGAAAAGACGACTTTCAGCCCTATATATGCGTCCGAATGCGTTGGGATCCTTCCCAAGACAGTCACCCCGGAGGACCGCTATGCCATTTTAACCCTCCTCCTTCAAAAGGGCGCTGGGGGTACAACACTTCACGAAGCACTTATCGATGCTACCCAGGCATGCGATCTGAATTCTATTCAGCTTCTCGTCAACCCACGCTTTCCCGAAGCAATACCAGTCTCGGCCGGCCAACAAGGGGTGTCAGTTATATTCGACCGACATGAAGTGGCCTCTGTGGACTACAAGAATGGATTCGCACTGAACCTTGCAGTCCGGATGAACAACTTACAAATGTTTCGGCTGCTTCTTACGGGAACCCCATCTCCAGCAACTCTTGATCATGTGTTCCCCCTGACCAACAAGTTGCAACCCGCGGACCGCTATATGATGGCGGAGTGTTTCCTTGCCGCCGGTCTCACTGGATCTTGCATCTCAGCAACGTTACAAGTGGCCATTGAGGAGCAGCCTCCCCGTCGAGACGAACGATTCATAAGTCTCCTGATAAAGCACAGTTCCAATATGAACTTTGACGGAGGCGCTGGCGTTTTGTCGGCCATAGTTATCCGGGATGTCGGGCTGCTGGAAACATTGCTCCAAAAAACACAGACCCATCACACACTCTCAGCAGCGATGGCCAAGGCTATAGTAGTTGAAGACCGCAGAATCCGATATCATATTGTTAAACTGCTGATCAACGCCGGGGCTGGGAGAGAGGGCACAGAGGTATCGGCCGCCCTTGTGGAGCTTTTGCCTATCAAACCTGTCGATGTCCAACTTGCACTATTGCTTCTGGATCATGGACTGGCTGACGTCAATTTTGACGATGGGGCAGCAGTTGCCCTTGGTAAGTCTGCAGCTCCTGAACCTTGGTAAACATATACTAACGTGCAAATAGGCGTTAATGACCCTGACCCGGCAGTTTTCGATGTCATTCTTCACCGTGGGAAACCCAGCGCTTCGACCTTGGCCGCTGCCCTCCAGACGATTTGCACCATGCCAACCACACTCGCCAAGGTTGCAAAGGCTGATACGGTGCTCCGTCGGAGTCCACCGAAAGCAGCTCTCGACACTGCGTTGGTTGTCGAAGTGCAGACAGTGCTCAATGCACCGCTAGAAAGACGAAACCTGGCGGTTATCAAGTCTCTCCTTAACGCTGGAGCAAACCTCAACATTCACAAGTCTCCTGCTCTTTGCCTGGCCGTGAAGGGAGCAGATCCTCTGGTCCTAGACGTCTTATTCAGCGCAAACCCAACACCAGAATCGCTGGCTGCTGCGCTTCCTTTGTCTCTCAATATTGTCGACCCCATGGACCGACTAAGCTTCACCCAGAAACTCATCGACGCTGGTGCTCCCGACCAGGAGATAAACCGGGCTCTGGTTTATGCGATCACCGCTCATCCTCTTGATCACCCTTTAATTGGACTCCTGACATGCCACGCTGACTCAAAAGATGGAGAAGCTTTGAGACTCACTGTGTCGAAAGAATATGCTACCTTGGCCGGCTTGTTGCTGGAGAAGGCGACCATCAAGTACCCGGCTGCGGTTTTGAGGTCTGTGTTTCAGGACGCCACCAAAGTTCAGAACCAGGAGAAGCGCGTCGCTATCTGCAAGATGCTCTTGAAACAGGGTGTATCGGGACCTATTGTTTCCGAGGCCTTGCTAGCGGCTGCCTCCGAAGGAGATGTAGCTCTGGGTGCCGTCCTAATGGACTACGGCGCGAGCGTAGAGCACAACGACGGTCAGGCCATCATAGAGGCGTGTGGGGCTGGCGCACCAGAGGTTTTGAGGATGCTTCTCGCCACGAAAACCGATGTGACGACGCAGACGCTCGAAAAAGGATTTCAAGCAGCTACGCTGATTAGTGACTTGAAGAAAAGAGCTATCGTGTTTCGTCTGCTACTCGAAAAGGGGGTTAGTGGCGAAGTGGTGGACACGGAACTCATCTCTGCGGCAAAGTTCGGCGACGACGGAGAGGACCTGGTGCGGCTGCTTCTCGATTTTGGAGCCAATGTCGATTATAGCTCGGGCGAAGCTATCTGGAACACTACTCGCAGTGCCATGATGGGAAGTCTGAAGTTGATGCTTGGCATTGACAACGACCGTCAGCCGAAACCCTCGACTGCAACATTGCTAAGGGCCTTGAAAGCAAGCCGAAAGCTGGATCGGGACCCGCGATATCAGGTCATCAAATGGCTATTTAAGGCCGGCCTACCCCCCTCAGAAGAGATAGACATCGCACTCAACCGGGCCGTTAAGGACGATCCGGATTTGCGCCTTATCCGTCTTCTACTGAACCATGGCGCTTCTCCCCTCGCCAACGGGTGTCAGACTCTCATTGACGCCGCTCAACTGCTCTTGACAGATGTACTCGCGGCTCTCCTGGAGGCGGAGATCCCACCAAAGGATGTCTCGTGGACATTTCAACAGGCCTTTACGCCAGAAACAGCGAGTGCTTGGCTTTCAGAGAAAGGGTTGCAAGTCGCGAAGCTTCTTATGCAACGAGGTGCAGCAGGCGAGAGCTTATCCTTAGCTCTAGGTATCGCTATTGATGCTTTTGGCGCCGAAAACGACGCGATCGCAAGGCAGCTCGCGAACCTTCTTCTGCAGCATAAGGCTGACGTCAGTTACGAGAATGGCCTAGTGGTGCAGAAGGCTGCACAACGAGCAGACCCGGGACTCATAGAGCTTGTTCTGCAGCGGAAACCGGACTCCCGAGCGGTATCTATGGCCTTCCCATTTTTATTCGACTCGGATTTACCAGAAGATAGCATCCTCCGACTGGTAGGGCTGTTTACCGACTACCACGATGGCGAGGAGCGACTCGACGTAATGTTTGCGCATCCTGAGTCAGAGCCAGTCGTATTCCGTGCCCTTTCCAAGTTTCCCCGATCTCTGAAGCTGCTAGAGGCTCTGCTTGACGCTGGATACTACTACGACCAGACAACCATCATAGAGATTATGGAAGAGATCGAAGAAGATGAACCAGCCAGCGTTCTGCTTTGGTCACTGCTCCAACCTCAAAAGAAGATCAGCAGCGCGATCATCAAGTTTCTTATTGATCGCGGGGCCAATGTCAACTATGAGACGCCGAGTTCCAATACCACACCTCTCATGCTGGCAATCAAGGAGAAGCGGACGGACTTAGTGGGGGCACTCATTCTTGCCGGGGCCGAAGTCAACGTTGTGGATGTTACTGGCAACACTCCGATGACTATGGCAACCAAGATTGGGGGTGATATTGGAACCTCGATAATGTCGATGATTCTAGCAGCAGACCCTTCTAAGGACGACGGTTCTCTACACAACGCTGCCAGGGGCCTGAATCTTGAAGCTCTACAAGTGCTTCTCCAGTATGGACACGATTTGGACTTTCCCAGCCCAATTCACGACGGTCGCAGTGTACTCGGGGAAGTGTGCTTGAACGCCGCACATGCGGGGCCGCTGACTGCTGCTCAGGAAAAGACACTGGAGAGGATCATGACGCTTCTCATCAAGGAAGAAACCGACCTCACCATCCAGGCACGCGGCAAGTCGGCGCTACTTCTTGCGCTTCATTCCAAGGATCCTATCCCCACTACACGTGCACTCCTCAAAGTCGGCATGTGGAAGCTTATCAATCGCCCGTTCAACCAATACAACGATGGCACCTACACGTATTCGCCATCGCAGTACGTCGCACGAGTGCTTCCTGAGTCGGACCACAAAGACCAACTCCTGGAATTGCTTAGGGCAAACCGTGCTCTTGATGTTTACTACGCCAACGACGGTCCCCAGCCGGAGGGCGCTGTGAATCTTCCCGAGGAGCTCCTCCGCGCCGAACGCGACCGTCGAGCCCGAGAAGAGCGCATCGCTCGAGACACCGAAGAGCACCACATCACGCTAGCCCGGACGCAGGAAATCGCACAGATTCACAACCAAATCTTCAAGACTAGGGCAGAGCTCGAGGACTCCAGAGCCCGCCGTAACCGAGAAGAAGACCTAAACGGCATTCGAGAGCGACAAGCCATTGAGGCGAACGGCTTCGCGGACGAGCTGAAGCGACGCCAGGCAGAGCGCGACGAGAGCATGCGGCACGAGCAGAAGCTCCTGGAAGCCGGGTTATCACGGAGCCGGCTCATTGCCGAAGCAGACATGGAGAGGGATGGTAAAAAGCAGCAGTTGGCGCTAGAATGGGAGAAACAGCGCACTGCTCTCGCAGTCGGAAATGCCCAACAGCTGAGCGCGATTCGCGTCAGAGAGAGGGAGACGATTGACCGGTTCGACGCCGCGGCCGATCAGAGGACAGTGCAGAGAATTGCCGAGCATAAGAGGTTGGTCGACAGCCAGAGCACGTTGGCGTCGCAACTGGCGACTGCAGGCACCAATCCGCGGAGGCAGATCGGGTATGTCGAGGAGATAAACCCTTGATGAAGCACTCACTAGGCATAATGACTTTTTGGGGGGGGCGGGCGCGAGACGGGGTCGGCGCGGGATCTAAAGAAAGACGGTGGTATCAAAAGGACCGGAGTTGGTGTCTTCTTTTCTTCGCATGACTGAATGACCACTCACACAGGTGGAGTTAAACGGCAGCATTTCCGATACCAAACGATCAAAACTGTTTTGCTTCGTAGCTACAACGAGGAAAATAATGAGAAATTGCATCATCTTTTTTTCTCCTTACGGCTTAAAAGACGCTAGATTTATTTTCAGTACGAAGGCTCAGGCCAAAAGAAAGGTTCCCTTATCTCAGTGTGAAAATGTGTTCTTGGAATCCTCACACAGTCTTTCTCTGGAACTGTAGAGCCTAGCCTTATCACATCACCGGCCTTTTTAACATGCAGGAAGGCCTTTTCAGTATTTATCTAGGTGTTGTCAGAATGGGAGATGGGTGGTCTGTACAGTAGGGAGGCAAATTCCGCACTGGCTGAGGGGACTGTTTCTTTTGGCCGGAGCCTTCGTACAAAGTACCACGGGCAATGGTCGAGCCAGGGCGTTTCTTCTTCCAGTGCACATGCCAAATGTGCTTGCCAAATGAATGTGTGCGGTATCCCAACGTTCAAGGCTATCCAAAGCAGCATAATCTCCAATGCACCACCTACGCACATCACAGCAACAAGGCATCAGGTGGCATATGTGTGTAAGAATTCCAATGGTATCAAATGCTCCTATGTACGTATCCGCTAACGCAGGAGCTAAACCGCACTCCAACCACCTGTCCAGTGACAAGACATGGGGTATCCATCCGCTACGTTGCCCAACACCGTCGTCCAAATCCAAGAAAAAAAGTCGTCCGTCCCTGCTCCGCTTCAAGAACTCAAACCACTTTTTCATCAGTCTTAGCAGACTTGTACTGTTGCTGCTCATCAAACTCCTGGCTGCCACCGCTCTGGTTGTCATAGGCGACACGGATGTCATCCACCTCGTCGCCGACCTCCATCCACCGGTCGCTAGTCGCAGGGATAGGGAAGAACTTGCAGAGGCCCCAGTAGATACCAGACGAAACGATAAACCCAGCGAAGAAGTTGACGTTGAAGATATATGTCGCACCGATGGGTACATCAACTCCGATAGCGCCCACGAAACCGACCACATTGATGAGAATTCCAGCAATGTAGGCCACGTACGCTCGCCAATGAATGCCGTAGTTGAAGTAATATGGTCCGGACTTGCGTCCGTCATAGAGCTCTTTGATCTCAAGGTAGCCAAGACGGACAAAGTAGTAGTCAGAGATCATAACTCCTGCAATTGACGACAAGAAGACGCTGTATGCCGAGAGGTATGTGGTGAACTTGTTGGCAGAGGTGAGGAGTGTCCAAGGGCACATGGCCAGGCCTACAGCGGCACAAATATAACCGCCACGGCGAATGTTCAGGAATCGCGGCATCAGCGCAGTCATATCAGTGCCTGCAGACACCGAGTTTGCCGCAATGTTGGTGCCGAGTTGGGCAAGAGCGAAGGCCGCTGAGATCACGAAAACACCGAACCGTTGGCCCGAGCCACCATCGTCGATGAACTTTTCCAACAGGTGGAGCGGGTCCCAGATTGGTTCCCCGCCATAAATGATTGTCGACGAGGACGAGACGATAATGCCGATGAAGGAGGTGACTGCGAAACCGATCGGGATGGTGAAAAGTTGGGACCACAAGGCATCGCGGGGCTTGCCGGCGAAACGCGCAAAATCGGGGTCGTTGACAATCAGGGTCGCGAAGTTGGCGATAGAGCTCATGACACCCTTGACAAACTCCCATGCAAGCTCGCTACCGCCGATCTTCGCTGGCTGCCTGACGATCGGGCCGACACCACCAGCGCGAACAACGGCCCAGATGAGGAAGGAAATGCCGGCGCAAGGGACAAAGTATGACTTGACGGTGAACAGATGACGAATCTGATGAACCGGGAACCAGATGGCCGGCAGCGAGCAGAGCCAAAAGATAAAGAACGACGTGAAGTCGGCAGTCGTCGTTCCAGAGTCCTTCGAGAAATCGCCGGGGCGTATCGTGTCGCGATCCTATCAGTGACGTATCAGCCAGTGTCCCGTCCCCGTCCTCACAAATGACTCCCAACATACCCAGCTCAGCCAAATAGATCGGATCATCAGGTACACACAGTGCCCTCCGATATAAGCCTGGACACCGTACCAAACACAAGCTAGCACTCGGTTAGCGAATCTACGCTCGGCCCTGAGGAAGCGGGTCGGAATACGTACCCATAGCCGCACGGTTGAGGACGGGCCACAAGCTTCCCCATATTCCAAAGGATGATCTAGCAACAACGGGGAATCCGATGTGGTAGGTGGCGCCGATGCGACCGGTCAGGCAGATGAAGCAAGCGGAAATGGAGTAGCCGAGCCAAACACACAGCCACGACTGCCACCAGGAGAGACCACCAACGATCATGGACGACGAGATCATCCAGGTGTTGATGTTGAACGAGTCGGCGACCCAGAAGGCGACGAAGTTCCACGGACCCCATTGCCGGCGCTCGGGCTCCACAGGCTTGAGATCATGGTTCGTCAACTGTGCGAGGTCATAGCCGTCAGCAAAAGCGGTCTCTCGGAGGCACCCGTCAGGGCGGGCGGGGCAGGCGAGCAGGCATGCGCACCATCAGCTGGGCCGTGGTAAGGCCCGGCTCGGCATCGACGGCCAGCTTCTCAGCTATACGGGTGATCCTCTTCTTGACGGCCATTGCGGTTGGTGGTGCTCGCTGTCTTGCTGTGCTGCGCGAGTTGCGGGGGAGCGGGGCGGCGACAACGACGACAACAACACAGCGTTGCGATCCGGGCTGAGGTCGGCCTTCGACGGGCTGCCAACGGTATTTCTAACTTTCTCACGAGCGACTGGCACGCAACATATGCGACAGGGTCCCGTGGGGGAAAAATTGTAGCTCGTCGGGTGGGGTACGTCACCGCATGCGAGAAAACTAAGACTTGAGGAATGGATCGACGGTGGAGAAGCTGCGAAGGACCGCCAAGTGGGAACCGATGCATTGAGAAGAAGGCACCGTTCCCGCCGCTTGATGGTTCGGCAGCGGTGATCTTATTACATTTCCTCTCATGCCATTCGTCTTATCAGGCAAGCTCGTTGCCTTGGTCCTGGAGTTCGGGTTTCCCTCTGTGTGCGATCAAGGCGCACGACGAGTGACAGGAAGGATTGCTCCCCCTCCTGCTCCCCCACGCAGAAGGATCCGGGATTTTTGGGACTTTGGTTGAGAAACCTGGACTTGGTTGCCTTCTCGAGTATCACCATGGTGAACAGCGGTGGCATCGCGCCGGAGTAGATCCGGAACGTACTGGACATGCATCGGCGATGCCGTAGAGCCGTGGTCTCGGGCACGACTGCCGCCTGCGATGGAGAGAGAGGTGCGAACAGAGCTGGGCCAGGATCATAATCCCGGTCGATAGCTGTGAGCTTGCCTCAACGTCTGGGCTGTCTGCGAGTGTTCTTCGGGAAAGGCGCCTCTTGGCTTCGACGCCAACCGGGCTGGTAATTGGCCAATGCATCTATCTCGCAGCTTATCTAGCACTACCGATGCGTAGCCTGTTAGCGTCCTAGGCGTTTCCCCGCGGGCGGCCCTATCTAGGCCTGGGCTCATGCATGATGCAGCGTCGCATGCCGGCCTCTTCAAAATTCGCCGCTAAGATACCACGATACACAGATAAGCTATCAACACCCAGCAGCGACCCCGCAGCCAAAAAGCCATTACTCGATGCCATCGAGTCAATCCCATTCTGCGCTCTGCTGGTCGAGTCCCATTGCAATCCACGATAACCGCTCGAGTGGGCAGCCCCAGACCGCTCAAGCCGTGCGCAAGCTCACCCCACGATGCAGATGCAGATGCGTCAATTACCCCGTTCCTACCGTTCCTTTGGCAGCTCCAGTCCCTTGCCTCATTAGAGCTTGTAGCATTGGAGCTCTCATCAAGCTCGGGGCACGCGACATCAGCCACCGACATCGTTGGCGGATGGCGGCTCAACGCCAAGATGCCGTGGCAACCCCACCCCCGATCGTTGATATCTCCAGCTGTCAGATAACGAAGATGCTGTGCGACGAAGTTTGTCGCCTCGGTCACCACTTTCAGCTGCGACATATTCTTGATTGGCTTCCGGGTTCCTTGCTGGTGTCGTATCTCCGGATACCGACCACCTGCCTGCGTTAGCCTCCAATGGCCAGGAAAGCATTGCACCACTTGCAGAGCTCCATAATCAAGTTGCGGTGCTTGCAGTAGCTGCCCGGCTTGCTGGCACTTCGGCGCACCCGACGGAGCGGCTCGCCCTGAGAACTTTGTTTGCTACGTTGCTGGCCTGGACCCTCCACTATCGATCCCAGGCCACTTCGTCCGGCCTCGGGGCCCCGCTGACTGGGCCCCCACTCGCATATTCAACCAAAGCAGATCAGTAGTATTCGTAGTTCTTCTTTCCTTGGCTTCACCGACCTTGATGGGTCTCCTCTGATCACCTCTCTGTGGCATGTGGCTGACCCTAAGCCAACGGACCAGTGCCGGAGGCTGCGAGGCATCGTATCACAACCTTCTCGTCTAAATTTTCAGAAAATGGAATTACTGATCCTCGAAATCGATGCTGTGATAGTGGCAATCCTACATGAAATCCCGCTTATTTGCCAGCACTCCCCATGACAAATCCAAGTCTACTGAGCGGCTACCCGCCTTTGTTGGCCATGGAATCAAGTGGCTGGTTGGGGTTGATCAGTTCCATTCTGGTCTGAGCCGTGTCGCCGCGGCTCAGACCACGGATAAACAATCTTCCTCTATTCAAGGAATATGTTGTTCAAGTCATAACGGCTTTCCAATCCAGAAGCCAAATGCTCCAGTATCATGACTTCTGAGCTCATAAAGATGACAAGCGAGCGAGCGATATTCGGGGTGTTCAAGGGACGACAGATTTGAGATCGGCTTTCACACTACAAAGGATTCTCAGATCGAGTACTATCTCCGAAAGATATAATACATTGTTATCCTTGTCGGCTCAGTGAGCTATCTTCCTAGTCTCCGTCTGTTCCTTGCACCGTACCCCCAACGTCGAAGACGCATCGCATCTGTAACGGCAGGGCTTGTTGCATTCGAAAGAGGCCGATTGCAATGCAATTAAGGCCTCTTACGGTGCGATGAGGCCTCTCACGTAATACATCTGGCCCTGCTGTTCCAGTAAAAGGGGTTTATGGAGTAGTAGAGTACGTTTCACAAATACGATATCGAGTTACGGTGCAAATGGGCACAGGCTACGGCGCAATTAGACATTCCCTTTGAAAGTTAAGGATATCCGAGTCCTTGTTGAGTCCGATGGAGTTCACCTAAGGGTGACCTTCATCGGCGTGTATAATAAGGGGAACTGGGATGAAGAGGTCCATTGATAAACCCGCTTGTTGGAGCAGATTCTCGTCCAGCGTACCCTGTAGGCAACACGCAGGCGTCCCTGCCCGCTCAGTGCCCTACTTCCAAGGTATGGACGAGCGGAAGGTATTCGATCTTTCGCAGGTGTGTCTCGACTTTTCAACCAAGCCAACTGGTGGCTTCTACAAGTAGCCCGCTATGAGCTGTGGATGTTTTTCAATAGCACCATGACGAAAACACAAATGAACACAGCAGCTGTGGTCTGGAGGATGCCCTCGCGCTATTGGAGTGCGGTGGTATCAAGAGCAACTCCCGTTCCCACAAGCCAATTGGGATTGTCTAGGAGGCAATCCTTACAGACCACATAGAGAAGGTGACGATTCGCATGCGATACATCGCTGAGAAAGCCGACGCATTGCCCTGCCGAGCGTGTGGAAGCTCGACGCGGCGGGCTGCCAGTGTGCTTTCGCAGCTAACGCGAAAATTCAGCCACAGGAAGAAGCCCGCGGTGAACATGATGCCCGTGTTTGCGGCAGGGGCTTTCAAGGACGCCAAATAAGCGGTCTACTAATTCAATCAATCGGGTGGAGAAGAGGAAGAGCGGTAAGCAGAGGTATTTCATCTTGTAAACTCGGGGTAAATATGGAGAAAGAAGGCCACGACGTTCAGCTTTGAGTTTTCCACGCCTGAAGCTCTCATTTAGGTACGTAGGAGTTGGTCTGAGAACATTACCCACCTATTTTATGACGATCTGCCACTCAAAGTTCTCTGCAATCGTACCTATCCAACCTTTCCGATATTCCGGAATACACCGAGCTGACTGTTATGAGACCATTCAGGCGGAACCCGGCTGATGTGAGAACCAGCTCCTACGGTCTCTGTTGTAGGTTGTTTTCAAAAGATCGAGAGCATCCGTGCTGGCAAAGTTGTCTGTTTAGTCGTATCCGAAATTTGAGGCAGGAAGTTGCACGACTCAAGGCGTTCAAGTCACCCTTGCAACACAACGGGTAGAGCAACGTGCGATACCCTCGATGGTGTGGTCAGAGCTAGGGTTCTAGGTTGGTTGAAGGCTTGTAGGAGCTCGATCTACAGCAAACACAGAGCAAGGAGGTAGCCCAATTCAGGCAGTGGTTACAGGATGTGTCCTTCAGCGCAATTCGGAAAGATCTCAGCCAGGCACCCTTCGCGGGAGATCATGAAGCTCACGATACTGGCATAGAAATCACGCGTCGGAGTGAGAATACCATAAAGCTGGCCAAGGCAAATAATACTACGAACAGTACCCTAGGACGACTGGCGCGCAAGATCGATACGGAAGCTGAATTCCTTGACCCGTCTATGAAGAAGCAGCGCGAACGGGATGGCAAGATCCATTCAACGGCGAGAGCAAGAGGCACAAGCTTGAACAACCCAGTACCTACCTACCTTACCTTATACGACATTGCCGATAGGTTTGTCCAGAGGCTAAGATCACTTGCCGTAAGGCTTAGTCCGCCGGCTGACGACCAGAAAGGGCCAGGGTCGACATATCGCGTCTCCTCCCTATAGTTATAAAGACTTTGAATCTTCTGGAACTCACAGACTTTGTTTAAACCATGATAGCAAGCCACTCGCATCTCTGAAGGTAGAGCGTGACATCAACGTCCCACATCCATTGCCAGCCTGAGGCCAGTTCAAAGTCAAGCCGTTTCAATGACATAAGGGGCACAGCCACTGACATCTTCAGTGCCAACGACTCGGACTCGAACCCGAGATAGAAAAGCCCGCCTGACCATATGAAGGAATGACAGAATACCAATTCACACCATCCCACGGCATATCTTAAAGTCCGAGTCCGAAGAAGACGGCGAACTTGAAGCCAACGACGCACCTGAAACGCTCCGACTAATAGGCGGCGCGGGATATTCAATTCAGCCCTCCCACCTCCAAAGGACGAATTGAAGCCCTCCTGTTCTCCAACATGCCCTCTTCCCAGTTGGGCTAGCTGTCTCAACAGCCATTCGTCCTCGGGGATTGCCGTCGCAGCTCCTCATTTCAGTTTTCAATCTCAGCTTTTCCCATGCGCTCTTTTCGGCACCTACCTACCTCTTTTCTGACCAGTAACAGGTGCTCTTCTGGGGGATTTTCCTGCAAAAGGGAGTATGGCATGCAATTCTTTCAACATCAGTAAATCACACGCCGAGTATCCTCTCATACTCCTGCATCAGGCCGAACGAACGACCTCTTACCTCGAAGGGTCTTTTACCCTTTCCCCACCCCCGTCTTCGCAAATGAGCGCCACATGCGACTGTCCGTTTTCGTCCTCGAGTTGTGTTCTAGGATGCTTCCAGAAGATTTGATGGTGTGGCAAGCTAGGCGCCACCCAAGCACCCCTTCCCCCGTCAAATGATTCCCGTCATTCGGAGCCGTCTTTGTTTTGTAGCGACTGGGCGTCCTCGTCAGTTGTCGTTCGAATCCGAAGTCCCAAAACAAAACATTCCAGCTTGAAAAAAAGGACGTCATTACTAATGCGTTCTTTGTTTCATCCCGAAAGAAAGTCATAGTGACGCATCCACCAAGTGTCCAGAGAACGGCGTCATGTACCTCGCATGTACCTGGTGCGACATTGGGATTTGTGACGAGGCCGCAGTGAGAGCCAGGGGGCAATTGTCCTCTGTGCTGTGAGCAGAGGGTTTGCTGCATGGTATCTGCGCGCAATCCGACTGCGACTAACTGCGGCTTAGCTCCGCGGCGTGGGACGATGAGATGTAGATCCTTTAAATGCCAGGCTCTTTTCGTCACCTCAGTGGAGTGGAATGGTTCGATTGATGATGTTGGCCTGGACCGTCAGCTTGAGGGGATCCAAACACAGTGCGGATCATCTAATGGCCGCAACACGAGAAGACCCACGGCTGGAATTTTGGCAGAAGAGCGCACTCCAGGATCTGATGCCACCCTCCCGGCGGTGATAGATCATGTGGGATGGAAAGTCTCCTTATCTGACATGCTCTCCAAAACAGACAGCATCGCACGGGTGCAACATCCTACAGTGCGTTTCGAAAATATACCTACACATCCTGGCCAGGCGTGCCGGGCCAGCAGGCCAAAGCTTGGGGACCGAGGTGGCCCGTGGTGGCCCGTGGTGCATCGCAGGAGGGAAGGACCGCAGACCCCACTCTTGCCTGCCCTTGCCTTATCTTCCACCACCGAACCCATTTCCCAACCGATTTTACATCTCAAAGAAAGGGCCGGTGTGTACTGCTAAAAGCATGCTAGGCCGCTCGATTCGTCGGGAAGTTTCAGGGCCCTTTCGGGGTCCCATCCTGGCAAGCTTGGAAGTTTTTGGCTTAGCACAGCGAAAGGACCTCGTGGTCAGGTTGCTTTTTGGCAGCTGCCCAACCCGGCTCCCGGGCCCTCGCGGCCGGCAAACGTTGGATGATGCGGGGAGAGCTGCCCACCGAGCTCGTGAGTCGCCAATCCGTTCGGCTCCGTCAACGGCAGGGGGTTACTTTGTGTTTTGGGATGTTTGCAGGAGATCAACGCAAGATTCTGACCGCATGAGCTTGCTCGCAGATATGACAGGTCAAGACTCAGGCGAAGATTGGTCCCGCCCTGGCATTCCCGCCCAGATGCGGCGTGATGATTCCCTGCTGCCACTTCTCCCTGGCTCGCCCCTCCTGAAAAGCCACGGTCTCGCACTCGGGGAAGCAAGTCGTGCAGAAAGAAAACTACCCGGCAGAAGTGCAGCTGCGGCGCGGCGGACACATGAAAACCACCACTGGGCCGGCGGGATGGAGGGGGGGTCGGGGTAGCGGCCGTGCTTTGTGTTTTGTGGATGGGATGGTGGGGGGAACCAGAGTGTGGGCGTGCACCTCCGTGACCTCCGGCCCTCCGCCCCTTTTTAATGGTGGGTGGTGTCGTCAAAAACGTGCTGAGGGGCCTCTGCGGGAATCGCGACGATCCTCGGAGCCAACGGGGGAGGCGAGGATGGCGGTTGGTACAAACGCCCTAATGTACCAGCCCGCTCGTGACTGTGTTCATGCTAGGCAGGTAGCATCGCCGCGAACCAGTCAGGCGGCTCATAACTAAGAGCGCGGTCTGGGGTTACGAACGCGAAGTACGTACTATATACGATCGAATCTGGCATTGCGACGAATCACCAAATGCCATCGCTGGTTGGACGGCTGGGAAAGGCTGGCCGCTGCTAGGCGCCGAGAATGTGCAATCCGAACCGAGAAGTGTGAAGAGTTTGTCCAGCAGAGTCGATAGACGCCCACACCGCATGATACCATGATACCGGCGCTACAGACCGGCTTCTGGTGGATGAGCTAGGCGGCTGGCATTCCTGGCGGCGAGTCCACCTCTCTTGCAAGTTGCCATGCATCGTTGATTTTACCAAAAAAAAAAAAAAACCAGAGCTTCAACGGGCGCGAAGGCTTGTCCACCCCATTCCGCTTGCAGCGAAGTCCACCCAACCAAGGCAGGACCTGTGGATTCGCTTTCCGATGCACAGTTTTGTGCGGGAATGCAGGGCAGAAAACGTCCCACTCGCTGTCTCTGGTTGCTTACGGCCGTCCAGAACCTGGAACAAAGAGATTCAACAGAAGAGGCACAGGAAGACAGCAAGACGGCAAGGTGACTGATGACTTGTTGCGAGAGCCAAGCGGATGAGAATCACACAGTGCGGAGGGATTCCGGCGCGCGGCGAGACACATGGACGGCGGTGTGGCTTGTAAGGCCAATGTAGCTCACGTCGCTCGCCTCTGTTGAAGCACACCGCCAACGTTAGGTTCGGCTGTTGGAGAGATGCTGGCTAGCTCGGTGCCGCTGACGAGAAAGAAACCGTTGAGGACGAGTGAGACACCAGCACTGAGCCCGAGAGCGCGGCCCTGTGTCGCGTGTTCGGGGTGAGCCACCGAGTCTGTGGATGCCTGTTGGCCGATGAGGCTCGAAGCTGTCCCGTTTTACTCAGCCCTATCCCGCCCAAGGCCGACCTCAGCTGCTAAGATGCAGCCAAGGGGACAACAGATCGGGCTCGCAGGAAGCAAGCTATTCGCTGTGCCGTAGTAGCGACTCGTCAGTTGGGTCTATTGGTGAAAATAGCGCAGACACCCGCTTGCACACTCCGCCGCCGCATCCAGCGTCGAAGCTCGAGCTCGAACTGGACCGGCTGGCTTGCTGCACCGGGCCTGCTAACGACACCCACCCCGAGATGCTGCTCTGCGCAATCAGCGGTGCGCTGGAACATGACGCAGCCAGCCTCATCAGCACAGCGCTGCTGCTATCTTTCGCGCGTAGACACAATGTCCTGTCCTCAGCCTGCTGTTGATCGGCTCCTGCTGTGGTCGGCCACCGCAGACGGTGGAGCTCTTGGGGATGGTCACGGCGTCCCATCTGATGCTGCCGTGTGCTAATTAGATTTCGGGGGTCGGCAGGGTCCAAGACTGCCACAACCCACACTGCAGCTAGATGAGAGGTTGGGGGGTCAAGATGGCGTTTGGATTCCGACCGCCCGCAACGATATCTGTCACAAACCGATTGACCGCCCTCGCGACCGAGAAAGAAAACGGCGCCGTCACAAGAGAGGGCCCTCTTTGAAGGCCTGGGCAGGCTATTATACGCTGCTTTCGTCGTCACAGTGTGAGCTGCGCAGACATTGGATGTCGAAGTTGCCATGTACCAATCTGGCAGTGGGCCTTTTGCCCAGGACCCAAAAGGAGACGATGTACCTGAGGGGGGGCCAAGTACCTTCGTACCCCCATTCCATTTTCCAATCACAGAGCCCAAATGGCGGTGGGGCACCATGGTTGCCCCCAGGAAGGCACTCGGACCCCTTCGCTCGCCTCCTGCAAGCCCGCTGCTCGTCTCTGCACCTCTGCACCTCTAGATTCAGTCGTTGTCCCAGACCATTGCCTGCAGCTCTTTCACAGTCTAAAACCGCCCGTAGCAGCCCACACCTTTTTTTCAACCACTTTTTCCAGCCTACGAACTCTACCCTTTGTCCCGGCCGGTTGATTGCTGGACCCATCGCCAATCCAGTTCCCCCGCGAAAGTCGAGCCGCGAAACACAAGGTGGCTCCTGCACCAGAAATTCCCTTTGCCGATCGAATCCCCACCCAGGGAAACCGTCCCGTCTTCTCACCGCGGCGACTCCTCTTGTTGTTTTGAAACTCTCGACAAGCTCGATCATCCAGGATCCCCTCTCCACCAAGCTCTTGCGAACTTCGACCGACCACTCTGTTGCGTCGCCGAGCAACTTCGTCCTCGCGAACCCCATTCCGCGGTCGACGACACCCGTAGTCCGGAGCGTCTCTCCTAATTCCATCAGTCGAAGCGATGGCGTCCAAGGTCCGTACTGTCCATCCCGCCACAGCTGGAGACATCCAGTCGATTGCGATTGCCTCTCATCACATCGACATCGATCCCGCATCCCTAGCTAACCCCTATCCTTGCTACAGTTCACAAGAGAGTATAAGCTGGTGGTCGTTGGAGGTGGTGGCGTCGGTAAATCGTGCCTCACCATCCAGTTGATCCAGGCCCATTTCGTAGACGAATACGATCCGACAATTGAAGGTGCGCATCGCCCGTTTTCTCCTTTGGGGTTTCGCCGCATCCTTGGCTAACATTGCGTACCAGATTCTTACCGGAAGCAATGCGTTATCGACGATGAGGTAGCGCTGCTCGATGTTCTCGACACGGCTGGCCAAGAAGAGTACTCTGCGATGCGCGAGCAGTACATGCGCACCGGCGAGGGTTTCCTTCTCGTCTACTCCATCACATCGCGCGAGAGCTTTGAGGAAATCACAACCTTCCAACAGCAAATCTTGAGAGTAAAGGACAAAGACTACTTCCCTATGGTGGTTGTCGGAAACAAGTGCGATCTTGAACACGAGCGCAAGGTCACGTACAATGGTAAGCTCACCGCATAGCACATCGCACTGCTTTTTTTTTCTCTTGCTCACAATCTCCGCAGAGGGCAAGTCATTGGCGGAATCCTTCGGGTGCAAGTTCCTCGAGACATCGGCGAAGACGACGATGAACGTCGAGAAGGCATTCTACGATACGGTCCGCGAGATCAGGAAGTACAACCGGGAAATGAACACGTACTCGGGAAGCGCCCTTTCCAACGGCAACGGCCCTGTTGGCAAGATGGAGATGGGCGACGACGACGTGCAGGCGGGCTGCTGCTCCAGGTGTGTGCTGATGTGAGCGGCGAGAGTTAGTGGGCGGTGATATCCGGCCCCGGCCCCGGGGATGGGGGCCAATGGGAGGAAAGAGGGTGGTGTGAGCAAGGAGACGAACGACATACCCGAGGCTGTGATGTGGCTGAGGTATTCGTGCGTAATGAGACACGCAGGAGGAGACAAGAGGGGGGGCGAATATATCTCGAGGCGAGACACATCTATGCATCGGGTTGGGAGTTGAAGCCTTGTTTGGGCAGTTAGGGCGGACACGACGACGGTCGGCATCCTCGGAGCACACACCACGACGCGGCAGCCTCCTCCCGATTTTTCGAACCCACATTGCGGTCTTCTTTTTGGGAGTTATTTGAACTAAACATGGGTTCCTATATTGGTTGCTCTCAGACTTGTAATTCCCTTTTCTTTTGTTTTTGTTAGCTATCTCATGTCTCACGGCAGTCTATGGTTCTCTCAGTCGGCTGGAAGAAAAAAATGTCCATATTTTCTTGCCTTGGAGGGTGTTGTTGTGGCAAGGTTCTGCTTTGCTATCATGCTGGGTTGGTGGTCTTTTGCGTTGTTACCATTGCGATTTGTCCCTGCGAAGCTTGATACCTTGTTCCTCGAGCTCATCACATGTTACCAAAAGTGTTTATACCCAGCCGGCTGTTTCCTTTGCGGTCGGGTCTTGTTCAAGCACTCTTGTCTCTTGAGGTTTTTGAGCCGCGAACAGGGAATCTTGGGATACCAGCAGAGCATACCTTTTCATGTCTATAAATTGACCTTTTCACTCGACATCACCATGACGGACACCAACCACTGCGATTTTGGTCCGACGGAAGTAGCTGAGGCTGCTCCCCAATGCTGGTGCTACCGATATGCCGTTCCGTGTTCCCCATGTGTCTCCATCCCTTATGCTCACAGCATGCTTGACCGTTGCCACTGCCGTCAGAAAAGCTGTATCAATCCTTTGTGTGTCACGCTTGAACTACCTGGAAGCAAGATCCACAGCCTGAATGTTGCACGAGATGCCAGGCCAGCCAACGTCATGACCAGGAGGCAGCCCGGCCGTCGCCACCTCTGTGTGATGCTAGATTCCATGAATTGGACATGTCAGCGACCTATCACATGCGGTGTCTTTTTGCGATAGGGAATAGAAAAAAATGGGCAAGGAAGCCAGAAAGAAGCGCTACGCGGCGATCAACCATGCGGCGTTTGGAATAGAGTATAATTCTGCGCTTCCTTGCTGCTCCGGCTCGGCTCGCGCGGCCCCCAATCGGCGGTCATTCATGCACTGCCTGACGCCTGGATGAGCCGCATCTCGACGGTGAGACTTGGCGCGAGGCTGGCGATGGAAGGCAAGGTAGAATTGAAGCCTTGCTGCTACGGTGGGGTTGCCATGAGGCTAGTTCCGCATCGGTGGGTATTCAGATCATGTTGGACACCTACAGGTAGCCAAACTAGCGGTCGCGGATAAAAGAGACGAAAATATATATGGAGCATCTTTGGGAGCATTGGGGGTCGTCTTGAGCTGATTCCAAAGACTGAGCCGCTAGACCAAGGGAAGTAAACCATCCTCATGTTGGGGCCAGTCCAATGCTACATATCGCGAGGCTTTTGCGTCCCGGCCAATGGGGGCGGAACAGACTCACAGCCTGGTGTCTTTCCGTTCGCGTACCCAATAAAGCCGTCAGGTTGCAGCGGTTGCCTCCTCGTGCTACCTCACCTCTAAGAATACGACCTCTCGGCTGGGAACCAGATCCGTATCGAAAGCGTCAGTCTTTTTAACACATGGTACCCAATGCGACAAACCACTGAACGGCAGGAACGAGGGAGACTCCCGTCTGCTGAGCTCAACGAACAACCTACCTTGGCGACACACCAAACCCAAGGCGGGAACAAGGCGCATCGTTCCCCGGACCTCTCTCATTCCAGCAGCAGGCATCAAAGTCACACCAACAACTCTTCAATTCCCCATGCCGGTAGTGAGGTCACAGCTGGAGATATCAGCCTCTTCTACTATACCTAGGCGATAGCGCTAAAACACAATCCCACACCCCGCATCTCCACTGCCCGGAGTGGTGCTGGTAGGTGCTCAACTCTTGTTTCGCGCACCGAACCGGCGCGACCCGACCCAGATCTTACTCATCTTTGGGATATAATACCGGCACCTACTAGTCGATCAACAACCTGGAAGCTGGAAGCGAGGTTGCTGCTGACTGCGCACTCAAAATTGACTTCCCCTCCCCTCCCCCTCCAAAAAAGAAATACAGGAGATAGAAAACAGGCGCCATGTCCCAACCGGCCAGGAACCGAGACCGGTCCCAAATCCCAAACCCACTCCACACCTCCGGACTCCCCTGCCACCAAGCCTCAGACATCCTCCTAGACCCCCTCCGCGCCGCCCTCCCCCGCAGCCGCGCCTACATCCACGCGCGCAACCGGTTCTGGATGGTCTTCCCCTCCGGCCGGTACATCCGCCTGCCAACCCCAGGGACAAATCTCGAGTGTGGATTCCACGCCTTGCGGCTCAGCATCGCAGAGCAGTCTCCGTCTCTGCGGGTTCCGACGCTAGAGGAGCTACGAAGGGTATTTGCATCGCAGGAGGCAGAGAATGCAGCTGCGGGGATGGTGAACACGGATAATTTCAGTGCGGATCAGTTAGGGGCGGTCTTTAGTTCGTGGGGAGAGGGGCAGGGGGTCAGGTGTCAGTTAGGGTATGTGGCTGATGATGGAGTGCCGGTGTTGATCAACACTGCGAGTGTGACCGCGGATGATGCCGATCCGGGGGTGGTGAGGGTGTGGGTGTACAATGATGGGGCGGCGCTGAGGGGACTGATGGGGCATTTTGAGGGGATTACGAAGCCGGGAGGGAAAGAAGAGGTTTAATGCAACGCTTGGCTGTTATTCGTGTGGTGGGTATGCTCTGCGATTTAGCTTCCCCGGCAAGTATTCTCCTTCCACTGCTTCATTACCTTATACAGAGGGTGGGGATGGTCGCAATATCCTTTGCCTATCTCCCGACCTTCTCGTCGTCGATTTCCCTCCTCAGCTGCTCTAGCACCTGCTGCCGCGAGCGCAGATGCGCCTCCAACCCGTCGACCTGTTCCCGTACTGTCTGCAGATCCTCCGATACGCTCTTGAGGCTCGCGCCGGCCCGGCTCTTACCGCCACCCTCTTCCAGGTCGCGTAACTCCTTGCGCTTGTGGTCAAGGAGCTGCTCCAGCTCACGCTTGACCAGCGCGGGTTTGGAGTCGCGCTTCCCGCCGGATTTCCGGTTTGCTACCTCCTCGACCTTGGCCATCTTCTCATCCAGATCCGCCAGCTGCTTCTTGAGCCGTACCTCTTCCCATTCGGCATCCTTCTGCTGCGAGCTGAAGTCGGTGCCCTGTGTCTTGAACCCGCCGCGGCCCAGCCGTGTCAGGTACTGGTCGCCAAACTTGGCCTTGCGACCGGTACTTGTGTCATCATCGGCCTTAGTTGCCCATCGTGAGGCCGCCGGACCGCTTCTATAGCTGTCAACTTGATAGTCGATCTGGTTGCGCTCAAAACTTGTGCGCAATGACGCTGGGACTGTGCGTGGAATTCGGAACCCCTCGTGCCGATTGTTGAGGATGTGTAGGAAGGCGAGACAGGCGTCCTTGTTGATTGACTGTCCTGCTGAGGGGTTGATAAGGTTCCAGGCCGAGCGGATATCAGTGTCTGGAACGTCGAGGGACTCGTAGAGATCTTCGAGGGAGTTGACTGTATTCCCCTGCATTAGCAAAATCCCCTCTCGCACATAAAACGGGAACCGTACAGTTTATTTCGCCCCGCATGTCCCTGTTCTCCTGGTAGATCTGCTCGTATTTCGCCTTGTCGGCGGGGCTCATGTACCACTCAAACCCATCCTTGAGGCCAGGCGAGTCCGGCTCGTCCTCGACTTGCTCAAACTGCACCGCCTTGCCTGTGAGAGCCCGGCTCGCCTGCACAAGATGGGCCTTCGATTCCGGCACCAGCCAATCCGGCAGCGTCGTCGGGACATCAGCCCATTCCTACAACTCGGCGTCAACACCCCAAAAACCCCAAGCCTCAAAATCAGAGTGCAACATACCCCATTCAGCAAGTCAAAGATAACGCGCATAGCGACACAAAACTCTTCAAAGTCGAGGTTGCCATCGCCATCGACGTCCGCCAGGTCCCACACGCGCGCTAGCTGGTCATCCCGCAGACCACTATTCTTGAGCACGGGCGCTGCTTGCTCGCCCGTAAGGAACTTGCCGCCATTTGTGCGCGTCGAGAAGATGTTCCAGTAGGTCTCGATCTCCTGCGCCTCGATTCGCGGTGGCATGGTGGGCGGCGCTTCGAGAGGGGTTGTTGTCGCGGGTGCGAAAGTTTGGGTGGTTGGTTGGTTGGATGCGTGAGCTCGAGCTTTCGGGGTTGAGGGCGGAGCTTGTCGCTGGTCGGCTGGGAGGGTCAATCGAGGGGTGGGATCGGTGGGTTTGGCGAGGGGGGGTTCGCCTTCGGGCGCGTTCGGCGGTGATAGCGTTGGGTGATGGTGGGAGTGAAGCTGCTTGTGTTCGTGGTGATGTGTCGGCTGAGTAGGAGCTCGAGTTGTTACCGACTGCACAGCAGTGTGGAGGCTGACGTTACCGGTTTGCGCAAGGGTTGGCAACGCTCCGCCGTAATTTAACCCTGTTCAACGAAAGCCCCGCTGCCCCCTTTTGCTTGGCACTTTCTGATCAACAACGTTCCCCGGTCAAGGTTGTTGTAACATCACAACGTCAAAACATCAGCGAGTGCTGTGTTTTCATGCAGTTCACAAGTCACACCCATTCTATTGCGCGGTTTTTCTTCATCAAACATTATTCCAACACGGCCTCCCCCGAGTCCTAGGAGGTACCGAGTACAAGTATTTATAAACAACAGCGCCAAACTCCTCGTCTCCGCGCGCCCAGAAGGAGCAGCGACGGAGGGGGTATCGATCGCGAAATGTCCCATCCACCCATCCCATAAAAGAGCCTCAAACGCCTATTAAGCCCCCATTAAGTCCCCGTCTCAGTGAGACTCCCTTGTACCCTTGAAATCGAGCCCATGCTCCCCTCTCCTCCCATGACCCCCAGATTTATCATCTGGGATTCGTAATTAAAAAGAAAGAAACCGCAGCCAGTCCTTCACTCTCATATTCCAACATTCTAAAAAAAAAAAAGGGGGGGAGGGAGCAAGCCAAGTTACTCGTCATCCTCCTCGTCCTCGTCGTCCTCCTCCCCTTTCACCTCCTCCACCACCTCCTCCTCGTCTACGAGGTCCGAGTACCCCAGTGTTTTCTTCGGGGTTCCCCGAAGGTACTCGATGACGGAGGGACCCTTCCCTCCCTCGGGGGGACGCTCCTCATTCGAGGGCTTGGCGTCCTCGCGGCCCTCCTCCCCCTCCGGGGTCACCGAGAGCTGGGCCCTGGTGAGAGGGATGGAGGTCCCCTCTTGTCCCAGGCCGCGCCATGGCGTGGTGAGGATAATTTTTTTAGGCCTGGCGGCCGTGGCGGGGGCGGGGGCGAGCGGCAGGCCGGCCAGGATGACCGGGACCGGGACGGGTGTGATCCGCTGGGGGACCACGGGGGCGGGGCGAGCAGCCTTGGGCGGGGCAGGCGGGACGGCCGGGGTCGAGGGCGTCGCCGGCGCAGCACCGAGCGTCCGCGGACGCTTCCGCTTCGGCTCGGCGCCACTTCCCGACGCGCTTCTTCCTCGCTTGACCGAGGGGCGCGGGGCGGAGGCGGCGACTTGGGCGGGGGCGGGGAGCGGGGCGGTGGCGGGAGCGGGGATAGGTGCCGGCGAGATCGGCGCGAACCGCCGCTGGTCGGTCGGGCCGGCAAAGGGAGCTTGCTCGAGCCGGAAAAGCTCGAGAGGCAGGCCAAGCTGGGCCTCCATGCGGCCGACAACCGCACGAAGGCTTTCGCCTGGCCCCCGGAGCCCCTCGAACCTCTCCAGCAGGCCCTTCCGCTCCAGCAGGGCCGCTGTGGCACCCTCGGAGAGGGGCTCCCGGGACGGCTGGGGGGCGGGGGCGGTCTGGGACGCCTGGCCGGACTGGCCCGACGCGTTGCCGCCCATACCTGCGGCCTGCTGGATGTCGAAATAGGGATTGCCCCCATTGTTCGAGGCCTGCGGCCTGCCCATGTAGGGTCCGGGCAGACCCAGCGCCTCGGCCTCCAACGCGTCGAATACGCGGCCGGGGACGTCCGCGAGTCGTGCGTACCCCATTCCCGTCGCCGGCGCAGGCGTCGGCTGGACAACTTGAGGCGTCATATTTGTCGGCAAGATGCCGAAACCAAACGCCTCCAGGGGTCGCTGGGCCGTGCCTGAGGCCTGTGCCGTGCCCGAAGATGCCTCATTCTTGTTCTTTGAGGCCTTTGTGGGCGTCTTGAGAGGCGCGGCTGCGGCTCCCAAAGGCGTGCTACCACTTCCCGAAGGCATGGTGGCTTGGTTTTTTCTGGGGCGGCCACGGCCTCGCTTCGACGTGAGCATGTTGGGCAAAGGAGCGGTAGAAGGACCCTGAGGGTTGCCACTTGTGGGTGCGATGCCTGGAGTTGCTGCAGCAGTTGTCTGTGTCGTGGTTGCGGGCGGAGGCAGGCCAGGAGGAGGTACGTGAGAGGGAGGCGCGAAAGTAGAAGATGTGAACAACGAGGTAGGGTCGTTCTGAACTGCGCGGTTAGCCACTGCAGAGGACTTGCGAGAACGTGGCTTTTTGGGTGCAGTTTTCGACGTGGAAGGTGCTTGCTGGGGGAGTGTTGCACTCGAAGCAGAACCGGAAGGGGCCGTGGTCGAATTTGTTCTGTGGGTGGCCTTCGGGGCTTGACCCCTCGCCCTCTTAACAACAACAGAACTCCGCGGCGGCTCCGGCGTAGTTTCGGCCTGTGCACTCTTCTTGACTGGTGTCCGTGACGCCCGCGGCCGCGGCTGTTTTCTTCTCACACCCTCCTTCCCTGGTGGTTTCCACTCCTTGTCGTCTTCAACCGGGTCATTCTGGATGCTCTCGTCGTCGCTCCCCTCTTCGCTCTCCTCCACATCTTCGTCGCTGTGCGCGAGTGTCACACGCCGTCCCTGGCTACCCGCATTCTTCTTTGTCTGCGATGGAGCTGCAAGTAACTGCTTCTTGGCTTTCTTTGCCGGCTCTTCATCCTGGTCTTTGTTGGCAGTGCCCATAAGCTCAAGGGACTTCGCAATGGTTTCGTCCATCTTCTTCATGAAGCTCGGTGTCAAACCCGAGTTCACTAGTCCCATAGTTGTGTCGGCATGGTACTCAAACTGCTCTGTGCTCTCCGGTTCCACAGTCGCCGACTCCGCTCGAATACGATCCTCCTCAAGAAGCGCTGGATCAATAGGAATATCAGGAGCTTGGATAGACTGTTGTCTATTTTCGGGTGACTGCTCCATATCCCACCCGTGTCCTTGTCCGCCGAGCAGAAGAGAGGCATTCCACAGCTCAGGCGCATGGTTATCATACATCATGGGGATGTAGCCTGGTGCTTGGGGTGGCGCCAGCGACTGATATGGTGCTACCGGCCGCTGCTGCTGATAATCCTCAGGGGGGAACGGCGCCGAGTTGTCGTAACGAGCTCCGGAAATGTGAGAGTACCGAAATGGTGTGGGATGAGGTGCGTAATTCGGATGCAGTATGAATTGATCGCTGAGCTGATCAGTGACATCTCCCGAGAAGAATGACCATAATACATCGGGGCTTTCAAGGTCGTCGAGATCTTCGATCACGATAACCGGATTAGCACGTTCAGCATCGCCGCCTGTGCTGGCTTCTGCCTCGGCGACACCAGGATCCGCGGTATCAAGCTTGTCAACATCCATGGGCTCAGGATGTCTTCTTCTAGCACTACGTCTGATGAAAGGCTCCTCGTCCAGCTCGTCATCTGATGCTGACACAGCGAGCTCCTTTCCCTTGTCTCTGCGGGGCGGGGTGAAAGGCTCTCCTACATCAAGGAAATCGGACAAGTTCATCTGCTCGAACGCCTCCGAATCTGGTTTGATGTCCAAGCCATCGTCTTTCTCCAGCCTCTCAGCATATACCGCCGGGTCTCGAAACGCTGCCGCGTAAGGATTCTCCTCGTTCGGCAGATTCTCCTGATACTGGTAGTTCTCAGGGTACAGAAATCCTCCTCCCACCAAAGCGCCCATGTTCAGGTTGTAGGGATCCTGGATGGGCTGGCGTGCAGCAGTTGGCAACAGACGTCGGGGGTTAATTGTCCCTGTCGGAGCATCGATCCTAACGATCAACTCGCCAGCTGATATCACGGGTCGGTTGTTACGCCCTTGCTGCTGCAGCGTGCGTGCCAGCTCCTGGATCTCATCAGAACAGCCGACGTTGAAATGGGGTAGAAGGTTCTGTGGACCGTCGGCCGTGAAGTGGTTCAAGGGGACTTCATAGAAGTGGGTGGTGGTGCCTTCGTACGATGTTAGGCCGTCTGCTATTGAGTCGAGGCCCATGAAGCTCAGGAGGTCACAACCGACAAGGATTTCATCGCGTGTGACGGTGTCTGTGATGAGATGAGGCGGGGCCTCATTGACCAAATTGTCAAAGAATTCCATCTCGACGTTATCCATCGTCTCTGGCAGGCGGCTCTTGGCTTCGTACTTTAGCCACTTGTTGTTCTCTTCCATGACGATGTTAACCAACTCGATAGAATCTCCAAGCTTGAGATTGAGTGTTCGAGTTGCTTGGACGAACGACATGTCTTGCTCTGTCATCTCGTACACAATGAGGTACTTGATGGCTCTGGGGAGGTTCGTCCAGTCCTTGATAGTGTGCTGGACGAAATAGTTAGTCGGCACGCTCTTCAATGGGGAGTCTCTTTGGGGGAATGGCTTACATCGATCAACTCGAGAGCTCCATCCTCAGCAATGTCGGGCTCATCGGCAAAAGGGTTGGGGTCTAGGACATCTCCCTCGACCTCGTACCGCGTTTCCGATGGTTTGGCTTGTCGGCGATATCCGGACTGGCTTCTAGCCATTTGTGCGACGTACGCCTGGCGAAGTACCTCAAGGGGCGGTAGAGGTGCTCCATTCTGTCCAGGGGGCGACATCTCTGGCGACCTGGGCCTTCGGGCGATACTGACTCGATACCTACCAACCCTGTTGGAATCATCGCCTTGCATGGTCTCGTCGCCATTATCGTCAACTTCCTCTGCCTCGATGACCTTAAGGAACAGTCGGCTTTCAAATGGACCCCTAGAACAAAGAGGTGCGCAGCAGGAACAAGCGCACGACTCTGTGTCGGAATCATCAAGGTCGCTATAGTCGTCAAACTGTTCGTCAAGATAACTGTATTGATCGTCGCTCTCCTCTTCGTTGTCGATCTCCTCTCCATTGTAACCTTGGTCAACGTCAAAGTCGTCATACTCATTGAGAAGAGAGTTCTCATGGTTGTCCTTAACGTCGCTGCCGTCATTCTCGACCGCCTGCTCAATCGCGAAGTCCTCAACTTGAACCTCGGGCTTCTTAGCAGCTTCTTTGGCTCTGGCCTGCTCTTGTTTCCAGACCTCTGAAGGCCCAGGGCCGACATGATTAGCAGGAAGACTGGGAAAGGCACATTGAGCAGCCAACTCCTTGTTGAAGGGTACATCTTGGTGAACGAAGATGGGCCGATCAGCATTCACAGGGCCATCGTCCTCCTGGTACCAACCAGGACGGCGCCGTGCTGACACATCGCGCAGACGAGGAGCCATTGTCGCAGATTGTACTTCGACTCACGAGCCTGTGTCTTGGAAGTGAGGTGCCAATATCGGTGACTGGAGGAGAATATGAGAGGAGAAAGAGGGCAAGATTGAAGAATTTTGTCTTAGTTGCCGGTCGCGGGACGAAGAGTCCTTGTCTCCATCGCTCAGGGGAGAAGGAGATGATGGAGGAAAGAAGAGAACGGAAGCAGCAGAGGCGTTGTGGCCTTTTCAATCAAAGCGGCGATTGTTGAGGCTTTGGGTGGGTAACCTTTTGCTTGGCTCTCTTCTGAGATGGAGAAAAAAGAACAGAGAAGTGGGAGTGAAGAGGTTGGACTTGGATCGATTGCCTTGCCAACGAGGCTGTCCGAGGCAAAACCTGTGATCGAATCTGGTGTTGAATGAGAGAAAGAAGATGAAAACCCGCCTGGGCTTATTCGATATCGGAAATTAGCCGAAGACGAAGAGAGAGGACCGGCTGCCGACCGACGGATTGGGGGTGAAGCAGGAGAGAGCAGCTTTGTGGTGTTGGTGGCAGGAAAGAGGAAGCAGTTTTGGCTCAGAGGATGGGGTTTTATTTTGTGCGGAAAGGAGAACGCGAGAACAAGCAGGGACGCGTTATTTGGACGCGTTTGTCTGTCATCCAGAGTGCTCACGAGATTAGTTGCCCACTAGAAGGGATATCGTCAGACTTGGGGATAACAGATGGAAGCCACACGGACCATGCGACTTGGTGCCTTGGCCCAGAGGCTCAGACGAGCGAGGGAACGCCAAAGAGAACAGGCAGGGACGAGTTCTTTGGACTCGTCTGACTGTCATCTGGAGTGCTCACGAGGTTGGTTGCTTACGGGAAGAGATCTCGTTTAACCTGAGGACAACAGACGGAAGGCACACGGACCACGCGACTTCGTGCCTTGGCCAAGGGGCTCAAACGAGGGACGAAGCACCACAGAGGCTGGAAGTTGGGGGGATTTGAAGCTGGCCTGTTGCCGTGACTGGATATCTGTTTTCTTTGCTTTTGAGGCAGATATCACAACCTTCCAGGCCTCCTAGCCGCTTGTTGACGCCATTTCGTCCCAAAAAGGGGTCCCTGACAACGCCATGCAAAGTAAACAAACCAAGACAGCCAAACAACAACACCGGGACACAAGAGCTGTAATGAAATTCGCTTAAAAGCAGAGTTTTAAGACGAAATATCAGAATGAGAAGCAGTACGATTACTATTTCCTGAGTTCAACAGACACAAAAGCTGCGACGAAAACTCAATTAACAGCAGAGTTTTAAGACGGAAGGTCAGAATGAGAAGCAGTACGATTGCTGTTTCCTGAGTTTAACAGACACCGGGAACACAAGAGCTGTGAAGTAAACAAACTAAGTCTGTGACAAGGTGGTCATCGTGCCTTATATAACACACTCCCAAATGACAAGTGGCCAGACTTGTTATTTCGGCACACCTTTTGGTAGGCTGACGCAGTTGGAGTTTGTATTCAATTGTTGAAGTCGTCACAAAGACTACTAAACTACAGCACCGGGACACAAGAGCTGCGACGCCATCTCGCTTAGGAACAGAGCTTTCAGACGAAAGCCCCGAATGAGGCAGTAAGATTACTATTCCGAAGTTCTGCAAACACTAAGGATATAAGAGATGCGACGAAACTAAACTCCCTTAAAGCAGAGTTTTAAGACGAAATACCGGAATTGGTTAGTGATATTGCTATTCCTAGGTTCTGCAAACGCCGGGGACACAAGAGCTGCGATGTAAACTCGCTCAAGAGCAGAGTTTGAAGACGAAAGACCGGAATGAGGCAGGAAGGTTGCTATTCTCTTCCAGAATTGACGTCGGCATGGAAGCTTGGAGAATCTCGACACATGGAGTTCCATACAATCCCCAAGCAAGAGCGGCTTCAAGTATGCTTTGTCTTTCTCCATACCAAGGGCCCATGTGGTCCAGCATGAACATTGGGCGAGTTTGACTGAAATGTACTAGTTCGAGGCCTAGTATTTCTACCTAGTTGACCCTAATCTACTCAAGAAGAAAAACACTACTCGATACACAGTAGTAAGCCAGATACAGACGATGTGATTGTCGTCTCTCTGGCCCCCAGAACCAGAAAATGCCCGCAAGCAGCACCAACTCAGCAATTGCTTTCACCATCCTGTGCGCACCCTGAATACCGTCCAACAAACAGCACTACTCATCCTCCGCCCGAACCAAATATGATTTTAACCCTATGGGTCCCACAGAAGGAAGCCGGGTTGCTATAGTCCCTCTGAAAAGAGTGCCCCTCTACAAGGGGGAGAAAATGGGTATAATATCCGGTGACGAAACCAGCCAACGCCATAACCATGAGCAGGAAAAGACATTCTCCCGCCATTATCCGTCTGCCTGAGCGGCGTGAAGGATTGCTATCCAGCAGAGCCCGCAGAACAGTAAGGCAGAAGAAAAAAAAAAGAAATCTCACCACTTGCCACAACATCACACCCTATTTAACACAGTTAGGCAAAGTCAACCATTCGGATGTCTTCCCGTTCTCTTCAAGCAGAATGACCATAAGCCGAATTACCCCCCATGCCATCAACAAACGGTACAAAGGACCGATTCTTATAGCGATCCTGATCGCTCACCTCTGTCTCCATTGTAGTATCCTCACTAGCAGCGTCATCCGAGTCCATGGTATCTTCGATACGTCGCTTGGTCCTCTGAGCAGGGGCCGCTTGGGCCGTAGAGTGGGAGCTCATGTTCTGGTTCCTCACATCCTCTGCGGCTTTGAGGGTGTCCTCGTAGGATTTGAGCACAAACTTTGTTTCGTCGTCGAAGTTAGCGCAGAAGCGCTGCAGGCCAACAAACTGCATTGCGCGGACGCAGTCGACACTAAAGACCGACATGATGTAGGCGGCAGCGATGGCAGCAGATCTGTCGTTACCCGACTCGCAGCACAGCATGACCTTGCCGCGGCGGAAGTTCATGCTGTCGATCGTCAAGTTTGCGGGAAGTTGATCCGAGCCAAAACTAGACCCTTGCACGACGGCCTGTTTCCTATACACCTCGAGCAGATGGCTGTTGATGGCCTTCGTTGCACTGCGAAATGCAGCAATGAGACCCGGCTTGCCGTCGACGACGTCAACAAATTTTGCCTCGATGCCCAGCTCGTCGGCGGCTTTCTGAATGCTGACAAATCCCATCTGATACATGGAGTCGCGGCAACCAAGAATCATGGTGATTCCTTCACTGGCGAGGAACTCGTGGTCGCGCGCCGAGCTGGCCGGGCCAAGGTACAGAAAGTCAAGGATGCGCTGGGCTACGCGCCGAGACTCATACTGCCAGGTGCCGCTGTGGTCCGAGGCGATCTGGGTCCTGTCCTGGGTGATGATTCTTATGTCATTCTCGGTGAGATGCTCTTCGTTCACGCCCCGAAACGAAGGGACTATCTTCAAAACGTCGAGACCGGATCCATAGGCAGGCACGTGAATGTAAGGTGGACTGGGAGGGCGGTTTGAGTACGGCGCAACGCCCTGGACGCCGCTCGAAGTGCTGGGGCCGAGAATGTGCGAATTCATGATGACTGTTGGTTTTGTGTGAGTTGGCCGGGCTTCTCTTTTTTCCGTGGATGGCTTCGACGGACAATCCGACGAAAGAGCGCCAAGAGCTGAGTGTGCAGGCGATGATGATTTCGGGATTGGGTAGGGCCCCGTGAAAGGCAGTAGGGCGGGAGTGGGAATGTGAGGGAACCGTACTCAAAGCGATTCTGGTGGCCTGCTGCTACTTGGCCTGTGACGTGAGGCAGTCGCTGTTGACGGCAATGAGGGGTTGTGGTTCCTTCCACTACGCCTACTTTCTCTGCAAAAGAAAAGACAGAAAAAAGTGGCAGATATTCGGAACCGAGGCACAAAGAGGGAGGTTCAGTGAAGTATGAAGGCTGTTCACTTGTGCGTCTTTCGGCTATGGCAGGTCTTCGAGTGTGGTCGAACAAGGAAGCCCTACGAAGTCAGCTGCGGCCCGGCTTGCTGCCTACCCTGGCAACTGTATTGAGCCGCAGAACGCCGCGGTGGGATGCAGCAGCCAATCCCTGCCTCTGCTTGAAGCCAGAATTGCGGGCCCCTACTGCATACAATGGGCTGGAACCCTTCCGAGTCAGTTTTTCCAAGTGCTGATTGTAAAACGTGGAAGAAGTCAGTGGCTTTCAGTCGCTCGGAATGGTTCAGAAAGTGGATCGGTTCAAAACGTTAATTGACCAATACAAAGCCTGAATCTCCCAGATGGTTCCGAATGCTATCTTCCAGACCATTTTGGCTCTGGAACGAGGCTCAGACCAAATTAACAGCGCTGAAAGCGCTATACTAACGCACTAACTTATAGTGAATAAACCCGAGCAAAACAATCACACCTTGGAAATCACAGTTCGGAGGAGGCTTCGGAAGCTATCCAGAAGACTATCTGACAGCGATTTTTGGAGGCTAGCGCGCCTGGAATCAACCTATCCAAGCCCCCATCCGAGCCTATCCATCCGAGCAAACGATCACAACCTAAAGTAGTTCTCATGCCAGGTTATTAGTCTGGGTGCCGGGTGGAATAAAATCTCACAGGCGACTTAATACACAGTCAATACATAAAATACCAAATGTGTATCCCATTCATCATTCCTACTAAACACCTGGCTAAAGTCGCTGTCATAATGCCCATCCAACAGTAAACAAAAAGTATCGTGTGAGGACACCTACTGCCTAGTCTTCTATGTATTCGGGGTGCCCGGTGAGCCGCGACCGCTGCCGAAGCTGCTCTCCCTACCTAACGGCGACGGATTGTCAGGGGTCACCGACCGAGACTCTACCCTCGGTCGGGTTTTGCTGCCCGCAACTGAGAGCTTCTTCCGTCGTTTGTCTGATGCATTGGAAGCCGTGCTGGCCTTGCGTGTAACTCCGGCTTCGTCCACCTCGATTACCGGGGTCGGCGCCGGCGTAGAGCTCCGCGATCCAGTGCCCGTGGACATACTTGCTCTCCTCGTGCTGTTGCTTCTCGTGCGCTTGTGCTCTCCCAGTACAGCTGAGTGTCGTGGGTGATGGTGAGTAATCTTCTCTGCGTCTGCCCGCACAGTTTGCGGCTTTTCCAAAACTCGCCGCCCAGGAAGCCACCAGAACCAACTCCCGTTCTCCCTGCGCATTCTCTGGTCCCGCTCCTTGAGTTTTGCCCTCAGCAGGGCGCGCCGTTCGTTCTCCCTCTCCCAATACTCGGTCCTGTACAGCTCCCAGTTCTCGCGAAAGGTCGGCGAGAAGGGCTTCGCTAGCAGCAATAGCTTGACATAGTCCCCGCCTGATGCCAGGTCCTCGTCATGGCCGCCTTTCTCTTCATCGCCATTCGTGACCAGCAGGGTCGGGTGGTTCTCCTTCGTAAGGTTAAGCTCCTTGTCGACCTCGCGCAGCACGGTAGGGTCGACGTAGCGGTACGATGAACCGCCCGAGTTTGAAAAGAGGCCGTAGGTCAAGAACCAACCAGTGGTGGCAAGCGCCTCTTTCCACCAGGGCCGCTTCATGACGACGAGCTTGCAGTTGAAGGCACGCAAGCCGCGATTCGACACATTGAACCACCGGCGCGGCCACCGCACCCCGCGCTCCCAGATGCCCGTCGCCCACACCAGCATCGCGGTTATGACACCTCCCAGGAAGCACATGCGCTCCGTTGTCTCCACCATCCAGTAGACGCTACCGCCAACTCCGCTGCCGTCTTCACGCGGCGCGAGGAAGAGCGCATACCCGAACCCGACCGTCCAGAGCGAGAGGATCGAGAGGAAGAACGTGTGGTGACGGCGCCGTGCGCGAAGCTCGAGGTACTGCGCTCTGAGCGACGCTTCGAGGATCAGCAGGTTGAGGTAGATCATAGACGGCGAGCTGGGCGTGTGACTCAATGGGTCGGCCGTTTTCCCCGTCGAGGACGACGCAATGGGGCTGGTGCCGACCACCGGATTGGGGAGGTCCTGGCCCGGCGCCGGCGCCCCTTTGACAATCGAGTCCAATGAGTCGGCCATGGTGGGTGGGAGGCCGGAGGGAGGCTGACGACGTTTTACTTCGGCGGATTTCGGGGGTCCGCGGCCCCGGCGATCGTGGGCGGTGTCGGCAGCCCTCGGGATCGAGCTTGTAGCGAATGCGATGCGTCAGCAATACGGCAATGTGGGGTAGGCGCCTGTATGCAAGAAATCTTTGCACCAGTGCTCTGCAATGTGGCCGGCGTTTTGGATTCGTGGCCGGAGTTTAGAATGTCGCCGTGGTCTTCAGCTTGGTTCTTCAGTGGAGCGGGCAGGTTCCGGGTTTCAGCGACGTGCAGGGACAGACGCCACAATTGTTAAGGTTGAGATTGGTTCACTCAGCAACCCGGTCCCGTTGGTGCCAATGTCGAGATTTCCTTGGGCATTTCGTCCGAAATAAAAGCCAGAAGAATAGAAGAGCGCCGTTTTAGATCACATGTGATGTGTGCGCGCCAAGCGCAGGAACGGTCGCCTTGCAATTGCGTTGGTCGCTGCCCTACGGTTTGCTGGCAGCCAGCGCAAACAGCCGACGTCATCGGGTATTTGCGGCAGCACCGCGAAAAGCGCCTGAAGGCTGAGGGGAATTTAGGGAGATGGTGTCGGGCAGCGGAGCGATCTAAAATCCGGCCGCGGACTTGCTCCGGGGGCGGCACACGTGGAACGCGCAATTCGCAATCACCCTGCAGCCATCTCCGGCGAATGCGAAGGCAAAAGTGCCTGGTACTGACTGCGCGTCGCACCTTACACATGCGCGATTGACATTGATAAGGGGTGTCATCCCGTCTGCGCTCTTTTGTCTCCGGACTCGAGATGCTCAAGACACATTCTACGTCCCTCTTTATAGTCCCGCAAAGGTTAAAGCTCATCTCCTTGGCTGGCCGCATGGATCGGAACGCTACTGGTGCGCAGCGACAAGCGAGAACAATGTCCAACGAAGCCACTCTGCCCACACAACCAACCGGCCAGGTACCCCGCGGACGAGGTATGACGTTCTTCCCTCTGGGCTACAAGGAGGCCGCAACGCAATGGGTATGTAATGTCTCCGCGCTCTCGATGCTCACTCTTGCTGTTTTCTGAAGCTGACCGTTCGGGCAAAGTGGACACTTGTTTCGGCCCGCCAGGCTGAACGAAATGTGCTCTCCTTCGTCCCCTTCCTTAAGGAAACCGACGCCGACGCTTCGCGCCTGCACGATCTCGCCAAGAACGATCCTTTTGGCCAAAGGGTATGGCAATCGACAATGGTTGAGTTGTCGGGGAAGAACCGCGCCCTGAATGAGCTGGCAATCCACCGGGTTGGCGAGGAGGCGGACAACACACTTGTGATGCTTCACGGCTACGGCGCCGGTCTCGGCTTTTTCTACAAGAATTTCGAGCCCTTGACCCGAGCAAAGGGGTGGAAGCTGTATGCGCTCGATATGCTTGGCATGGGCAATTCGACCCGGCCCAACTTCAGTGTTACCGCGAAAGACCCCAAGGAGAAGATCGCCGAGGCTGAAAACTGGTTCGTCGACGCCCTCGAGGAATGGCGGCGGGTGCGTAAGATCGAAAAGTTCACACTTATGGGTCACTCGCTCGGCGGTTACCTCGCCGTGTCGTACGCACTGAAATACCCCGGCCGACTCAACAAGCTCATCTTAGCTTCTCCTGTCGGCATTCCGGATGATCCATGGGCAGTGAACGCGGACTTACCTGAACCGGACTCCTCGACTATGGCGAACGAGTTTACCCAGGACCAGGAGAGCATCGTCAAGCGCGAGTCCGTGGACGGCAACAATGCCAAGTTCCTCAACGCATCTAACAAAAAGGCCGCCGCGCAGTCCAACGCCCCGACGGCCCCGCCGAAGCGGCCCCTGCCGAGCTGGTTGGTTTGGCTTTGGGACGCCAACGTCTCGCCCTTCTCCATTGTCCGCTTGACGGGCCCACTCGGCCCACGTTTCGTCTCAGGCTGGACCTCGCGACGCTTCAACCACCTGCCAGCTGACGAGAAGGAAGCCCTCCACACATACGCATACACCCTTTTCCGCCAGAAGGGCAGCGGCGAGTACGCTCTGCCTTACCTCCTCGCACCGGGCGCCTACGCCCGTAGCCCCGTCATCCACCGCATCCAGGACGTCGGCAGACAAGTGGTCACACCGGCCACCGAGACGACTCCCGCCGTGCGCGAAACCGGTTTCCCGATCGTATTCATGTACGGTGAGAATGACTGGATGGACGTGGTGGGCGGCTTTGCGGCCGAGGAGAAGATCAAACAGCGCATTGCCAAGGCGCTGTTGCACGGCACCGAGGAGGAGAAGAAGCGTGAGAATGGCGCGGCCAAGGTGATCATTGTGCTGAAGGCGGGTCACCACTTATATCTCGACAACCCTGATGAGTTTAACGAGTATGTGATGAAGGAGCTTGAAGAGACCAGCAGGCATACGAAGGCGCAGCGGGCAAGGCAATAATTTGGTGTGTTTGAACGTGTCTGAAATATCTGAGTTGTTGCATAAGATGGCGTTTTGGGGCTATGCACTGCATATCTGTTTGGGGATGAAGATGGTGTCGTCAGCGGCCGCTGACCAGGGTTAATTTTTACGCAGCGCAGATCCATTCAGGGGCTGAATCTTCCCTTCGGGGACATCAGATGGGAGCGAGATGTGATCATCTGCATGTTATATAGCGCGTCTTTCTTGGTTGCTTGATGGGCTAGATCTATAGATATTACCCACTGGTGTGGTTGACAAAGAACATTTCTATAACACTTCACTGGTTCATTGAATGGTCAGCATCGTCTTGTCCAAGCAACCACAGAACAGGACGAGCAGTTTGAGTCAGTCGATACTCGTGGGACAGCATGTGTTGCCTCCAGATAGGTACCTAGACACACCATGAACTATCAATACCAGTCGTATTCGGCCAAGAAATACAATAGTGCTCAGCGGGTTAACAGGAACACAAGTGTATCATACCTATCATATAGGAGGAATCACGTATACACGGCGTCACATGAAGGAACAACAGAGTGAACAGAATGAGTTCGCAGTAGGACACAATCCCAACCAGAGCCGTCAAGACTCAGTGCTTTTCCCCGTCTATATATACTCCCTAGACATATTGGTAGGTAGATAACCACCGCATAGCTATATCAATCATAGACTCATCAACCTCACTTCTCGCCTCCGTCGAATTAACAGCTATTACACTAAATACTGCCACTGGCATGGTGCTTACTATATCCACCAACAAACAGCTTTAACACCTCCCTCCCATATAATTAAATCAGATACAAGCAAGTAAGCAAGTAAGCCTCAACTCCGTTTTCGAACAGAGACCCAAGAATAGGCAAGGGGAATAGCATGTGAGAGCTCCAAGCTAGATGAGGTTCAGTAGGTACTCATTATTTTGGCATTGGAGCCTTCGGGTCCGTCGAGTCCGTCATGTCCTCCCTGCTCTCGTGGAAGACACTTCTCCTCAGGGGACTTGTAGGCGACACGTTTGAGCCGTTTCGCACGGGGGCGAGTGGTTGTGCTGTGACGTAATCTGACGCTGGTCCTTGTGACGTCGCCGTCGCAGTAGGGGGGGAAACCGCCTCGGGAGATACGAGGGTATCGACTTGGGGAGTCGGCTCCTCTGCAACGGCCTCGGTCTCGGCGTTCCTGGGAGCCGAGGCGACAGAACTGACTGTGGTGTCGCTGATGGTGCGGAGGTGGACGCGGTCACGTTCGCTAATGTTGGAAACGCCGGAGGGAATGTAGCCTCGGATTGTGGAAGCGGTCGCGGCTGACTGCGGTACGGGACTGGCGGGGTCGGTGTTGGGCATTGCGGGGAGCTCGACGCTCATGTGTCGGGCTTGGACTGTACTGTTGCCAACGGAGGCGGATGAGGGTGCGACACTGGCATGGTCTGTTTGGTGAGTGCCTGACGAGGTGTACTGGGTGCTGGCGTTTAGAGAAGATGAGTGGTGTGTGGCGATGGCTTCGCCGAGGTGGGAGTAGCGGTTCATGACGTCGATGTGGGAAAGGCCTGTGTCGTGGAGCTCTGGGCGCGGAGAGGTGTCTGGAGATTCGGTGTTAGCATGTTTTTATGGGGCGAGAAGGAGGCAAAGGAATACATACCCATTAACTCGACGGGCGCCCTGATTTCCGTATTCATCATCTCGGCCATGGACTGCGGATGCGTTGCCGTCACACTCTCCAGATCTTCCGGGCTCGAGGGGGTCTCGTCCGAAGAGACCACGGTTCCCGCCTTGGTCTCGCTGTTTGTCTGGCCGCGCATCCAAGACATGATGCGATGGCCATTGGTATCTTCGGTCCCCGCCTCGCTTCTGCCACCGCGTGCCCGGAATAACTTACGCCGCCGGTAAAGAAGGATGAGAACGGCGATCATGGTGAGGAACATCAAGCCAAGAACGACGCCAAGTACAGGCGGGAGGAAGGAGGGGACGCCACCGCCACTGCTGCTCGTGTCACTGTTGCCGGGAGGCAGGTCTGGATTGGTGGTATTGGTCGTAGACGCAGCTTTATAGGGATAGTAGGCAACAATCTTAGTTGTGGGATACTTTTCACCGAAAACTGCGGCGAGATCGGTCGATGCCCATCCTGAGGGACTCGGCGTGGTTGCTGTAGCCCCTCCGGTCGGGGAGCCGCCAATCTTCTTGACCACCGCTTCCGGAATGGTGTACTTCGACCACTTCGATGGATCGTAGTTAGTCCGCCATGTTCCCGTCGTCAAATCCAACACCCGAATAGTCTCACGCAGACAGGTTAGGGAGCCGCCAGCCAGGGGCGGGTAGCCGCCAATGACAAGCATCTGATCGGGGTATGGCATGAAGCACTTGTGTCCAGCGCGGCCAGACGTTGTGCCCTCGGCGACCTTGACCCACGTGAAGGACGGAATCGACAGGACCCAGACGTCGTCGTTGAAAGGCTGCGTCTGGCTCAAACCCGAGTACCCCCCGTAGTAGTAGATGCTGAAGCTGGAGGAGTCCTGTGCTGGGGCAACCACGGCGCAGCCGCGTGTGAGCTGCCCCGGCCCACCAGTCGTGGGTTGGCGATGCCATTTCCCGCTAGCCACGTCGTATATGTCGATTGTTGACATGAAACCGGGACTGACCGCCTTGCTCTGTGGCTCGTTCGGAGACTTGCTGAGATATGAAGAGAAGTCGGGGTAGATGACGCCTCCCAAAGCCACGAGAATGCCCTGCTTGCCAACAGGGACCCACACGACCTCAGCGTTCGCCCGTCCTGGAATATCGGTCGGCAAGGTTTCGTTCTTCCATGTCTCCTGCAGTTGAGTTCCCATATCCAGTGTTATCAGGGTGTTCGAGACATTGGTTGCCGTGAGAGTCTCGTTGAAACCGGGCTCGTAGATAGGGCCAAATCCCTGGGCGCGCAACCCCGAGAAGTACCACGCCTTGTTTTCGGACGGCGCCGCAACAGCTGCTCCATAGGCCAAATAGCGAGTCATATCCTCTGGCAGATCGTCATTTACGAACCCGGGCAGAAAGCCATCTTTTTGAACACCGTACTGATACTTTTGATAGGCGAGCACGGTAGTTGCGGGTGGCGGCGAGAACTCCTTGGTCTCTCTTAATAGACCGCCATAGAGAAACCATTCTTCGTTGTTTCCCAACATGGCGCCATCAACGTAGTTGGGAGCGATGTTCTTGGCTGCAGAACCGGCGCTGACTTTGGATACCGTCCCAAAGATTGCTGTCAAGTTGTCTGTCGTTGTGAACGGTCTGCTAAAATTAAGTGTATAAACAAGGCCGAGGGGATTGTCTATAGGCAACATCAACAACCAGGTCGTAAGTTCTGATCGAGCTCAGTACTCACGGTCGTTGGTGACAGACGCATAGCTGCCGTCGCTCAGACCAGGAAGCCACCACATCCTCCCACCGTCCATGTAGACGGTGTCTCGCACCACATGAGCTACAAATAATGTTAGATATGTCCCTAGATATGATGGTGACTCAAGAATGCCTGCCTCTTAATTGTTGCCACTGGCATATCGTGGTGTTGACTTGATTCTTTTCCCATGTTGCCTGACCGTTGGCGCCGGAGGCGTAGGCCGTCACAAGGGCCAATAGCCCAACGCCCGGTCCGAACATCGCGGAGGCGGTCCCGTGGGCCCGATATTGCGAGCCGAAGAAGAGGCTCACCACTCGCAATGACCGGATGAAATGGAAGACAACGATCAGATGGGGCGGCCCTCAAGGTCCCGTGTAACAGGGCCGATGTGTGAGCGGTTGGCTCAAAGTCCCGTCGCAGCCAACGGTTGAGGCCCTGCCGTCACGGAAAGACGGGGCGGCCGTTCAGAAATCTGGTCCTGGCGGCGTGTTAGACGCGAAAATGAGCCATGGGCATCGAGACGGCGGAAAGGATGCAAGAAAGAAACCCCATTCTGATACGAAGACCATCACGAGGGATCTTCACATGCGGGAATCTCTCGCCCTCACACCTAATAATGGGCAGATCTTACCAAACCGCAGCTGCGTCTCAGCACCCCGCAGCAGCTCAAGCCAATCGCACGCGCTCCGCAGTCTTGGTTGGCTGCGCCGAGGTGAAAACGAGGGAGCCACGGCAGCAAAGCAGAGATTGGGACGAGAAGGCACGATATCGAATGCCCTCCACAACAACCAAGCTACCAGTCTTGTTCTTGTGAAGTGCGAGTCCACTGGGGAGCACAGGCAGCAGTGGAACCGTCCCAAAGAAGCCGACACGATGGAGGGGAGTAGGAAGTCCGACCGGGGATGGGTGCCGCAGTGGGTGGAACAGTGGATGCAAGTGCGATGGCTCCCCGATGCTGCTCTCAGCCCTTTGTTCGGTTTGGGAAGCTCGGAAGAAAGCAACACGAGCCTGCGCTGCAGTGGACAACGGCTGACAAGAGCAGAAGAGGTCGTGTGGCGAAGCCTTTCAGCGGGGGAAGAGGTATGGCGAGCATGGTTGGCTCAGTCCGCAGCCCGGCCCCAGACCATCCTGGTCGGCTCGGCCGCCTTATTGGTGAGCGGCTGACCAGATGGTTGCCGCAAGCAGGTCGCCAACCACCGACGTTGCGACCACCCATTTGTGTTATTGAAGCGAGCCGGCTCGCTGGGTGGACGAGGTCCCCCCGCGAGCTTTTTCTCAGCCTTGTGGATAGGGAAGGATGTGCCATTACCCGCAATCCAATTTATCCCATTAACTGGACCCGAGCAGGATCATAGTCGCCCGCCCTTCAACATGTTCCTTGGGAGCCGGCCGTGCTGTTATCGAAGATGCGTGGCGAGTAGAAATAAAAGTTCCCACCGCGAGGACAATTGCACGCTGAGCGGAATTGGGCTGTCTTTCGGCCCACACTCCCGCTCGCGGGCCAGGCCTTGTTTTTGCCAACTCCGATCTTGGCATGACAGTGGAGCACTTGCAACCCTGTCTCTAGTGTGCAGTAGCCTGCTGTACCTGTCTCTGTGTAATGATGCTGGGCAACATCGACGACAAGCCGAATACGATTGCGGCGGTCAAGAAGTAGAAAAGTGGAAGTAAAGAATCGAGGAATCGACTCGCCGCGCAACACACCGCGGCTCGGTCGGCCTGATGGTCGTCGTATTCTATGGTCCACCACGGTCGACAAATTCGTCGGTGCCGTTGTTTGTCACTGCAACTCTGCGCTGACCAGGGGACGTAACGTTGAGTTGAGGTTGCTGCCTTGCACTGAAGGCCGAGTCAGGTCGCCGTTTTGCTGCTAACAAAGAGCCTCAACATCGGGCATCTCCGTCCGCTCCATCCTCCCCGATGGTAATGAGAGCAATCTCATATTGACAGGCGTCAAAAGGGCACCAAAATCTGACAGCCTGCTTATCCATTGCCAAGTTGAAGGATTTGCCGTGCGGTGAATTGGTGAGGGCATTGCGGTTGTCAAGCCCAGGCCACAACAGGCAAGTGTAAGTGAGATCGTCCAATCAGCAGCCGCCAGCGTTACGCACTACGACACGGTCCAAGCTCCCCACACCCCGCCCTTGTCTATCGCTCGAGCACGGGCGGCGTTCCGTTTTTGCGCCCTCTCCGCTCCGCGATTGCCTGCATCACACATTGGCTTTTTGGCGTGGCGCTGAGGGCTTTCACCGTTGCCCCACAGATCGCACATTCACCAGCCACCACCACTGACAGTTGCCACGGCTCACGACAACTCCGACGGTCTGCATGCGGCGGGGTCCATTCCAAGCATTCACATGTCTGTCAAACAGTCAACCGGAACGAAGCACGAATGCTGCGAACTCTTGCGCACCATGGGTGGTCCGAGGGCATCGTCAGGTCGACCGTGTGGCTTGGGTTGGACTTTCACCAGCCTCACGTCCGATGTGGAGGGTGGTTCCCCGCTTTCGCTGCGGAATGTCTCACTCGACTGATCCTGTTGGGTCGAGCACGTCTTCGCGGCCACAGCTGCAAGGTACCTATGCTTGACTCTCATTTCGCACATTGCATCCCGTTCCTGACTGTTGCCGCTGGCGCTCGTCAGCAAATGACGCTCGTGGCTTCAGATCGAGAAAAGTTAATACTGAGGATTCAACGTAACGGAAAAAGGAGTCACGTATCGCGACAAGCGGTGTTGAGCTCCCACTAGCGATATAACCCTGAGGCTCTTCTCGCCTAGGTACTGCGTGGTCCTAGCTAACGATTGATCAGCGTCGCTAGGAATGTACTTTGTAGACAGCCTTGCTCCCGCGTCCCGGACCACTTGCTTAAACCAGGTTGCCGTTTGCATAAAGGTGTGGCTCATATATTGTGCTGCGTGGCCGACCGAGGGACTGGAGCACTGGCATCGATAAAAATACTCAGCCTATCGGTGCCCAAGTGAGGGGTCTTGTGGGCGGTCGTGCCGTCCGACGTGGAGTCCCCGGTGAAAAACATCAGCCCCCCGGACGGTGGCAGGCCTGGCCAGTCACATTCCAAGGGCCTTCCCCTCCTTGATCCCTGGACCCCTGGCCCTGGGCCTTTGTCATCGCCGCTACCAGAGCTGCCAGTCCAGGATGTCGTTGCTCAGCAGCGCTGCCCGCTGCAACGTCCGAGTCCACAATCAAAAGAACCCTTGGGAGCCGTCAGCTCCCCGTCAGCCAATTTGCTGCCCTGGGCGAGGTGCAGTCAACAAGGGAGAGAATGTTACGTACGGACCACTGTCGAATCCAACGACTCCCGTCATCGACCGCCCACCGTTTTGCCGTCCGAACTCTGAGGCTCCATCCCGGAACTATGCGGAGAAAAGAAGGCTGCGGACAGCGATAAGTCCTCACGCCGCTGTCAGTGATAACGACAACGGCAGTTTGGTGATCGCACTGCAGACGGCCAGCCACCGCGGCCGTGTTGAGAAGCGTTTGGACAATGCTATTGGGTTCCCGTTTTTTGGACAAAGCAAGCCGAGCGACGTGCGTCGGCGGGATTCGTGTCCCGCATGCACTTACACGCGGACAAGGATATCGCTGCTGTCGAGGCTGTCACAGTGCAGGACTCGTACCCCTGGTTGGCGAGTGTTGCCCTTCGACGATAGGTCGCTTCCACAAGCTAAGTGGTGTGGGCCTGGATCCCAAGGCCGGATGCAAAGAAGCCGCAAGCGTTCGCCAGTGCGACGCTTCTCGGAGCCCTCGTGTTGCTCGCGATTTTCTCCCTCCGCTTCTGTGTATTTTCTGCCTGTCTGCTGTCTGGTGGACCTAAGTGTGGTCTGCGGCCTCTGTGACTGTCAGCTCCAAGCCAATCTAGCATACAGCAAGCGTTGCCTTGCGATTGGTATCAAAAGACCGTTATTCCAAGTGCTAAGAGCCGGTCAGGGTGGACAAGGCGTGTGCTTGGTTGCCAAGATATCAGCCCCATTGGCCCATTTCCGCCTGCACCCGCTGCCTGTCCTGGATCAGCCTCCAGTCACACCCCTCCCTCCTCCACTTACAAGCTTCTGCTCGCCTTATATGGCCGGCAGCTACCTCCGCGGCACCCACACCTCTGCCTTCGCAACTCCAAGCCAACCTTCCTAGCACATCGCTCGTTCGCTGTTGCTCCCGACGTTCGCTCGACGACTGAAGACCTCTATCACATACTCGGGTATTCAGATCACCCCGTCTGTCTTGGTGTGAAGGACTCACAGCAACATGCTTCTCTCGAAGCTTGTCGGCACGGCTTGGGCGCTGTCCCTGGCGCAAATCGCCGTTGCTCAGCAGCCGCTCTACCCCAGGGCCAACGAGACCGAGACCGATACCGCCAAGGTTCAGACAGTACCATCGCCAGCACCGGACGCAGACGCAAACAAGAACTCTGGT
>Ga0247758_1000057_pt1 | contig 79621 bp, 66 predicted proteins | sample UWRJL156409C4_FD_180950 | JGI IMG/M metagenome (GOLD analysis project Ga0247758, IMG submission 180950) | Plant litter microbial communities from Arlington Agricultural Research Station in Wisconsin, United States - UWRJ-L156-409C-4 | ecosystem: Environmental > Terrestrial > Plant litter >... | reverse complement strand
TTGGCCGCATGCCCGGCCGCAGAGAGATGTGAGAGAGTGCAACCCCTCACCCCATCAATCATCTTGTTCCTAACAATATCAGACAGTCCGCGCGGCACATGATGGCTGGCAGACGCGCCGGGGGGCTTCCCCGCCGAGTTGCTGCAAGTTGCGGCCCTCTCATCACTCTCCCCTCCCGAATCGGACGTCGAAGCCTTTCAGAACGCTCATGATGCTCGCCGCCTCCACTTCAATTGGTGCCCGCCCGGCCGTAACATGGCTATGGCCATGAAAGAGTCCACCTCGTGTGTTCTCCTGTGGGATCGGCACTGCCCGCAGCTTTGGCAACCAGGACCCGATATCGTCAGCCGCTTCGTCAAAGTGCCGATGGCTAGCTAGGGTCTTGTAGGCTTCAGCGCATGACAGGCTAAGGCCGAGCCCAGATCTAGAAGTCATGGAATTAGAAGCATCGGTCTTCCCTGCGCTTCCTGCGACCGTACCCGCATCCGACTGCCCCGCCTTGCAGCACCCGCCTGCCCCGCCGTTCCCACAACATCCGCCGGCTGGCTGTTGTTGTTGTTGCTGCTCCTGCTGCTGGCGGTTATTTCGTTCGAAATTGGCAGCAAGCGAGCGGCAAAAGAGGCCTGACTTTGGGTCGGCAAGGCATTGTGCACAGGTGCCTGGCCCACCAGGACCGCACCCCCCAGATGGTTTGGTCTGAGGTTGCCTTGGCCGTTCTGTGCGCTGGAAACCTTGGAGGCCGGGAAGCTTGATGGCGCCCGTGGCAGTGACTTCCATCGGCATGGGGACCACGTCGTCCTCCGAAGGCGGGGGCGTATGTGTTTGCTGGGCCATTGGTTGGTTGGTGAGAAGAGGCGGCCCATTCATGCTTGAAGAATTCGCCGCGGTATCTGCGCATACACAATACCCCCCATCTTTGCAGAATCCGCAGGAGTCCCTAGGTTCGACGGACTCCAGAGGTTGGTGCTGTGGCTGGGCCAAGGGGATAACTTGTGCTGTTTGCTTGCTTCTCGCCATGGAAGACGTAAACATGGCGGTAAAGTCAGTCTCCAGGATCAGCCCGGTATCAGAACGCTGCCTCTTCTCTCCCATTGAAGGTGACCCAGGGGACCGTGGCCGCTTCAGATCGGCGGACAGCTGGGCCTGGATGGATGCTTCAAGGCATGCGCATCGTGAGCCCAAGGTGCATCCGCCGCATCCTATGGGGATATCTGCATCTTGGAGGACCGCGTCTGCGCAAGCACATGGTCCGGTAGCCTGGCAATTTCCGCATGCGAGGTCTAACGGTGCATCTGCTGATTCTGGTGGAGATATGATCTGCGAGATAGAAAAGGACTGAGTCGAGGGTCGAGACTCTGCCGGCATAAATGACCCAGCCCCTGGGAGGGTTCTTGGTATCTCCTGTGCCGAGCCCATCTGCCCAGGCTGTGGTTGCGGATGTATCTGCGTCGACACCATGCTCCCGTTCCCTGAAATGTCGCTACGTCCTGAACATTCCTTCTCCAACATGGTCTCCAGCCACTGACACCTGGACTGCAGTGTCTGCGTCTCAACCTCCAGATGTGTAATCCTGTCCTGCATCTCCCGCACGACGCGGTCGTGACCCTCCTTTTGCTCATCTAGCTGTTCCTCTAATTCACCGACGCGTGCTGCTCTGCGCTCTCGGAAAGCCCTCTGCGCCGCGCGGTTTTGCGCCTTGCGCTTTGTCGGAGGCGTATCAGTCGCAGGTTTGCGACCGGGCTTCGGCCGCGGCGGGATGACCCATTCCTTGGTGGTCATGGTGAGCGGCCCGGAGGAAGATGGCGAATCAATGGTTGCCATGTTTGCGGGAACTCCCGACCCTCTGGCTGGTGGCAGGCTGTTAGCTGTGGGAGGACGTATTGCGAGCTGAGGCGTGGAACATGAGCGGCCGGTCGCGCTCGGAGAGGCCGCTGATGCGGGGGTTGATGGAGCGCTCGGGGAGTTCCGCCGGCTTGTTGCACTGGTCAACAAAGTCAATGGCAGTTCCAAGGATGCAGCATCGACGGCGTTTGAACTCAATCCGCCATTACGGAGGAAAGTAGTGGCAGCCGCCATGGCGATTGTCCTCTCGCGGGGTTTTGCCGATGCGGGCTGCGATTCGCTGACGCAGCGGTTTTTTTGTGACACACCGTCGGAAGCCGAGCCGGATCGCGTGGGGCCCTCGGCTCTACGGATTGTGGTCTGATCAACAAGACAGAACTTGACTTGCGGCTGAAGCCAAATGGCGCAGCTCGATTGATGGTAATCGGAACCTCCACTGTTCTGTTGACGCTCCTACCGCTCCGACGGAGGGACTTTGTGGTGGTAATACCTTTGAGTGGAAGGTGAGATACTAGCGAATCCGCGGAAGGCAGAGTGTTCGACAGCAAACTTGTGCTCAATGGAAGAACTCAGGGAGAACTGATCGAGAGAGGGGTACTGGTCTTTGGTGAAAAATCAGCCAAAAACTTGCTCCTCTCGTGCCGGGAGACTGTGGGCGAAACGAGGAGAAGAGCGAGCTAGCGAGGCCGGAGCTTTCACCGACCAGAGTGCAAGGGCGTTCGAGCACCATGATTCGATGCCGCCCAAATCGTGATGGTTTGGATCGACCCACTGATTGATTGATAAGATTATTGAAAGTGCGCCAAGCCCGAAGAGGGCAAGGCTAGATCCACTGACCCACACCTGTCCCGGAAATCAGATCAAAATGCGAGCCACATAGCCCTGGAGCTTGAACTCAGCCGGGCCATGTGATGGGTCAAGCAAAACACGGGAAGTTCTCGAAAGAGCGCTTGGGACACCGTTCCGGAGGAGAGAAGGACTCGCATGAGACGGCCGACAAGCGATCTCGGAGCATCTTGCTAGGCACCGCTTGGCTTGAAAATATCGATATCGGCTCAAGCCAAATCAAGAGACACAGCTTAAGCTCTTCCCTGTCAAGTCAGTTAGGCGCAGTAATCGGCACCTTTAAGAATCCTCTGTAACATGACGATTCGTAGAAATGTTGACTGCTGTTCATATGTAATCACAAACCTGATGACCTCTGTGGAAGCAGTCTGCATCCAACATCACCGCCCCTGCTTTAAATGCCTCAATATTTCAGATATTGTCGAAATACAAGGATCGGGCCGAAGTCGTCGAGGAGCCGCTCGGGTATACGAGAGGGGCTTCAACCCTCCGTCGATCGCCGCAGTAGAGAAAGCAGACCGGTGCCAAGGGTCCGTGTCCCGAGCCCCACCCAGCCCGGGGTTGGCAGGGGCGCGCATGCGCGGGGTGCTTCCACCGAAGCCACAATTGAAGGCGCTGGACTGAGCACACAAGAAACAGCATTTGCCGAACCTCCACCAACAAAGCAGCTTGACACAGCGCCAATCCCTCCCTCCCCACTGAATTGAGGGGAAAACACGACCGAGCGGCGCAATGGCCCACCTCGGCATGCCCTCGCCCGCTTCCCGAGTGACCTCATACTCCGGCTTCAACCTCCCGTCATCGTCCTCCTCCTCCAGCGATGGAGACGACAACGACCAATACGACGACAACGAACCCCTCCCGTTCCCCGCGGCGCTCGCCCGCCTTGACTTCCTCGCACCCAACTTCGACCCAGCCGCCTACCTCTCAGCGCTGCACACCGGCCCAACAGCACGCCACCAAACACTTGAGGACCTGCGCGCCGAGCTACGCGACCGCTCCACTTCCATCAGTGCCGAGCTTCTCGAGCTCGTGAACGCCAATTACACATCTTTCCTCGGGCTTGGGGACGAGCTCAAAGGAGGCGAGGAGCGCGTCGAAGATGTCCGGGTCGGTCTGCTAGGATTCAAGCGCGTCGTAGAAGAGGTGCAAAGCCGGGTGCGCGAGCGCCGCGTAGAAGTCGGAACCTTGAATGGAGAATTACAGGGCGTCAAGGGCGCCGTGGAAACAGGCAGACAGATGCTGGAGCTGGACGAACGGGTAGCAGGGCTGGAAGCACACCTTGCAGTGGGGAGCACAACTCAAGAGAAAAAGACCAGTGAAGGGGACGATGATCTACGGGACGAAGATGAGGCCGAAGATAGTGACGACAGCGATGAAGATGAGGAAGATAAGAGCGGACTTGTAGGCAGTAGTCCGACAAAACTCGGATCTTTGGCCAGGGAATACGTTCAAGTCGACCGTCTTGCGACATCGCTGGGGCGAAGCCTGCCCTTCGTTCGAAAGATGGAGGAAAGGTTAATACGCTGTCGAAACACGATCTTGCTTGATCTAAGTACAGCAACGAAGGAGGCCCGGAAGGCCGGCGAGAGAGGACAGACCAGAGTCCTCAAGTACTTGGCCATCTACCGAACGTTGGACGCCCATACCGAGGCTGTGCAGGTTTTCAAGGAGAAGTAGGGTGCGAGCGCCAAAAGCAGGAAATACCATCATAGCAGGCAAGATACCCATGTTTTTGCAAGAAGTTTGTTTGGATTATGATACAGGGGATATATGGTACAAAAAATAGTGACCCTCCAGGACTCACATCACCGACTGTAACTGCTCGACCGTGACGCCATCCTCTGTCGGGTTGAACTTGCCGTTCAGGCTGAACGCTGGCCCATTAGTCGAGCTGAGGACAACCTCGTCGAGCACCTTGGTTTTTCCACTGTCGGCAATCACATCGATGTCCTTCTTCATCCGCTCCATTACGGCCTTCAGGTTATCAGACAGCATCTGGGGCGTGAATGCCATCTGGCCAACTGCCATGCTAATCACGCCCATGCGTTCCTTGTACTCGTCGGTGCCGATCATCTCGTTCATCGCGGCCTTGATGTCGCTCGTGATGGTACCGTGTCTCTTGTTGGGCATCAGACCCTTGGGACCCAGGAGCTTGCCGACGTTCGCCTTCTTCAGTGCCTCCTCACTGTCCGTGTGGCAAATGAGCTTGTTGAAGGCGAAATGTCCAGCCTTGATGGCCTCAAAAATCGATTCTTGCCCATAGACCACGGCGCCGAGTTCTCGGGCTTCCGCCATCACCGGACTATCCTCGGGACAGATGACACCAATTCGTGTGTCGGAGCTGACGGGGTAGGGAAACCGGATGCGGTTCCTGACTACAGCGCCGGCCTTCGCCGTCCTGACCTTGACCTGAATGTCGTACTTTACACTGGATGGCGGTCTCCCGACCTCAAATGCCCGGAGATAGCTGTTGTGAGCGAGCAGAGTTAGCAAACGAAACATGGCGCAGTACGGTCGAGCCGAGAGCCAATTGGACCTACCGCATCGCGTCGCATAGCGAGAACTTCTGCTGCTCGCTCTGGTCATAGGAGCGGAAGTTCTTGTAAACCTTCTTTGGCTTGTTCTCCCGTTTCTTCATGCCTCCAGACCCGGATGCATGGCGCACTTGGGGCGTCGCGAGCGACGGCAAGAGGAAGTTTGGTATCGACGAGACCGCGGGACGTCTTGTGGTGTATGCGAGGTTCAGCCGTGCCATCGAGGCGAGGGCTTGAGTTGTGGAGGCCATTGGAGGTTCGGAGTCGCTCTTCGGGGCGATCACGAAGTGCAGCTTCGGTTCACGACGGGCATCTGAAAAAAAGCTGGGGTCGCAACCGTGTCGCAGCTGGCTGCCTCGATTCCAAGGCCCCAACCGCTAGCGCGGATCCAGGGCGAGCAGGGGCCTTACCGCCCGGCAGAATTGCTCAACGCCTGAGGGTACCCCGCCACGACGTTTACCCCTCCAAACTTTTGTTGACTCACGGTGACGATACTAGGATAAGCTCGAGAACTACAGCAACAGTCTGCAAATCAGCACCCTTTACGCCCCTTGAACCGGCGTCTTACCTTATTCTCCCGAAAATACAAATTCCTTGAAAATGAAGCCGGAAGAGCTCACGCCCCTCGAGGCTCAGCTCACGGGCGATTTCCGTTCGATTGAGCCATCCCTCCAGGCATTGGACAAACACCTTGTGCTGCGCACCTACCTTAGCGGCTACGAGCTTTCGGACGCCGACAAGAACATCTGGCTTGCTCTCCGAGGCAACCGCGCTGCTGTCTCTTTCATCAAGCGTGGACAGCTTGTCAACCTCGCAAGATGGTTCCAGTTCATCGAGGAGAGCCATCCCGAAATCCAGGACGAGATCAAGGCTAAGGATGCTGCCTCCAAGGCCAAGACCGCCGCTGCCAGCAAGGCTGGTGCAAGCTACGCCCTCGCGCTCCAGAACGCCGACAAGGGGGTCGTGACACGATTCCTCCCCGAGCCTTCAGGTTATCTCCACATTGGGTTCGTTGCTTTCGCCCGGTGCTGCTTCTGTGGGCGTCCCCTAACTCCTTTTTAGACACGCCAAGGCCGCGCTTCTGTCGGATTTCTTCGCCCATCAAGCCTACAAGGGCACCCTTCGCCTGCGCCTGGACGACACCAACCCCTCCAAAGAGAAGCAGGAGTACCAGGATGCCATCATCGAAGATCTCGCCCTCATGGGCATCAAGCCTGACTTTGTAACTTACACGTCGGACTATTTTGACTTCCTCTACGACATGGCAATCCGCCTCATCAAGGAGGGACATGCTTACGCCGACGACACAGACCAGGAGACGATGAGAAAGGAGCGTTGGGATGGAATTGCTTCGAAGCGTCGAGACCTCAGCGTGGAAGAGACCCTGCGTATTTTCGAGGAGATGAAGAAGGGCAGCGAGGAGGGTCTTCGGAATTGCATTCGTGCAAAGCTCTCAGTTGACAACCCAAACAAGGCCATGAGGGACCCCGTCATCTACCGCTGCAACGTGGACACTCCGCATCACCGGACTGGCACCAAGTGGAAGATGTACCCCATGTACGACTTTGCCTGCCCCGTTGTTGATTCTCATGAGGGCGTTACACATGCCCTTCGCTCAACCGAGTACACCGACCGCAATCGTGAGTAACTTTCATGTAGCTGGCTGAGACATTGTAACGCTAACCAGTCCACAGCTCAATACCAGTGGTTCCTGGATACATTGAAGCTCCGCCAAGTTTACATGTGGGACTTTGCGCGCATGAACTTCATCCGCACTTTCCTGTCGAAGCGCAAGCTGGCCAAGCTCGTTGAGACCGGAAAGGTGTGGGGTTGGGATGACCCCCGTATGCCCACGATCCGCGGTGTGCGGAGGAGGGGTATGACAATCCCGGCTCTTCGAGAGTTCATCCTCAAGCAGGGCCCCAGCCGTAACATTGTAACCATGGACTGGACCAACTTCTGGGCTAGCAACAAGAAGGAGATTGACCCCATCGCGCCACGTCACACCGCTATTTCCCAGAAGGATGCCGTCAAGGTCACCGTCACTGGTGCTGAGGCTCCTACGACTCCGTGCTTAGCTGAGAAGCCCCGTCACCCGAAGAACAAGGACTTAGGCACGAAGCAGGTTGCATTCGCCTCTGAGCTCCTTCTTGACCAGGCCGATGCCAAGACCTTTAAGGACGGTGAAGAGATTACCTTGATGGCCTGGGGTAACGCCATTGTTCGTGACTTCACAGCTAGTGACCCTATCCCCAGTCTCACATGTGAGCTGAACCTCAAGGGTGACGTCAAGACGACAGACAAGAAGGTCACCTGGTTGGCCACCCAGGGCCAGAAGTTGGTACCTGCTGAGATTTGGGATTTCGACTACCTTATCACCAAGGATATCTTGACCGAGGATGATAACTTGGAGGACTGCCTCAATCCCGTGACTGAGACTATGGAGGACGCCTGGTGCGACGAAGCCTCCTCGCATCTGAAGGCGGATGATATCATCCAGCTTGAGAGACGTGGCTACTATCGCGTGGACAAGGGTCTCAACGACTGGAAGAACGGCGAGGAGGGTCCGAAGGGCAAGAGACTTGTACTGTTTTGCATCCCTACTGGTAAGACTGGGCCGAAGGCGTAGATTCTACCCAAGTCTAAATGGGTTGGTATGAAGTAACGCTAGCCCAAGTTCAAGATATCCGCGATTTAGCAACCAACGCTTGTTCTTCGGCTTCAAATATGTTGACAGCATATATTTACACTGCAATGGGTAGGGACTACGTGGCAACGTGTTAGAGAAACCCTTGTACGTCGTAAAATAAAACAGCAAGGACTAAACTATTACATTGCTGGCCTCGCTTGCACTGTGAGAGGCATTGATCGTAGTAAAACGAGCCGTTGAAAATGTAACGAAACACCTTTGAGAGTCCCATACAGCCTCGAAGATCAGTATTCAGGGCCTTACTGCTATTGCGAGAGGCCTCTATCATACAATGATATGCCGTCAGTAGGCAGAAGAAGGCCTCTAAAATATATTGCGGCCCGCCTACTTTTGCAGCACCTAGGAAGGCATCTTTCAGTCAGGAGACAGGGTTAACTTTTTGCCTCGTTCCAAATTAATAAGTCCCAAGATAAACTTCCGGGGCAGTGCCAGCACATTATCTCCTACCCTCTCCTGTCTTTGGAGGACAGCCAGTGAGGCATGAAGGTAGCTCAGCACAAACGCTTTCCAGACACCCCTTTCGATGGCTGACTCTCGAAGTGGCCTGGGGAAATACGGATCGTTGAGCTGTACCGCAAAGACCGCTTTGGCAACGCCCTCGTCGCCAAGCGTGATAGGCTGGACCTGGTTGAAATCTAACACCCAGAGTTCTGTGGAAGGCTGGTGAAAGAAGTCGTCAATCTTTCGTGATTCCGGGCCCGTGTACGTAAATGGAGCGAGCTTGCTGACATCGTCCGATGAGCGTCCCGAGCTTTTTACTGTTGCGGAGTTGCCCAGGACAAACTCGATATCCCGGCCGTCCTGCTTTGCTCCCCAACTAGACAATCAAAACGGTCAGCCAGAGGTCAATCTCAGGGGTAAAACACACACACGGTAAACGTACTGTATAACCCCCAGCGCAGCGCCCACTCTCCGCGCAATAGCTTCAACACCCAACCCAAGTTCCACCATCTGATTGAGATGCAGCTTGAAATTCCTCAACGAGAAGAACTGCCCCCCTGCTCTCCCGTTCATCGAGCCCAAATACACTCTCACCAAACAATCCTCATTCGCAGGATCAGACCTCGCCCTCTCCACACCCCTCGGGGCGCAATACTTCCCAATCAAACATCTCCTCCCTTCAGCAGACAGCGGTGGTATCCGCTCAGTAACCAAAGCATGAGTCGGAAAGTTACACACCGGAGACGCGGTTTCAACTAGCCCTGGATTCTGCTGCGGTTCGAAGAAGGAGGTGTCACTACCGGGGACGAAGAAATGGCATTGCGGGATCTTGACTTCGGTGAACTGGACGCGTTGGAAGGCTTCGAGGATGGCGGTGTGAGCGACGTAGTCGTCCCATAATTCGGTGCGGTCAGGGGCTTTGGCGAATTTTATCGCCAGTGTGTGGGGCCCGGGACACGCGAAGACGGCGCCGCATGCGCCGGCGCCGATTTTGCGGTAGGCATCGGGGGGTCTGGGAGACGCCTCGGAGAATGCGGTGAAGGCGTCAGAGGGTGCAGTAGAGGCGTCAGTGGATCTGGTCCAGGCTTCCGAGGGTGCTGTAGAGGCCTTGGAGGATCCGGGATATGCCTCCGTTTCCGGATGGGACGGCCGGCGGAAAGACAGCAGACGGCCTAACTCTTGGCCAAGAGGGTCCTGCACGGTATCTCTAATCGCTGTGGTTGGTTCTTCGAGGGGTGTGCTCGATAGGTCGAGGCCTGCGTCGTTAAGTGGTATGCCGACGGCTGTGGCGATCGCCTCGAGCGAAATACTCAATCGTGACTGACTTTCCGACATAGTCATGTTTTGTGGTCTTTCAGTTCGGAATCACTGCAGAATTTGAAAGTGGATGGAAGAAATTACAGACTTGGTGTTTTTAGGTTTCTCAATGTTAAGAATATAAATGGAAGGTACATTCATGAACCGTAAACTCTCCAGCTCGGACGGAAGACGCCGTCCTACTGCCAAACAGATCACTGGTTCTGATTCTGTAGGCTGCGTTGCATTGTTGGGATGCTTTGGTAGACGCTTTAAAGGCTTTTTCCGAGGAAATGGGATCCTGCTGTAATGCTAGTACGGCGGCCATCAATCCAACCCAAGGCTTCTGTCGGAGCACAGGTCAATATCAGAGGGAATATTGAACGCCTTTTTCGCAAGGAGCAGTACCTACGTATCTGGGTACTAAAAACTCAGAACTCGGCGGTTCTGCGGTGTCTCGAGGTCAAAGACCAAACCCCGGGCTTGGGAACTGGGTCTAGACCGAGAATTCGGTGTCATCTCGATGTTGCAGTTTGGGATTCGGAATTCCAAAGCTTCAGTTGCGGCTGAGCCGCAGATAATAACATCCATGTAACGCTTCATTCACCCGGCGCCCAGCCACCTCGCCTCGGCCTAGATTTCCGCCGATCTGATGCTCTTGAATTAATACGTTGCCGTGGAGTTAATAATGAGGCACACACACACTGCCTGCAGTGAGGACAGCCGAGACGTAGAAAGAGGTGGGCGATAATCTTAGCATATGAAATCTGGCTGGCATTGCCTCTATTACAATCAACTACTATTAGCCAGGATGGCCAGAGCTCGCGAAACACTCCGCCCCAAATCAGGCATATAAAGCTGAGTGGGGTTTCGGTTGGTGGCGTGTGGAATCAAGAGCATCGTAACCTTCAGCAAGCCATCTACGAAACATTCAAGAATGAAGCTTCTGTTACTTTCCATTCTGGCCCTTATTGCCACAGTGGCGTCGAGCCCGCCGCCTCTGGTTGCGGCTAACCTTGAAGTCGACGGGCTGGAGGCCCTACAGGGGTACATTGGGGAAGCGTGTACCAACACTCAGGTGAGATTCGCAATTACTAGACTCCGAGAGTCTCTCACGTACGAAGAGAGGACGCTGACTGAATGTTCCGTTTCGTAGCAAGACAATCTTCGAGGAACATGCCAATACACTTCAACATGCAAGAGCCGTGATGGGAGGGCTGATACGAACCCCGACTGCCCGGGCCCTGACAATGTGCAGTGCTGTGTGTACGATAAATGTGTGAATGGGGCCACAGGGCGATGCTTGGACAAGGACAAGTGGAACTGCCAGGGTGGAGGGGGCTTCAATACCGGGAATCATTGCCCTGGCCCAGATTGGTATCTGTGTTGTCAGGGGGAGTACTGGAAGAGAGGGACCAAGCGGCCGCTCTTTGAGTGAGGCCAGCGTCGGTGTTGACAGGTTAAGTACCTAGGTAGTCGTGGTAGTTCAACAGAAGTGCTACACAATGACTTTCTGAATCTTGTGATGAGAGCGCGTGATGAGTGAGGTTGCAGTTGAGTTCGTGAGATCCGCTCCAGAACTGGAGCAATCTCAGAGTAAAATTGCGCCCTGGCGCGCCCCCCCACAGATCTGGATCTTCAGCTGGCTTGGCACTGGCCATCCAGCTGCCGTGATCCCGAGATCAGCGCCGTTAGCGCTCAGATCCTTTACGTCATTCCCCGCTAGCATCACTAGCTCCACCGCAACTGATCGCGTCGCACCACCAAAGCTTCCCCAGGGTCCCAAGCCCGGAAATCTTTACTTTTCATCAATCGGTTCGCCTGCTGGAAGTCGGTCATACAGGCCACAGACGCCACCTTGCCCGCTCTCGTGTCACGGCAGAAAGAGGGTGCATCAAGGTTCAACCTCCAACAGTTTCGCCAACGCTGGTGCCGGTCGCGTTCCAATCGCCAATCGCGCAGCTCCTTGAACGGCAATCCCCTCCCGCCTCCAGTCCAGCGCGAAGCGCGCCGACACGCAATCATGGCCAGCGCCAGCTACTATGGCAACCAACAGCAGCCTCAGCAGCCCGGGTACGAGATGCAACCACCGCAGGGGGCCTACTACAGCAACAACCAGCCGCAGTATCAGCCGCCCTACAACAACAACAATGGCTACGGTGCGCCCCCTAATCCGTACCAGCCGCCCCCTGGGCCACCTCCGGGTCCGCCCCCGCTAGATCCCAAGGCAAACGACAACTACGGCGCGCCGCCCACTTTCGACGAGGCCTTTGCCGTGCAGAAGCCCAAGTGGAACGACCTGTGGGCCGGGATCCTGTTTCTCATCACCGCTGCCGGCTTTGTTGTTGTGTCGGCCATTTCCATCCAGGGCTATGGTGAGAGCGCCAGATTTCGATGGCCGAGGGCCCTAGCTAACTTCGATTTGAACAGCGGCTACGCGCAGAGTGAACTCGGGTGGTCTCAATGGCCAACTCAACACCTTCAGCTTGACGACACACACCATCTGGCTGTTCGGCTGGGTTCTGCTCACCGCCATTGTTCTCAGCTACCTCTACGTCTGGCTCGCCCGCTTGTTTACAAAGCAGTTTATTTGGATCACGGGAATCCTCAACATCGTCTTCGGCGTGGCTACCGCCATCTACATGCTCTATCGGAAATACTACTCTGGTGGTATCGTCTTCCTCATATTCTCAGCCTTCTTGATCTTCGCATTCATCACCTGGATCCCACGTATCCCATTTAGCGTGCTGATGCTCCAAACTTCCATTGATGTGGCGAAAAAGCATGGCCATGTGTACATGGTGAGCGCCATTGGAGGCTTCCTGGCGACCGTTTTTGCGGCCTGGTACTCGGTTACGCTGGTGGCCGTCTATGTCAAGTACGAACCAAGTGCCAACAACCCTGCCTGCCGAGAAGGGGCTGGTGGTTGCGGCCAGGGCAAGGTCATCGGTCTGCTGGTCTTCATCACCTTCGCCTCGTACTGGATTTCCGAGTGGTTCAAGAACACCATCCACACTACCATCTCTGGGGTCTACGGAAGCTGGTACTTCAACTCCAAGAACTATCCGAAGGGGGTGACGCGTGGAAGTTTGAAGCGTGCCCTCACGTATTCCTTTGGAAGTATCAGTTTGGGGAGTTTGGTCGTCGCACTCATCAACTGCTTGCGGCAGCTTTGCTCGATCGGGCAGCGGACCGCGGCCGCCGACGGTGACATTTTCCAGACTATTATCTGGTGTTTCGTCGGATGTCTCGTCGGAATTCTTGACTGGGCAGTGCAGTTTATCAACCGCTATGCCTTCTCGCACATTGCGCTCTACGGCAAGGCCTATATCCCGGCCGCCAAGGATACATGGACGTAAGTTTTGTTGATTTCTATCTGTTTTGCTGAGCTAATTTTTCCTCGCAGGATGATCAAGGATCGAGGAATTGACGCTTTAGTCAACGAATGCCTTGTCGGCCCAGTCTTGAGTATGGGAGCTACTTTCGTGGCGTACGCGTGTGCCCTTTTGGCGTACGTGTACATGGTGTTCACGAACCCGGCTTACAATAGCACTGGCGCATACACGCCAGTTGTCGTGGCATTTGCATTTCTCATAGGCTTGCAAATCTGCAACGTTTTCACGACACCGCTTAGCAGTGGCATCGACACCATCTTTGTGGCCGCCGCGTGGGATCCCGAGGTTATGATGAGAGATCACCCGGATCTGTACCATCGCATGGTTCAGGTATATCCACAGGTTCAGCAGGCCATTCATGCATGAGAGTTGGACGGTTGATATGCGTCGGCATTTTGTTACAAGACGGGGCATCGAACGAGGCGGCTGTGCCGTTAGCTTGGGGGGGCCATAATGACTTGTTAGGGGACACAGTTTGTATATGGCGTTCATAGATTAATATCCGCAGACAAGTAGTCCAAAGTCGACGTGGGAAACCTGTCTGACCCTTCTAGGGGTGGCGCAACTACCAGGACACAGTTCTCATCTTAATATGATTTCCTTTGTCTTCTCTAAGTAGCTGAGATGTGATATTAACAGTAGTGTACTGATGACGCGCTCACTGCTTGCTCGCTAACCAGTAGCACATCCGGTACTTTTTATCCACATATCCCGACTCACGCCCAGACATTCCCAATATTCATGATCACCACCAAGCCCCCTAACGTGACTTGCATCTATGCGCCAGCTGCCTCCATCCACTTCTGGATCCCATCCGCACTGAACGTTGAAGCCAGCGCAGGCTAGGTTTTCGGAGGGTTTGTTATCAGCGAACTCAACTCGGTATCGTGACGAGGTCGAGAAGTAAGCAGGATGAGTGGACACTCACGGAAAAGCGAATAGTAATATCAATAATCCGAGGCGGGTGTGCCCTCGGCTGAGAACACGGTCCGCCAACGGCTCATGCCGTCTTCGGCCCAGAGGTCGCTCATGGCGGCGTTAACGCGGCACTGTTCATCGCGGGGCACTACGCCTGGGTGGGTGGTGTTTTTGGGAAGTTCTGGGCTTGGGACTTCAGGGGAAAAGGGGGAGTCAGCCATGTCGCCTTTTGAATTTGGAGGGGTGGGTGTAACTAGGAACCTGTGGGAAATGCCAACCCGGATGCCACAAGAGACAGTGCGATAAGCACGAGAGTATTCAGGGATATCTGCATGTTTGAGTTGATGGTTTGGAACGATATGGACTCACAGCGACATGAAGGTGTTAGAAAGCGGGAAATTCTTGCCTTATATAGTCACGTCTGAGGTGAGTAGGCACACACACGTGCAGTGAGAACTTCTGATCTTGGGTACCACGGGTCTATGGTACCTGATCGTGACCCGGAGGGATAAACTTGTAGGAACGCCTGGGGTGATCACGAGAAACCCGGGATTGGGTCTCTCACTCTGGTTTTACGGAGCAGAGGAACGTGTTATTTTGGACGGGGCCTTTTCATCTATCTAGTAGGTACCTGGTATGAGCAAACAACCGTGTTTCGTAGCGCAGAGCTAGGAAAGGTGGAAGTTGGAGGCCTCGTGATAATTATCTTCGCAATCAAAATGAAAAGTAAATAGACCCCTCCCAGCGCTGGACCACCAGAAAGTTGACAGCCCATTCTGGGAATTTTTTTGCACACCAGCTGAGGGTGGGAAAACTCATCGCAAGTTCTCAGATGTTGACCCCGCTTGTCAATGCAATGGCACCTGAGGCACCAATGTATCCACGATTTGAGGCAGGCGCGCCCTGCAGGCCAAGTCCGACGGCTAGTTTGTCGAGTCTGAGTCACTTCTTCTGCAAGGCCCACCTCAACTCTCCCGATCCACTGTGATTCACTCATTTCAACAGACAAGCAACGCCAACGCCAAAACCATGCCAAAATCAAGCACGGCTAATATCGCGGGCCACATTGAGCAACTCCCGTTGGAGTTGTTCGAGCCAATCCTCGAGAATTTGTCGCTCAGAGATGTCATCGCGCTGGTCAAGCACGCGGGAGAGGACAGCCGGCTCGTCGCTGCATTGGCCATCAGCCCCAAATGGCGAGACATCTGGTCTACCTACCAGGCTAACCCGGACGGCTTTCAAACGCTTGTATCTTTGATTGTCCCGATTGGCGGCAAGCGGCTGTTCGATCCGACTCTCGGCGCGCTAGAGGTCACCCCAGGACAATATTATCGTCGCCTGGCGCGGGAGAGGGAGATTCACGGGCCGAAATACAACTTCTTCGATTATGTGGTCCGGAAAACCTCGAATACCATCCAGAATCTCCTGAGCAATGTGGATCACGTCACGCTGGCGTTTCTATCTCAGAGGGTCACACTAGACGACATTGCCGTCATCTGCCCCTGGCTCAAAACCCTGGTCAACATCGCACGGCAACGGCATCCAGACGTTCGTAATAAGAGTATCCAGGTAGTACGAGACAGATTTCATGAAGCTCTTGAAGGCTCTTGCCGTTGCGTGGTTGATCCGTTCGGGGGAGCACGAATGATTCGCCCAAGGGGTTTCGAGACGCCTGGAGTCAAGTCATGTCTTGTGAAGCACCCCGACCGTGGAACATCGCAGTGGACCATCTCGCAGATCAAAGCATTCGTCGATGCATACTCAGTTGTCCAGACACAGCTCAACTTGATGAAAGCGACCCAGCTCCAGGATTTGGCGAAGCTCTATGCCCGGCATCATTCTCGGTTGAAAGAACCATACGCACCGCAAGGCCCACGGAACAATCCCCGCCATATTCCTAATCAACTTGAAGGTGTGTCCCGCTTTGTGACGCGGATCATCGACCTGGACCGCGACTCCCAGCCGCGGTCGAAGCAGGGCATGAGCAAGTTCCGCTATTTACACCCATGCCTCATCCCATACGACTGGTGCCTGCGTCTGTGGATTAAAGTTGGCAAGACAAATCCCCACCTTCGAGAGACCATGCAATCTACCATTTCTGAGTCCTCAGAAGACGCGCTGGAGGATTTAATGAAGCAGCTCTCTCTCTCTCCGACTGCACCAAAACCTCCTGACGAGGTTCTGAGTCAAATCCAAGTCGTCAACCAGGGAATTCGGACGTTTTACAAGAGGAGCAAGAAATGGGGACAAACAGGCTCTGCTCTTCCGCGAATTCGGATTGTCAACTCTGATAGTAAGTATCACATCTCTCCTCTTTCACTTAGGCTGACATTGTGCTACAGGTGATTCAGAGGCCCCTGCTTTTGCGATTTGTCGCGACAAGGCGTTAGTCGATGGATATAGACTTACTATGCTCCCCCCTGTTGATGTTCGTGAGATGGAGTGGCTGGTGGCATTCCTGGGAGTAGTGGAGTGGATGGAGGATGCATATCCTGATCTCGCATTTCAAGAGAGGTCATCTGTTAGGGATGAATAGATTGAACACCAGCACTAGCCCCTTTTCAAATCAGAATCTACGTCCACAGCACCATAGTGCTTTAGAAAGCGCCCCCAGACAGCATCACCCTCAACCTCGCCGATCGCAATCGGCCACAGAACACGGCCGGCTCCATCCTCCCAATCAAGCGGCCGTATCCCTCCATACATGCGGTCCATTTCTGGCGCCGCTGACATGAACCCCGGATCAACCGTGTTCATGGCGACGCCGCGGGTTCGCCACATCGATGCTGCTTCGGTCTGGGTGATCATGTTGACCGCCGCCTTGGTCATGTTTGTGTGGACATGTGTGCCCGCCTTGGCCGAGTGGTCGGGGGTTCTCTCCAATATCCCCTCGCGGGACGACACGTTGATAACATAACCAAGAGGCTTTTGCCCTTGACACGGGTGGCGAGGTTCATCTTTGCTCTCGGACGGCGGATCACCGGCTTTTAGCGCCGCACCCATCAACGGAAGCAGCTCGCGGAAAAGAATCAGCGGAACGAAGGCGTTGACGGCATGAGCTGATACGATATCCTCGTAAGGGATTTCGGAGACGGTCTGCACCCACGATGACTTGAAGTACGGCTGTATTTCGGTCCGGCCATCGTCCTTAACGTTCTCCGGCAGTGTGATATTGTCGGCTACTGCCACGGACTCGCCTTCGCCGGTGGTCGTAGCGATAGCCCCTGGATCGGACTCTTCACCGCCACCGCTGTAAAACGACAGCCCCAACGGAGCGGCCCCTCCCCGTACACGCGGGTGGTACGCCATATCCCCTACAGCGCGAAACACAAGATTGGTCCGCACGGCTTCCTTGCTGTACTGCTTCTCGCGGGACACAGCACGCTCCTCTTTTTTGATGCTATCTGTCAGCGTCTGTGCGGCGTTGTTGATCAATATGTCCAGCTTCGTGGCGCCCATCTCTCCCAGAGCCACTTTCGTAGCCGCCACGAGCGCAAACGCGTCCTTTGCGGTGCGGAAGTCAGCACCAATGACCTTCAGACGGTCCATCCATTCTGCGGAATCTGGCTCTTGCGAGTATCGCACCGCGGCGTCGTTGGGGTACCGCGTTGTTGCTATCACCGTAGCACCGCACCGTAAGAGCCGTAGACTGGTGCCGTACCCTAGATGTACCCGGGCCCCGGTGACGAGAGCGGTGCGTCCTGCCAGCTTCAGAGACTGGGGTAGGGAGAGAGCCGACCCGGAATAGTTGAACGCGCCACATGGCCGACACATGGAGCCATAACGTGGATGGGGATCGACGAGGAGGAAACGGCAGATGTAGCACGCACGTAGGCGAGTGGGTGGGCGCTGAGCGTGATACTTCCTGACTTCGTCGTTCCAACGGAGAGATACGTCGGCCTCCTTTTCTTGCGGTTGTTCGGAGGAGGAGTCAGGAGATTGCAGCCCGAAGCGGGACTCAAGCGCCTTTATAACCCTCTGTACCTCGCCAGGGGCGGTCCTGACATCGAGGCTGAGATACTGCAGCACCCGAACCGCAGTCTCGACCTCCTCTTTGGTCGGCTCGGTCACTTTTGCGCTCGGCTTGCGAGATTCCTGGGGCACCGGAACTGTTGTGGAAAAGTCCCCGGCGATGAGATACCCATCCTCAGGCAGCGGAGGCTCCTGCACGAGCTCGCCCTTCTCGATGGCTTGTCGGAGCCGGGTCCGGATCTTCTCGAATAGATACCGCTTGAGTTCTGAGGGTAGGTCAGGCGATGGCGTCAAATACGACGCGATTGCTAGTGCTGCGTTTGAAGACGGGCTGGACATGTGCATTGCCAGCTGGCTGGGCATTCCGCCTGCGTCGAGCGTTGCGGCATCTTGGAGGAGTTGCTTGGCGATGGTTTGTGGTGTTTGGGTTGTTGCGAAGTCGCTCCAGTATCCCTTGGTGTCCTTGCGGAAATCTTTCTTGGAGCTGGAGAGCATTTTGGAATAAATGACGGTGGTGATGTTTAGGTTGAGAGGTGGAAATTGCATTGGGGGCAGGTTTGTGGGTAGGGGGCTTGGCGGATATGCACAGCGCTGGTGACTCATTCTATTCGTGCGAGTACATGTAGTGAGTCGGAGTTTTGAGCTGGGCTGACGCCTTAGGCAGGCGCCGCATTGGGAAGCTGAGAAAAACTCATGTAAGTTGCATGCGCATTACTTGACTTGTATCTGGGTTCCTTGGGTCTTTACTCAGGTTGGAACCATTAGGTAAGTTTGGATATATCTGACTAGACGCAGATTAAAGGAGAAGAACCTCGTTTCAACGCGGAGTAAGTTTCAGCAGTTTCACGACAAAGCAGTTAATTTTGGAGACGACTTCGGCCGGCGTAAGTCCTTTACGTACTCCCCTTGATCCTGAGGGTACAAAATGCATGCCAGGACTCAGGATCTGTGAGTGCCGGTTCGAGGGGCAAGTGTGAGATTCCCAATCGCATTTCCCCATGATGCCAAACGGTTTTCTGTTGTTGCTCATCCCTGGACGAAGCATGACTACTTCTGCGAATACCGCAAAGCATGCATAGGTTGTCAGCTATTTTTGGCAAGAAATCGGTTTGGCGGTGACTTACCAATGGCACACCAAGAGGTCCGGCCCGAGATAAAACGGAAGGCGATGATTATCTCAACAAGCAAACAACATGGGGGCTGGAAGTCTAAAAGACTTCCTTCCCGACGAGACTCCGATTGGGGCAGAGGGAGGAGGTCATTGGGCCAGTGACACATCTTGATCGTTTGAGTTTGACGAGGAATCCCATACGGCATTCTCAGGGTAAAACGGGGCAGGATTGACCTCGTCTAATGATTGGCCAGTACGGTGGTTGTGCTGTATCTCTCCACCATGGCCTGAGGTGTATTCTTGGGTGACCTAACCCAAGATAGGGAGGGACAAGGGCAATGTGTAGCTGAAAGGCAAGTTCCATCCTGCCGCTTCCCGGCTAGCACGAATTCCTAGGTCATTGCATTTGGTAGGTATCATGGAGTTTGCTTGCCGCAGACTTCCTGTAACGCCCAAATGTGAAGGTTCTGGAGGGAGTCCTCCATGAGGGTTCACATATGCCAAGGGCCATGGGTCGCGAACTAGCTCGGCATTGCGGAGTCGAAATTACGGAGGCTTTCTCCTCCACTCCCGGCCCAACTTCTCGCCACGGTTTATCTCCGCTCGCGGGGCCGAGCGCCGATGAAACCCACTCCTTGGACGTCTTTTTGTTTGAAGCCGGCTTAATAATAACTCGACTCGACTCCAAGTTTCTCCGCAAAACGTGGCAGTGGACAGCATGCACGGATAATAGTGGACGGCTCCATTTTGATGCGTTGATACGGTGCCACGGACTGCCGACGCTCTCATCGTAACATCGGGCTGTCTCCGAGGCGATCGGCCACGCGGCGCGGAAACGGCCTTACGATAATTATTTGGGTACAGGTAGGTGTGTGGGATGACGTCAGTCCCCATTGATTGATGAGGCCTCGAAGACAGGTGCTCATCGATACAGCTCATGGTCTATCTCGGCAATCCAGGATCGAGCCTCACAATGCATCGAGGACCACCTGGATAGTTCCAAGATATCATGCAGGGTAGTATTGATATACATACCTACCTACCTACCACACGCAAAGGCACACATACACGCGAGCAAATGAACTTGGTGGAAGGATTTTGAATCAATGCTCGCCATCTTGGCTATCGGTGATTGGGCGCTGTTGTGCGCTCGCACCTGGATCGCGGGTCTCGCTTGTGTGTCTACAGGGCTGGGCTCGCGTTATACCGAGTCGAGCTATAAATCCGCGATGCTTCGATTAATTTATGTATGGAAGGGACGGTGGGGCGGCTCGATGCCGCGCGAAACAGGCTCCCGATCCTTCGCGTCTTGCGAGTTGGTCGTACCAAAGTTCGCAGCGGCGCATTGAACCCCAAGACAGCTCCCTTTTTGCATCTCCATGCGAGATACCGCCATGGCACCTTACTTCCGAAAGTCCGCGACAACAATAAATCCCTCGTTCGCTGGTACTGGGCCCATTTGGTGGCGACGCCGGAGACGAGCCTTTTGTGCCCCCCGGCGACCATGTGGCTCCTGCCTTCCAAAATGGATCGCCCCCAACCCGGATAGCGGACCCATAGGCTGGGATGGCCTTCCAGGCACGGCAATTTGTTTTTAATTCAGCCACGACTTTGTGTTGCATTGCGTAAGCGGACCTGCAGCAGCAACGCGATGCCGGGATGCACCTTCCATCTCGATGAAGGCCCTCTCATATTATCAGCTCATATTGTCGCTCGACCGGCTCGGCAGACCGGTAACGGGCGGCTCCGAAAGGGATACTTAACCAAGGGGCGGCCACTCGGTAAAATTGGTCGTGATTGTTGACCCCCAGGGACTCCTCTGTTTTCAATCCAGTCCCCATTGCTCACTTTCGCGGCCAGCCATTCGTTTGTGCCATCCTGAGCCGGCACCATGAAGAGCGTTCTACTGTACTTCGCGGGGGCGTTGCTGCTCACCAGCGGCGGGTGGGCGCAGGACACGGGGACGGGGAAGGGGGCGCCTGAGCCGTGCAAGCGCGGACCCGACGGACCCGGCGGACCTAGCGGACCTGGCGGTGCGGTGCCCGGGCCGAAGAAGTGGGTGCGCAAGAACTGGCAGGGCGTCGAGTACAACTGCAAGTGCTACCCTGGCGACACGTGCTGGCCGCCCTCCAAGGAATGGCAGCGCCTGAACATAACCGTGGCCGGAAACCTGCGCGTCAACCTGCCCCCCGCCGCGCCCTGCTACAACACCTTCCAGGGCCCGCTCGGCGCTGTTAGCCCCTACGATGCCGCAAAGTGCGCCGAGATCACGGCCAACTTCACGAATGAGCAGTTCCAGATCGACCTCCCCACCGCCGGCCTATGGACCTACTTCACCAACGACACGTGCAGGCCGACCGCCAATCCCGCTGACACCTGCACGCTGGGCAACTACCCGGTGCTGTACATCACGGCGAAGACCGTCGCTCACATCCAGGCCGGCATCAACTTTGCGCGTGACAACAACCTGCGTCTGGTCATCCGCAACACTGGCCATGACTTCTTTGGCCGCAGCGTGGGATGGGGCGCCCTTGTCATCAACACGCACAGCTTCAAGGATATCGCAACCACAAACTCCTGGAATGGCGGTCCCGGTGGCTACTCGGGCTCTGCTGTGACTGTTGGTGCTGGTGTTCAGGCCATATTTGCTCTGCAGAAGCTGCACAGCCTGAACCCGCCCAAGATCATGGTGACCGGAGAGTGCAACGTTAGTGGCTGCCAAAACATCCCTTTCACGTTTTGAGCTTTAGCTGACTTGGAGACAGACTGTTGGTGTTGCCGGTGGACTCGTCCAGGGCGGTGGCCACGGCCCCTTGACCAATCAGCAGGGCTTCCTCGCCGACACGGCGCTCGAGTTCAAGGTGATCACGGCTGACGGTGAGCTCCGGACCGCCAACGCCAAGACCAACACCGACCTCTTCTGGGCCCTCCGTGGCGGTGGCCCAGCATCCTTCGCTGTCATCGTCGAGGCCTCATACAAGACATTCATAGACATTCCCAGCGCTGCCATCAACGTTGACATCACACCTGCCAACACCCGGGGCGACGTCGAGCTATTCTGGGAAGCCATCCGCGTGTTCCACAGCTATAGCACCACCTGGGTGGACGCCGGTCTGTATGTGTACTACGAGCTCTTCGGTCCTACCCTGCATGTTCACCCTATCGTCGGCGTCGGAAAGACCCAGGCCGAACTGGAAGCCCTCGTCCAGCCCTTCTTTAACGACCTCACCGCCATCGGCGTGACTTATGCTTCCACCAGCCACACGTACAACACTTTCTACGACCTGTACTTTGCTCTCTTCGAGGGTGAAGCGGCTGGAAGCTCTGCCCTTACCGGTGGATGGACTATCGCCAAGCAGGATGCCCTCACCAACAGCACAGCCATTGTCAAGGCATTCCGCGGCGTTGGTGACGCAGGAGCCATCATGATCGGACACATGTGGAATTCCGGCGGCGGCCTGCCTCAATCTGAGTGGGTCAAATCTGCCATCAACCCGCGCTTCCGCAACGTTGTCGACAAGATCCTCACCATCCTCCCTCTTTCTGGAAACACCCCGCTGGCTGAGAAGGAAGCTGCCCAGAATACGCTGACTAACGTTGTTGACGCTGGTTTGAGGGCGGCATCGCCCAACGGCGCGGCGTATGTCAATGAGGCAGATCCGTTCCAGCCGAACTGGCAGACTGCGTTCTGGGGAACGAACTACCCCCAGCTGCTTACCGCAAGGGCCAAGTGGGATCCCAATGGCGTGTTTTATGCTGTGTCGACTCCTGGCACCGAGAAATGGAGTCAGATTGAGTACGGCACGAGGTTATGCAAGCGCGTTTAGGGGACAACGGATGGGGTTTGGAAAGGAAAAGGAAAGGAAAAGCTTTAAATGATTTATGGATTGTACATTACTTGCATTATGTATACTATTTTGGCACACACCCATGCTGGATAGAGAATGATGGCACCTTCATGTATTTCATATATGAAACCTATTCTGGTGCATTTTAATGTCCGTTTGTGCATACCTTTAAACGTCACGCCTGACGTTTAAATCAAAGATTTTGACTTATAGTCACATATTGCCTTCCTATCGTTTTACCACCACTCAGACAACGACCCCCTTTTCTGATGTTTGCGCATCCGGCCTACTCTCATCGGCCCAGGGCGGTGCGGCGGGCGAGGCAAGAATATGGGCCGCGGTTAGACATCTAGCTGCTGCTGCTGTTGCTGTTGTTGCTATTGCTATCATCGTGACAGTGGTGATAAACGCAGTTTTGGCTTTTACCAGTTTCTTGATCTGGGGAACTTGGTGCTTTAGTTTGTGGGAGCATGGCTCGGGTTCCTGTAATTTCACATGCTACCCCGAAACCTATAATGCAAACAATCATTCTCACTGTAAATAACAATATTATGATTTATTGATTGTATATTGATTACATTAAGTGTACTATCTATCTTGGCACACGCACCGGGATATCATTCACACCGCGTCTAAACCATGACCTTCTCCGACACTGGCACCTTCTCCGACACCAGCTCCTCGGGCTCAGACTCCACCGTCTCCTTCTCAACCACCCTCCGATCCTTAACCCCCCAGACCGAGATATACGCCGGCACCAAGCTCAGCGTCCAAAACACCAAGTTAATCACCGTTGTATAAAACGGCGAGAACTTGCTGCTGCTGATTCCGAAACTGGCACACTGCCCCCAGCTCTCCACACCACGCAGCAGCCCCGTACCCCGACTAAGCTCCGACGTGCCATCGCCAATCGTGCCCACCAGAAAATACAGATAATTCTGCACCATATTCCCCGTCGTCTGCATCATGATGTACATGCCGAATCCCCGCCCAAAGCCAGGGGTAGTCCAGTCCAGCCCCTTGGGCGTGGAAGTAAACTCGTACTCGTGCTGGATGTACATGACCCAGATCCACACGAGGGTGAAGAGTCCGCAGGAGAAGACGAAGCCGCCTCGGATGCGCGCCTTGATGGTGAAGCCCTGGCTGTCGAGGAAGAGCCCGAAGAAGCCGCAGGCGATGGTGCCTGTGATGGCAGAGAGGAAGGATGCAAGGGCGCGAGCGCGGACGGAGAAGTAGATTGTGAGGAAGGTGCTGAGAGGGAGTTAGTCATGCGAGTTTTGGTAGGAAAATTACGGGTAAAGAGTTATTTTTTTTTTTTTTTGGCATACCTGAGGTAGCCCCAGTAGAACCACGAGGCAAAGAAGATGGGCAAGAGGAGGCCGACCTGGCGGGAGGTGGCGGTCTTCCAGAGCTGGCGGAGCTGTTCGCGCGAGGAGGTCTTGGCCTCGACGACAATCTTGGAACCGTCTGCGCGGTGGGTCTTTTCGGGCGGGGAGAGCAGGAAGGACAGGGGCAGGGCGCAGGCCTGCAGGACGACGAAGACCAGGAGGGTCACGTAGTTGACCTTGCCGGCGGTGGAAGTTTTGGCGTTGAGGCCGAGGTTGATGGCGCCGCCGATGAGCTGGCCCGAGTTCTTGAAGGCGAGCCAGAGCGCGAGGTAGCGGCCGCGCTTGGCGTGCTCGGGGTAGGAGAGCACGATGGCGCCCTCGGCGGCCCAGTAGAGGCCGGCGCTGACGCCGCAGATGGCGGCGCCGAGCATGACGAACCACTCGGTGCCGAAGCGGTTGTTTTGGTATAGGGCGGCGCTGTAGACGGACCAGCCGAGCGTGCCGAGGATGAGCGTCTTCTTGACGCCGATGAGGTTGACGAAGATGGGCGACAGGATGCAGAACAAGCCCATGAGCCCGAACACGAGCGAGTTACCGCCGTTGACGAGGTAGGGCAATAGCGCGCCGCCGGCGCCGAGCGAGTTGTTGGCGTTCCATAGGCCGGGTCCGAGGAGCGCGATGCATCCGCAGATGATCATCTGCGCCAGCACGCTGCGGAAGAACTTGGCCATGATGGGCGGTATTTGCGAAAGATAACTGGGACAACACCCCTTTCAAACCGGCGAGGGGAGCGCTGGTTGGCATATATAGGAAATCATCGCTCCCGCGGGTCGTGGTCCAGGCTGCGATATAAAATCCGAGGATCGCTAGCGGAGGTGCCCGGGACATGGGCTGGCCCCGGGTTTGGCATCCACATTTCGGCCTAGGTAAATTGCGTGCTCCGTTGTCCTAATAACGTTATAATAAGCACCGTTGTTCCGGCTGGAATTTAGCTGTAGAGTTGGGCTGGAGTGTGGAAGTCCTACTTACAAGTGCCGTTGGTAGACTAATACCACCGTTACCAATGACTCGGCATTTAAGACCAGTGGCTTTTCTATATCAAAACACAGACGACGGCTCACGATGCAGCTGTTTACTCGCCTTTGAGCATCGTCAAGCAGGGATGAGATGAGCTGGAGAAAATTTGGGCTTCTACTGTGGGGTTCTCTCCGAGTCTCGCAGGATCAGTGGGGACGTCTTTTTGCAAGCGCGATCCATGGCGGTGGCAAGGATGGCCGTGTCGGGAAGGTGAAAAACCTGCTGCATACCAACAAGGACGAACCGATTGTCTGCGTTCTCGCTGCGCTGCACCAAATGCCCGGAAAGAGGCAGGCTTTGAGTGGCATGCCCGTACCCTTGCGATTTTGAGTAGCGAGCAGACCCGACAGCACAAGCGAATTGAGGAGAGTTACATCGAGGCATGCCTTCCGCCATTGTTTGAGTGATGATATCAAACGGCATTTTCGCCCCTGCCATTTTGCCGTTTTTGCTCTTGGACCACGAATAATATTCCATGTTGGTGTCTGCTTTCCCAGCCAGGACGCCTGCACCGATGCACCCGATGTCGTTCTACCATGAACCAATTGATTCCTCAAACCTGCGAAAATCCGGGGAAAGTCATCACCAGGTGGAGAAGGACGGCTAAAATTCGAGCCACCAAGAAAGCACGCCCACATCGCAGCCCATCCGTTTTCGGTCTTCGAAACTCCCCATGGTGGAGACTTTTCTTCGTTGAGCATGGCGCGCCCGTCTTGTGGCGAATCTCTGGAACGGATCATAACAAGAAAACAGGCCGAGTGGCGCAATGGTCGCGCGTTACTTTCCGGTTCGTCACTGTTGGTAAAGGTTCTGGGTTCGAGCCCCAGCTTGGTCGATTCTTTCTTTTTTGCTCACATCAATGTACCTGATTCATGCTGTGGTGCTGACTGACTCGCTTCCTTATCTCCATGTTTTGGGAGAATGCTGGGATGATGCTGGGCCTGCCCACATGAGTTTTGATGTATGTGCGTGTCGTGGGCCCGGGAGCAGTTCGCAGCTGTCAAGTTCCAGGCGATAGTGTTCAACGCCCGAAACCCAAATTTCGCAAATGGCCTACGCCTTATCTCTACAGGCACACACCCGAGAACGAGCCCAGTTTTGGTGTGGATGTACCGTGGGATAAGTTTTAAAATTATGTTTTATGATCTGTAGCCCGATTCTAACTTGCTAAATGGCATATTGCTTTGGCAGCACGCCGGCTTCTTAGAGATTGGGGAAAGTCCCCAAAGTCGGGAAAAGGCGCGGTAATGCGTGACGCGGGTGACACTACCTGGCGCAGGGAGCGCCGGGGCACTTTTCAGGGCTTGGTTAAGTCTGTGCTGCTTGTATTATAGATGCGTTTGGTCGGGAAGGAGACTAACTCGGATTGGCTGATCTCCCAAGTCCCTCACTCTCTCAAAGCGCTGCTGTTCCTCGCTGACTGTTGCCTCCTGCGGCCAACAAAGCCCATCAATATGCCCGTCATCCCCTGACTTGAAGATGATCTTGAACACATTCGCCGGCGAGTAGGTGAACCTGGCCTGCCTCGCCTGCTCGTCGCGCGAGGCCATCCACATGAACGTCTCGCCGTTGTGGTGTGACAATCTCCACGACTGAGATTCGCGATTTTGGAACCGGACCTCTAGTTCACCATCACTTTCCAGTATTCCAATCAAGAAGCCATTGAGGCTATTCCTATAGAGCCCCACATACCCTGACAACGGCCGTGGGGCCTGAGGCGGGGTGTTCGCCTTCTTGTCGTCTAACTGCTTCCTGATGATTTTTGCACTTTCCAAATGGCCTGCGGCAGCCTTGCGAGCAAGCTTGACGAAATCGTGCTTTTCCGGGGAGTCGAGGATTGCCTCTAGAAGCATGGTTGCAATCCAATCGGAGGGGTCGGCGAGGCCGACCGAATTGGTGAACACCACGACAGCAATCTCGTCTTCTGGGATCAAGGCAAGAGTGGACGTGTAGCCCGCCATGCTGCCGCCGTGGCCTCTCACCACAACGGTTCGTCCGTCAGGGGGGATGAGAACGGGCATCGGCTTGCAGTAGTTGCTATTGCAGCCAAACCCCAGCACGCTTGGAAGCGTGATGAAGTTGAAGCCAAGGCCGTAGCCCTTGGGGGGCCAGGGGGGGGCTTGGATCGGGCTATGTGGGACTAAAGTTGGTGGTAAACGAGCTTAAGGACAGGCTCGGAGCTCGTTCTCTCGTCTTGGCTCTCGTACTTGAACGCTTGGATCAAGCCGTTGGCGTACTTGATCGCATCTGAAACGGTGGTGCGGACTGCTTGGGCTGCAGCATGGATGGACCCGTCCAAGATTTCGGGTTGCCTAAGTTCGCAGAAGGGTCCGTCTTCAAGGGCAGCGTATGGAGCTGTCAAATCGCCTCGCTGGATTGCTGATGCTTGTGTAGTGGACTTCGTCATCTGCAGGGGCTGAAAGATTATTTGCTCAACGAACTGTCCATAGCTCATCCCTCCGACTTTCTCGATGATCTTGCCCAAAAGGTAGTAGTTCCAGTTGCTGTACTTGTACGTTGCTCGAAATTTGGCAATCTGGGGAAGCACATTGAAGTATCGGATGGATTCTGAAGGATCGACGAGCAATTCGCCATCTGCTCCGTACCACCATTGATTCGAAACGCCCAATCCAGTTCTGTGACTGAGGAGGTACAAAATCGTCGCATTGTTTGTCACGTCCGGGTTCTGGCTGGCGAACTCGGGAAGGAGCGATTTGATGGTCGTGTCCCAGCTGAGCTTTCCGCCATGGACAAAGAGGCTGATCGCAGAGGCGCTCGTGAACTCCTTTGTGAGGAAAGCCACCGAATACAGCATATCTAAAGTTGTTGGCTCGTTTGTGGTGATATTTTTGACGCCTAAGTTGAGTTGAAGGACAGTGGTGTCTGAATGAGACCCTAATCGAGGCGCCCGGAAAGGTGGTCTAGTACTAATTTGCAGTGGATTTTAGAACACGGTGTAATGACTCCATACCTATTTTTGGTTCAATACTGGTTCGCATTTAAAAGTGATCTGAGTATTTAGATAAAGAGGTTGCAGTTTTATCGGTTCGCATCTCAGGTACATATTCAGGCGGCCCCTGCCTTTCATTTGCTTTCCTGTCATACCAATCTTCCCCCATCCATCGCTACGTCCAACATCACTTGGTACATACATTGAAGCCACGCGACATGTCCCCAAACACTCAACCGGGTCGACTTGAACTCAGGCCCCAAAATGAAAACGCGAGATTCAACTGCATGGTCTGGCGAGACATCTACCAAAGCGAAAAGCCCTTCTAGGTCCTGATCGACATACCAAAGGATGCAGTCGACCAACGTCACACCAATGTCGGGTTCGAGACCGGCCCGGAAGAAACGGTCTATGACGTGCGCGGCCACGAACATACGTTCAATATGAAATCCCAGGGCTTCCAGTACGCGGAGGCGGCGTCTGCCATTGATCACGAACGTTTCTCTGATGCTCCTGCCGTCAAGAACGAGTACACCCCTGAGTGCTTGGCGTTGCTGGAGAAGAATTTGCCGGATGCGGAGCGGGTTCATGTGTTTGGGTGGCGGGTAAGAGCTTGAACCGTGTGAGTGCAAGGTGGATGGAGGAAACTGACTTTGCTTCCTATTGACAGAAGCGGAAGAGCGGAGAGTTGCCATCAAGGGCCAGCGAGTTGACTTTGGTTTGACTGATACTGTTCTGGGGCTTGCTACTTCACCGCACATCGGTCCGTGATATCATACCTATACGTTGTGTTCGGTTTAGTTTCAACAATCTTATGCTAACCTCTGAGACAGACCAATCGCCCCGCGCTGTCTTGGAGATGGTTAAGATGCGCTTTCCCGACGAGGCAGACAAGCTGCTCCGCGGACGGATCAGGATTATCAAGTTTCGTTCCCTTGATCATTTCATTGAGTGTTTCTGATGAATTTCCTAACCATAGATGTCATATAGCATCTGGCGCCCCATCAACGGTCCCGTTAAAGACTGGCCCCTGGCTGTGGCCGACGCCAAAACCGTTCTGCCATCCGATCTGATCGAAGTCGACCGCATCCGGGCATCATATCACGGGCCGATGTATTTCCTGCTTCGCCAGGATGGGGTTGCCAATCGTCAGTGTTCCCCCGCATCATGCATCATGACACGTTCGTCGAGCGATCAGTAGCCTCCTGTGCTGTCATCAAAGCTGACTGCCAAAATCGTTGCTCTAGACTGCGTGCATTCGTCGTTCAATTTGAAAATGCCACCCGTAGACGCTCCAACCAGGGAGAGCATTGAGGTCAGGGCCTTGGTGTTCTCGGGGAAGAGTAGAGCCAAAAAGGCGGTATTATCATTTAATCACCCATTTTCTGTTTTTTTTTCACTACAGAAGAAGTTTCCAACTGTGGACCTAGGATCTTCCGGCTCTGAAGTCCGCCGGCTGAATTGGGCAGTGCGGAGGGGGGAGCAGCCAGGTTGAGATCGGGCGGATGATCCCTCAGCGGCTGAATGAACGCGCAAGTAAGCGGAATGATGCATTGAGCGCCTATACAGCTCCGGAGGAGCACCCCCGGGAAAATTCCCGTTCGCTAATGCTTGGTAATGATGTAGTTCCTCCGTGCCCAGTCCGATGTCAATCCAAGACCGCCGCGCGAGATGGCCCGGTATCCAGTCGCAGTCCTTATATTTTGACAGCGAAGCATCAAAGATCGCTTGAAAATTCGGTTGTGACGAAACCCCAGCTACCATGAAGTTCACGACCGCGGCAGCAGTCGCGATTGCCGCCGCTCAGTCCGACCAGGTCCTCGCCGACTTCACCGACTGCCCGCTTGAGAGCGACTTCAGGCCGCTGTCAGCTGGCCAATGGATCGGCGCTGCCAGCCCGGGGTGGAATGCAGGAAATACTCTTGACGCCGTGCCGAACGAGGGCTCGTGGAACAACGCTCCTCTTCAGAACTCGACGCTCACATATGTCAAGGCTGCAGGGTACAAGTCCGTCCGCATTCCGGGTGAGTTGAGATTCTTTGGTGCCGATAGACTGGTGTTGACAGGATACAGTAACATACGCCGATCATTTTGTCAGCGGATCGCCAGAATGGAAGATCAACGCGACATGGCTGCAGCGCGTCTCGGACGTGGTCGACATGGCCACATCTCAGGGGCTCTATGTGATCACCAACATGCACCACGGTACGGCCTGGGACAGCAACTGGCAATTTTCGCTGACTGACAAAAACTGTGTACAGACTCAACGGGCTGGGCCGACGTCTCAAAGTCTGACGCAAATCAGACCATGATTCAGGAGAAGTTCTACGCGTCTTGGTTGCAGATCGGCAAGACGCTCGCCTGCAAGTCGGCAATGGTCGCGCTGGAGCCGATCAATGAACCCCCTGGAACCACCGCTGAGCATGCAGAGCACCTCGACAAGCTGAACAAGCTTTTTCTCCAGGCGATGACCGAAACGGGCGGCTATAACTTTCAGAGAGTCGTGACTCTCTCGAATCTAGGAATGGGCGCCGATAGGATACAGTATTTCAAGCGGCCGGAGAACATTACGAATCCTTGGGCTTACCAGTTCCATTTTTACTCTCCTTGTAAGTTTTATGTTTGAAGAGTTTAAGGTTGCAACGATGAGTTCTAACGGGTAAAAAGACGACTTTGTCTTCAGTGCATGGTAAGCTATGTCATGTCTCAGAACAGAACCCCTGAATCAGATGCTGAACAAACTTAGGGGCAAAACAGTCTGGGGAAGCCAGGCCGACAAAGCCGCCGTCGTTGCAGAGCTTACCTCCGTCCGCGGAAACTTCTCAGCATCCGAGTCCGATGTACCCATTCTCCTCGGCGAATTCGACGCCTCCCAACTGAATCTCGAGCCTGCGGCACGTTGGAAGTGGTTCGACTTCGTCGTCCGCACCGCCAAATCCCTCGGGATGACGACTGTACTGTGGGACAACGGCCTTGACAACCTCGACCGCGCAACTGGCGTTTGGCGAGACAAGATCGCAGTCGACATCACCATGGCGGTCCTCAGGGGCGAAAACAACTCCCTTGCTGACAGCACTACCGACGCTTCGGCGACGACGCAAGAGAGCTCGGCTTATGTCTTCAACAAAGTCGGCAGCAACATCACGGCCAAGACATTGCCATTCATCATGAACGGAAACAACTTCACGAACATCACGGTTGGCTCGACTCTGTTGAAAGAAGGGGAGGATTACTCGTTCGGCGAATCGGCTATCACCTTGAACCAGCCTCTCCTGTCGAAATATCTCTCTGCGACAGCTGAGCCAGGAACAAAGGCGAATCTGACTGTGTCGTTCTCGGCCGGAGCTCAGTCGCAGATTGAGCTTGTGCAGTGGGACGTCCCAACTCTGAGCTGGTATTCTGTCTCTGCAAAGGATGTAGCAAAGGGGTCTGACTTGCAGATACCCATCACGTGGAAGGGCCTCCATCGAGTTGCTGCGGTCAAGATAGCAACTGTGGATGGAGCCTACCTGTTTGATGACTGGACGCAGTATCTTCCGGATTTGCAGAAGGGTCGTGGGGTGAGTTTTGTCCTGGCCCTTTTACAGAAACTGCGATACGTGCAAGAGTTACTGACAATGGTGGCGTACAGACATTCAACAATCAGTGGAACTTTGACCAAGATCGGATAATCATCACGAAGGCTGCTGTGGAGGCCGCTGTTGCATCAGGGAAGAACACGACGTTTACGTTCGAGTTTTACCCCAGGGCGGCAGGAAACGGAAATACAGTTCAGTACACGCTTATTGCATAGGGGAGGCAGATAGAAAATAGTACAGTTTGCTGGTAGGTTGATAACCTCAACGCTCCATTGGTATTATCGCCAAACTCCAACAACCCCTCGTCCGTCAATGCTGTTTTCTGAAGGCAAAATCAACAGCAGACTCTCCAGATCTGAGTCACCACCCTGTAGCCCGTCCGCAATTCCTTCTGTTTCCAGGCAGTATTTCTCAACTCGGCCGCAAAGGCTGTCTCGCAGTGACTTTGACCATGTACGAAAGCTTGGGCCAAAAGAAAGGGCCCCCTTAGCCAGTGCGAAAAGCGTCTTGTTACTGTAAAGACCACCCATGGCTGTCGTTATTACAGGCCATCTCCTATTCTGAAAACACCTACATTAATACTGGAAAGGCCTTCCTACAATTTTAAAAAGACCTTGCATTTTCAAAAGTCTTTCCTGCATTCTGAAGAGGCGTCCTGCGTTTTAAACAAGCATTACTGCATTTTAAAAAGGCCTTCCTACATTTTAGAAATGCCTGTGATGTGATAAGCTAAGGCCGTACTGTCCTGGAACAAGACTGTATGGATTCCAAGAACGCATCTTCGCACGGAGATAAGAGACCCTTTCTTTTGGCCCGAGCCTTCGTAGACTACCTAAGTACTAACAACGCTGACTCGGTGTGTCTGTGTGATTTTTCTTCCTAGAATTCGATGTTAATTTCTCTGCTGGTAGTTGCATATCCGAATAGTCTGGTCACAGTTTTCTTGTGTGTGTGTGTGTGTGTGTGTTGGGCGGAGGAGCGCCAAGTTGTGTTTTGGTTTGGTGGGTGCAAACGTACCTACCTGTCCACCGCCTACATGGAAAAATGGGTGTGGGCAGTTTGTCCAATGGCTATCGAGCGCCAGAGATTATCGTAGCCAATGTAGAGGGTGTTGCTCTTGATGTCATAAACTTCCAAATCGTTCAATTGCTCGAGCTTCGGCATATGGTCTGGATGCGTAAGGTTTAACAGCCCGTCCTCTCCGATGTTCAAGAATGTACAACCTGTATTGTGGGGGCACCTGGATGGGTAAGGCCCACACCACATAGTAAAAGGCCTCTTCAGCAGTGCAGAGTGAACGCATGTCAAAACACAGGGAGTGTTTGGGATAAGGATAGGAAGCCCCGCAACTGGGACCCTGTGGCCTTATGTTTGGGCGCCGGCTGCGTTTTCGAATAGGAAACAAAAAGTTTGATCTAACCCCAGTGCGGCCACGTGAGTCCAGAAGAGACATTGATCCAAATCCTCCGGGAGGTTACAGATATCGCTGTAAAAGGCTTGAACATAGATGTCTCCGTGTAAGCAGTGGTGTGTAGGATGGATGGGGTAAAGGCTCAGGGTGGGAAAAGAGCCGTAACTAGACATACCAAACTGTATAACAAGGTTTTGGTTATACCCAAGGTCCTCGATTCGCAATTTCTTCTCCCCCGTCCTGGTAACAACGAACCTAATCCTGTTCCCCCTACCCCCGGCTTCAAGAAGGAGAGCGAGTACAGTTTCCGCGCGCTTCTTGAAGCGGGGCTCTCCGGGTCTGTAGATAGTACTCGCATCTGTGCGGAAATAGTAGGAAGTACCCCGAGCGTCCACTCTGAGACCATTTCTCGCCCAGCCCAAGGGTCCCTCGCACACCCGTCGGTGTGTGATCTTTATGTCCTCCGTGAAGATCAAACGTACGGCCGCAATGTCGACAATGCTCATTCCGTTAGCTTCACGGACTGTGAGATCCAGAGACTCCCCATAGCTTTCGAGAAGGTGCTGCACAGCGCCGCGATTTGAGCTTCCTGCGGCGATGTGAAGAGGTGTCTGCCCTTTCCAGAAGCCTTCGGTAATTTGGGCGTTCAAGGTTTCAGGCTCGTCCCCTTCTCCGAGAATCAGTCTCAAGATGGGAGTTCCCGCCACAGCGCCGTTATCCCCCTCATCGGAGTGCACAGCAGCGTGAAGGGCTGTAAAGCTAGAGCCCTGTTGCTCGGCTACAACCTCAAGTAATGACTCTGGTAGATAGGGCAGTTTGAGGAACCGACGTATTTGGGAAGCCGTGTTGGAGTAAGCCTTGGAATTCAAAATTAGTCCCCCGAGTGGCGTGTTTTTGAAGATATTGGCCTCCTCAGGTACCCCGACGGGTCGCAGCTGGGTCAAATCGCAAACGCCAGTACTGTAAAGCCAGCGGGCAATATTGAGCTTTCCCAAACCGAACGCGACCATAAAGTCTTCACCATAATCGTCGTTTGGGTCCCTATGTTCTCGGAACGGCTCGAGGTGCCAAATATCATCAGGGCCTTGCCAGCACAACCGGAAATACGACTTCCAATCTTCCGGTGAGACATGGATGTTTACGGCCTGCGAATAGGATAAGAGAGCGCCAAAGAGGTGTTTGTTATTGAAAAATGCCGCATTCCGGACTGTCATGATCCACTGCAAGGGACTGAGGTAGGCCTTCAATGGTGTCCGGGGTCCAAGTAGATAGTCGACAACGAACGTAGGCACGCTATAGAGTGGGGTATCTTTGACGTCGCTGAATACCTCCCCAAAGTCAGCACCGTGCTCCGCAAGAATATCGACAGTCCGCTCGAATGCCTCCTGGTGCTTCTTCCCATGAAGGAGAAGCCTTGATATAGCAGGGCCTGTGTAGTTACAGCAGTGAGCAAGGGCACCTTCAATTGCAGCTTCCTGCAACCAAGGCGTCTCTCCGATGGCCGTCTCGCTCAAAAGTATGCGTAGGATTTCATGCTGGTGATGCTGAGCCGCTTCGACTAGTGGTGGCGAATATTTGGTCTCAGACGTAGGGTGAAGTGGGTTAGCTCCCCAAGCAACAAGTACTTCCACAGCAGCCTTGTTGTCCGCAATAACCGCCCACATGAGAGGAGTTTGGTTTATATGAGCAATTTGAATGATTCCCCCAAACGGTTCCTGCTGGCGTCTCTCTTCTGATCAGGCTTCCGTTGTGGCACCGGCCTCGATAAGCCGCTTGCAGATGTCGGGGATATGTTCGTCGTTAAAAGAGCCGAGATAATGAAGAGCCGTCGTGCCGTGGCGGTTCGCGACAGATGCGTCAGCACTATCCTTCAACAGCTGGATGACGGCATCATGGAGACCGAGCTTGCATGCGTGGAGCAAAGCGGGCTCCTGCTCAGCGTCAATGAATTCCGTGCTAATCCTGGGTCCCGGCCCTGGTGGAGAAATGGATTCCTTTGACAATAGCTGCCGGAGCCTACGCTTGGCAATCCAGCTACCGTGACCCAATGAAACGCCTTTGCGCAGGGACTCCAGCTCTTCTTCAACGCTGAATCCGTCTAACTTCTCCCCGAATGTGTCAAACACATGACCTACGATGCATTGCGCGCCGAGATGGCCGCCTATAGCTGCCAGACGCAGGAACTCTAAGCTTCTAGAAAACGTAGTACATCTAATATGATGGAGACCGAACAATGCAATTTGCCAAGCGGCCATGACCCGGCGGGCGATGTCTTCTTCCCCATTGTCGACAACTTCCATAGCCGCTTGAATAATGGTGTTTGTAACCTTCGATGAGAGGGGCGCGGCTTCCAGGAGTCCCAATGTCAGAGTATTTGAAGATCCGCTCAAGTCTTCTCTCGTGTCTTTTGTCATATCCCTGCTGGGCACTTCGGCGTTACTTCTGGGCAGACGGCTGGGACCTATATGGATGGAGACCGGCAGCCAGCGTTGAAACACTTCGAGTTTTGGAACTATCAGTTGTCTCAGGCCTTGAAAAATGGGTCCTGGGTTGCGAATCAACTCACATTCAGCGACAAACTCCATGCCCCACTCCATCTGCTCCTCGGGGGTCCAGTCTGGAGCCCATGGCCCAATCTGCACTAAACCGAGATCTATGGCATCGAAGGGGCGCAACTCGGATATCGATTTCATGGGCCATACGGACCTCCAGAGATCAAAGCGGGTCTTTATCGTTTGTATGCGGATTAGCAAATGATGGCACTGCACGTCAGCGTCTGACAAGGACAAAGCGGATGCTACCACAGCCCCCATGGTGTCAGAGATTCGCTCAATCTCTGTCACATGGTGCTCGTCCGTTGTACCTGGATATTTCCCTTTGAGATTCCATTGTTGGACTTCGTTTGACCATCTTCTGCCTAGAAAAATGAAACTGCAATGAACGATGTACGGGAGCACTGGCGGGACATTGCGTTCATCAGCCCCCTTCAGATGTTCCAAGTACCCGTCCGGTGATTGCTCTGGGCCCTTACAGACATCCAGTGCATCACCCATCAAACGAATTGACAAGACCCGCCAAGTACGAGTCCAAGAGAGTAGATGTCGGCTCGTATAAGTTGGCTTTCGTCCAGCATCTCAGTAATTCATCGCGGTTGCCATAATGTCGTGCCGGATTGCACTTTCATCAGTTTTGTGATGCTTGACCGGAAGAGTGAAGAACCAAAGTCGGCGATCTTGGCAGTGAGATTTGACTTGAAGTCCTCGAAGATGAGCACGTTGGCGGGCTTGATGTCACCAAGGATAATACCAACACTATGCAAACCGCCGATGCCCCGAATGATATCTGCTTGCGTGAATATGAGGGGCAAGACACTCCCCATCGACGAGAACCTCCATGGCCTAATATCTTTGACGCAATGGATGTCGCCGGTTTAGTAGTGGGCGTAGCCAGCTTAGCCGTGACCGTCCCTGACTGGTTGAAGGGATATTATATGGTCAAGAAAGTGCTTCGGGGTTCGTTCGGGCCCGAGGCAAAGTTATTCCTGGCCCAACTGAAGATGCAGTGCGCTACACTGGAAAGCTGGTCAGAGGCGTGGGACTGGGACAAAGGGTGTGCCGGAATTTATTGGGCCGATTGGAATTTTCGGAAGAATGAAGATCTAGTGGTCGCTTACCGCAATCTCATCACAGAGCGCCTTGACGAGCTACGGAAAAAATCCTGCGAATATCTCTCCGTCGCCGAGACTGCCAATCCCCACGAATCAGCTGTCGCCTCGATTGGCAATATCGCCCCACCCATGCAGAGCAACATCGAGAGACTTGAGGAGGGAGTTCAAGGCGTCCATCGCAATGCAACAACGACTCTGCAAAGTGCGGGATGGGCTAACAATGAAGAATACTTCAACAAAGTCTTGAAAAACATAAAGTCCATGATTGACGACATCTACAAACTCCTCCCACCGCCAAACCACGACACGGCAAGATGCTGCAGTTGACCCAGTCTGCGAAAGGCAACATCGCGGAGGTCATGTTGAGGGACCGAATGTTGCGCGAGACCGAAAGCACCACAGACGAGCGCACAAACAGATGTTTGGGCACCTTCCGCCAAGCAGACACAACCAAAGATGATGTCTTGGTGGAGTGGAAGCTCGCCGACAGCTCCCGGATCCCGCCCGGCCATGCCAACACAAGCTTCCACGACATGGCAAAGTCCCGCTTCCAAAGCCTCGCCTCTCTTCTGAAGGAGAGCCCCAAGGTTCCCGACATCAGAATTCTAGAATGCCTCGGTGTCGTCATGAGAGATCTGACCGACGACGAAATTCACTACGGACTGGTTTCCCGCGCCCCCTCGACCCGGTACAAGACACTGAAGGACATTCTCAGCGGACCCCCCGACGATATGGCCCTTGACGATTGGTTTGCCATTGCACACAGCATCGCTCGCGCTGTCCTGTGCATCCACCTCTCCGGGTGGCTTCACAAAGGTATTCGCAGTGAGAATATTCTGTACTTTCTCGACAACGAGGGCAAGATCTCCTACAATAAGCCCTACATTGCCGGCTTCGAGTACAGTCGACAGGCCCTTAAGTACACCCACACAGAGAGCGTGTGCGACGACATGGAGGCCAACCTGTATCGCCACATTGAAGTCCAAGAAGTGCCCAGTGATTCTGCGACCGCCAACAACAAGGTTTCCTTTAGCAGCAAGCATGAAATCTTCAGTGTCGGGGTGATCCTTCTTGAGCTTGGCTTGCAGCGCTCAGCAATAGACATCTATAAAGATGCGAAGAGAAGCGGCGGATGTCCCGAGCGGCACTCTGCTACTGCGTTCAGCGACTGGATCGTGGAGAAGGAGCTCCCTAAGCTTGGGCGCTTGCGGGGCAAGGGCTATCTGGAGACTACTAAAGTGTGTCTGAAGTTAGACTTTGGCAATAGCACTCAGGCTGTCAGCAGCGAGGTCGTCGATGGCGAACTCTTGCAAAATGAGGCTGAGGTCATCCAGAAGTATTTTTGGCGGGATGTTGTGAGACCTATCAGCGGTGGCGTTGGCGGACTCTCGGAGTAAAATGGGAGGTTGACGCGGGCCCTCTTGCTGTGCTGGATATTGGGGCGCTTGGATCATGGAGGAATACCCGCGAAGAGACATTTGATAGACGATTAGTAGATCTTGCGGAAGTGTGGATACATTAAAGCGAGCGATAATGCATTTTGGTGCACCATAAAATGCCGAAGTTATTCCCAAAATCGGGTGGTTGTGATCCCTTCGTTCCTGCCGCGCGGGCCAAATGTAGGGAGCTGAGGTTAATGCCAGCCCTGTATTTATGGCAGGCGGGCTCGGTTGCTGCCGAAAGGAAGCCCCGGCCCCCCAAAATCCCAGGGAGGCGGCTCGGTAGATGTCCAGCTGTCGCGTGCCTATCAGAACGTCCCGTCCGCGAGGCGTCGGCAATTGTCCACCCAAGGCGCGATATTACCCGGCAGTCGGAATGCAGGCCAGCCACTCCACCGCACAAAGGACTTCTGCATACTGCTGTCGACATCAGCTGTTTTGATTGCTGCATCGCATCGTCGGCAACATGAGATGGCGGGCAAAGATAAGGCGCAAACCAACCTCCATGATGGACAGGTCAAGATGGCCACTGGCTTGGCGGTGCCGTCAGACCCGAGACTTTATTAACCACGCTCGTTCCCTTATTTCCGGTGCCGGTTTTCCACAGCATTTGCGAAACATATCGGCTTGATTACCAGATCAGGAATACCTGCATACCTATTCTTCAATCTTTGCTCTCTGAGGTCAACATGTTGCCGACGCTCATCCTTGGTCTCTTGCTGACTCGCTCGGCAAGCGCGACAGCGTTCCATGGCATTCCACGGTATCAGTACGACAAGGACACTACCAAGTACTGCGCGTGGTGGATTGACAACACGGGAGACTGGACATGCGACAGGATAAGGGACGAGTTGGAAGTCTCTCTGCGTGATTTCCACGACTGGGTACGTCTCGTTTTTACTGTATTTGAAACACATTCTGACCCGTCATATCAACAGAACCCATGCTTGCCCATCGGCTGCAAGGCTCTCCCCAGAGAGCAGTCTTTTTGCGTCGGTGCCGGCAGACCGCGACCGGTCTCGACAACAACGCAGACCGTCACTGTCCCCACGACAAGACTCAGCACAGCCACGATCGTGACAACGGCTACCGTCAACAGGACTCTGACAACCACAGCAACCGTCACTTTCAACAGGACCGTAACCGTTAGCGGAACATCCGGTGGTGGCGGAACGGCAACTTCGAGTCTCAACAGAACTCTGACCACAACCTCAACTTTGCTCCCCGGTACCGGCAGCAGCAGCCGAACATCGATACTCCCAACCACAACGGCAGGAACTGCCACTCTCAACAGAACCCTGACCACGGGATCAACATCTCTCACCGGTTCCGGCAGCAGAACATCAATACTCCCAACCACCACGGCTGGCACAGCCTCCCTCAACAGAACGATTTCAAACACGGCGCCGGTAGGAACAGCTTCGCTCAACAGAACAGTTTCAAACACGGCGCCGACAGGGACAGCTCCTCCCCCCCCGCCTACTTCTTCACCGTCGACGCCGCCACAGAGTGCTGGGGCAGCCAGTATTGGAAGCACAGTACTCTTCGCCCTGGTTGCCGGTCTCGCCATGGCTGTCATTTTGTAAAGGGGCATGAACAATGTTGGACCATTTGGTATAGCCAGTCCTTTCTTCATTTTATGCTGTCCCCTTTTTCTTGCTGGAGGTGTCTCGGGGTTAGAGAGGGCAAGGTAGACTACACTCTTTAGGTATAGATGTCATGGTTCATGAGATACGATGGATGATGAATGATGCGGTGGGAAGCATTTGGGAGGGCATATCATTATCAGGACAGTCATTTATTTCCAAACTCGGTCAGTTAGTAGTAGAAAATAGTAATTGCGAGAAGCGTCTAATTGTTTGAGGTCTCCTGAATTCTAAAGGCACTGGCAGACTTCAATGCTGCACGCCTTGCTGCCGGTTTGCATCTCTGCAGGGGGCTGTAAGTCTAGGTGCTCTGATTGGTCGCCCTGTTTCCCTCTAACATTCCCCACCATCTCCGCTGACACGTCAGAGACCTGCCCGCCACGTATCATTGGGCTCGCTGTGAGGAGCCCAAATCATGTTTCAATACTTCCAGGTTGCTATAAAAATCTTTAGATGACCCGCTCACCTTCCAAATGGCTGTGCACTTGATCCCACGTCTCACATATCTTCAAAATGGACCTAATAATGGACGCCGTCTCAGCAACCGCCCACTACCTCGGCGACCCACCCCGCGCAGCCTCCGCGTCCCAGCGAGGCACCATCCCCGCCTCCATCACGAAACGGGAAGCCATCGTCATGGTCACGGCAACAGCCACCATGTATTTCTTCTGGCCAGAGCGCCTGTGGATTTTCAAGGCAGTTTTCAACATCGTGCTGCTCGCCTGGGTCACAGCGCTTGTATTCGACGCGAGAGAGGCCGGGATTGAGGCGTGGGACGGGATTCCTGCTTGGTTGAAGGGGTATCTTGGTGGTGGGAGTGGGGGCGGGGGTGTTTCGGGGGGAGCTTTGCGGGTGCAAAGGGTGAGTGTCGTGGGTGGGAAAAACCACGGGCAGATTGTGGTTGAGAGCTTGCAGGTGGTGGTTGAGAATATCAAGGCTGCGCGGTTGACGCAGGATGTCTGGGGGCTGGTTCGCGCCTTCATAATTCGCTGCCTGAGGGTATCGTTGGATTATCTTGAGCCCGGGACGCTACAAGGTGCTGACCCTGACCCAGTTTTATCACGGAAAGAACTAATTCCTGCCTATAGAATCGCTCTGCGAACAAACTCCATCAAAATCACCAAAATCGTCAATTATTACTCCTCAAAAACACCGCAACACGAATTGGTACGGCCTCCTCATCAGAACACCACCCGTCCACGGCTATGGTTCCTTCGGACCAAAGACCACATTCTGGGATGATATGGACATGGACATGGATATGGATCCATGGCAGACACCTTCGCCCTCTGCCCTCCCCTGGCAGAGCACATCCACATCGTGCATTCCGCCCATGATCGAATCCCTTGTGGCCGACACCCACTTTTCCTTCTGCCTCATCGAGAAAAGCGTCTGGGAATCTTCAACTACCGCTCTTTCGGCAAAGCTGGCGAGGGGCCGGTACTGGGATATCAGGGGGGAGAATGATTGGCAGAAGGGGGAGGTGTGGTCGGAGGATGAAGTCAGAAAAGTTCTTGGGGTTGAGGTTCTTGGGCTTGTTGAGGTAGGTAAGGGGAGGGATGTGCTTGATGCGTGCAACCATCGTGAGTTAACATTCGCACATTCAACACCCCGGTAGACACTAACAGTGATGGCAGACTCTGACACCCTCCGGAAAGGCTGGGAGTACAGAAACATCTCCTGGAACGATATCGACTTCGCCTTACTTCTGGGAATCCTCGTCGTAGGCCCTAAGGTAGTGGAGAAGTGCAAAGAGCTCTTCCAGACGATGGAGACTCTTCGGTTCGAGCAGTTCTTGGTCCCTAGGGCGCAACTGAGCGCAGGTCTTGCGACAGCTATGGGTGCCATGGCGATTTTAGGGACTGGGGGATTAGCCGCGCCGTTTCTAGGACCTATGGTGTTGGGAAAGTTTGGTGCATCTGTGCCGAGGATCAGTAGAAGGGACCAGGTTATGTGGGACCAGAGGTTGGATGCTATGAGGCGCCTGGCGGAGGAGTTCCCCCAGTTGCGAGCGCTGGTTGATGGCGCAAGATTAGAGGGCTCGGAATGAAGTTTTAATTTACTTCATGTTTTTACGCGGGTGTAGTTGACCCTAGAGAAAGGGGTATTGTGGGGCCTGTGGTGATGTCTGTAAACAAAGCAAAAAGGGGGTGGCGGCTTGGCAGGTGCGACTTTCAAGCGAGCGATTTGGTTAGTGCGGTTTTGTGGGCACTGTCTTGATTCGCACAGTGCTTCCTTTCGTCCATCAAGGCGAAGAAGCGGGGCAATCCATGGCGTTAGGCGTCGACGGTCAAGACCATGTCAGGTTTCTCTTTCCCCGACTCATCTCATCAAGCAAACTGGACACAGCCGAACCCGCAAGTAAGAACCTGCGAGGCTGCAATTCCAATTACACAGGCCAACAATGACATCCTACCCCTATCTGCCCCTTCGGCCCGAAATACACGAAATTCGGCTTCTGTCTCTGCAATCCGCCCCTTCCGATGATAAATCCCAGCCATGGGCCCTCAAACTAGTGCACGCCTCCCTCGACTCCGATCCCACCCCATCCTTCGCCGCGCTCTCCTACGTCTGGGGCAACCCCTCCGAAAGACCACACATCACCGTTGACAACCACACCATCGCAGTGACGCAAAACCTCCACAGCGCCCTCGCCCGCCTCCACCGCCAAGGCCTCAGAGGATACATCTGGATCGACGCCCTGTGCATCAACCAATCCGACACTGCCGAGAAGAACGTCCAAGTCGGCATGATGGCTCGCATCTACGGCCAGGCCGAACAGGTCATTGTCTGGCTGGGCCCCGAGCCTGACTATGGCGCTCTTCGGGCAGTGCGCGAACTGGGGGTTCTCTTTCGGGAGCAGGTGCGCAATGTCCCCGGAGGAGGTAACGCCCGGATCGCGGCGTTTGTGAAGACGGTGCGGGATTACAGCCTCACGGGGATTTCTCAGACGTCGCGACAGGGGTTTGATTTCGAAGCCATCTGGCGATTCTTCCGCGAGAGAAGCTGGTGGAGACGCGTTTGGATTATTCAGGAGGTGGTGCTGGCGAGAGAGGCGTTGGTACTCTGTGGGGAAGATATTCAGATAAGCGCCCCGTGGGCTGATGTCCGCGAGTGCATGCAGGTGTTTGAGTGGATGGTGCTGAACCCGAGCACGGCGGTGGAGCATCGGAGGCTGTATGAGATTTTGGGGGATATTTATCCGAATATTGCGCATCTAGGGCTCGCTTCGGATGGATATAAGCGCAGTTTAGTTGAGGGTGGCGAAGGTTGCGGACAGGGAAACGGGCACGGCGGGATGTCTTTGTTGGAGACAATTATGTGGACTTCGTTTGGGACGGGGTCAGACGACTCGATCCAGGCTACAGACCCTAGGGACAAGATATACGGGCTTTTGGGGATGATGCGGCTGGAAGACCGCCAGAAGATACCGGTCAACTATTCCCCAAACTCGACGCTCGGTAAAATCCTCTTTGCGGTTGCCAAAGTTCTCTTGGAGGAACACGGACCAGATATCCTGAGCTTTTGTCGTGAGACAAGTCTTTCGGCTGAGGGACTGCCTTCGTGGGTTCCAAACTGGACTGCTGGGCGAGTCCCCATAATCGGTGACGTCTCTTTGAGCAGCGAGGATCGGAATCCTTATGACGCGAGCAAGGGATCAATATGGTCAGAATGGGCTTCGCGTTCACGAATCAAGAATTTCGTCTACGAGGAGCCAGTAATTTCCTTTCCTGGAATTGTTCTCGGACATATCGGTCAGATCGGACGGGAGCTCACAACGCTTCCGACCGCGCCAGGGTTTCTCTCCGACTGTCGAGACTGGCTGTTCGAGTTGCGGGACATGATTGAAAAATCGCCCGAGTCCGGGGCCATCTCAAGCAATGAAAGCCATAAGAAAGACTCTGTAAAAGCCGAGAGGCTTGATAACATGTGGAGAGTTGCGATGGCAGACTTCGGCCTTCTCCAACGCCCGAACGCGGAAGACACACCCGCATTTCTTCACGGATTTAGGGTTCTGATGGGTCAAGTGGCTCCCCCGTCGGAGTTAGATGACGAAGCTAAAGAAGCCTGGGTTTCCTCTCAGTCTTGGGGGTACCGTCAGCCCTGGAAAGTTTATGGACGCCGCGCTTTTGTCGATAGTGAGGGCAGACCTGGATTAGGGCCAAAGAACATCAAGTTCGGCGACATCGTTGTGGTATTCGCTGGAGGCCATGTGCCCTTTATTATTCGTCGGCAATCAGCTGACAGCCAGGCGTATTGTCTCCTTGGGCCCGCATACCTATATGGGTTGATGGATGGCGAGGCAATGGCCAACAATACTTTCTTCAGCGACGTTCTGCTAATCTGACGGTGTGTACGAAGGCCGAGGGAGGGACCCCTTAGGTAGTGCAAGAAACACCTTCTTACTACAAAGACCGCCCATAGCTCTCGTTATAAGAGGTCATCTCATATTCTGAAAACACCTACACGAAGGCTGAAAAGGCCTTTCGGTATGTTAAAAAGGCGTGTGATATGACAACCCCAGGCCTTACCGTTCCAGAACAGGACCATGTGAGGATTTTAATAACTTCTTTTTCCACATAGAGATAAGAGACCCTTTCCTTCAACTTCAGCCTTTGTACTGACATGTATTACTAGACAAATAACGACTTAAGTCTTTGCCCCTTCTGTGTCACCCTCTCTGGCGCCTGGCGCTGCTACCGCGAAATGTCGCCGAAGTGACACAAGGATGCAAGGAGCTGCATGATGTTGGATGCAGACTTCCTGTTATACACCGCCGAACCACCGGACCTTTGGGCAAGCCGCCTGCTCCAATTCGTTGAAGAGATTCAAGTTTCTTGGATGTCATGCAGCGCTGCAAGTCAACTCCCGCTCAATGATGAGGGATGTGGCTTGGATGCGGGGTGCCTTGTTTGTAGACCGGACCCGTTTTGCATCAATTCCCAAATTTTGGGGGTTAGTTCCGTCCGTTTGGTGTTGGTTTTCTTAGAGGGTTGTTGTGCATGGTACGAATAATGGCTTTGATTTGCTTCAACTGGCATTTCTGCGGTCACACCTCGACGTCACCGTTGGGGTTTTGATTCCACCAAAACTCTCCCTTCCGTAACCTGTGCTGATGCGCAAGGCCCTGGTGCCTCGACAAGCCCAAAGAAAGATGCGAATCTAGGTAAAGAGGTGAGGTTATTTACCTGGTACTGTATGGTGCTATTTCTCCAACTGCCGGGCCGTAGAAAGTGATGGATCTCAGCCAATCAACACGTTGGCGGAGCTCTTCCCCTCTTTCCAAAAAGGGAGGCGGTTATGTCCAGGTCCCGTGACAGAGCCAACGTCGTGATGGCGAGGCACAGTTGGCACAATCTGACGCTGGAGCAACTAGGTTCCTAAATCAAAACTACCCGCGACTCGGACTTCCAAGGCCGGATGCCCAAAGACGCACGCCCTCGCAGCACAGCCTTCTGTACTGCCTAGCGTCAAGATTAGGGCGGTATACAATGTCTCGGACCAGGGGTAAGGCCGAGCCGGCCTTCGCTCTGTGGTCCTGCTGCCAGTGCTCCAGCGGGCCCTACTCCATCGCCATCATCCCCAGCTGCCCGTACCCTACCTGCATTTCTCACCATCGCTGCCCAGAATGCAAACTGGAAAATCCCTCTCTCTCATTCGACGGGCTGCCGGCCGGGTGGAAACACGGGATTGCCGAGAGAGGCTCGGGGGTTGACCAAGGGGACAGAGGGCCTTTACCCCCCTCGAGGCAACCTGCAGCCCCTAGCCGCGGAGCGACCACAATTTATGACTCGGGGTACGGCAGTGCATCGGTTCCCGGCGTCACCGCCGAGCCGGAGCAGCCATCATCAGGGACTGGCGATGTTGGTGCTGACGACAGATCTGTGGTCACCGATGACGTGTCCCTCCATCTATCGAGGGACCAAGTCGATACTTATGTTGACGCCTTCGCCCGAAAGCTGCATGAGTCTACAAAGCTAGAGACCATTCATTCGGACCTCATCAAATGTCTTCCGGACCTGCTTCGTAGCTTTGCTGTTCGGGTGGCAGCTGAGGAAAAGTCGACCCCGAATAAGGACGTGGGCACATTCGTGAGAAGGAACAAAGGGTATGAAGTGACTGGCTGGCCCAAGGGGGTGTCTGGGGGAAGCCCGCGCTGACCAAGATACTAGTCGAATTACCGAAGCCATCGAGGCCATCGTCGAAGAGGCGCGGGTAAAGACTCCGGATGGCGATGAAACGAGCACCCTGTCAGGCAACCAACCTAAGGGTCGTGCTGTGGACAATATGTCTATCGAAGAGCTGATGGCTCGATGGATATCCTACTCAGAGGAGCCCGAAACGCCGCACCCAGATGATGAGGTCGAGCCAGATTCGAGCGAAGATGTATTCGAAGGAGACCGTTGCGCTGATACGACCGAGATGGTTGATATGAGCCGGATCGACAAATCAAGGATTGAGCACGCTGTCGAAACGGTGTCATATGAATGGTTAACAAGCGCGATAAAAACCCGACAGCTCTTGGACTACAGCAACGCGACTATTTTGAATTCGATCTGGGACACCATGTCCTTCGGTTTGCGCGGCTCTTCGGGCAGCCAGGCGCATCGAATACAGTCTGTTTCTGTGATGATGCATTGGGACCCCCTATCCTTTGTTGAAAAACAGGGGTACGAAGCTGCCGATTCTCTGTTCACGGCATTGACCATCAGCGGCGCTGATACAAACATCCAACTCCTAACCTGCATGCAGTATGTGAGACAAACATGGCCGATGGTCGGCGAGGCCGTTGTATCCGGACTGGTCGAAGCGATGGACTCAGTCGGGAGCGATCTCGCAGAGCTCCCTTCCAAAACTACCGAGAGTAAGCTCATTCGACCCAACGACCTAGGTGGCGGTGCGTCGCTAAGAAATGCTCAGAACTGCTATCCGACGGCACGAAGATTGGAATTAGTATCATCGAAAGAGAGTCAACTAGGTTTGATTGCACCGGACTGTTCGATTCCCTGTGTGAAACCATCCAGGTTCTGGCTTGGCTTGGTTCCGCTCTGCGCGAATCTTCAGAGTGCGATCTCATCAGGCCTAGTTTCCCATTAGTTCAGTTCCAGTCGGCGGGCGACTCGCTGCAAGAGCAGCTGATACCTCGCCTCACTCTGGAGTTTGTCGAGGAAGACCCGCTCAAAGATTCCCTAGCAAGGAGCATGGCTGGGCTGACAATCGGTGAAGAAGGAACCGCGACCGATCCCAGTCTGCGGCAGCCCCAAGTCCGTGACAGCAGTTGCTGGAAGCAGCTCTTCAGAAACCCGACGGTGGCAGAAGGGTTTCCGGTACCAAGAAGACCTGCTGACATGCCAGGCCTAGAAATATCGCTGGAGGCCATGTGCATCCTTGTCAATGCAACGCGCTTGACAGTTTTCAACAACCGGGCAGTTCTGAAAGGCTTCAACGCGGCAATAGTCTTGGCCGATTCCCGAGGCTCGATACTGCAATGGCACTTCATCTGCAACGACGATGGCAGCCGCCTCCCGTACTCAGATCCGCGAATTTTGTCTAGTCTCGAGGTAGAAGGAGTTGGCGACTTGCCGAGGATCCGCGCTGCGCGACACATCTTGGGCTGGTCGGCGAATGTGTCTTACAATATCGGTAAGGCCCGCTGCTCGCATACCTAATCAGCCGATTACCGGTACTGGTAAGTAGGTATTTATTGACGGCTACCAATAGGCTCGCCACTCGCAAAGTATGACATCGGCTGGTCAAGTCCTAATTTTGTTGGTCCCGGTTGTGCGCTCGAAAAGTTTATCATTTCCGGCGGCCCAGGATTTCTCTCGGCAGGCGCAGAGTTTTCCGTGGGCCGGAAGGATAAATCGCCCCTCGTGAAGCGAGAGTCGCCTGGTTTCACATACTTCGACTCTTTGATCGGGCTGTCCAGCTCATACGTGGTCCTGTATGATGTCCAGGATCGCAGAGCTTGGCTCTCCAACGGCCTTCACGTTCTGCTTCACCTCGTCAGAGCGTCTCTGAAGCACGACCAAGACAGCGAGCTCGCGGCCGAATGTCTGGTTGCTTTGTCCGATCTGCAAGAAGACCCAGACCCATCAAGCCCACAAGCAGCGGTAAATTTTCTTCGGAATGCGCATAACTTGAGGCGGCCCATTTTCCCCGGGCTGGATGACATCTATGTCGAAGAAGCCGCCAGAGATGGCAATAGCACAAAGACCGAGTACAGATCTACCAGCTGTGTGTTGTTGCAAGATCGGGTTACCCAGATCGCATGCGTCTTGGAACAGCTTATCGACCACCAAGCTAGTCTCGACGTTTTCTCGGGAGGTATTCCGCTCAAGTGTACGCCAAGGAGCAATCTGGAAGGGTTCCGCTTCATGGACGTCGCTGGACGACGAGCAGTCTCTGCAAGGGTTGTCCAACTCGAGGTCTTTGGTGGCGCTGGCAAGTCTTGGGTTGACTTTACACGCGCTATCAAGGCAATTACCCTCTTCGGGGAGGGCTTTGGGGAGCTGATCAAGCCCGTCGATCAGGTCAACGTATGCTCCATGTGGTCAACGTTGCCAAAGTACCGAGACCATCTTGCTGTCAGCGCTTACGACCTTGCCAAAATACTCCGCCAGGAGGGTAATGCAGATGCCCAACCCCCCAAGCTCGCTCCCGGTGTCTTTTGGGAACCGGACGGACTGTTTCAGCCCTGCGCATGTCGTGACCGAAGAATGCGGTCTTGTGACCAAGCACAAGTCCTGCTGCCTGAGTCGTTATTAAAAATTCACAGAAAAAGATCGGAGCCAACTAGAAAGCTTTACGACCTCCTAGGAAAATCTGGCGCGGTTGCCTTTGGACGTAGGAGCATTTTCCAGCGCCTAGTATGGCCAGACAGAGGGGATCCGGCGCCGGAGAGCAGCAGCGACGATGCCGATATCGAACAGACTTCCTTGGACCAGAGTGTGTCCGGTAGCGCTTCAGAAACGATAAGACCCTCGGCCACAGTCGTGGGAATGAACACGCCAGCAGGTAGTGAGGGTGTAGTGTTTTCGGACAGCCGGAAGTTTTGGAGACTCGCAAAGCCGAAGGGGCGAGGCCTTTCTGCGTCCACGTGGTTCAAATCAAGCCCAACGTGAGATGAGGTGGGACGCGAAACCCATCAAGAATGTGTGCGTTTGCGGGTGGCCAATTCATCAAACCAGATGATTCCCAGTGTATTTCTGTCGATAGCAAGAAAATGAATAAACACCCAAGGCTCATAGGCTGCTGCTGAAGGTTCGACTAAAACCGAGCGAACGGTGCGTTGTACATGTGTCCCTGAAACTCGAAAGAAACGCTGATTTTACATGCGATATTATTACAGATGACGGTGCTCCTTCAAACCTCGCCGCCGCCGCAATTGCTTGGGCCTCCAAATCGCCTTTCCAGGAATCGGATTTCGGGCCGCGTGTTGCAATTGAGGTGTAGGTCAGATGGCTAGCATCCCTCCGAATTATGACTGCAAGCACGCTGTTAGTACAACTGCGGAAACGGGTCCAAGGGTCGCCAATTGCCAATGCTCGCTCACTTGTCTGGTGCTGTAAAGCCACGGATAGCTCTGTCGCAAATCCTCGTTCCGCCGTGCCTGGTTCCACCCCGAGATGATCGTGGACCCGGATTGGGCGGTAGCTCGGGAAAAGAACGGGTCGTGGCTCTCGTCAATCGCTGCGGGCGTCGAGGCGGCACTGTCGCTGGGGCTTGGGGATGCGGAGTCGCGTGCCGACGCGTACGTGTCGGAGCGCGTCTTCTTTGTCGCGTGGTCCTCCTCGTCATCGTCATGCGCGCGGCACCTCTTCCGCGGGTTGTCGATTTCCATTCTGAACTGCATTGTGAGAAGGAGCGTGGAAGTGTTGCTGCAATTGGGTGGTCTGACGGGATCGGTTGGGGGTGGTGTGGTGTGGTGTGGGATCCGAAGGTCGGGGCGGGAACCTGTCGGCAGTTTTAATTGAAAGCCACGCCAAGGTCCTGGGGAAGGCGTCCGTGCTCGGTGAGGAAGGTTGTGGCCGGGCAACCGCGACCGTGGAACCTCAACCAAACGCTAACGCCACCTCAATGCCAACGCCGACGTTACCCAATGCCGAGCCCAACAGTTCATTCCCGTTCGCCTACCTCTCACAAACCTTGACCAAGACGCGCTGCTTGGGACAAGCTTTATGTGTACTTATGTGCTCCGATACCATTGACCTTCCCTCATTAGATTGAGACGAGGCGCGCCAAACCAAACCTTCCGGAACCGTTGCCCTTTCCACCAAACTTCCCGTGTAGAAAAGCCGCAAATTCTCAAGAATGCCAGCCACATAGCCCCAGCAACATACCTGAAATCCAAAACGACGTGTAAGGCGTCTTTTGCCGATGCCCCGTACAATGACAGGCCCGATGCTGCGCAGTTTCAGCCGTAATTGATCGACGAGACGAGATATTCCTGCACGCAAGGCAAGGAACGCGGCCAGATAGTCTCATGCACATAGGTGCCTACCCAGGAAAACCCGGAGACGTATCCAGCAGACGATTAACGAGCTCCCCTTGGGGCCCCCTGAAACGAACAGACACACTCACCCTCGCTGGGTCGTTGCTCTGTTGAAATCGCTGGGAGAGCCAGACAGGCCATAACCTCGGAGGTTGGGCCAGCAGCCATTCTGGTAAGTGGCTCGTGAAAAGGGTTAAGATTGAGATGCTGGCCCATTAGTCCATAGCATTTGTGTTCGAGCTTCTTGTCGGTTAACAAGGCTGCCATAGGGAGAATTGATCCGCCAAACATCTTGTTCTCCGTTCCAGTCTGCATCTGATCCTACCATGAGTCGGGGATAGGGAAATTAGCAATCGGCTGTGCGTCAGTGTTTCCGTCGAGGCACTGCAGACGACACAGTTGCCAACATGCAACACGTTCCGGGACATCCCCCGCCCGTTCTTTCTCTCCCGTAACTAACCGCTTTACTTTCGCACACGGATCAGTCAAGCGAGGATATCTTGGGAGTCTATATCTGGGACTATGAGCAGACCATCCGCGCTATACAGTTTCAGACCACCAAGGAACGCATGTCGCCGCGGTATGGCGGCGCCGATGATGGCGACTTCCGCTGCATTTTTGGCCTTCCCACGCAACCCGATGCCAAGCTCATGAGGCCCGAATCGGGAAAGGTCCGCGTTCTTGCCGGCCTGCGGGGATCCGCCGACGCATGGGTGCGTCAAGTTGGTGTAAGTCTCGCGCGCCACAAGTTCCATTCTTCTTGACGGAGCGCTTATCTCAACACAGGCCCTTTGGCGTGATTCCGAAAACAAGACCGCCGTCCTCGGCCTTGGTGAGCCTAAGGGCGGTCTCGGGGGCTACATGAACAGCGACCTCGCCACGATCCCGAACCCCCTCGGCGTGTGCATCAGTAGCATCACCGTTTAAGACAATCAGAAGGATGACGGCGGTAACTAGGAGCTTCTTAGACACCAAATCAACTACAAGCGTGGTCCCAGCGAGACCTTGGCGGGGCGCGCTCATGGGAAAAATCCTGGCAGGAAGGTCGTCACCACCCTCGGTGAAAACGAGCACATCACGTCCGTCGAGGGCCACGCAACCCCTAATGGAAGGGTGCATCGCCTGCACTTTATCACCACAAATGCCAAAACCCATGTCTCCAAGCACGACCATCTCGTGGCTGGTGGCGTTCACGGCGACCCATTCCGTTGGGTGGCGCCGCCCGGCATGATTCTCATCGGGTTCCACGTACGCACAGGTTCTTACGTGGACCAGCTCACACCAATCTGGGGTCCCACCCCTCCACTCCGATACGAGGTCAAGGTCAAGAAGGTCGACTACCCGGAAGAGCTGCCGACCAAGGAGGTGCCCGTGCAGGACGTGGGCCGAGGGATCACCCGCAACCTCACCCAGAACGACATAAAAGCTAAGCTGACATGGAGGTATACCGCCAACGTGAGCAGCAGTATCAGTGTGATCGAGAGCAAGGCCATGACTTCGGGCTACAGCGCTTCGATGGAGGTCGAGGTCAGCGCCGAAGCCTTTGGTGTGGGCGCCAGCACTAAGCTTGGCTTCGAGATGCACACCGAGACGAGCAACTCCCACACGGCCGAAAACGCGACGGAAAAGTCCTCCGGGAGGGAATTCGCTAGCGAACAGGAGGTCACCATTCCGCCCGGCTACAAGCTAAGCCACAAGGCCACCTACACCGCGCTGTCCGTCTCGGACATCCCGTGGTCCGGCTACCTCAGGGCCGATTACGGCAATGGCTTCTACATTGACACCCCAATCGAGGGCAAGTACAGTGGTTCAAGCGCCTCCAAGCTTAACACTGAGTTCAGCTTGGTCAAGGTTAAGGATGAGAGGGAGGCGGGTCAAAATACCAAAGCACCTAGTTGAAGTGGGTCTGCGGGCACTCAGGCAGAAATAGGCAGAAATATTGGTCTCTTGATAGTAAAGAGGAAAGTCAAATTGACCTTGTGGTTCAACTTGTACTCCGACCGCCACTCTTCGGTCCCCATTTTGATCCCCTCGTAGCGAGCAGCAGACGCCGAGATGGGCACCCACGGCTGGAGCGAAAGGTCTCACTTCGTAAAATCAGGCTCATTGTGGTCATCTGCTCAAGGTAAATAGGTAGGTAGAAGCGAGACACCCACTCGTACGAAGTCCCCGCATCGAGCCGTCCAATTGCAGCGCATATCAGCTGCTTCAACGTTGTCTTGCCGACCGTCGACGCGATTTGGCCAAACAGCCCGGTTGATTGCTCATAGGCGAGTAGGTAGGCACGGCAAGGGAAGCATCCAAAAAAATACGGCGCGACTTGTTCAATGCTGCTAGCCTGCCAGGTTTTCAATGGCCGGTCCGATCGTCACCTCACAGATCGGCGTCGAACATAGGGATTGTCGTCCCGTCGGCCAAGAGCTTGGCTCGAATTTGAACCTTCCCGTCGGGATCTCATCAGCGCATGTTTCGAAGCCAAGCTCTCGTTTTAGAGGCCAAGCGCTGTGTGAAAAAGCTTGTCGTTTTCGGGTGCTGCTTGGCATCACCACTTTCCCAGGTCGACCTCGGCGAGTCGCAACGATAGCCTCCGACGACGTGAACAAAACCGCGCAGCAGGCTGCAAAAAGCTGGTGAAACGCACTGACTTAATTTATGGTAATTTATTCAGGTGGGGATGAGCCGCTTGACGGCGGGACAGCACGGGGCAGAGGGCTCCGTCATCCCCGCGGGAGTGGCGCACTTGCAGCCGGCAAGCACTACCGACATCCCCCGCAAAGTTTCACCAGTGCCAGCACTTTAATGCCTCCTCCAATATACCCCATGACCGATGTGTTGGAAAACAGCCGCCAAGTATCACGGGGCCGAGTAAGCAGCGAGCTTGCCGGCCGGCCTTCAATCCACGTATCAGACAACTTTCGCCCGCCTTTTCTGTTCGCGGCCTCGAAGCATCCGCAGCGTTTCTTTCAGAGGATCTCAGCGATGATGTTGGGTGGTGGGACTCTCATTTCTCATCCATCCACAGATACTAATGTGTTTCAGGATTTCCAGGTTATTTTCACAACCTATTGGGGCACTTTAGAGGAGGCATCTTAGCACACATTGGACGGTGTTTTGACCTCGACATTTTCCATATGAGCCAGCAATGAAAAGATGTCTCCGCATCACATTATCCGGAGGAAAGACGCCCGGAAAGCACTGGCAGGCAGGTATAAATCAACATGACGATCCGGCATATGGCTTCCCACTATCCTGACCGACAAGCACATCGCCTCAGCCCACAGAAGCAGTGTCTTCCCCTCCAGCACCATGGTCGCCTTTACCTACCTTGTCGCCGCTGCCGCGGCTATCTCGGGCTCTCTCGCCGCCCCTACCGCCGAGGCTGCCCCTGATGCTCCTGACTTCGAGGTTGGCCCTCACAACCTCGCACGCCGTCAGCTGGACTACAACCAGAACTACAAGACCGGCGGCAACGTCAACTTCCAGCCCTCCAACAACGGCTACTCCGTGTCCTTCTCCGGCGCAGGCGACTTCGTCGTCGGCAAGGGGTGGAAGAAGGGCACCGCCAGGTATTTCTCCCCCCTCTCCCCTCCCCCCTTACCTCCTCTCAACCTCCCTCGACTCTAACCCCCTCTCCATAGAAATATCACCTTCGAAGGCAGCACCCAACAAACCTCCGGCACCGTTCTAGTCTCCATCTACGGCTGGACACGCAACCCTCTCATCGAGTACTACGTCCAAGAGTACACCTCGAACGGCAAGGGCTCCGCCCAGGGCCAAAAGCTCGGCACCGTCCAGAGCGACGGGGGCACGTACGAGATCTACAAGCATCAACAAGTCAGCCAGCCGTCTATTGCGGGCACGCAGACCTTCTGGCAGTATATCTCCAACCGGGTTGATAAGCGCCCTGGCAGCGGGACGGTTACGATGGCGAACCACTTTGCGGCGTGGGAGAAGGCGGGGCTGAAGTTGGGGTCGCAACATGACTATCAGGTGTTGGCGACGGAGGGGTGGGGGAACGCAGGGGGGAATTCGAAGTATACTGTCACTTAGTGATGTAGTGTGATTCTTTGTACTTCGTAGTTCGGGTTTGTTGATACTGTCATGTCGTTTCTCAGCAAAGTATCTACAGCTTAACTTCTTCTGAATACGTCTGAAGCAAATCTGGTGACAGTCACTCCACCCCATTGTCAGACACAGTAACATTCGGTAAGGTAGGTGCCGTGGTCAATCCGACACCATCAACCTAAGACCCGCCTCGTCTCCCTGGTTCCACACCAGATTAATATCGCCGACGCCCTCCTGCGGCACCAGTTCGACGCCCTGGAATTTGGCCAGATTCACACATTTTGAAAACCCCGGATAGTTCAGGTCCCAATTGATCCGATCCACCCACGTTGCGTTTCCGCCCTTGGGCGTAACCTTGAAGTACCCAGCCTCGCTCGGCTTCGGAATGGGACGTCCAGGGGTAGGAAACGGGCATGACAGCGGTGCTTCGAGCAGATGCACCCTCAGGCGGAAATCGTTCTTTGCACCGGCCGGCGCGACAAACTCAAGCCAGCAGTACTTCGTCTGGAGGGGGACTGCGAAGGTGAGGACGGTGCTGAGGACTTCATGGGGGCTGCTGTTCCGAACGAAGAGTTTGGCTTGGCGCGCGGTGCAAGTCACAGCCTGTGAGGGGTTTATCGCGGTGCGGTTGTGACTTCCCCAGACGAGAGGTTGGTTTGCAACAGGGGCAGTCCAGCCAGCGAGGGGTTGTTGGGAGTTGGGAGGAAGCGCGGTTGTGTAGGATGCGAAGAGGAGGATGAGCAGGGAAGTAAGTCGGGCCATGATGGTGTCGGGTGTTTCTTGTGAGGACTCTGGAGGCGATGGCTCAGGTTAGGTTCGTTGCAAAGTGAGCTTGAAGCGCTCGACACGACACTTGGTCGAGTGGCTGCTGGTAAGTATATGTGGAAGTTGTCGAGTGTGGGGAATTGGCCTGCTTAGCAGACTGCCGATGCACTGTAATCGGTGATAAATCAGTGATAATCAAGCAAGGTGATGCTTTGGGATTTTCAGCTCTCGAATGTGTAACACCACATGAAGTGGCGCGCTTCGGACTCTTTGTTCTGTGCCGTCCAAAGTGAGGGCACGAATGAAAGGTGGTGGTGCCCGACGCCTCTTATGCAGTTCCCCTGTTGGTGATGTTCTGGCCCTCAGCTTTGACTCCCCGAGATGCATATCATCTGCAGAGCTGACATACACAGTAAATATGTTCCTAAAATTAATTCTTTTGGTTCTCGTCTAGTACCTATTGGGTGGGTTTGAGGGAGGCAGGGCTCAGCCGGGGAGTGTATCTAGCAAGGCGGATATTGCCGCGTAAAATTCGCTCCAGATTCGGAGCTCAGACCTCTAAGAACGGAGGTGAATTTGCGGGAAGCTCGTACTTGAGCTGTAAGGGGCGGGAGAGTATATTGTCTTCAACCTGGTGTATAGGTGATGAATTTCTTGTTGATATCTTTCATTGGTAAACTTTGGGATTGAATTTAGAATGCAGCGCCGATTGGCTTGAGCGTGATCAATATGCGGGTGGGAGGTTTGCCAAAAGAGTCAATGTTGAGCAAGAGAACTGGGCGCTGGCTGACGCTGGCTGAGATTTATAAAACGGAAGACCACAGCTCCATCAGGAAAGCAACCATCACCATAGTTGACTGCTTCCGCAAAACAGATCACCTGCAAATTTTGGTCTGCAACTTGGACGCATTTGGCCGGGTAGGTACTAGTAGGTAAAGTAGGAATACAAAACCAGCGCAGCACCTGAGCAAGAACCTGGCAACCGTGCTGGTCAAGTACAAAGGGCCCTGTTTGGCGCTCTTTTGACCGATGTTCACCAGGCCGTAATAGAAAAATGTATTTCGATTCTCTCCGACCTGGACGGGCATTTACTGTTGTTTTACCCTAAAGTTGCCCTCACCAACCCTGGTCACCCGCATCACCCCTAGCCACCTTGCTCGGGCGCTGCTCAGGCGCTGCTCAGGAAATGATCAGACAAATCGCCAAACATGGTTTAGACGAGTAGGCAGTACTCTGCGGTTCGAACGGCAACTTTTCGCGAGGTCCCAGTTTTTGGGATACAGGTGGCCCAAAACTGGGACCCCCCAATCCGACTTCTTTTCGCTCCTCTTCCCCTCCAGAGTTGCATAAAAACCAGTTTACGTCCCCCATTAGGCCCCTATTCCCGTCTTCCTCATTCAAGAAGTGGATAAATCTCACCCTCAAGGTAACGTCGTATTTAGAATTGTTGCCTGGGAACTATCCTTACAGATTACGCGCCATCGACTTTTCATGAACAGGAAATTCTAGCCGGGGTGACTGAAAAAGGGCTTCTGAGGATATGTGGTGGCCGTGTATGGGATCGCCTTAGCTCAGGAAAACATCGGGGAAAGCTTAGGATAAATCAGCTATAGCATTTCCTAGTTCACCCTAGCTCAGCGCTACGAATAAAAAGGGAAATTTCTTGTGCATAGATTGGTTCTCAGATTACTAGGCTACAATCGCTAATAGATAACTATTTGGGGTGAACGGTTCTGGATCTGTCAATCAGACATGTAAACAACGAGCCCGAGCATAAAACGAAGTAAAAATTCAGCATAACCAACGGGTGGAGACCTTGGTCCTCTTTCCTCATTATCTATCGTGCATGCGAAATCCCTTTTTTTCTATCATCCTCCATAACTTACGTAGCGTACTTCGCAATCCGGCCAGCAAAATTCTTCACATGTTGTTATTCTACGCGTCTGTCGTCACGGCAGGCAGGGGTGTGCCCTTCCCTAGTACCAGAGTCACTCACCACTCTCGGCATGATAAAGATAGATCTATGTTCGGGCCGATATCCTAATCCAAGCTAAGACTGTCGGCCTAGTTCAATGAATTACTATAGAGAGCAGGTTATGATAAACAACCCCCAGGGCTGGCCCGACGCCTCCCTTTCCGACACCGCTGCGCGGCTCGCCGCCCTCCTGCCCCCCAACGACGGCAACGCGTACACTTTTGCCTTGTGCTTCCGCGACACGCCCGACGAGATTGTCGGCCTCGGCGGCTGTTCGCGCCTCGATGGGGGGCTACTATGGCTGGCCGACGGTGGGGTACATGTTCCGGCGCGAGGTGTGGGGGATCGCGATCGAGTTTCTGGCGGGGTGCCTGGGGATGTGGCGCGCGCTGGAGAGGGGAGAGGTGAAGGAGGTCGCAGTACATCCTGCTTCGGTGGATGGGGTGGAAGCGGGGCGGGAGGTGGTGGCGGCGCTGGTGGTGGAGGGAAATGAGGCGAGCGGTAGGGTTTTGGAGAAGTGTGGGTTCGAGAGGTTCGCGATGGCTAAGGAGAGGGATCTGAGAGATCCGAAGAGGCAGGTGGAGATTATTGGGTGCAGGGCTGTTCTGTAAAGATGTCATTGATTGCGGTGCATCGGCGCTGGTTAGTCGGAGGAGGTAGACTGCCGTCCCTTGAGCTTATTCGTGATAAAGCGCCCGTTACTGGCAGACTTGTCTGACAAGGCCGAGATTTGTTTACGGTGCCTCTGATGTGGGAAACGATCACAACGTGGGACAACATCAGAAGTCCAACGTATTCGCCATTGGGTTGGGAAGATTAGGAGAGCAGCTTGCCGTCGTCTGTAGGGGTAAAAGGCATTATTCATCAGTGAGGCTTCCACCTGGGTAGCGTACTTCGCCTAGATCGCGCCTAAGTTTCCACCTGGCCAGGCACTTTCCTTCTTACCCTGCTCCGCCAATCAACCGAGCGGTTCTTGTGCAGTAACACACCGTAACCACGCGGCCTCTTGTCGCTTCCTAACGGCGCTCTTACCCTACATCCTCCTTGGCTGGCAGGATGAAGGCTATTAGAAAGAGGTGGAGCCGAATGTGGATCCGGTCAGGGGACACCTCTCTCATCCAGGCTGACAGGATAATCAAGATGATCAACACGTCGAGGGGTCCCTCTAGCAACAATGACACCAAACCGTATTATTGTTGCTCTAGAACCTGAAAGATGAAGAATAACGCCATCTCTCAGAATTGCGGAGTATTCGGCGCCCATGTTAGCACATCGCATCTCTTGGAAGGTAAGATAACGTCTTAAGACCTCGACAGGAATGAGGCTCTCGAGTAAGTATGTCCATGGAAGAATACAGTGTGCCCATCCCCCTGCGTTTCCCCTTTCAAGCTAATGGACAACACAGACAGAACCGCGAGAACCATATCAATAACAAAAATGTGTCATTCCAAAGGCCGCAGTGTACAGGCTCGCTGCCCGCTATAACATTTGTTTCTCCATGTGAGCGCGGACACAGCATCCTTACAATAGCCAGAAAAGAAGACATAACCCGGCCATTTGTATGTCAATGTGCAATGATTAAAAACCTAGCACTAAAAATATAAGTATTTGCTGTCGGTTAGTAGGCTGAAAATTTTCCCACATAAAGGCGGGATGTGTGAGCGAAAGAAATTAATCGTAAACGCTATCTCGTAGGGCTCCACTACACAACGGAAATTCTCCAGCACGTCTTTTCTATTTGTTAGGATCAGATAATTTAGTGCAAAAGAACTTTGTAGAGTTATGCATAGAGACAGCTTAACGTAGATGAGTTGCCGTGGCGTTATGTTGTCAGTGAAACAACGTAATCTACACGTAGTGAAAACTCGGTCTCTCTTTTCTCTGCCGCGATAGAATGGAGCACCAAAACAACAAAAGTGTGATTCCCGTAAAGACCACCGTAAAGAAGAAATAGATCCATATCCTGCTGGAACCAATCGGGTGATCGCCGTTAGAATCAGGACTCCAGTCGAAGAATGTCATCGAGAACATGCTCTGTATCAGATTTAATGTGAGCTCCAATATCACGAAATGGAGATTTCAGCGAGAAAAAGAGAACTGCGTACAGCAAAGAAGGTTCCTGGAAGGAAAACCATAGTAACTAGCGCAATGGACCGCATCTGACTCGAGTCTTCGCCACTGGCTGCCGCTATCTCCATGTTGGTTTCTCCGTGAGACTGTATCGTTATGTGCTTAGCGTCTGGACGTGAAGAGACCTAAGAGTGTGCTTACCCATTGTGTGGCCATTCTCATGCCGTCGATCTCCATAGTGCACATCCTGATTTTGTCATCGTACTCTCTAATCATGGTTGATATTCTATCTTTCATTCTCTGGGATGCTTGACGGAGAGTGTCCTGGTACTCTGCTTCACGATCGTGGAGCATGCTATCGGGCTCCCATGTTAGCGTTTCTAGGCCGGTAATATTCTTGTAGTTGGTTGATGATTGGTTCTGCGCCGCGAAGTTGTAGACTGTGCTGCCTGAAGAATGTGGTGTCCCAGGTCGCATGATCCCGAAATCCGGACTATCGGGATCGGAGCGTCGCAAATATCGATATTTCCGGGTGGCAGCAGGATTTATCAAGCCAGGAAGCTCCCATAGGTGCCGACTCATGCTGGAAAGCAAAGCAGCGTTAGCCAACAGAACATTTTTCGAGTAGATGGTGTCCAGCAATGCTTTGGCTTTTTTTCTGTTCCTCTGAGCCTTAGTCTGGATGCTCTGCTGCCAGGCTGCGACCGTCTCCGCGTCCAGTTGAGATAACTCCACCTCCATCTCCTCAATGGCCTCATCTACCGCGTTCATTTGCCTGAGACGCTCCAATTCAGCTACTATTCCAGGGAGTAGCATAGGATGGGCGGTGTCGGCGCCTGCTTTCCTTAGGCGGGCTAAAATACTCCTTTCTTGGGCTCTTGAGGGTCCCAGCAATAGGGCGAAGGTAACTTTCTGTGCTGGAAAATGTGTAACAGAGAGTGCCATATCGTCTTCCCAGTCGTTGGTAGTCCGACAGTTGTATACTGTAAATATGATATATTAGCAATAAATACGAACTTCATCGCAATATTGAAGCATGACTGACTTATCGACTTCTCCGGTCCCATGCTCTCTCCATTCGCTGAATAAAGCGGCATTTCCGTGACAGTGCGCTCGAAGGCTGGTACATTCGCACGGCTTACTAGCCGCAGAATCCAATGATGAATCGACATCCTCTTCACTATGAATCGAAACATCGCAGATGTAAATGGCACGTTTCGTAGGTTTCTCTGATATTTTATGGTCGAAAGCGGTATGCCGACATCGGTTTCAGGCCAAACTTTGCCATCTCTTGCACTTTTCCTTGATACTCTGCGTGCTCCTGCGAGAAAGGAGGCAGAAGCGGCAACGGCATTCTTGCAGTCACTGAAGAAGCGTGAGACTACGGATTGAGCCCCGATAGCTGTGCTACGTGGGTTGATTGCCTCAGGTGTACTAGCATGCAGGCTTCCTGCCTCTAGAGTATCAACTTCTCTTGGTGCTGTTGTTTCTGTCTCTGCCCGCAATATCCTATATAATGACTTAATACACAAGTGTCGACGCATAGAAAGATGGGAACAAACACTAGCAAGAGTCTGGAGCGCGGATTGGTATTTGATGATACAAGACCATCCAGCTCTTCGTTCTTCGCTGATGGCGGCACCATCTCTTGGAATAATTCTTTCCAATCTTCTTCGTCACGCAGACTTCGTTGGTCGGGTTCCTACATCATGTCGGTAAGTTTGAAAAGAAATGGTCCACATAGCCGGATCTTACATCATCGTCGCTCCTGAGTCTGGCCACGGTGACTAGGGAGGTCGCAGTCGGATCTATTAGTTCGTTGACGGTAAACTCTCTGTCTGCCTCGTGCTGACCAGCAAATCTCAGCACCCTGCAAAGTTGTGGGGCTTCACTGAGCTCTTCCATGGGTCGCAGTCCGTCCATCGCGGGCAAATTGAAAGCATTATACGATTGTAGTTTGAGCCAGACCCTGATCAAGCGGTGGAAAATTGCCGGGTCAGTTCAAAATCGGGACTGTGACTGTTCTTGGCTATCCCTTGAGGTGGAACGCAACGAAACTAAATGCAGGGGTCATGATACCAAAGTTTATGACTCAGATGAACATTTCACGCCCCGCCCTTTCGACCTGGAACCTAGACGCAGCCGATGTGACAACTCAGTGTGGCTAAGTGCGCTCACGCCTGCATGCACAAGATACCCCGCCGACTCATAACTAGGTTGCGGTTGGCCGGTGGGTGGGGCGAAGTCCACAAGTTCAGGACATCCCGAAAGTCCCGCTGCAGCCGACGTTAGTCCAACAAAAATGTTTGAACTGTTTGCCCAATTGGAACCCAACTTGACTCCACTCTGTCTGCCTGCACAGCCTCGACAACAATCTGCTCCAGCCACTGACGCAAGAGAATTAAGACATGCCACTGTATTGACTGCTTTAATTCTAGAAGAGTTACAGGATGGCGCAGTTCAGCGCCAAAGCTGGCCGAGCCGTTACCTTAAGGTAATTAGAGATTCCGCATCTTGTCGGATGGAAGCAAAGAATTACTACCTTCCTAACTGCTTGCACTAGCACGATTAGACTTCTCGGCCTACCTCCGCAGTAGCGTAGGCAACTAGGTACTTTGAACTATAGAGTCGTATAGTGCAAATGTGTTCAAAAGCCTAGCCGGCCTCCTAGATATGAATCTACTTAGTCGTACGTGCGACCAAATTGAACCAGTTAATCTGTTTTTGCAAGTTCCTCTCCGAGACCTTTATCCTATCGTCATTTGCCAGCTTCGGAATCGAGTAGTGTTATAAAATAAGTCCTCCGCCAGGGACAACAGTTTCACTGCGTTGCCTAAGAACTGGGAAGACAAAGCAGACTGGCGGTCCCAAAACCTGGACCCTGCCTTTCCGCCAATCAGTATAATACGAATTCTGTCTACCTTGTTGCTGCAGCTGTGCCAGGTGTCAACAGCTGTCGTTACTGTAATGAGCGGAAGAGACTTGATGAGGCTGCTCAGGACGTAGCTCGCATTTCGGAAAATATTTTCCATGATAACTCGCTTCTTCTGAGCTAGGGGTTTTTAAGTCCTTCGCTTCTTCCCTTTGTCTCTGGAAGACCTAGGTCTTCGACATGGCTTTCGCTGCCCTATCTCAGCCTGCCGTCCTCATCAGAAGAGAAATAACCATACCCGTGTTGTTGGGTCCTTTAGAGTCATCTATGAAGACTTCACCCGGACTCTAGCATTGGCATCCTTGACACACAATGGTGGTGGATGATGAGCTTTGGCTCCATCGGTATGCCACCTCGCCACCGCTCCGTCCGCGGACTCCTTGCCTTGTCGCACTTTACTCTCGTGGTTATCCTTGAGTTGGGGCGGTGAACTAGTGCAATTGCTGCAGGCCGGTTTCTTTACTCACTAACCTTCGCGCCGTCGTTTCTCCATTCCCATTAGCACCAAAATGAAGTCAGACGATTATGTCCATGAGACACTAGTAAGTTGATTGAGGAAACCGAATGGCTTGTGGTTTAATCCACGCAGTATATATTTTTCTCCATCTCTTTTCACCTTCCAGGTTACGCCCGTGGACCATTCCACGTTGAAGTTATTCAGGATGTCGAAACGCTTGAAGGAGGAAAAAGATGCCATCCTGGCTTGCCTTGTCATCTGCAAAGCTGCACAACAAGCCAGTGTTGAAGCTCTTCAGTCTTTCCCAATCGATCACCAAAGAGCATCAGCACAACACCCCGTTGGATGACAAGCCCGTCATTTCTAGTTTATCGGAGCTCACTGAGGCTAATACTTGGCGATCAAGTCGATATTCTCAATCCAACAAACTCTACCACGCAAGCTGAAAGGTAGCCAGAACCGCTCTTCCGCCACAGCATACTGATCTCGCCCATCGATAGCGAGTAGCCCAGCCCCATGGGTCTAGTCAATTCGTGGATGATTGCGGAAATCCAATCACGGAACCGCAAGGAGAATCGCAAGAGGACGCATATGTCTTGGTGGAGAATGTAGATGAGGGAAATCCAGAGGGGTGGAATTGACGATTACCTAGCGCATCAATATATTAATGGTTGATCTACGGCGTGGGAGATTGCTAGGTAAGCAGCTAACCGCCCGTGCATCAACGAGTGGTCACATGGTTCTGTGACAAACATAAAAATTTCCGGCATTCCCTTGGACAGGAATGAGGTACAGGATATTACGTACTAATGTGATCGATGCTAAAGGTTAGCCCAAAATTTGGGACCGCGGTTGGAAACTGCTAAGGGGCGACATTAGGCCCGACTCTACGGTCCCGAATTTTGGCCCAGAATATACCAGTACAGCCCTGGGATGGTACATGATATCATAGCTCGGAATTTGGAATGGTACATAATATGTACCAGCACTGATGGGATAGTACATGACATCTTAGCTCGAAATTTGGTATGGTACATGATATACCAGCACTAATGGGATATCTTACAATATACCATGCCCTAATATAGTACACAATATCCCAGCTTAGAATGATCAAAATTCCCACCTCGGAAATCGAAAATAAGCGAACGGTGGTTGTTCTATCTGAAGTTATACTGCCGATTCCCCGTGTGCAAAATACTATGAAACCCTCTCGACAAGTCTGCTCTACTCTGTAACTTGATGGAATGTGAGTGTTTCAGGATGCTGACCGCTTTCGACGGGTGTAGCTTAGCTCCACGTTTTGCGCTTAGCTCTAACGGCTATAGAAGCCTACCACAGCCTATAATAGCCCCTCTCCTCTCCTTTATCCAGATCGAACCAAGCAACAATCAGTAGAACAATTCCACTCATTCAGATTCACTACATTGCTTCTTTCAGCACTCCCCTGCAGCGTACCTAGCCAACATATACTCAAAGCTTCAAATTAAAAGCCGACTGTCATCGATGACATTCTTTCCTCGGCCCCTTTCCGCATTTCGCCTTACTATATACAATCAAACGTCCAGGCTGCAACACATGCCAACAGAATCCCATTTCGCGACTAACGCCACTGCTAACGTAGCCGCACCCTATATGGTATGGTTAGCATAAACCGAGGAACGTGCCGGAATCTCCGGATGGCAACTTTAGTCGAGGGTCCAAAATTAGGCCACACGGCTATGCAAGCTAGGCTCACCCATAGCTCACCCTAGCTCAGGAGCGGCTCAGGATCACGCACGAACATGGAAATTGCTGAGGGCAACTTTAGGGTACAACAATGGGCTGTTTTATGCGACGAATCTGGGCAGACAAAATTTCCTTTTTCGTACGTCGCCCACGTGACGTTGCTCACCCCGGCTCAGGGCGGCTCAGGATTGGCTCAGGCTTGCTCAGTCTTGCTCACCCTGAGAACCATTTCTGGAAGGCTGCGCCGCAGCATCCACAACCACTTCAACTCTAGCCGAGCGAGCCCATAATTGGTCCCATACATAAAAATAACTATACTAGTCCCCGTGTTTAGAAAGAGAATGGTTCCGCCTTCACTTAGCTTCTACCTCGACATCTTGTACCTACCTACGGCTTACTGCATATATTCTTATCATTCTATACCTTTGAAACTTTCACTACATCGAGCATAACGGAATAATAAATTCTTTTATAAAAATAATGACTACAGCAGCTAAAACACCAAGAAACCGGCGTTAGTGCAGGCCATTTGGTGGTTTGTAGTGATTTCGTAAGTCTTAAGAGCTAAAATCGGATGTCTAAAGGGTGTCCTGCATCTGCATCTCTGAAGTGATAGGTCGCTGGGAAAGAATGCGATGCGCTGCCATGTCCCAAACCCCTCCGTCGCACAGGTGTGGCAGTGCTCAGTGGGCAGGGCTTTGGGCATTCAAAAGCGAAAGCGCCTGCCCGTTTTCGTTTTGGAATCCTGGACGTGACACAGTTCAACACGGCGATGCAGCAACGTTGACTCCATCCGAACTTATCGCATCCACCTCCAACCATGGCCATCGAGTTTAGCACGGCGCGATACCACACAGTATAGCAGCCGGAGCCTTCGGGCCGCAGCACATACAGGCTACTCTCGTCATGCATTATCACCATGGTTTTGTGTGTTTGGACTGCTATCCACCTTAACATCCCCGAGCACTGTGGTTATACCTATAAGTACATCCCATCTTGCCAGGTAAGACGCAAAATGTTCTAGCTACTTGCAGGCTTATTCGCCCCTAAGATAGTCACGTGAACAGCATATGAGTAATAACACCAGGCTAAAGCCCTCTGTATGAAGGTCAAAGAGGTGTTAAGATAGGGGTCGCTGTGCTTCTGAGCTGAGGCGTTATTTAGCTGGTGCCTCTAGATTTCAAAGTCACGTTAGAGGGCTAAAGGTGTGAAGAATGAAGACATAGAAATATACATAAGGGACGGGAACGACACGCCGCTGGAAATTAGCTTCCCGTTGTCACGGCCTGCACCCTTGGGGGTTAAGATAAGTCGTATCAGGTAAGTCTACGTAAGTGGAGGCACCTGAAGATGGGGTGAAGTTGCGAGACTAAAGGTCGAAGGCTAGTCCTTTCAAGGCGGGGGGATAACACTATAACTTAGTCACTGAAAGCCGCTGCCTCGGTAGACACAATGCTGAGCTATGAAGTGAAGCATAATGAGTATAACTCAAAGAACAGTGTATTACTAGCGTGAAGAACAAGAGTTCTTCCTGACATCGTAGGCACGATGGTTGAGTTTATATATATATGTCGAACTGCAGCGGCAGTTCTTGGCGCTCAGGCGCACAGGCGCCTTACCACTCCAGGCTTGCCTGGAGCGCAGGGGCCTTGGATCATATGCTCTCCCCACACACAGGGAGCTTCCATTTATATATAACTAGGGAGTGCTTCACACTCCCCTTTTCTACCAAATCAAGTCACTTTACAACTGCACTTCCGTTACTCCTAAGCCCCTCGTTCCTCAGCCAAAACGTTCCACAGTTATAAGCCCAGCTCTGTCCAACTAAGCAAAGTGTGGAACTAATTAATTAAGACACTCACAAGCAGCGCCCTCCGTAAAACTCTTTTACTAATCCTCCAAATCGCCCATTATAACAGAAAAAAGCACCCTTTACCAAAGCATTTTAACCGATAGTTAAAAGCTTAAAAGCGCGTAAGAGTGGCCCTCCTAGTTTAAAACTCTTAAATACTATATAATAAACTAAAGGATCTAATACCTTATTAATCCTATTACTCCTAATACGGCTAATCTATATATTAAGCTAATCGTTCTAATAATCTATAAGCTTATTAGTAAACGTTAAGAGAAGGTGACTAAATTATACATCTTTACCTATAAATACTGGGAGTTAACAGCCCTATTTTTAAGGACAGTTAAGGATAAACTAAAGCTTATCACAATTACATAATAAGATGTTAAGGAGGAATATAAATGTTTAGTAAATAAAGTTACCACTCTTATTATAACCACTGCTGAAATTACTAGCTTATACTGATATATCTAGAATTAGGTCGATTATACAGTTAATAAGAGCCTTAAGGAACTGGCTATATAAAAGATAATCCAGAATAACAGATATACAGTTTAGGCGTTTATACACTTCCTCTAACAGCGACTTAAGCCTAGTAAAATAAGCCTTACCTCCTAGATCCGTTAAGAATATTACGTAGTGATGGAATAGGCTAAGAACACTAACGTGTTAAAGGAGTAGTGGATTAAGGATTAGGAAACGGCTTATTATAAGGTAGAAGCGCTTAAAATTACAGAGATCCAGGGGCCCTTAACTACTAAAGACTGGCTAAGAACTATTATAATGTGTATAGCGCCCCAGTAAGTGAATTAGAAGCTTTTTAAACTAATAAAGCAGGAAACTATAAAATGCCTAACGTTTAAAATCATAGATTATACTTATATCTTCTTTACGCAGATTTATAAAGTAAAATACATTATTAGTAATAATAAGTAAGGTAGAGTTTTCTTTACTAGTAACTGTTTTAAAACACCTGACAGGACTAGTTAAGGCTTTAAAAAGGACTGTCCCTATAGAAGAAAACACCTGTGGGAGCTTATAAACTGCTAGATTTTATACCTAGTAATTATTAAATCACTTTTAAACGCTTTTATTTACGTTAAGTGCACTAAAATGCTAAGATCTAAGATAAGGGAGAAGATTAAAACGTAATTTATAAGCTTTAAGTGGTTAAAAGTTCGCTAATTCTATTAGGAAAAGTGGAGAGTTACTTTAACCGCTTAAGGCTAAGACCACTTAGGCGCTTTAAAGTTCTTAGAATTTATTAACACTGTAATAATTAACACTTACATAATAGAAGTAATTACTAAGGTAGTAAGGTAGTTCTCCACTATAGGTTTCACTAGGTACCTGCTCTTTAACAGTACCCTGGTTAATAATTATAAAGTAATGCACCTTATTAATTATAAATCGCTTTTAGTTAAGGGGAGCTTCTAGTGTATTAAAACCAGAGATTATATCTAAGCAGGGACTAGCTTATTCCTAATCTTTAGATATAGTAAGCGAGTGATCTTAAAGGTACTTATAAGCTTTAAGGGAATTAATAATAAAGATCTAATACTTAATAACGTAACTATTATAAAGGGTTTCTATATTAATATTATCTTAAAAGCTCTAATTATTAAAGCTAGAGTTTAATATTATAGGTTTAACTATATATTTTACTATAGTAATATGGAAAAGAATATAGTGTTAAAGAAGCTTAAATAACGGTATAATTTAATGTTCTTATAATACACTTCTGTTTTTACTTATTTAAACTTCTTAATACCTTTTACCGTAAGCGCTGTGGGTACTGTATTAATAATTATAATAAAACAAGGAGTAAGGCATTTACAGTAATAGCTACGCCTTTAAGAAGACACAGAGCACCTTTAACACACCTAAGTAAGGCACTTAGGGCTAAAAGCTCTTAAGAAACTCGTTAAATAAGCATGTAACGTTATAATTACAGGTATAAAGATCATTAACTATAAATATTATATACTTACGCACTTATAATAAGTCGTTTTAAAACGCCGTTTTAAAGGTTTCTCCTATCGCCCGTTTTTACAAATCAGTTAAGATCTTTTCTACTTTAAAAGAGTATAGGATAAATTAATTTACTTACTTATAATTAAAGATAAGTATAATAGGAAGCTTTTTTATTATTTACTGGAGGATAAGAAAGGGCCAGAAGTGTTTAAAACTATTAAAAGCTTTATAAATTAAATGAAACAGTAATTTAAGTTTACTATGTATATTATACGTTAAGATTAAAAGACTTTAATAATTATAATTAGGGGATACACACCGTATTAGCTTTAGGTGATTGAAGAAGGAATTGAAATTAAAGCCACTCTGTCATATATATATAAACTAAACGGTAAGAGTGAGTGTGCAGGCTAGGAGCTAATTATGAAATCTATTAAAATAAAGGAGGGAGTAAACCTTCCTAAATTAATCTGGCCTAAATATGTATAAACAGCTGCTTATTTATATAAGATAAGCTTTAACTAATAAAATAATTAGATATCACCTAATAAAAAGCTTTATAAATGGTTCAGATAGTATTTCTAATAGTATACACCATTAGGTAAGCTTAGTAAAAGCCTAGTAGATGATTACTACCTAGATTAAAGTGGGGTCTACACTTATAGATACTAAGCTTACGTTTTTAATAAAAGGCGAGAGGTAGAGTAAGATAAGCTTAATTTTAAGATTAAACCTTAAGGGTATATTAAGTACTTAGTTAGATACGTAACCTTTAACATCTATTACATTTAATACCTGTAACTGAAAACGGTACTTATAACACGTAACGTAATGTTTAATAAGAAGCTTTTTTATAAGAAGGAGAGTGAGGAAGTAAAGGCACTATTAGTACAGGTCACTTAGTAACTATTTAACTTTATTAAAATTAAGCTGTAGATACAGGACGCTTTATCTATACTTAAACTTCTTACTAATATTTTAAATTTAAACACTACACCCACACCTATTAATAACGAAGCTTTAACCTCTAAATCTGATAACAAAGATACTCTTAAGGGTTAAAACTTAAGGGTAAGTGCGCTTAAAGACGGAGTAGCGCTCTTTTAAATTAAGGATAAGCTTATAAAGCTTAAGGAAAGCTTTATAAGCACTAAATTAAGACTTCTAACCTTAAAGTTAACATTAAAGATTAAAACTTAACCTTAGACTTAAGGCTTATACCCTCACCTAACTAATAAACATGTTAAATCACCTTTTACAGATTATAATAAGTTTAAAAAGACTAAGGAGCTCTCTAAATAAAGGTTTAAATGATAAGAAACTTTAAAATAGTTAAACAGGGCTTTTACTAATAATATAAAGCCACGTATAAATCTTAAGGAAAACGGCTACTTATAAGAGGATAGTTATAATAAGACGTTTATAACCTTTAAACATAAAGCTTTAAAAGAGTATAAAGATACTCTATTAAAAGATTTAACTAAAGATACTATTATAATGGTAAAGTTAAAAACACAGAACATACACTTATAAATTAACTACCCTTTTACTTTAAAATAAAACAGGAGACTTTAAGGGTAATTAACTCCCTTTAAATTACCTAGGTTAGTAATTTATACGTTTTCTATTCAGATTTATAATAAAGTAAGGATTAACCACCTAGTTTTTAATAAAAGCTCTGTAAACTTCTTTATAACGTTTTTACCTAATTAATAAATAGTGGTTAAAAAAGGGAGTAAAGCTTACAGGATATTACATATTATGTTTTAAACAGTAATACTTTAAGTAAAGGTAAGGCTTAACGTGGCTTTAAACTTACCTTACCTTTATAAAGATAACCTCTTTAAATTACAGCTTTTAAAACACTAAAGGGATCTTAAAAACTATACACTTAACCTTAAGTTTAAAAAGGCATATTAAGCTAAGATATAGCACTTCCTTTATAAAGGAACATAATATAAGATAAAACGTATTACAGTGCTCTTACAGCTACTCCTATTTAAATAGGTGTTTACTTATAAGTTCCGTGAAGATAACACACTTAAGAAGTGTAAAGCTAAAATCTGTGTAAAAGGCGACCTCTAAAAGGTTAACACGCTTTAAAACACTTATATAACGACTTTAACTACTTACTTATTTAGGATAATAATGGCGTTTACTACTTAATAAGACCTGAAAGTCTAGCAGTTTAATGTAATCTAGGCCTTCTTATACACTATATGAGATAATAACTCCTTAATAGTGTGTGAGCTCCTAGATGGCTTTAAGGAAGAAGGCTTTTATTATAAGCTTAAATAAGCGTTATACAGCCTATAAGACTTACCACTATTATAATATAAGGAGTTTATATTAATATTAAAAGAGCTCAGCCTTACCCTATTAAATAAAAAGCTATACCTTACGTTTAATAAGAGCAAAACTGTATTTATACTCTTTTATATAAATAATTACCTTATAATATTTATAAAAAAGTACTGTAAAGTTATAAAAGTAATTATATAAAAGCTTTACACGTGGTATAAAGTCCATAAAAAGGGAGAAATCTCTAGCTTTATTAATATCTAGGTAATTAGGGATTAGGGTAAATAAAAGCTTTAACTAATCTATAACTAATATATTAAAAAGATCGCTAAATGGTATAACCTTTTAAAGGGTGTGTTCCTAAATATCCCCCTCCCTGGCGTGGAACTCCTTAAAAACATAAGGAGCGTGTTAAAAGTGGAAGTTAAAGAGTATTAAAAGCTTATAAGATCTATCTTATATACAGTAATTATAATTCGACTAAACGTAGCCTTTTTAACCTCTATCCTCTTACAGTTTCTTATTAACCTAAGCTTAAAACACCTAATTATAATAAAGTAGATAATTAAGTATTTATATAATTTATAATACGTAGGGATTAAATATAAAGGAGTAAGGTAAGAGGTTTTTATAATTATTAATAACACTTCTTTTATAAATAATATAAAGATACGCCACTTATTATAAGGGTATATTATAATACTCTTTAATAACGTAATTAACTAGAGAGCTACTGACTAATATACAGTTACGACGTCCTTAACTAAAACTAAGCTACTTACACTTATATATGTAATTAAGGAAATAATAACATTTAAAAAGCTTATAACAGATATTACTTGTAAGCTCGGCTTAATATAAAGGATCTTCTATAATAACTAGTAAATAATACAGCTAGTAGTTAAAGAGAATAAAAGAGTAAACACTAGGCTTTAATATATTAATATCTATAATATATAAGCTTATTAAGAGTATATAAAAGGCTTATTTAAAATTACATATCTACCTACGTAATAAATGCTAACTGATAAACTTACTAAATTGCTCTTTTAATAACGTTTTAAGCACTTTATAACGCTTATAAAGTTAAAGGACACTAATTACATTAGTTATAAGAGTAAAGGAACTGTTATAAAGGAGTTGAAAGATTAAGGGAGCATTACTCTTATAGTCTCCATATATAATAACATATCCACACCTAAAAGTATAACAAATAATAAAATAAAAACGACAGGTAGCTAAACAGTGTACCTAAACGCAGCTTACCAGATCGATAAGCTTACTAATCAGGGTTATAACCCGCTCCTTAAAAGAGCTGGAGCTCTTTATACTATTAATAACAGCACCCCTAATTAACTCCTCTCTACTTTATAAAGTTAAAGGCTTTATAAAAAGCATACACAGCATTACCCTCTGTTTTTTAAGCTTTTAATATAAGTGGTTAAAATAGAACAGCTTATAAAATACACTGTACTTATAGAAGCTGGCACACTAACTGTTACAGTAATAAGGAACTTCCTAATAAAAGGCTTTATTAAGAAAGGACTAAACAGTAGGTTAATAAAGCACATAAATAAGTTTATGGAGAACGTACACCTTTACGTAAAAGTGTCTACTTACATAATAAGCACAGTAAGCTGAAGCGCCCGTATAGTTAAAACAGCAGCTATTACTATTACCAGTAATGGCGCTTTTAAGGCACCTAAGGTAAGCCTTACTATATTTATTAATTAGGGCGGGGCGTAGGGACTTAAGGGTGTAATAAGTGGGTGATTAAGCCGATTTACTAATTGTAGAGTTAGTAAGTTAAGTATTTATTAAAAAGAAAAGAGCGGTTTACACAGGGGTTTATAAACTAGCCACACTATAAGTAAAACGATAAGGAGTTATAAGAGGCTCCTCCTCCTCCTTATCCTTATCCTTATCCTCCTTTTAATAAAAGGGTAAGTAAGCAGGTAAGATTAAGCTAAACAGCTTAGGTAACAGGGTTAGGGTATAGGCGTAGGGTGTAAGCTTCTTAACACTTAAATTAAAGTTAGCTGTTACTCTTAAATGATAAGAATAAGTGAAACTTACACTATAAGCACTCTCTGCTTATTAAGAAGCTTTTAACTGTAATTAGTTAAAATTAAAGTAGAAGAAAGAGTGGTGGAAACATTTATAAACGAGATTAATTACGCTTTTAATAAGATCTGAAAGGTGTAAAAGCAGGTTAGTAAGTAAAAACGACAGTTTTTTTAAGTAGAAGGAGCAGGACTTACGTTTTCTTAAGGCGTAAGCCTATAGTCTTTACGTTAGCCATAATAGCCGGGAGTGGGGGGTGAGAATAGTGGTGTTCTTAATTTTTTATATTTGCCTAAAGAAAGTAAACAAACAGGGAAAAATTGTAAGCTCTTAATATAAAGTTAAGAAGCTTAGACTACTGTATAAGCTTACTGTTTTAGGTTTAGCGTGTGCTGAAAACGCGACTATATACTAACTTAAACGGTATAATTTAGGAAGTTACAGGCTTAAATAACCTCCAGACCTTATTATTTTCTATTTACAGCAAACTTCTTTTCGAACGTTTAGGCGCTTAAAACTGCGTTCTGAGCACCTGGGGGGTGTGTCGAACTGCAGCGGCAGTTCTTAGCGCTCAGGCGCACAGGCGCCTTACCGCTCCAGGCTTACCTGGAGCGCAGGGGCCTTAGATCATGTGCTCTCCCCACACACAGGGAGCTTCTATTTGTATATAACTGGGGAGTGCTTCGCACTCCCCTTTTCTACCAAATCAAGTCACTTTGCAACTGCACTTCCGCTGCTCCTGAGCCCCTCGTTCCTCAGCCAAAACGTTCCACAGGCTAGGAAGGGGTTGTACTCCATCTTCTCGAGCAGGTGCAGGGAGTTGCCGAAGACGCAGTCGGCGATGAAGTCCTTGGGGATGCTCTTGGCAGGGTTGCGGTGGCCGTACACGTCTTTTGAAGCCGCCGGGTTGATGGTGCTGAGTTCGCCAGGGGCAACACGGACAAATTGACCATATTTGGCATGCAGCTTGTGGAATGTCATGACTTCGTCGCCCAATAACCGGTTGGTGGTGATGGGAATCTGCGACGCCGCGTAGAGCCTGGGACCCGGAAACTTGGCAAGCGGATGGAAGTAGACATTGTAAAGCGCTGTGCATAGAAAGTAGCCGGCTATCTGTGCGCAGATCGGCATCAATGAATCGGCGGCTGCTCTGTCAGGGGCAACAAAGACGGTCTGGTCTTACCAGTGTGATAGCCGCGGGCAAAAGAACCGCGCTCGGGTGAAACTCTGCCATAGTGAAAAATTTGTGGTCAAATCGGACGGCTTTCGTCGGCCAGATGGTCACCAGCGAAGCAAAAGTATGGGCCTGCAGTTGTGAGGGAGTAAAGGAAGTGCCCGCTGCGGAACAGATACTTCCCAAACCTGGCGGTAGCAAGATGATGGCATTAAACAGGCGAGATGCGGAGAAAGTGCTGCCAAGAACCCTCAGGCGCCGGTGTTACCGACCTCTGCGTCAGTCGGTCGACGTCTTACTCAGACAATACCAATGCAGTCCCTCTTGACCAGTTGGGCAATCTGCCCTATCCCAACCAATTACTTAGTCTTACTCAGCCGCCACCCACACGACAGTACTAGATACGTATTGCTCTGAAAGTCGAAATCGCCGTCAAGACTGTGTCTCGAATGGAATGAATTGAATTGAGGTTTAGTAAAAGTTATCGTGATGCGAGGAATCCTGATTTTGTTATTCGCCTAGGAATCGACAGGTCAATAGAAGGGCGTTTGTCCCGAAAAGTTCAATAGTCAACGGTTGTAAACAATCATAATAACAACCATACTTGCCGTGTCGACCAAAGCATCATATGCTTTCCTTCCTACCTCGGGCCTCGGTTGTGTCAAGATGACATCTGCAATTGGAAACACGCCTCGTATGCCGGTCGCCATCATTGGCATAGCTTGCCGCCTCCCCGGCGATGCCTCGAACCCATCCACATTCTGGGATCTGCTAAAGGAAGGACGTGAAGCTGATTCGGGCCGTACAAACCGATACAACGGGGATGCGTTTCACCATCCTGGAGGCGACAACCGGCGCCAGAATGTCTTGCCTGTCAAGGGCGGATATATGCTCAACAGGATCCGTACGCGTGGGATGCGGCCTTCTTCAACATCACGGCGGCAGAGGCCATCGCTTTCGATCCAAAGCAACGAATCGCCATGGCCGGTACCCAGACCGCTTGTTACATCGGCACTTCCATGAGCGATTACCGGGATTCTATCGTCAGGGACTTTGTGAACTACCCATGTTGAAGCGCCTGGACAAAGCCATCCGAGACGGCGACACGGTTCGTGCCGTCATCCGCGGCTCAGGGGTAAACCAAGACGGGTGGACGCAGGGTGTGACCATGCCATCTGGCGATGCCCAGGCGGCTCTGATAAATTTCGTGTACAAATCGAACGGGCTGGACTACGGCGCGACCCAATACGTCGAGGCCCACGGCACAGGCACACAAGCTGGGGATCCGACAGAGGCCGGCGCAATATACCGTACCATTGGACAGGGTGGACAGAAGAAGCTGTGAATCGGCAGCGTCAAGACAAACATCGGCCACCTCGAGGCGGCCGCGGCAAGCGTCATCAAAGGTGTGCTGGCCATGGAACACGGCTTCAATCAGCGCCGAGGAGGGGGCATGATGGCTGTAGGATGCTCACCGGAAGCTGCAAAGGCACTGATGGCCGAGACGAATCTCGGTGCCCAGTTGACTGTGGCTTGTGTGAACTCACGCTCGAACGTCACTCTGTCTGGAGACGTGGAGGCGCTGGAGGCGCTCCCGAGTCGTCCTCGAAGAGCGCAGCGTCTTTGCTCGGCGGCTGAAGGTCGAGGTTGCATACCATTCTTCTCACATCCCTGGAACTATTCTCAGATCTTTCGTGCCGATTCTCGCATCCAGTGCGAGTTGGTTGCGCAGAAGCTTCCGACCAAAAGCATTGTCGGCGCAGAAATGCCGAGCATGGAGGAAAGCGAACGCGTGTGGCGCGGCTTCATACGCTTGGAGGAAGAGCCATGGCTCCGCGACCACGCTGTCGGAAACAATGCGCTTTTCCCGGGCGCTGGTGTGATCAGCGTGGTGTTCGAGGCGGCTCAACAGATGGTGGAGCCGTGCAAGACAGCCCGGGCTTACACGCTCCGCGACGTCTCCTTTACGGCGTTGATGGCGCTGTCTGAGGGCGTAGCAACTGAGGTTGAGCAGAATGCGTCTCGGCTGGGACACATGCTTTTCGTATGGCTTGGGCTCTGAAGGGATCTGGATGTTTAGTTCCGAGAGTGGCGGAAACCTGGGATTCAGAGCATGAGGCATGCCCGCCTGTGGGGGTATGGTGTCGGTCGAGAACATCTTGATGCACTTGAGCAGCGAGGCCATGCCCGCAGCCGCCTCGCTGCGCCCAAAGTTGGCCTTGACACTCCCTACTGGGACCGGGCGGTTGGCTGGCCGCCTGTACTTGAGGAGGTTCCCAACAGCACTGATCTCCGCTGGGTCGCCAACCTGAGTGCCCTTCCCGTGCATCTCGACGTACGAGATATCGTCGGGATGTATGTTTGCGTTGCGCAGCACCTTTTGGAAGAGTCTCTCCTGGGCACCAGCGTCCAAGGTTGTGATGGAGGTCGAATTTGGGATGGGTACATGTAGCTAGACTGAAGCTCCCCATAACCAGTGTTTGCACCTTGCTGAGGCTATGGATAGCCAGACTGACCCTGTGCGTAACTAGAGCTTGCAGTGGGTGCGGGCTGAAGTAGGGGGTTCCCAAGAGAGAAGTTTGGAGGGGGTCAAGACCGGGCTGAAGGCCTTCGAAGCCTTGAGGTAATGTCGTAGGGGAGGCAGAAATAAAGCCTCCGCTCCCAAAATGGCCAAAGTCTCCACTTGCAGGGAAAGCACCAGCACCGGCAGCAGTTTGAGATGCTCCACGACCAGAGCTTTGAGATGCTCTATGACCCGAAGAGCCCCTGCGGCGGGAACTACTGGAGCCACTAGGGCGAGAGCCAGAGCCCTTCTGAACGCGATGCCCTGAAGCTCCCCCGAGGCTAGAGCCTCCAGAGGAGTGGCGACCAGAGCCTTTCTAGTGAGAGCTGGAGCCTGGATGCACGTGAGGTATGCGCGCAACGCTGTCCGGCCGGGCCATGTTGAAATGGAGCTGGTCGATACTAGAAGTAGCGCTTCCAGTGGGAGGAGATGAAGTGGTTCCAGCATTGGCAATTCCAATATTGGGGTTATTTGAAGAAGGTCCTCTGGCTGCCTCTATTTCGGGGAAAATAAGCGCCTTGTCGTGTCCGGCGCAGAACCGGGTTCGTCCTTGTGATAATATCGTCTTGCATCCACCGGGGCCGTAGTGCGGTGCACACCATTTTGGGTCCTCTCGGGGATGTGTGGCCGGCTTTTTGCACCCGTTTCAATCAGGTAGCACACACGGCGCCGTTTGGGCGGACCTGGCGCAACCTGGGCCGGGGCCTTATGGCGGCTTGGACAGTCGGCGTTAATGCTTGTCACCCGTCTACGTCGACATGTTCGGCACCTACCTATGGTGACTTGGCATATGTTGTAGTTATTTTAGGTCTTGTGGCCGGGGCACCGCACGAGAAGGTATGTCAAACTCTGGGGATCCGAACGCTTGGAGTGCTTAGAATGCTTGGAGTGTCTGGAGGTTTGTAGTGCTCGAAGTCTTGGTTTGACTTGGACGCGCAATATTTGGCGTTGTAGCATTTGGTTGGATGCCCGAGCTGACGGCAATGGCAGCAGAAAATGAATCCAGAGGCGGGCATTCAACCAGTATATATAAACGTGCAGCTTGATTCATCCCGTACTTCGACAAGCAAAGCCCCATGATTCATGATTTTGTTGAAATGTGTTGCCTGGGCTTCATGGCAACAGTTGTCGCTTGTGACCAGCAATAACTGTCATCTATACCTACCTAGCAGAAATGTAATTCAACTTCATTGCCAAAGGCCTTGACATGGAGGTCAGCTGGTGGTAAGTTGGAACCAGCCGGGTGGGACAAAAATGAACAGACTTCACGTGCATGTTTATATTCCTTAGATGCCTACTTACTGCAGATGGATTAGTTCCGTGTTGCGCCGAAGGTTGTCTGGGTTCAATGTTTGTACGATCATGGGGTTGCAGGGTAGGCCAGGGCGGTGTCAGGGGTGTCACGTGATTTTCTGGTCAATAAATTCGCGACTGCAGTTAATTTCGAGTTCCCCACAGTTCTGGCCGTTTTCAACCTCAATGTCTCGTGAGAAAGCCGTGCCGTTGTTCACATACCAGCCGCTGGCTCAGCAGCATGAAATTCGTGTTCTCCAAATTGCCCCATCCAGCACCAAAGATGCGGAGGTATTTGCCGCATTCCAGGTCGAGTCTCTCGCTCCGAATGCATCACCCAGATTTGACGCTCTCTCGTACATGTGGGGCGACCAGACAAACAGAGCCTACATTTCCATCGACGGCGCCCCCTTTTCCATATCTCAACACCTCTGCAGCACCCTGCGCGCCCTCCGCGATCCCGTCCAACCACGACAGCTTTGGGTGGACGCGATATGCATCAATCAGACCGATATTGACGAGAGAAACCAGCAGGTACAGCTGATGCGGACCATCTACCAACGAGCCAGCGCCGTTTTGGTTTGGCTGAATCGGGATCTCGATGTCTCACATCCCGCATTCCAAAAGCTTTCGGGCCTCATCGAGACTTCAACAGTTGCCGACTTGGGCGATGATCCTGATTTTTGGGATCCATTGCGTGAGGTCTTCGAAGACCCATACTGGAAGCGTGTCTGGATTCAGCAGGAAATCAGCAACGCCTCCGTGCTCCAGCTCTTCTGTCGAGAAGCTGAGCTCCCAGTCCGGTCTGTGTACCACCTCCTCAGGCTGTGCAATGAGATTCAAGTCGGGGGTGTCCTGAGCCAGGCATGGCTGGACTGGGGGGTCAAGAAGCCGTCGGTGACGCTGCCTTCTCGCTTTGGGGTTGCCAATTCTCATCTGTTACCTGCCCAGGGAACGACTCTGCGAGAGACCCCATCGGACCTCCTCGAAACTCTCTCACACACGAGCACCTTGAAATGCACCGACGACCGAGATCGTGTGTATGGCATCATGTTTCTCGCCGAAGACTGCGACTCGGGGGATGTGACCGTCGATTACAACTTGGCAACCCCCGAGGTATACACAGAGGTCGTGAAATGCATCCTCTCCAAGTACAGATCGACTCGCTTTCTCCTCTACTCCACCCTCGACTACGGAAGCACGGCCGTCACAGACAAGATACCCTCCTGGACTCCCGACTGGAGACGCCCCCCGACGCGACCATCAATGGCAAGACCATTGTCACCGCTGAACGAACAAAAACTAGCCACCCCAACCTCTACTAGTACCACCCTCACAAGCATCTCCAATGGCATCCTATCCCTCCACGCCATCAAAATCGACACCATCCTCCACACCTACCACCACCTCTTCACCACCCCCCTGCTCAGCCAGTCCCTCACCTCCTTCATCACAGCCTGCACCACCATCACCCAAGATCTAATCACCTCCTCCCCTCAACTCTCATTAGAAAAAACCCCCAGCGACACCACCACCAACCACCCCGACCCCTCAACAACCCCCCAATGGGCCTCCCTCCTCCACACCCTCGCCGCCCTCGACAACCGCTCCCAAGCAGACCACCCCTCCTACCAAGAAACCTTCTCCCGCGGCGCCGCAGAACTAGTCTCCCTCTCGCGGGAACGCAACATAGACCCGAGTTTCAACCCAGACACCTACAAGTTGGGACTCATCCTAAACTTACCGCCGACAGCAGCTTCGGATGGGCTGAGACTGGCGAAGGTGTTTCTGACGTTGGTGTGGCTGGTCATAGTGCAGGGGAGGGCGCCGTTTTGTACTGAGAACGGGAGGGTTGGGATGGGGATGGGGGGTGCGGAGGTGGGGGATGAGGTTTGGCTTGT